>PVBE010705839.1_pt1 | contig 19226 bp, 15 predicted proteins | sample 1631181 | NCBI WGS metagenome assembly PVBE01 (sample SAMN08397723, study PRJNA350692) | Marine metagenome, whole genome shotgun sequencing project. | isolation source: water | place: Pacific Ocean | collected 2012-04 | reverse complement strand
TGCGGATATGGCCCAACTCGTCGCGGCCCTCCGTGCCCGAGATCACAGCCTCAGCCTCGGAGACGCCAGGGAGGTGGAGCAGGTCGCATAGAATGTCACCCGAGCCGCCGCCAAGTTTCAACAGCGACCGGGACATCCCCCTGTTGGCCAGAGGGAATATATTCGATATCGTTTTCGCTAGCTACTTTGTTCGAAACGACAAAGAACTCAGTTCCATGCTAATTGATACATGGAAGTCTATCGGTCTTGAACCTGCCGAGACAGGTGGACTCTCGTTTTGGATCAGGACCAAGTAGTACGCTACGCGCAACAGTGTGACGAGTGACGGTTTGATCCTAGGAAACATGCGTGATCCGCCCGCTGCGGTGGCTTGTGACTACAAAGACTGAGGCGTTTGGCGTCAGTAATGTCGTCAGCTGAAGACAGAGGAGGTATTCTTCATTGCTCTGGACACTTCCCCCCGCGATAGCGTCAACGTCGGCTCTAGGTCGTCAGCAATGAATGAAGGTGGAAGTCGGGTGCCTTCTGGTGGACGCGTCTGGATTAGGAAGGTGACCTGCAAGAAGTCTCAGGTTCGGGATGATTTACTGCGCGGGAGTCGGAGGCCGTTGCGCATTCTTTGGAGGGCTATTTGAGAGGTTCCCCAGCCCTGCGGCGGTGGGCGCGCATCGCATGCTGGGCCTTGGGCGGGCTTGCGCTGGTTGTAACCGTCGTCTTCATCTTGCATGGCCCGATTCTCACCTGGGTCGGAACGTTGCTGGTAGTTGAGGATGAGTTGGTTGAGGCCGACGTGATTCTTCCTCTCGCAGGAGGGACACTCGATCGTGAAATCGAAGCAGCCGAGCTCTTTCGCCAAGGATTCGCACCGCGGATTGTCCTCACACGCGAGCCCGAGCTGCCGACACTCGCCTATCTCGAGGAGCGCGGCATTCATCTGCCGGTCGCTGAAGAGGTCCGGCTCCGTGTTCTTGTGGAATTGGGTGTGCCACGCGAGCGGATATCATTTCTCGCTGGGAACGTGCGGTCGACGATGGATGAGGCCGAGGCTGTGGCAGCCTGGGCGGTGGATGCGAACGTTGGCCGTGTGATTGTTGTAAGCAGTCCGTACCATACGGCTCGGGCAAAGCACACATTCGAGCGTTTCGCAGGAAATAGTCGGACCCAGTTCATCGTGCGGCCGACGACGTTAAGCGAGTTCAGCCCCGAGAACTGGTGGACCAGACGCGACATGCTGCGGTTGGGGATCGTTGAGTTGGAGAAGCTCTTGGCCTATCGGTTGTGGCAGTAACGAGATGCCAGCCCGTACGCCCTGTGCTATTCTCCATTGAATCTCGTTATGCGCACCATCCTTGCTCCTTTCGCAACCGCTGCGGTCCTCGCGTTGGTGCTCGTGCCGGTCTGTCGCGTCGTGGCGACGCATTTTGGCTGCGTCGCCCAGCCCCGAACTGATCGGTGGCATCGTCGTACGGTTCCGCTGTTTGGCGGTGTCGGCATCGCGCTGGCCGTGCTCATCGGCGTCGTGCTCTTCGGTGACTTCGCCGACGTGGCGGTCCTCGCGGGGTGCGCAGCGGTGATCTTCGTCGTGGGCCTGCTCGACGATATCATCCACCTAAAGGCGTCCACCAAGCTCGTTGCGGAGATCGTAGTTGCGTCGGCGTTCCTCTTCTTTGGATATGGCCTCAACTGGACAGGATCGCTGACGGGCGACAGTATTCTCACGATCATCTGGATCGTCGGCATCACCAACGCCTTCAATCTGCTTGACAACATGGACGGGCTATGCGGCGGCGTGGCCGTCATCGCCGTGATCGCGCTGCTGTCCGGGCTGCCGCTTACCAGCGCGTCGGGGGCCCCAAGCGCCGACGTGCGATATATGGCGCTCTTGCTCGGCGCGATATCTGGATTTCTCGTCTACAACATCCACCCGGCGTCGGTATTCTTGGGTGACGCGGGGAGTCTGTTTATCGGTGTCAGCTTTGCAAGCTTTGCACTCGGCTCTCGGGACGTCGTGGTGGACCAGTCGTCCCTCCTGTCCGTCGTCGCCGCGCCGGTGCTGGTGCTCCTCATCCCGATCCTCGACACGACATTGGTGACCCTTTCCCGGATCCTGTCTGGTCGCTCGGCGGCGACCGGTGGCCGGGACCATGCGTCACACCGACTCGTGGCGATCGGCTTGTCGGAGCGTGCCGCGGTTGGTGTGTTATGGACGTTGGCTGGTCTCGCCGGTGCGGTTGGCTGGGCGGTTCGGACGTTCGACGACAGCTGGTCGATGTTGCTGGTCTCCTTCTGCGTTGTCGCGATGGTGCTCTTCGCTGTCTATCTGGCGCAGGTGCGGGTGTACGACGACAAAGCCGGCGACCTCGACAGACGGCGCACATGGACGCCGCTCGTCGTCGACTTCATGTACAAACGGCGTGTGGCTGAGGTGTTGCTGGATTTTTGCCTGATCGCGATTTCCTACTATGGCGCCTATCGCCTTCGATTCGAGGACGCGGATGTCCTCCTCATCAACTTCCCGTCGTTTCTGGATTCATTGCCCATTGTGGTCGCCAGCCAGCTTACGGCCCTGTTCTTCGTGGGCGCCTACCGAGGCATTTGGCGCTACTTCAGCTTGACGGATGCCGTGGTCTTCGGCGGAGCTACGTTCTTGGGCACTTTCACGTCAGTTCTCGTCATCCTGTACTTGTATCGGTTCGTCAACTACTCGCGGACCGTGTTCATCATCTACGCAGTCCTGCTGTTTGTAGCCCTCACGTTCGCGCGCGCGTCGTTCAGACTGATCAGCGAATTCGCCGCGCGCCGCCGTCATGGAGGAGAGCGGTTGGTCATCTACGGCGCGGGCGACGGCGGAAGCGTCGCGCTGCGGGAGCTTTTAAAGACGTCGCGGGGACAATTTCGAATGCTTGGCTTCATCGACGACGATTCCAACAAACAGCAGGCGCGTGTCGATGGCTACGCGGTGATGGGTCGCCGCGATGCGCTCTTCGAGCACATCAGGAACGGGCAAGTGGACGTCGTGGTGATCAGCTCCGAGCGCATTCCCATTGATGTGGTCGATGAGGTCAGTCGGCTGTGCGTTGAACACGGCGTGCGACTCTCACGGCTCCATCTGTGGCTCGAGACGCTCGGTCCGCCGTTGGCTGGACAACCCCTTGCAGGAAGAAGCAACGTGCATTCCTTTCCAGACGGGCAACAGGAACAACACCGCCGCGGTGCGGCCGACAGTGCGTCATGACGATTCGGCGAAGGGTTCCATGACAACCTCACCGAGCATGATTCCCAACGAGCGGAGGTCTGTGCTGTCTGGCAGGAAGTCCATCGGGCGCCACACGGGCTCGATGGCAACGTCGATCCGGTGGAGACGTTGCGGCGGAGAAAGCGGGACCCGGGCCGTGTGCCAGTCGCCGCCAGTGAGCTCAATCCTGTCTACGGACATGCCATTCACGAAGAGCTGGACTGTGGCAGGGCCGACGAGGCCCGGCACGGCGCGAAGCGGTACGCTGGCGCTGACCGAGTTACCATTGAGGAATACTGTCGCCGAATCCGATGTCCAGCGAAAGGGCGTGCCAGCCGCGTCTGTCTCCCAATCGTACAGCCCGTAGTCAACACGCGTCATGTCAATCGCGTGCCGATCATTCCTGACACGATTCCCTGCCAAGACAATGACCAGAAGGACTGCGGTTGCCGCGACGGCGCGGCCGGCAGGAGACCGGTAGTACCTGGTTGCCTGCATGGGCATCGGACTGTCAACGGCCGTGTCAGCGGCTCTATTGCCAAGTGACGCCAGCAGTCCCAGCGCCAGCCAAAACGGGTAGGCCGAGATCGCCAGTATCAATGGCTGGCCGGCGGCGCACGTGATCAGAAACCCAGAGACACCTATGAGCGTCCATAACAGCAGGCGGTCAGAAGCGACCTTCCACAGGGTTGTCGTGGCCGGCCGAAGCGCGGATCCGATCATCATCAGAAAAGGAATCAACCCCACCAGGCCGAGTTCGGCGCCGATCTGCAGGTAGTAGTTGTGGGCATTGGTACGTCCGGCTGAGAGCATAGTCCGTGACATCTGCAGCATTTCCTCAGAGCTGAAGCGCTCGGACAATAAGAAGAACTGCCCGACGCCGAGACCAAAGAGCGGCTCCTCAGCCATCATGCGTAGCGCGGTCAGGCTCATGAGCCATCGGAACTGAAGCGCGTTGGCAATTCGGGGGGCCAGGAAGTCCCAGCGTGGCACGGCCAGCAGGAGGATCGCGATGGCAACTACCGCGAGGATGAACCCGCGCTGGAGGCCTGCGACCGCGTCCGTCCGCCCAAACAACGCGTGCAGAGGGCGCTTGATGTCGGCGATTGAGATGCCCGCCGAGCCTGGTCGGATGCCGTGACACCACAACCGGGCGAACCCGACGGTGACCGTGGCCAAGGCGCCGGCGACGAGCGGGGCCCGCGTGCCCGTGACCCACAGCGCCATTCCGATCAACAGGGCCGCCGCCAGCCACACCCAGCGCATACGCCCCGCGGCCCCGCCAACCGCAATCCCACCGGTCAGCAGGAAGAACGAGCCTGCGCTGCCGAGTTTTCCGGTCATGGCCGACCAGCGCTCCTGGGAGAACAGACTCGCGATGGTGAAGGCATGTCCCGAGACGTCGGGGACGAAATTCAGGAAGGCCACCGCGGCGCTGCCTATGACGAGACCGGCAGCCAGCCGCCTCGAAAAACCGGGATCGATCCGGCACTGCCAAGCGGCGCTTCGCGCGAGGGCCACGCCTGAGGCGAGCAGGATGGTCAGCGCCACGTACTCGAAGCCAACGGGGCGTTCCCATGGTCTCAGATCCCCCGGTACGTCGTGATACCCGAAGGCGAGAAAGCGCAGCAGCGAGGTGAGGAATGGCGCGATGTCGTCTTGCCAGAGCTGATGGGTGGCCATCAGCGCGAAACATGAACAGACCATGACGGCCACGAAGGCAACGCTCCACGTTTCGAAGCCGGACCGGCTCTCCGGGGCGGTCTGACGGCGGAGGGTCCGGCGCAGCGCGAAACCCGCGAGGCACGCCAGGACAAGTGCCTCGCTCGTTCGCGTCGGATGGGCCTCGAACAGGTGCGTCGTGAGCACGACGCCGAGTGGTGTAAGGGTGGCTACCGTAAGGAGGCCAGCCATTGGGGAGACGTAGGACACGAGCCCGACACACAGCACCAACCCCTTCAGCACCGGACCGGCCGCTGGCGCCCAGAAGATGGATTGTGCGACGAGAAGCGTCAGCAGGGTGACACCAACACGCCAGGTGCCACCCGTGGTGCGCCGAATCTTGGGTCCGATACCGTCGCGGATCCGGTGTGCCACGCCCGGGCGAAACTTTCCCTTGGACATGTGCGGAGGGTCTCGTCTCGGGAGACCGACTATCGGCCGATGATGCCCTCGACCGGACTGCTGGCGGTGGCGTACATCTTTCGAGGTATGCGGCCCGACACGAACGCCAGTCGTCCAGCCTCGACGGCCTTTCTCATCGCCTCGGCCATCGTGACCGGATCGCCTGCGCCAGCAATCCCGGTATTCATCAGTACGCCATCGACACCAAGCTCCATGGCGATGGCGGCATCTGACGGTGTGCCGACTCCTGCATCGACAATGACCGGCACGCGGGCGAACTCCTTGATGATCGCGATGTTGTTCGGATTCTGGATACCAAGCCCGGACCCGATCGGTGCCCCGAGCGGCATGACCGCGGCGGCACCGGCGTCTTCCAGCTTGCGGCAACTGATCGGGTCATCGTTGGTGTATGGGAGCACCACGAAGTCTTCCTTGACCAGAACCCTCGTCGCCTCGAGGAGCGCTTCGTTGTCAGGGAACAGCGTTTTCTCGTCGCCAATCACCTCGAGCTTCACCCAGTTGGACAATCCGGCTTCCCGCCCCAGACGTGCCGTCCGAATTGCGTCATCCGCCGTATAGCAGCCCGCGGTGTTCGGGAGCAGGAAATACTTGTCGGTGTCGATGTAGTCGAGCAGCGATTCCTTGCTGCGATCGGAGATATTCACGCGGCGCACGGCGACAGTCACCATCTCCGCACCAGAGGCTTCGTGCGCCTGAACCATCACCTCATTGGACGAATACTTGCCCGTGCCGACAATGAGGCGGGAACGAAACGTCTTGTCTGCGATGGTCAAGTGGTCTTCGGGCATGGGTATATAGCGAGAGCTGTTTTCGTCGGAGTTCTCTTCATGCACAGCGTACTTTCGAGCAGTCTTGTCGTCAAGCTAACGTATTGCTCTCATGATAGTTATCCACGACGGCCTGTGGGACGCTGCGCGGACTGGAGCAGGACGCAACGGTGAGGCACGCTAGGCGAGCCGGTCACGGACCATGGCGTAGAGCAGCGGAAAGAGGATTTCATGATGGCCCGTGATGGCGTAGCCCTGTCCGTCCGGCTGGGTCGGCCGTTCCACGACATTTTGCCGAGGGCGGTAGTGCTGGACCATGTCGAAATCGACCGTGACGAACCGGTGGGGGACGCCTTTGATGTTTCGGGAGATGTTGATCGCCTTCAGGAACACTTCTGGCAGCGTCACCGCGGATCCCAAGTTGATGTAAAGACCTCCATCGTCGAGCTGTGAGACCGCCTCGGCCAGCACATAGAAGTCTCGCAGCGTGGCGTCTCCAAGGGTCGCACCGTTGTTCCGCGGGTGCATGTGAGCGGTATCGGCGCCCATCGTGACATGAAGCGTCGCCGGCACATGCCGGTCGTAGGCGGCCGACAGCACGCTCAGCTCACGACAGGGAGCGGCGGATTCCCGAATCCACCGGCCGACGGCCTGGCCCAATCCGTAGCCTTCACGATTTGCTAGCTCGACGGCATCCCAGTATGCATCGGCGGTGTCGCCGGCCATGCCGAAGGTTCCGGTCGTCAGTCCGTCCACGACTTCTTCAGAGGTCTCTCCCTGAATGGCCATTTCGATGTCGTGGAGCGCGACCGCTCCGTTGCCGGCAAGGGCCTGGACCCAGCCTCGCTCCACGAGATCGATGATCAGACGGCTCAAGCCGACCTTGATGGGATGTGCCCCCATTCCAAGAATCACGCTTCGGTCGCGCGTGACGGCCCCAGCCCATGCATTTGCGACAGCTTCAAGGTCACTGCCTTTGAGTACCGGAGGAATCAAGCTTTGGAGCTGTGACGTCCCTGGCTGGTAGTGTGCCGGGTCGACCAGCGCGTCGCGATGGACCTTGCTCGGGCGGTCGACTAGTGGCACCGTCTTCGCAGCCGAGCCGTCAAGCACTGGATGCGGGCGCTTGCTCATGATCGGCTCGCGTGCCTACCTTCGGACAAGGATCGCGCGAGCGCGCTTGTCGAGAATCCGGGGAGCAGGGGTATCAGCTCGACGCGGCCTCCGGCCGTCTCTACCGCCTCTCGGCCCACCACTTCGTCGATGGTGTAGTCCGCACCCTTGACCAGGATATCCGGTCGCATGCTTCGGATCAGCTTGAGTGGCGTAGGCTCCGAGAAGATGGTGACGTAGTCGACACACCCGAGGCCGGCCAGTATTTCTGCCCGCTGCTGGTGTCCGACCAAGGGCCGATCCGGTCCCTTCAGACGTTGTACCGAGCGGTCGTTGTTGATTCCCACGACGAGAACGTCGCCCAGGGCCCTGGCGCGTTGAAGGAGGTGGAGGTGCCCAGTGTGAAGCACATCGAAACAACCATTCGTGAAGACCACGCGGGCACCGCGGGCTCGCGCTTCCTGCACCCGCGCGCGGACAGCGTTACGGGGCAGGATCTTCGCTCCCGACGCGGCCGACGCGCCCTGAGTAATCCTCGTTAGCGTCTCGGCGTCGACGACTGCGGTCCCGACCTGGCTCACCACAACGCCCGCGGCGGCGGTCGCGAGCCGCGCCGCTTCGGCTAGCGGTAGGCCCCGGAATGCGTTTAGGCCCATGACCGCCGCTACGGTGTCGCCTGCCCCGGTCACGTCGTACACTTCGTGCGCCTGAAACGCAGGTATGTGGAGGCGCCCGGTCCGCCCACGTCCAAATTCGAACAGATCCATTCCGCGCGCGCCTCGTGTGATCAACAGGGCACCGACCCGCGAGATTTTACGGACCCGTTCGGCGCGAACGGCCAACTCGGCACCATCGAGATCAGTCGTGGCCTCTGACAGCTCCTTCTCATTTGGCGTCAGGATGTCGGCGCCGCGATACCTTGAGTAGTCACTTCCCATCGGATCGACAAGGACACGCGGATAGCGGCTACGCGCGGGTTTGGCCTGGCGTCCCAGGAGCACGTCCAGAACGACTGGGCTCAGCGCGCCCTTACCGTAATCCGAGCAGATGATGCCTGCCGCGCGCCGGACCAATGGTTTCAGCGCAGCGACCAACGCGTGCGCGTCACGATCGGCGACGGGATCGCGATCCTCTTGATCGACTCGCAACAGCTGCTGGCCGCGTGCGACGATTCTGAGCTTTCGGATCGTGGCACGTTCCGACGAGACGATCACTGCATCAGTACGAACGCCGCGACGCTCCAACGTGCGAAGCAGCCAGCGGCCTGGCCCATCGCGCCCGACGACACCAGCCACGGTCACCTCACACCCGAGAGCGGCGAGGTTCAACGCGACGTTGGCGGCGCCACCGGCACGCTCTGCCTCGCCCTGCCACTGCAGCACCTGGACCGGGGCCTCGGGTGAGATGCGTTCGACGTCACCCCACAAATATCGGTCGCACATCAGGTCCCCCACCACGAGCACCGGACCGAGCTGACCACTGGGCAACACCGGGGGCGTGTTCGAAGCCCCGGTTCGGCTCGCGCGGCGCGCACTAGCCACGGCCCTTCCTCCGAGTCTGCGTCCGCGATGGTGCCGTGCGACTTGTCAGCCGGCGATCGATTGATTCGCAGACGAGGTGGAGGAAGCACTCGTGGATCTCCTGGATCACGGGGAGGCTGTTGGATGGTACACGGATCGCGAGATCGACAGCTCGCCCGACCCGTCCGGTCGTCCGACCGAGCAAGGCGGCGGTCCGCGCATCTCGTCGCCGTGCCGCGCGCAGTCCCCGCACCACGTTGTCCGAGTTGCCGCTCGTGGTGAGACCAATGACGACGTCGCCGGCTTGGACGAGCGCGTCGACCTGCCGTTCGAACATCCGCTCGAATCCGTAGTCATTCCCCACGGCCGTGAGCACACTGGTGTCCGTTGTCAGCGATACGGCGGGCAGCGGTGCTCGCTCATTCAGGAACCGCCCGACGAACTCGGCAGCGATATGCTGCGCGGCTGCCGCGCTCCCGCCGTTTCCGAACAGGAAGATGCGTCCTCCGCCCTGGAACGCGTCCAGAATCATGGCGGCAAGCTGATCCAGCTTTCCTCCCACCTCGCTTTTCGCCAGGGTCTTGAGGAGGGCCGCCCGCTCATCGAGCGCCTGTTGCCAGAAAACCGGGTCAGAATCCATCACTAGTTGTTGGGTGCAAGTACGTTGTTCATCACGCAGCACTCGGGAGCCGGGACCACGGTGCGTGATAGTCCAAGCTGGCATGTGGTCGTCGACGGTTGTAGAAGCCCAGAAAGCGTTCGAGCTGGCGCGTCCGAGTCGCTGCTTCGCAGGCAATTATAGTCGCTCGTATTTGGTAAGATGCGCGTCGGATGTCGAACGGCACTAGTGATGCACGAACTGCGCTCCGTGTCACGATGGTCAGTCCGCATCTCCCGCCCGAGCAAGGGGCCAACGCGATTCTGCCGGCGCTGCTCGCGCCTGCCCTCGCATCGAATGGCGTTGCTACACGTTTCGTTGCGCATCCCCCGCGTCAGGGGGGCACGGTTGGCAGGAGCCTCCGGGTCGACTACGTTCCGCGGCGCGGCCGCCGTTGGCTCGATCGTTCTGTGATAGGTGCCGCGTTAGCCGGGGCGCGGATTGCCGGCGGTGCGGCCGGCGCAATTCGCGGAAGCGAGCTCGTGCACCTCCACAGCAATGGGCTGATTGTCGAGGTGAGTGACCGGTTGGCGTCGTTGTGCGGTAAGCCGTCGATCATCACGCTCTACGGAACGGACATCTGGGACCACGACCCGCGCCGGCACGCTCGGTTCGCCGGAGTGGTTCGTCGGGCTGCTTGTCGGGTCTTCTATAGTCGACTGCTTCTCGAGTACGCGCGGGCCAGGAATCTGGCGCCGGAACCGTCGGTGGTCATCTATGCGCCGGTGCCTCCACTGTTTCGCTCGCCGGCGGCATCAGAGCGGAGCGCGTTGCGGCAGGAGCTTGGCCTGAACGGCGGGCTGGTGTTGTTGACCGTGAAGAGACTGCATCCGGTCGCCGGACATGAGGATCTGCTCCGAGCAATGCCGAGCATCCTGAATGCTTCGCCGGATACGCAGTTACTACTGGTTGGGGAGGGAGAGCTGCGTGGGTCGCTCGAGAGGCTGGCGCAAGAGATGGGTGTGGCGCGCCACGTGCGTTTCCTTGGCTCGGTTCCGAACGACGAGCTCTGGCGCTACTACGCAGGGGCCGATCTCTTCGTGCTGCCGTCTCGCCTGGAATCCTGGGGCACCGTCATGCTGGAATCGCTGGCGTGTGGTACGCCGGTTGTCGCGACCGAGACGGCGGGTGGCTGCGAAGTGAGGCAACACTTTTCGGACGATGTCCGCCTGGTCGAATGTGAGCGTCCTGAATCGCTTGCCGAGGCGGTCAGTGCAGAGCTCCGCGCGTCGCGGCGAAGCTCAGACGCGACGAGACGAAAGCTGGCAATGGACTTCAGCGTGGCTGCGTGCGCTCGCCAGTACCTCGAGGTCTATCTGAGCGCGGTACCCGATTCCACACGAGCGGCCGGATCGTTACATTCCTAGCCAGTATCTCAGCAGCCGCACCGGCACGACCAGTCGCGCGAAGAACACTTCGCCCTCGGTCGTCGGGTACGGTGCCAAGAAGTCGAAGCCGCTGAGACCAAGCGCCCAGATAATGCGAGCTGGATGGTTCTCGATCGCGGCGAAGAGTCCGGTGACACGTGGCATCGTGTGTAAGTTCATCGTTTCGGCCAGTGGGGACTTATTTCGGACCCGCGACGTGGTGGTATAGTGCAGTCATCGATGGTCTTGGCGCGATCGCTCCTGGCCACGCCGCGCAGCCGGACATGGCTGCGATCGTGGGCGGTGGTACTACTGTTTACCGTCTCCCTGCCGGTTGTCACTTCTCGGCTGTACGCCTCCGACGAGATTCAGTATTTCGCGTTCTTGCGATCGCTCTGGTTCGACCAGGACCTCTCATTCGATAACGAGTATCGCTACTTTCATGACCGCGGTATCGCCCGTGCCTTCGGGTTCGAGGAGACGTTTCTCGAGCTGACGACTCCGACCGGTCGTCGATACAATTTCGGCACTATCGGCTGTGCCGTGCTGTGGGCACCCTTCTTCGGCGTAGCCGACCTTTCGGTCCGTCTCATGCGCGCGGCAGGCGCCGACGTGGCCGCCGACGGCTTCTCACGGCCGTATCTGCGGGCAGTCACCTACGGGTCCGCCTTCTATGGGTTCCTCGCGGTGTTGCTGTCCGTGCGCGCGGCGCGCCGCTTGACCGGCTCGAGGCCGCACGGTCAGCTGGCCGGGCTGATCGTCTGGCTCGGAACGCCACTCCTCTTCTATATGTATGTGGCGCCCGGCATGGCTCACGCCTGCTCGGCTTTCGCGGTCGCCGTTTTCGTCAACGTCTGGCTCGACGTACGCGAGCGATGGTCGACCCGCGGTCTCGTCGCCCTAGGCGCGGCAGGTGCCCTGATGGTCATGGTGCGGGAGCAGGACGTCTTTTTCGGGCTCGGGCCGGCCCTTGACTTCGTCTGGTCGGTAGGAGCCGAGGTCCGGTCTGGCCGGTCGGGTCGAATTCGCGAGCGGGTGACCGCGGCGCTCGCTGGCATTGCCGCATTCGCCGTCTGCTTTCTCCCCCAGGCAACCGCCTATCTGACACTCAATGGTCGGTTGGGGCCGCCGGATTACATCGCCAACAAGATGCGATGGTTTGCTCCGTATGCCGGGCACGTGCTTCTGTCCCCGGGCCACGGTTTGTTGGTCTGGACTCCGCTCATGTTGCTGTGTCTGGTGGGTCTGGCCTCCGTGGCGATGACTTCGTCGTTGGTTTCGACCCGGCGGGTGGCCACGTGCCTCGGTCTGATGTTCGCGGCGCAGGTGTATATCTCCGGCAGCATCGACAGTTGGACCGTTGCCGGGTCGTTTGGCCAGCGACGCTTCGTCGGCACGACGATCATCTTGGTCATCGGGCTGGCGGCGCTGCTGCAGATGGCGGCCGCGCGGCGCAGCCGCATCGGGCTCGGGCTGGCGGTGGCCGGCTGCGTCTGGTGGAACCTCGGGCTGATGGCGCAGTTCGGGAGCGGGATGATGGACCGCCAGCGGCTCGAACCGATGCGAAATACATACAATACGTTTGTTACCGTCCCGCGCGCGTTACCTGGACTGGCCAAAAGGTATCTGTTCGACCGAAGCTCTTTCTACGCGGAGCCGGAGCGATACGCCGAGCCGGAATCCTGAGCGCGATCTGAGCAGAGAACGGTTTGCGCATCCTCTATCTCGCCGACATCCGGTTTCCCCTCGAGCGCGCCAACGGCATTCAGACGATGGAAACTGCCTATGCGCTCGCGGAGCGCCGGCACGAGGTGATCCTCGGTGTCCGACCCGACCCGGTCCTGCCCGTCCGGGAGCCATTCGCGTTCTACGGCCGTGAGCCGACCCGGCGGCTGCGGTTTGCGCGCATGCGAGTCTCCGGGGTGGAGCCGTGCCGTCGCGTGGCTTATCTCGCTCAGGCCGTCATCCGCGCGTTCAGCGCCCGCCGACGGTTCGACGTCGTATTCACACGCGATCTCGGAGTGGCGGGAGCTTTGCTGAGACTGCCTCGCCCGCTTCGCCCGCCGCTCGTCTACGAATCCCACGGCTATGCGCCAGTTTTTTCCGATACGATGCCCGAACTCGTGTCCGGTGCGCACCGTGGCAGCCGCCGCAAGGTGCGACGGCTGTCGAAACGGGAATCGAGGGTATGGGGCCGGGCCGAGGGCTACGTCACAACGACCCGCACTCTGTCGACTGAATTGACCGAGCGGTTCGGAAGTCGCCCCCGGCTTCTCACCGTGTCGAACGGCGTGTGGCTGCCGGCCGATCGGGTATTTCCGGCAGCCCGTCCGGGTCATCCGCCCGTCGTGGCCTACGCTGGGCATCTGTATCCCTGGAAGGGGGGAGACGTGTTCGTGCGCGCGCTGTCGTCGCTGCCGGAGACGCGTGGGCTGATCGTGGGCGGGCGTCCGGGCGATGCGGACTTCAGTCGTGTGCGAGAGCTGGTTCGCGAGCTCGGTCTCGACGAGCGGGTCACGGTGACCGGCCTGGTGCCAAGGGCTGACGTTCCCGAGCGTCTTGCCTCGGCGGACGTGTTGGTTCTCCCGACGGTGGCAACACCATCAGCGCGATACACCTCACCGCTGAAGCTGTTCGAGTACATGGCATCCGGTCGGCCGATCGTCGCATCCGACTTGGAGCCGATTCGAGAGGTCCTGACCGACGGCCAGAACGCACGGCTCGTGCCCCCTGGCGAGCCGGCAGCGCTCGCGACCGCGGTGCGAGATCTCTTGGCCGACCCCGCGCAGGCGGAGCAGCTCGCGCGCACGGCGTTCGAACAGGCGTCGTCGTACTCGTGGAGCCGTCGTGCCGATCGGATCGAACAGCTCCTGAATGACGTGGTGCGGGCCTCATGATCTCGTCGAGGCTGCTGGACATCGCGCGGTGTCCGTCGTGCGGCGCCCGTTTGCGGCGGGACGACCAGACAGTATCGTGCCAGGGCTGCGACTGCCAGTACGTTGCGGTTGGCACGGACTACCTCGACCTGCGCCCAGACACCCCGTTCGCCGAGATGACGAAATACGCCGACCCCGCGATGCATGCCGGCGGTCGGCATGCGCGAGTGTCTCCGCCATTACTCACTGCCGCGGTCCGAAACGATGTGCTCCGCGCGTTTCTGGACCTGCGCGGAGACGATCGGGTGCTCGATCTCGGGTGCGGAAGCGGCCGGGTCATGATCTGGAATCGCGATGCTGGGGCGTATCTGGCCGGTGTCGATGTCAGCCCCTATTTCGCGGACGAGCCCCGCGAGGAAGTCGACCTCGTGGTCGGCGATCTCCGCCGCCTGCCTATCGCGGACGGGTCGTTCAACAAGGCCTACACCCTGGACGTGCTGGAACACCTCTCGAAGGACGCGCTCACTCAGATGCTCCGAGAGGCCGCCCGCGTGCTCGAACCGGGCGGTCGGCTGTTCGTCTACAGCCACGTCCGCCGAAACTCGCCCCTCGCGCTCGGCTTGCGCGCCATCAACGCGCTGGCCCGTGGGCTCGAGCGTGTCGGACTCGTCGATCTGACACACGAGCGCTTGCGAAAGTCGGACCATGTCAATCCCCTGGCCGACATCCCCGATCTCGAGCGCACGGTGGCGGAGGCCGGATTCCGGATCGAGCGAATCCGGTACTACACGCCGATCATCGGCGGTTTCGCGGAGAACATTCTCCTGCGCATGGCGGAGCGTCTCGTGACGCGACGAGCCGCGCGGGAAGATGGCGATGCGACGCCGGACTCCGAGGCGGTGGTCCGTGTGGCTCATCAGCGAGCACAGGAGCGCATCGCCAAGCGTGGGTTCACCTTCGGCGTGCTGCTGGCCCTGACCTGGCTGGCGAAGCTCGACATCCTGCTCTTCGGGCGCGTCCGGTCCGGGCCGTTCTTCGCGCTCCTGACGCGCACCACCTGATGAGGGTTCTCTACGTCGCCATCGACCAGACCGTGCCCGGCACGATTGGCGGATCCGTCCACGTCACCGCCGTGGCGGAAGGTCTGGCCGCGCTCGGCCACGAGGTCCACGTTCTCGCAGCGTCAGGGCCGTCGCCGTTCCCGTCCGACACGGGTGCCTCCTGGCGAGCGCTGGCGCCCCCAGGGGGTGCGCGGCACTTGCGGTTGCTGACGACCCGTCGGGTGCGCGAGGTCGCCCGCGAGCTTCGGCCGGACGTGGTCGTGGAGCGGTACCACAATTTCGGTGGCGAGGGGCTGCTCGCGGCCAGGGCGGTCGGTGCGCTCGCCGTGCTCGAAGTCAACGCGCCCGTCATCGATTACCCAGGCTCCGCAAAGGCGTGGATCGACCGGGCGTTGATCGTGTCGCCGATGCGCCGCTGGCGCGAGTGGCAGTGCTCGGCCGCCGATCTGATTGTGACGCCGTACCGAGGGATGCTCCCGCGGGGGGTGTCGTCCGACCAGGTGCTCGAGGTCGAGTGGGGCGCCGATACCACCCGCTTTCAGCCGGACGCGACGGGTGAGCCGCCCTACGCGCGTCGTGCAGACGAGATCGTGGTGGTATTTGCCGGTGCTTTCCGCGCCTGGCATGGCGCGGTCCATCTCGTCGAGGCCGTGCGGCGCCTTCGCAGCCGTGGGCGGTCGCACGTTCGGGCCGTGTTCATTGGTGACGGGCCCGAGCTGGGCCGGGTTCGCGCCGCCGCCCGCGATCTCGACGGCGTCACGTTCACCGGTGCCGTTGCCTACGCGTCGATGCCGGCAGCGCTGGCCGCGGCTGACATCGGCGCGGCTCCGTTCGACGTCGGTGCCCACGGGCCGTTGGCGCTCGGGTTCTACTGGTCGCCGCTGAAAGTATTCGAGTACATGGCCACGGCGCTTCCAGTTGTTGCACCGGACATCGATCGTTTGCGTGCGATCGCCCGGCCCGGGCTTGAGGGCGTGTTGTACGATGCGTCGGATTCGAACGGTCTCGCCAATGCCATCGAGGCGCTGAGTGACCCCAGCACACGGACGAGGCTCGGAACATCGGCCCGCGAGCGTGTCGTGGAGCGATTCGGATGGGACACGCACTGCCAGACGCTCGCGGCGGCGTTTGAGCGGGCGCTGCGGCAGCGGCGAGGTCACTGACTCTAGATGCGTGTGCTACTCGCAACCGACGCGTTTCCGCCCGGATGTGGTGGCAGTGGCTGGAGCACCTACGAGCTGGCAAAAGGTCTTCGGGCGCACGGCCATGAGGTGGCGGTCGTGCGGCCGCGCACGACGCGTGGGTCGGTTGCCAGCAGTCAGGCGTACGATGGATTCACGCCGATCGAGTACCACGCTGCGGCGCCAAATGTGCCGTTCATCCGAAATTACTTCAAGAACGAGCGCTTGTATCGGCGCTTCGGCCACTATCTCGCGACGCTGGTCCGCATGCGAGCGATCGACATCGTGCACGCGCAGCACGTGTTGACGGGGCCAGCGAGTATCACGGCAGGCCGAGAGGCAAACGTGCCGGTCGTCTGCACCGTGCGGGACTACTGGCCGGTGTGCTATTGGTCCGACCTCATCTACGACCGCTCGTCAGATCGGTTGTGCCCAGCGTGCTCTCCGACCATGATGACCCGGTGTGTGCGACCACGGGCAGGCGGGCTGTGGCCACTCGCAGTGCCGCTCATCCCCTATATGCGCGCCAATCTTTCGCTGAAGCGACAGAGCCTGGCTTCGGCGGACGCCGTCGTGGCGGTGAGCTCCACCATCGCCCAAGACCTGCGCGAGCGTGCGTCAGAGCTCGATGGGACGCGACTCGAAACCATCCCCAACCCGGTTGACACCGCCGGAATTCGTGATCAGGCCGGGCGGCAGGAGCGGCCGATGGCATTGCCGTATGCGATCTTTGTCGGGAAGCTCGAACCGAACAAGGGAGTGGCGAGACTGATCACGGCAATCGAGCGAGCCGACCTGGACTGGCCGCTGGTGATTGTCGGGGATGGCAGCGAGCGGGGTCGACTGGAAGCCGCAAGCGGACGTGCCGGCCGCGATGTGCGATTCGTCGGATGGTTGCCTCGCGAGGAGGTGCTCGGGTGGCTCCGGTACGCGGCGGTACTGGTGTTTCCTTCTTACGGACCGGAGTCGCTGAGCCGCGTGCTGCTCGAGGCAAGCGCGCTCGCCCGTCCGATCGCGGCAAACGATACCGGTGGGACAGGCGACATCATCACCAACGAGGTGACAGGCCTGCTGTCGCACACCGCGGAGGGGCTAGGTGACGACCTGGCCAGGCTGCGGCGCGACGACGGGCTCCGCCTCCGTCTCGGTGCCGCTGCACGGCAACGGGTCGAGGAGCGGTTCGATGCATCGGGAGTCGTTCGGCGCATTGAGGCGCTCTACGCGAACCTCGTTGAGCGAGGGCGTCGCGAGGCGGGCGTCCGGTGAGGCCCGGCGATCTCCACGTGGCCATGCTGACGCGTGCGGTGTTTCCGCTCCACGGCAGCGGCGGGCTCGAGCGCCACGTGCACGATTGCGTCCGGCATCTTTCGCGTCGCGGCGTGCGGGTCACCGTCATCACCCAGCCCCCGACGCAGGGCGCCGCTGAGTCACTGGCGGCCTTTGGCGATGGCCACGACCGTATCAGTGAGCGCTTTGTTTCGTATCGAACGTTTCCGCTGGCCGGCCGGCGTGGCACCACGGTTCTGGACCGGAGCACGGCCTACCCCGTGTTTGGATGGCGTGCCGGTCGCCTCGCCGCACGGCTCGTGCGCGAGGGCGGCATTCAACTGGTGCATGGCCACGGCGCGAGTGTGCTCGGCTACGCGCGGGCGCGCGGCCGCGATCGCCTGGGAACGGTGCCGCTTGTGTTGAATCCTCATGGGCTCGAGGAGTTCGGCGGCACGAAACAGGCCGCCGCGCGGCTCAAGCGGATGGCGTACCGTCCTCTGCAGGCGGCGGTGCGCGCGTGCGGGCGCGCCGCAGACCGTGTCATAGCGACTGATCGTGTGCTACTCCCGGGGGTCCTGCGGAATCTCCAGGTTGCGCGTGAGCGAGTGGTCGTCGTGCCGAATGCCGTCGATCTGGAGACGCTCGACACGATGGTCAACGGCGGCGCGCGCCGCGCCTTGCGCGACAGCCTTGGCCTCAGCGAGACCGACCCGCTCCTGCTGAGCGTGGGGCGGATCGAGGAGAACAAGGGGTTTCAGGTGCTGGTCGAGGCGCTCGCCAGGCTGGCTTCCGACGTCGAGTCCACGGCGCGCTCCAGATGGCACTGGGCGCTGGTGGGCGACGGGCCGAATCGTCCTCGTCTGGAACGGGCGGTCCGAACAGCCGGGCTGGCAGATCGTGTCACGTTTGCCGGCCGGGTCGACGAATGCGAGCTGCACGCCTGGTACGAGGCGGCATCACTCTTCGTGCATCCGACCCTGTATGAGGGGAGCTCACTCGTCACGCTCGAAGCGATGGCACATCGGCGGCCGGTGATCGCCACGCGGGCGGGAGGCATACCCGACAAGGTCACGCCGGGCGTGAGTGGTTGGCTGGTGGAGCCTGGCGACGCCGACGCCTTGGCACACGCAGTCGGCGAGGCCCTTGGCGCAATGAATCGTGTTGCTGGCATGGGCGACGCGGGGCGCGCTATCGTCGAACGTGAATTTTCCTGGGTGACCGCTACGGACCGCCTGCTCGATCTCTACCGCGACGTCCTTGCGGGCGACTCGTGAGCGGCGGCAAGCAGCTCGTCTGCCGCCCGGCAGACGCTGTCGGTATCAACCGCCACCAGACAATCAGGGAGTCGATCACGGCAGCGGCTGGGCGGCAATCGGATGCGGTTGCACGGACTGCACCACAACTCAGCGCGAACGACACGTGAGGTCGGCGCTAGCGGGGCGTACCGCCTCGGGTCTGAGGGGCCAAAGATTGCCACGGTTGCCGTGCCGACGGCGGCTGCCAGATGCAACGGGCCGGTGTCACCGGTGATCAGCACGGTCAGGCGCTCGCACAGCGCGGCCAGACCGACCAAACCCAGCTGCCCTGCGAAATCGATAACGCGTACGTCCTCGGGTAGCGCCCCCACGACGGCGTTCACGAGCGGCCGATCTTCTGGTGCGCCAATCAGCGCGATGGTCGCCTGGTGCGAGCGCGCGAGCCGGGTGGCCGCTTCTGCAAACCGATCGGGATCCCACTGCTTCAGCCGGCGCCCGCCACTCGGATTGATGCCGATCACTACGGGCCCGGCGTCCGCAAGGCGCCTGACGACGTCCTCGCGCGCCTCTTCGGGCACATCGAGATGCGCGGACTCTTGGACGGTCGCGTTGCCAGCCTTCGCGGCGCTGCCGGGGTAGATCGTGTCCACGAGCCGCAGGGCATTGGCGGTGGTGTGAGCCGTCGTGTCGTAGGGCAGCGCCCGGGTCAGGAACGCGCCACCGCCGCCGGAGTGGAAACCGACTCGGTGTGGCGCCCCGCTCAGGGCGAGGAGGCCAT
>PVBE012642581.1_pt1 | contig 19232 bp, 17 predicted proteins | sample 1631181 | NCBI WGS metagenome assembly PVBE01 (sample SAMN08397723, study PRJNA350692) | Marine metagenome, whole genome shotgun sequencing project. | isolation source: water | place: Pacific Ocean | collected 2012-04 | reverse complement strand
TCCACGCTTCGTTGGCATTTCGCGCTTGTGTCGAGCCCGATCCGTCGGTAAATCAGGGACCGGAGGATCCATGCTGCTTCTCGTAGCCAGTGCCTTGGCCCAGGAAGCTCCGCCGATCGTCAACGGCCAGCAGGACAACGGCACCTACAAGGCGGTTGGGGCCCTCGTCAGCCTGAAGGGCAACTACGGTGGCGGATTCTGCTCGGCGACCCTGGTCCACCGAAAGTACGTCATCACGGCGGCGCACTGCGTGTACCCGGCCCAGGAGTACAAGCAGGACGGCTACGACATCTATTGGGTGTCCGCCAACGACATCTACGACGGAACCTGGACCCGCTATGCCGAGGTCGGCAACATGTGGGCCAACCCGGGCTACAACGACAACTCCCAGTCGATCAACGACGACATCGGCATCATGGAGTTGAAGGAGACGATCGACAACTGGCCCACCCAGGCGATCAACAAGAGCAGCCCACTGAATTCCTGGATCGGCAAGCCGGTCACCTACGTGGGCTTCGGCGTCACGCGGGAGAACAGCAACGACAGCGGCATCCGACGCTGGGTCAACGTTCCGCTGGAAGGGGCCGACGCCGACTTCCTGTACACCTACTCGGGCGACTCCGGACAGGTGAAGAACATCTGCTCCGGTGACTCCGGGGGCGCAGCGTTGATGGAGTTCAACGGTGAGATGGTGCTGGTTGGAGCGAACAGCTTCACCACCAACTGGAACAACAGCAGCACCGACTGCGACGTCTCCGGTGCCGCGGGCGCATCGACGCGCACCGACGCTTTCTGGAGCTGGATCACCACCTACATTCCCGAGAACGAACTGAACCAGGGCAACACCGGTGGCGGAGACGCCGACACCGACAGCGACAGCGACAGCGACACGGACTCCGACGCCGACGCCGACACCGACAGCGACGCCGACACCGATATCTGGGACAGCGGATTCGTCGACACCGGCAATCCCGAACGCCCCCCCCGCGGGATGGACGAGCCAGACACCGGCGTGCTCCCCGGCTGCTCGACCACGCCGTTCAGCGGTGGTCTGATCCTTGGGCTCCTCGCCCTGCTGCGGAGGCGGAGCCGATAGGGCTACGATTCAGGGCATGCTGCTCCTGGCCACCGCCCTTGCTCAAGAAGCCCCTCCCATCTCCAACGGCTTCGAGACCGGCGGCTTTCGTTCCGTCGGTGCACTGACGGCGGTGAAGGGCAACAACGGCGGCAGCTTCTGCTCGGGCACCCTGGTGAAGACGAAGTGGGTCATCACCGCAGCTCACTGCGTGGACGCTGCAGACGACTACCTGAACGACGGCTGGCAGCTGTACTTCGTCGTGACGAACAGCGTGTACGAGAGCTGGGATGTGTACGCGGAAATCTCCCAGATGACGAGGCATCCCGACTACTCCGCCGACGAGAGCAACATCGACTACGACATCGCGGTGCTGAAGCTGGCCGACCCCATCCTGAGCGTGGGCTTGATGCCGATGAACACCGACCAGGTGTTGAGCACCTGGATCGGAGAAGACATCACCTACGTGGGCTTCGGCATCACGGACACAGGGAAGGAGGACGGAGGCATCAAGCGAGCCGCGTACATCCCCTTGATCCAGTACGACGGTCAGTTCATCTACACCCAGGACCAGACCTCGCCGGTGAAGAACGTGTGCAGCGGTGACTCGGGCGGAGCGGCCCTGATGAGACGGGAGCAGGACGATGCATGGGAGATCGTGGGGGTGAACTCCTTCGTCTGGAACTCCGACGGTTCCTCCACGATCGACTGCGATGCTCTCGGAAGTGGCGGAGCCGCCACTCGCGTGGACCGCATGGACGGCTTCCTGGGGGGCTTCTTCGAGGTGCCGGAGGAGACCCACGAGAGCGACACGGACACCGACACCGACGCCGACACCGACACCGACACCGACGGCGATACGGACAGCGACACCGCTGACAGCGGGCTGACCGACAGCGGGATCGATGGCTCTCCCACACCAAAGGACCGCCAGTCGGGCTTCTGCGCGCCTGTGAGTGCGCCGGCATGGACGGGCGCCCTGGGATTGATCGCTCTTCTTCTTCGAAGACGAAGGAACCGGAGCTGCTGAGCCTTGCGGTGGATTGACAGATCGCGCGGCCCACGGCGTCTAAGGTAGTCGGAGCCATGCTCCTCATTTCGTTCGTCCTGGCACAGACCGCTCCACCCATCGTCAACGGCAGCACGACGAGGGATTTCCCTCAGGTCGGAGCCCTCGCTGCGCACGCAGGCGGTTGGTTTTCCTTCTGCAGCGGCACGCTGATCCAGTCCGAATGGGTCATCACCGCGGCCCACTGCAACGAGGCCGCCGAAGAGTACGTTCGACACGGCTACGAGGTCTCCTTCGTCTGGGGCCACGACCTGCGCACGAGCTCTGGAGTCGACGGCCACATCGCCATCGACGACATCCTCATCCACCCGGAGTACAACGCGCAGTTCATGGAGTTCGATGTCGGCCTGCTCCACCTGAAAGATCCGGTGGACATGGCTGCCATCCCGGTGAACCGCGAGACCGTCGACGACAGCTGGATGGGCCGGGAGTTGGACTTCGTGGGCTGGGGGGTCACACGCGACGACGCCAACAATGGCGGGGTCAAGCGCACCGCCCGCATCCCGGTCTACGACACCCGCGGCAACTCGGTTTTCCTGGCCTACGACAGCGAGGGAAACCTGTGCAACGGCGACAGCGGCGGCGCCGGACTGGAGCCGCAGGAAGACGGAAGCCACGAGATCGCCGGGGTGAACTCCTTTGTCTTTGCCGTGCAGAGCGGGGGATCCTCCTGCGTCGGAGGAGGCAGCGGCTCGACGCGGGTCGATGCCGCGCTGGAGTGGATCGAGGGCCACGTCCCGCTGGACGAGCTCGGCTTCGAGGTCGCCGGAATGGACAGTGCCTACGTGGACACGGGGGATCCTCTTGGGCCCGCCGAGAACAACGTGCAGTCAGCCGGGTGCGACACCGGTGCCGGCGCCGCTGGCTGCGGAATCCTTGCGATCGCCCTGCTCGGGTGGCGGCCAAGGCAGCGCGACCCCGCCAGAAGATAGCCACCCCGCGCAGAGAGACTCGCTCAGGGAAACAGGACCGCCATGTCCGGCCTGCTCCGGAAGGCTCGGACCAGATCCGTGTTGAAGTTCTCCTCGAAGCCCGCAGCCAGCGTTTGTGCTTCGGCGAGCCAGGACTCCGCCCGTGGCCCGTCCACCACCTGGGAGAGCAGCACACAGGCTTCGAGATCCACCAGGCGCAGTCCTCGAGAGCGGGCCAAGCCCGCCGCCGCAACAGCCAGTCGTGTCGCCCGTTCGGCATCCCCCAGGGTGGATGCTGCCTGCGCAACACCGATCATCACCTGGGCCCGGCGAGGAACCGGAAGGCTGTCCAGCTTCTCCTCGGCCCGATCCAGCATGCGTCTGGCGTCGGTGGTGTGCTTCCGCTGCCCGCAAGCCCAGGCATCCAGGGCGAGCAGCGCCGCCATGTAGCGTTCCGGGTCCTTGCGATGAGCCAGGTTCCGGGCGATCGCGATCTGGCTCCGCGTCTCCGTGACGTCGCCCTTCAACCGCGCCAGCCGCGCCAGGTCGTAGCGGCAGGCCACCATCTCCTGCAGGACGCTCAGCTCGCTGCTCTCTTCGAGGGATTCGGCGAGGTCTGGCCCGGCTCGGTCCAGGAGCCCGAGCTCCAACATGGTCTCGCCCCGCACCCGGTAGGCGGCAGCTCGACCGACCCGATAGCGGATGTCCTCGGCGATTCCGATCGCCAGGTTGGCCACCTCCCGTGCCTCGAGCAGCTTCCCCTGCCAGACCAGCATCTCGCCAAGGTTGCAGAGCGCCACGCAGTGGGTGGCCTTCCTGCCCGAGCGCTCGAAGATGGCCGTGGCCTCCCTAAGCCCCTTGGTCGCCAGGGCGAGCTGGCCGTAGCTCGCCTGAACCGCAGTCTCCGCGAGCTTCAACTCTCCGAGAATCTCCTCGAGCGCAGGGTCGCCCCCGGTGAGCAGCAGCCCTTCGCTGGCCAGGCTCTGGACGTCGTCCAGGCGACCATCCTCCCAGGCGATGGCACAGCAAGCGAAGAGCGCCTCGGCGATGGCCGCCCGCTCCTTGGTGCCCCTCGCCTCGAAGAGCGCCAGCTCCGCTTCCTGCCGGGCCAGGTCGGACTCGTCCAGGCGAGCAAGCACCTTGGACAGCGTGCTCCGCGCGACGGCCCGAGGAATCGCTGATTCGATCAGGTCGGCCAGCCGGACGAGTTGCTCACAGCTGCTCCGGCAGTCAACCCAATTTCCACGGAGGTACTGGATGCGCGACCGAACAAGCAACAAGCGCACTCGAAGGTCATCCAGTGCCGGGCGCTCCAACTCGACCGAGGCCAGATCCTCCACGGCCTTGGCTCGGTTGCTCAACTCCCAGGCTGGCGAATGCAAGCTACGAGCCAGCATGCGCTCCGCTGTCTCGATCAGGTAGGCAAAGGCCTTGCCCGACTCACCCGCCAGGCGGTAGTGGTCGCCAACCAGCTCGATGGCCGCGGGCACGGTGGCGAAGTTGCGCTCGAGGCACTCCGCAACGGCGTGGTGCAGCTCGGCTCGTCGCTCGGTACTCAGGTCCCGGTAGACCACGTCCGCCACCAGCCGGTTGCTCACGTCGTGATGGACCAATCCACCGGAACGTCGCTCCAGGACGATCCCCCGCTCGATGAGCTTGTCGACGTGGTCCATGACCTCGTCTTCATCGCAATCGAGGATCTCCAGCAGGAGATCCAGTTCCAGGGCCCGACCGCTCACCGCCAGGGCCTGGAGAACCTCGACCTCCAGCTTCGCCAGCTTCTCCAAGCGCTTTCGCACGACCTGTCGCACGCCGCGAGGGATTTCCAGATGCCCGGTGCTGATCTCGTCGGTGTCGGAGTTCAACTGGAAGAGCCCCTTGGGGCCCAGCACCAGGAGCCCGCCCTGAATGAGGCTCTCGAGGAACTGCGTGACGAAGAGCGGGTTTCCCTCGGTCTCCTGGTGCAGGCGCGTGCCCAGCGCATCCGCCTTGGGGCCGGGGCCCATCAGCTTGTGCGTCATGCTCAGCAGCGCTGCCTGGGACAGAGGCTCCAGGCGCAGGTGCCGGGGGGTGACACCGAGCGCATCGCCCCGAAGGAAGCGCTCCAGCTTGCCGTGTACCTCTTCGCTGCGCACGGTCACCACGAGCAACAGGGGCTCGCCAATGCCCACAAGACTGCGGACGAGCGTGGCCATCAGCTCGATGCCTCGTGGCGGGACCGCGTGGAAGTCGTCGTACAGGATGATGCGAGGCCCATCACCGAGCACGTTGATCAGCGCTGGGCGCAGGGCGTCCATGAGTCGGTAGAGCGCATCGCCTCCCCTGGCGCTGCCACGCCGGAACTCGGTGACGATGGTCTTCAGGTCCGCAGCAGCAGCATCGCCCAGCGTGCGGAGTACGTCCTGGCAGAGCTCGATCAGCCCGAAGAGCCCCGCAGAACCCGGATCGCCCCGCAGGCGATGGACGGGGATGCCGATCGCGGTGGCCCGCACCGCCGCCTGCTCCAACAAGCGCGTCCGGCCCATCCCCTCGCGGCCCTCGATGACCAACATGCCCCCGGCACTGCGGGTCAGTCGATCCACCGCGTCGTGCACGATCTCGAGCTCGGCCCCCCGCCCCACCAGGGGCAAGCGCCAGGCGCCGTCCAGCGTCGGGTTCTCCGGCTCGTCCAGCTGCTCCAGCCTGTACAGAATCTCCCGAGCTGACTGGAAGCGGTCCTTCGGGGGCTTCTGCAACAGGCGCCAGCAGATCTCGTCGAGGTGCTTGGGGATGCGGTGGTCGTATTGCCTGGGCCGCGGTGGAATCTTGTTCCGGTGAGCCTGCAGGTAGCCCTTCATGTCCTTCTCATCGAAGGGGCGACAGCCGGTCAGCATCGCGAAGAGAATGATGCCCAGGCTGTACAGATCGGAGCGGTGGTCGATGGGCTCACCGCTGATCTGCTCTGGGCTGGCGTAGGCCCAGGTGCCCACCAGGGTGCCCGACTGGAAGCCGTCATTGCCCGGGTCCAGATCCTTGACGATCCCGAAGTCGGTCAGGTGAGCCCGGCCACCATCGTCCAGGAGGATGTTGCTGGGCTTGAGATCGCGATGGACGAGGCCCTTCTGGTGTACGTGGCTGAGCGCCCTGCACATGTCGACGAGAATCTCCTCACAGCGCTTCCAGCGCTGGTCAAAGTCCTCCAGAAAGCGAAAGCCGCGGATGGTCTGGTGCAGATCGGTCCCTTCGACGTACTGCATCGCGATGAAGGGATGACCGTGAAGGTCACCGTAGGCATCGACGCGGATGACGTTGGGATGGCGAATGCGGGAGAGCGCCCGAAACTCACGCCGAAATCGGGCCATTCCCTTGGACAGGCGACTCGCCTTCAGGATCTTGAGGGCCACTTCCTGATCGTTTGGATCCTTGGCCAACACCACATGGGCCATTCCCCCTCGGCCGATGGGGCGCACGTACACGAAAGCGCCGATCCGGTCTCCCGGCGCAATCGTGAGGCCGCCCATCTCCAGCGTGGTCTTGTCCACAGCCGGACCTTAGCCCCACTTGTTACAGTCGGCACCGATGTCCCTCGACCCCGCAGAGAGAAAGGTCATGCTCGCGCTCGTGGAGGCAGCGAGAGAGAGTCTCAGCGCAGGCCATCATCAGGAGTGCGACGAGACCCTGACGAGAGCGCGGACTCGCTTCGGCGAAGCCGCCGACCTGCACGACGTGTGGGGCGAACTGCGCGAGCAGCAGGATGACATCGCCGGGGGCCTGAAACACCGCCAACGAGCCTGGGATCTGCAGCCCACCAAGGGACGGGGGCTCGCGGTGGCGAGGAGACTTCCACAGGAAGACCTCCTGCCTTTCCTCCGCGACGTGTTGACGCTCTTCGACGACGACGAGGTGATCATCGCCCTGACGCGGGCCGAGCTCGCGACCGGCGGCTTCGAGGCGGGGGACAACGCCAGCTCCTTCCTGGTCGAGCGGATCGGCGGCGACTCCGAGGCGCTGAGCGATGGCCTGGCCAAGGCGATCGAAGGCCAGGACCCGGAAGACAGCGCCATGATGGCCTTCGTGCCCCTGGTCTCGGCAGCCATCGAAAGCCGCGTGCGCCTGGAACGCCGAACTGCGGGCGAGGAGGTCGAGGATGACGAGACCGCCACCGAGATGCTCATCGCGGCAACGCTCAGCATTCCCCAGTCCTCCACCGAGGATCCCGACTCCGAGCACGATCTGCCGCCTGCGGGCAGCACCGAGGAAGGCACGGCCGAGGTGGGGATCAACGCCGCGACAGCATGGACCTCTCCCTGGCTCGATGGACTCATCGCGCTTCCCGGCATCCTCCTGGCGATCCCCTTCGCCTTCTTCCTGAACGACGTGGCCTTCGCCCAGTACGCAGCGATGGGGCTGACCGTCGTCTTCTCCCTGGTCGGCGTCGGCGCGAGCAGCTGGGGGCGCAGCACGGGCCACCTTCCATCCGAAGGTGACTTTGATCCAAAGGTCACCATGGTGATGGCCCCCTTGATGAGCTTCCTGATCGGCGTGGCTCTGCTCGGCGTGAGCAGCCTCGTTCTCGACTGGGCAGACCCATCCTTGCTGGAGCGCATCGGCCTGATCCTGGCGGCGGGACTGGCCTGGGGCGGATCGAGCATCCTGGGCCTTCGGCTCACCAGCTAGGGATCAGCTCGCGCGTACCTGCACCCCGCAGACGGCACAGAGGTTGGGGTCACCGCGATAGACCGACTTCCGAGCGGCGTGACAGCCACTGTGAAAGGTCTTCCCGCAGCGGTAGGGGCAGTCCAACCGGACCTCCTCCTCGGTACCCAGGCCACAGATAGAGCAGGGGATCTTCAGCTCTTCGACCTCCTCCTCCTTTAGTGCCGGTCGCGCTGGAGGCAGGGGCTCCACGGCACCCCACCACGCCAACCACGCAAAGAGCACCCCGATCATCGCCATGACGAAACCCGGCACGCTCTGCTGGTAGACCTGACCCGGGTTCTCACCGAAGGCGATGGGACCGGCAAAAGCCAGGGTCACCAGGGCCAGGGAGAAGACCAGCCCCACACCTGCGACCCGGGCTCGGTAGCCCTCGCCACCGAAGAGGTGCCGCGCCATGGAGCAACAGAGCAAACCAAGCCCCAAGCCCGGCAGGAGCACGACGGGCAGGCTGCGGTCTACGCTCAACGCGCAGCCCCAGGCGAGAGCCCAGCCGATCGTCGCGATCATCGAGCCTGCCAGGGCGAGCGAACCGCGCGCTGCGTACCCGCGCGTCTCCGGGTAATCGGGAAGCTGTTCCTGCACACCGCTACCCGGCGGCGGCTGCGGTAGGAGATGTATGAGCTCCCCGGGAACGACGCCCAGGTCCATCAGGCGCTCCTCGTCCTCCATCAGCCGCCCTCGAGCACGCAGCCAATACAAGCGCCGCGCGCCTCCCGACCAGTAGGCCTGCAGACCGGCGTCCCTCGCGACCCGCTGGGTCAGGTCCTTCGCAGGCAGGTAGGTGGGAAGGGTCAGGTCCAGGGTCTGCGACTTCAGGTCGATGACCTGGACGCGAACCTGAACGGTCTGGGCGCTCTGGACCTGCTCCACTGCTTCGATTCTATCGAACCGATGCGGATGACGGGCTTCCGCCCCGCCGCTGACCACCGATGTCCGAGCGCTCGGCCGCACTCACAGGCACCGGGTAGTCGCCACCGAAGCAGGCCGCACAGATGTGCTGACCCAGCACGGACTGCATCCCCTCCATCGACAGGAAGGTCAGGGAGTCCGAGCCAAAGTGCTTCGTCAAAGCCTCGTGGGGGTTGTTCGCGGCGATGAGCTCCGCCTGGGTGGGCATGTCGATGCCGTAGAAGCAGGGGTGGCGCACGGGCGGACTGAAGATGGCGATGTGGATCTCCCTCGGGCCCAGGGTGCGGAGGAGTTGAACGATGCGCTGCATGGTGCTGCCTCGCACAATGCTGTCGTCTACCAGCAACACCCTCTGCGCTTCGAAGATCTCCCGAATGGGGTTCAGCTTCAGACGCAGGGCCGCTTCACGGCTGGCCTGGTCCGGCATGATGAAGGTGCGGCCGCTGTAGCGGTTCTTGATGAAGCCCTCGCGGTAGCGCAGGCCCAACTCCTCCGCCATGGCCTGAGCAGCGGGCCGGGAGGTGTCCGGAATGGCCACGACGACGTCGGCCTGGAGACCACGCGCTCTCCACTCACAGCCGAGCTGACGTCCCATGCGCCATCGCTGACGGTTGATGCGGCCGTCTTCCATTCGGCTGTCGGGGCGTGCGAAGTAGATCCGCTCAAAGGCGCAGGGCCGGGGTTCCCTCGGAGCCGCATCCAGGCAGATCGGCTCCTGACCCGGGCGCAGCAGCAGAGCGGTGCCCGCCGGGAGATCACCCTCCTTCTCGACCCCGTGCACGTCCAGGGCCACGCTCTCGCTGGCGACCATCCAGCCCCCTTCCGGTGTGCGTCCGTAGACCCCGGGCCGAATCCCCCGAGGGTCGCGAAAGGCCAGCAAGGTGCGCTGTCCATCCACGTTCAAGAGCGCCACGACGCTGTAGGCCCCACGAACCCGGGCGAACACGCCCTGCACAGCAGCGAGCACGTCCTCGGCGTTGTGGCCGCTGGCGCGACGGGCCGTCAGCTCCTGCGAGAGCACCAGCAGGATCGGCTCAGCATCGCACTGCGAGAGCACGAGCATGCCCTGCTCGGCCAGCTGAGAGGTGAGCTCCGCCACGTTGGTCACGTTCCCGTTGTGGACCAGCAGAATGCCGGGTCGGCGGGTGAGAAAGGGCTGTGCATCCTCGGTCGTGCTGGTCGAGCCGGCGGTCGGGTAGCGCACGTGAGCGATTCCAGCGCTCCCTTCGAGGCCTTCGATGTTGCCGATCGCCTGACCGATCATGCCCAGGCCCTTTCGCAGGTGCACACCGCGACCATTGAGGGTCGCGATCCCGGCGGCATCCTGTCCCCGGTGTTGGATTGCCTGGAGGCCCAGGAGCAAGCGTGCTGCCGCTTCCGGCGTGCCGATGGTTCCAACGAAGCCACACATAGAGCGCGTGTACCGCGCGAACCTTCGACTAACGACGACGACTGCGTGACACTTCCGAGCAGTCGCCTCGCCGCTGTCGGCAGCCGACGACCCTCACTTCCACCGGCACCACCCCGTCATCCACCATGTTCAGCCGTCGTGCACCCTTCTTGGACAGATCGATGATGCGGCCGTCGCTGTAGGGACCACGGTCATTGATCACCACGCGCACGCTCTCTCCCGTATCGGTGCGGGTCACCTCGACCACCGTTCCGAAGGGCAGGTCAGGATGCGCTGCAGTGCGACGAAGGCCCGGCCTGAAGCTCTCCCCACTCGCTGTCGTGTTCCCGCGGAAGCCCGGCCCGTACCAGCTCGCCAGACCCGTCTCGGGCGGCTGTCGAAAGGCGCAGGCGAGCAGGAGCCAGACCATGCGCCGAGACTATCCCGCTCAGACCACCAGACGCAGAGGCGCTCGGCGCGGCGGCACCTGCACCGGAGGCTCACCCGCCCGAGTGCGACAGACCAGGGCGGCCTCGAACATGCCCAGACCGGTGTAGACCTCGTCCGAAAGGGCCCAGCCCGGACCCCAGGTGGACCAGCGCTGGTTCACGGCCAGGATGGCCTCGTGCGCTGCCTCCAGCTGCCTGCTGTCCATGGCGCGGCGGGCGCGCAGCCAGGACTCGGTGGTCGCGTCCAGCACAGCAACCACGGGGCGCTCGATCCCCAGAAGCTCAGCCACGACGAAGAAGGCGGCACAGTCGTCCTCCGCCGGTGGCATCAACTCGGCCAGCACCCGAGCATGAACGGGAGCAGGGCTCCAGCTGGGGTCACTGGTCAGCCTCATCAGCACGAAGCCGTCCTGAGGCAGCATGGAGCGAATCCTCGCGGAACTCACCCAGGCACCGCGCCGCAAGCCGTGGGGCCGCGGTCGCTCGCTGCTCACCAGAGCGAGAATGTCCGGGATCTCCTGCCCGATCAACTGCTCGAGCACCCCTTCGGAGCCGTCATCGACGATGAGGAGGCGATTGCGCTGCACTGTGGACTCCGGGTAGTCCTCGCTCTTCGGCCTCGGAGAGGCCAAGTTGAGTCCGGTTGGGTAATCTATGAACAGACCGGCGGGTTAATGGCGACATGATGGGTCTTCTTCTGTGGATAGCGGTCGCGTTCGCCGGCTCTCGCGAAGACGCCGAGCTGGAGCGCTACGTCGAGGACATGAACACGCTGGCGGAACGCCAGACCTGGCCCGGGGTCGAACGCAGCTACCAGAAGATCCTCGAGCTCGAGGACGTGGAAATCCCTCGCGAGGTGCACCTCACCGCCGCTTCTTCGGCACGAGCTCTGGGTGACATGGCGGCGGTACTCGATCGCCTCAAGCGCGCACAGGCGATCAAGCCAAAGGACGAGGTCGGGGCGTGGATCTCCTCCATTGAGGAAGACTTCGCTCCGGTAGAGCTCCGGAGCGTGCCGCCTCGTGAGCTGCTGCTGGTCCCCGGAACCATGCCCTTCGAGCCGGACAAGCGAGGAGCTGTCGAACTCGCCGCGCTGCGCCTGACCGAGGACGGGGAGTTCATCGGCTTGCTGCCCGTCGGCGTCTATACCCTCCACGGCCAGGAGTTCGAAGTCATCGCCGGGGTCACGACCCGCGTCGAGCTCTCGGGTCGGGATCTGAAGGACTAGCCGAGGTGCTCCTGCTGTTGGGTCTGGCCCAGGCGCAGGACTTCGGCGTCACCCTCTCCGCCGCCGGCGGCTGGTACTTCACCGACCCCCTGGAGAACATCGATCAGACCTGGTCTGCCGTTCCGCGCCTGGGCTACAACCTCAATCGAAACCTCATCGTCGAAGCCGAGTGCGGCTACCACCAGGGCAAGACCCGCGCCTTCGGCAACCGCTACGACATGGCCACACCGCGGCTGAACCTGCTCGTGGTGGCCACCCCAACCCTGCCGGTCCATCCCTTCGTTGCGATCGGTGGTGGAGTCTATTGGGTGCGGGTCAGCCGAAACCCGAACACCTGGTCCCAGCAGCCCTTCGAGGGCGAGAACATCGGCAACTACCTCAACCCCGACACCGATGCTGTGTTCAATGCCGGGGCGGGCCTGATGATCCCGCTGGCCGGTGCCATGAGCCTACGCCTGGACGCCCGCTACCTGTTGACCATCGGCCAGGAGCCCCACGGTCAGCAGGAAGACGTCTTCAACAACTTCGAGGTGACCGGAGGCTTCGTGTTCCGGCAGGCCGAGCGCAACCGCGACACGGACCTCGACGGCATCCTGGACCGGAACGACCAGTGCATCGACGATCCGGAAGATCGCGACACCTTCGAGGACGAAGACGGCTGTCCGGACATCGACAACGATCAGGACGGTGTCCTGGATGTCGCGGACGGGTGCATGCACGAACCCGAGGACTTCGACGAGTTCGAGGATTACGACGGATGCCCCGAGTGGGACAACGACCACGATGGCCTGACCGACGATGAGGACGCCTGTCCCTATCGACCCGAGGATCTCGACGGCTACCGAGACGGTGACGGCTGTCCGGACCAGGACAACGACATGGACGGCATCGCGGATCTGAACGACCGCTGCCCGAATCACCCGGAAGACCTGGACGGCTTCGAGGACAGCGATGGCTGCGAGGACAGCGACAACGATCGCGACGGCCATCCGGACGCCGTGGATGCCTGCGAGAACGATCCAGAGACCTGGAACGGCTTCCAGGACCGCGACGGCTGCCCGGACGAGACACCGCCGGAGGTGGAGCGCTTCACCGGTGTGATCCACGGCATCAACTTCGAGGTGGACTCCGCCAAGATCACCGTGGACAGCTACCAGGTGCTCAACGAGGCCGCGGACGTCCTGATTCGGTACCCGGACCTGCGCATCGAGGTGCAGGGTCACACCGACAGCGACGGCAGCGACGACTACAACTTCGAGCTCAGCGACAACCGTGCAGCGGCCGTGGTCGCCTACCTGGTCGATCGCGGGGTAGCCACCGAACGCCTGACCTGGATGGGCTACGGCGAGAGCCGCCCGCTGGTGGAAAACGACCACTCCCCGGGCAAGGCCGTCAACCGCCGTGTCGAGTTCCACGTCATCAGACCCGACTCTGGATAGCGGCCCGGATCAGCCGTAGCGGACCCAGCGCTCGCCCTCGAGACGTTCGTGCGGCTTGTAGCGGGCCTTGTAGCTGAGCTGAGCACAGTCCCTCACGTACAGGCCCAGGTAGTAGTAGCGGTAGCCCTGGCTGCGCAGCCACTCGATCTCCGCCAGCACACTGAACACGCCCAGCGAGCGCTTCTCCAGCGTCGGCTCAAAGTAGAAGTACACCGAGCTCGCGTCGCGCCGCCCCAGATCGAGAATCCCCACCCCGATCAGTCGGCCATCCAGCACGTAGCGCATCTCCACCGTACGGGTACAGGTGACCGCCAGCCAGTTCTTGTAGTGGGACTCGCTGGTCGGACGATCGCTCAGGCCCCGCTCCAGCTTGTGCCTGTTGAACAGGTCCAGGTGCGTCTTGTCGACCACCGGGTAGCCACTGTAGATCTGAAGATCCTGGTTCTTCTTCCAGACGCGTCTCTGGCTGCGCGACAGGCTGAACTCGGCGATGGGAACCCGAATGCCCTTGCACTCCTGGCAGGATGGACAGGAGGGTCGGTAGAGCGTTCGACCCACGCGCCGATCGGCGCACGCGAGCAGTGCGTCGAAGTCGTCGCCATCGATGGGTCCCCGGTACCAGCGCAGCGGAAGCACCGCTGTGCGCCCCTCGAGGTAGGGGCAGGCGTGCGGGGTCTGGTCAACCGGGATCCCCATCGAAGCGCTACGCATCAGCCGATAGTAAACACTGAACGAGGAGCAGCATTCGACCGTCCTCTTGTGCTCGGCCCGTACAATGGGCCGCATGCAGCGCCTGCTCGTCCAGCGAGAGGGTGGCCTCACGCGGATTCAGCTGAACCGTCCAAAGCGGGCCCACGCCTACGACCGAAGAATGCTCGAGGAACTCGACGGGTCCATCTCGGGGCGAGTCATCGTCCTCAGCAGTGGCGGAGACGGCGCATTCTGTGGCGGGGCGGACCTGAACGAGCTGGCACAGGCACACCCGCTGGACGCTCTGAATCTCTACTCCCAGGCCGTCTTCGACCGCCTTGCCCAGCACACGGGCGTGAGCATCTGCGTGGTCCATGGTGCGGCCGTCGCCGGCGGGTTCGAGCTGGCACTGGCCTGCGATCTACGCATCGCGAGCCCGCGCGCAAGCTTTCGGCTGCCCGAACTGGACTTGGGCCTGCTGCCATCGGGCGGTGGCTGTACCCGGTTGACAGCGTTGATCGGCCCGGCTCGAACGCGCGAGGTGATCCTGACCCGCCGCACCGTCGACGCGCAGACCGCGCTGACCTGGGGGATGGTGAACGAGATCCATGATGATCCCCTCGCGCGGGCTGAAGAGCTGGCTCAGTCGATGCTGGGGCTGGACGCCGTCGCCCTCCGAATGACCAAACAGGTGCTGTTGGCTCCCTCCCTCGAGAAAGAGCGGGTCGCAGAGGCCTTGCTGTACCACCAGCGTCGAAAGGAATAAGCACCGGCCGTGTCACGCTCCAAGCTCCGTTTCTTGCTGCTCCAGGCTCGCAACGTGGGTGACCGGGTGCGTGCCGAGGAGCGCGCCCAGTTCGCCTCGCGCATGCGGGTGGAGATCGGGCAGGTGGAAGCACGGGATCTGCTCAGTCAACCGCTGTCGCTGAGCATGCTCGATGGCTATGACGCCCTGCTGGTGGGCGGGAGCGGCGAGTACAGCGTGCTCGACGAGCATCCCGGCATTCTGGCCGGGAAGCACCTGCTCGCCGAGGTGGCCCAGGTGGGCTTTCCGACCTTCGCGAGCTGTTTCGGCTTCCAACTCATGGTCGAAGGAATGGGGGGAGAGGTCATCCTCGACGCGGGGAACGCCGAGGTCGGCACTTTCGAACTGGAGCTCACTCCGGAAGGAACAGCCGACCCGATCTTCGGGACACTGCCGGCGCGCTTCGACGCACAACTGGGCCACCGGGACCGTGCCTACACGATGCCCAGCGGCGTGCAGACCCTGGCGAGCAGCCCCCTGTGCCCACACCAGGCTCTCTGTGTGCCGTCCAAACCGGTCTATGCGGCGCAGTTCCATCCGGAGCTGACCTGGCTCGACAACCGAGGTCGCTTCGAGCGCTACATGGACTACTACGGCAGGCTCTTCGGGGAAGTCGAAGCCGAGCGCATCCTCCGAGAGGACTTCCGAGCCAGCCCCGCAGCATCGAGTCTGCTGGGGGTGTTCGTGGACCTCGTCCTGGACGCGGCTTGAACGGGGCCGTCGCGGCGGGAAGTCCCCTAACGGTACGGGTCGGTCTGGAGACCCTCCGTGCCGGTGGAAATGCCGTGGACGCAGCGGTGGCGGCCAAGCTCTTCGCGTGCGTCGCCGAGCCTCTGCTGACCGGTCTCGGAGGAGGAGGGCTGGCCATCGCCCGCATGGCCGGCCAGACCTCCGTCTGTGACTTCTTCCCGGACGCCCCCTCCGGGCGCGGTCCCATGACGAAGGTGGAACTGGACTTCGGACCCACCACCCAGACCTTCCGCGTCGGCCCGAGCAGCGTGACGCCTCCCGGCCTGCCCGCCGGTCTCTGGGCCATGCACCAACGATGGGGGCGCATACCCCTTCGCGAGCTGGTGCAGCCAGCGGTCGAGGCCGCGCGAGACGGCGTACCGGTCAGCGCAGGCTTCGCCCTGGTGAACTCACTGCTCTGGCCCATCCAACTGCAGAGCCCCGGCTCAACGGCACTCTACGGATCCTCCGGTTCACCACTGGTCGAGGGCGACACCTTCAGCAACCCGCCCCTGGCGAACACCCTGCTCGAATACGCCACCACGGGTCCGGAGCTGTTTCGCACAGGTCACGTCGCCAAACTGCTCCTGGAGGCGGCGCCTACCCTGCGGGCCGAAGACCTCCTGCACTACAAGCCCATCTTCCGGAAGCCCCTCGCAGTCCCCTACCGGGACCACACCGCCTTCCTCCCGGGTGAACCAAGCCAGGGTGGCGTGCAGGTCGCTCGAACGCTCTTGGAGTTGGGCGATGGCCCCATGCCCGAGCCTTTTGGCTTCGACCACGTCGAGCGGCTGGCGGACGCCATGGACGCCGCCGAACGCGCGGTCCCAGGGCTCATGGCAAAAGAGCTGTTCCGGACCGGCTTCCGCCGGGAGTACCTGGGCAGCGGACTCACAACCCACGTGTCGGTGGTGGACGGGGACGGCAACGCGGTCGCGATCACCTCCAGTCTGGGGGAAACGGCGGGCATGGTGCTCGGGGACACCGGCGTCTGCCCCAACAACTTCCTGGGCGAGGAGGACGTCAACCCCACCGAACACGAGGCTCCTGTCGGCCGTCGCCTGGTGACCATGTGCTGCCCCACGCTGCTGGCCTCGGCGGAGCGCGTCTTTGCGCTGGGGAGCGGCGGCAGCAGCCGTATTCGGAGCGCTGTCCTCCACGGCATCGTGTACCTGGTAGACCACGGCCTGGACCCGGCGAGCGTTCCCGCGCTGCCGCGCTGCCACATGCAGGACGGCGTGCTGAGGGTGGAGAGCTTCGAGCGTCCCGAGCACCTCTGCGAAGAGTTGCTCGAAGAGCACCCCGATCTCGTCGTCTTTGCGGAGATGGGGATGTACTTCGGTGGCCTGCACATCGCAGGCCTGGTGCCTCGGGGCTTCGTTGGTGGTGGGGACCCCCGGCGGAGCGGTGACTTCGGGGTGTACGCAGGCTGAGAACGGAGTCTGCACCCCAGGGCCCACGAGGCCCCCGATTGGAGGCAATGATCCCCCTGCCGTCGTGGGGATTGAACCTTTTGCCTGCCCTGCACCTTTTTTCCCCGCGGCGGCTTCGACTCCCATCCTGGAGATCACGGCCCGTTTCCGGCCGTGCTCACGGCTTCCCGACCTCATCCAACAGCCGTGGCCGGGGGGAGATCCAGGGAGCGCTTCGCAAGAGCTGACTCCAACGCGGCTATAGCTGGTGGAATGCAGGCCAATCGCCCTCGGATGTTGTCGGTCGGCACGGCGAATCCGCCAGACCGCTACCGACAGCAGGACATCATCGAGCTCTTCGATGTCCCGGACCCACGCATCCGCAGTCTCTTCCAGAGCACACACATCCAGACGCGGCATCTCTATCTTCCTCCCGCCAGCGAAGGCGGCACGCCCGAGGAGAGCCAGGGTGATCTGCTCCGCAAACACCTGCGTGGCGCACTGGAGATCGGCCCGAAGGCCGTCACGAGCTGTCTCGAGCCTCTGGGGATCCAGGTCACCGACATCGACTACCTGTGCTGCATCACCACCACGGGCTTCCTCGCGCCGGGCCTGACCGCTCACCTGATCAAGGAGATGGGCTTTCGCGAAGACTGCAGCCGCGTCGACATCGTCGGCATGGGCTGCAACGCCGGCTTGAACGGACTGAACCCCGTGGCCGGCTGGGTCATGGCCAACCCGGGTCGCTACGCATTGATGGTCTGCGTCGAGGTCTGCTCCGCTGCCTACGTCTTCGACAACACCCTCCGCACCGCCATCGTCAACTCGCTCTTCGGCGATGGCGCTGCCGCCCTCCTGGTGCGCGCGGACCCCGCCGACGAGCCGCTCTTCGCTCCCCGCATCCTGGGTTTCAACAGTCAGATCATCCCGAGCGCCATCGGCGCCATGCGCTACGACTGGGACGCCGAGGCCAGCAAGTTCAGCTTCTTCCTGGACCGGGACATTCCCTACGTCGTCGGCGCCCACGCCGAGCGCCCCGTCGAGCGGCTCCTGAGATCCCACGGGCTGAAGCGCCGAGACATTGACCACTGGCTGGTGCACAGCGGCGGTAAGAAGGTCATCGACGCCATCAAGTACAACGTCGGAATCACCCAACACGACGTCCGCCACACCAGCAGCGTGCTGCGCGACTTCGGCAACCTGAGCAGCGGCTCCTTCCTCTTCAGCTACCAGCGGCTGATGGCGGAGGGCCTGGTGCGGCGGGGAGACTACGGCGTACTGATGACCATGGGTCCAGGCTCCACGATCGAGACCGCCCTGATTCGCTGGTAAGAGGAACAAGCATGTACGAGACCCTGCGCTACGACGAGAGCGGCGAGATCGCGACCATCACCCTGGCGCGTCCCGGCGGAAACCGCATCAGCATGAGGATGGTTCGGGAGCTCTCTCGCGTCTGCGATCACCTGGAGGACGAGAGCGCGGCCAAGGTCGTGGTGTTCCGGGGCGACGGCGGCAGCTTCAGCGAAGGCATCGACTTCCAGGACTTCGATCCCAACAAGCCCATGGACATCCATGGCTTCAACAAGTGGGAGAAGTGCTGCACCCGTCTGGAACGCCTGCCCAAGTCCACCATCGCCCTGGTCGACGGTCCCGCTGTGGGCGGAGGTCTGCAGATCGCGCTGGTCTGTGATCAGCGCGTCGCGACCCCTCGGAGCACCTTCCAGCTTCCCGAGGTCCAGATGGGCTTCCTGCCCGGAATGGCCACCTTCCGCTTTGCCAAGTACGTCGGCCTGGGTCACGCCAAGCGCATCCTGCTGACCAGCCCGACCTTGAGCGCTGAGGAGGCCGCGTCGCTGGGCCTCATCGATCGTGTCGACGAGGACCTGGACAGGTCTTTGACCGAGTGCATCGAGGCCCTCGGTCCAAACCACAACGTGGCCGTCGAACTCACGCGAAGACTGCTCAACGAGAGCTTCCACACAAGCTACGAAAACGCCATCGGCCACTTCCTGGCCGCCCAGCATCGCGCCATCTCCCAGACCGCCTTCCTCGAGACGCTGAAGAAGCAACGCAACGGGTAGAAAAGAAGGGTAGAAGAGACCATGTTCTTCTTGCCGCTGCTCTTCTCCATCTCCAACGGCGATGCCCTCAAGTCCATGCTCACCGAGGATGGCTGGCTGGAAATGGGCGAGTCTCAACGAGACTTCGGCACCGTTCACTCCCGCCACAAGCCGCTGGACGGGCTCGACTGCCTGGAAGCACAAGCCACCACGAGCCTGCCCCTGAAGGCTCTGAAAGAGGTCATCCTCGACATCGAGGGCAAAGTGGAGTGGTCGAGCGCGGACCTGCTCGTCAGCGAGGTGCTGAGCCAGAAGAACGGCCGCATCGACTACGTCCAGGTGCTGAACGTCCCTGCTCCCTTCAGTGA
>PVBE012366373.1_pt1 | contig 19235 bp, 15 predicted proteins | sample 1631181 | NCBI WGS metagenome assembly PVBE01 (sample SAMN08397723, study PRJNA350692) | Marine metagenome, whole genome shotgun sequencing project. | isolation source: water | place: Pacific Ocean | collected 2012-04 | reverse complement strand
GTTCGTCTCCAAGAGTGTTGATGTGACCTAGTCCCAGTTGGCCGGAGCTGTTGAGCCCCTACATTTGACAGTCAGTTCCCCAGGCTGATCAGGTTGGAAAACAACCGATACGCTCCTGGAACACCGGCCGGCAACTGCCGGAAGAACGCATAGCCGGTATAGACATAGCGCCCCTGGCCGATTTCGGCAACCATCATGCCCCCGAGCTTAGGTTCCTCGCCGGGATCATTGGATGCCAGAACCGGGGTGTAACCTTCATCCCAGTCACCCATGAAGTACAGGCCTCGTTCCTGTACCCATCCGTCGAAATCCGCCTCCGAAAGTTTGTTCGGCGTGTTGAGCACCGGGTGATCGGGATCGACGAACGTAACGGGTGCCTCCTCGACCGTTACGCGATCGTGGGGACGATTGATCGTGAACGGATACGGTCCGTAGTCGCCCTGGAGAATCTGGTACGTATTGTACTGGACCACGAGCGTGCCGCCTGCCTCCACGTAATCGAGCAGCCTTTTGTTATAAGTCTTGAGGTCCTCGCGAACCGCATAGGCTCTAATTCCCAGAACGATCGTGTCGTAAACCGACAGATCGCCGCGCGCCAGGTCGTCTGCGGTCAGGAACGTTAGCGGAATTCCGAGCTGTTCGAGCGACTCGGCCACCTGATCACCAACTCCGTCGACATACCCGATATTCTCGACGTGCGTATCGAGTTCGAACACACGGACCCCGGACGTGGCATCGGAATAGATGTGCCGCGTTTCGATGTGTGGGTATGCGATGACGCTATAGCCGCGATCGAACTCCTCTCCACCCATTCGGGCTGTCGCCGAAACCTCGAATTCTCCCATCTGCCCCGGAACATCTACCGTGAACTGAACCGACGCCGTTTCTCCGGCGCGGGCAAACTCGACACTCTCGGAGGGCGGCGTCACCGTCCAGCCGTCCGGCACAGACAAGCTGACTTCGGCCGTCCCACCCTCGGGGGCCTGGTTGTGCACGGTCACGGTAAACTCTTTCCTTCGCTCGCCTGACAGTGGCACGACCGCCGTCTCAGGCGTCAACCGAACCGAAAGATCCGGAACAACCTTCAAGAGGCTCCGAAGTTCACCAAATACCTGATCCACGCGGCGGAACTCGGCGTGCCGCTTCGCAACGATTTCGGTACCGTCAAATTCGATCGCCGCCTGGGTGGGCAACAATGGCGGATCGAAAGGCAACATCATTCCACTTCGTTCCGGCCACACGAAACGGTCGCCCAGACGCGGTTCACGGAGCCAATATGGTTGGGTGAACTCCGGGTTCGACGACAACCGCACTTTGAAATTCTGTTCGAAGCTTGCGCCGGCCCGAAGGTCTCCGGACGAATCCACATAGTCGAAATCCCATCCATGAAAGTCGGTGGTCGTACGGACGGTCTCGAAATCGTAGGGCCCGTTGTTGACCACGGCTATCGTCATATCGAATTCCTGCTCGGGAACCACGTTCTCGTCGGACACGATCACTTCGACGGTAAGACCGGCAGCCAACTCTGCAGCCAGGTGAAAGTCGTCTTCCTTCAGATCCAGGAGGAACTGCACATGCTCCACCTCGGCCTTGCCGCGGACCGTAGCAAACAACTTGATGGCCCGCACGATGTCCGGGAGAATGTCGGCAGGCCGATCCAGTCGCGCGGTCCGACGGATGTTGTCGATCTCGGACTGGAGTGCTCGAAGATCCGCCGACAGTGCCGGCTCAAGGACTGCGAGGTCCATCAGTTTGTGCGTCGTGCGATCAAAGATCGGCTCGTCAGACGACCCTCTAACGGTTTTCTCGATCAGGTCGAGGCTGGTATAGCGAGGTCCCTTCTGCTGGGCTGCCCCCATCGACTGCGTTCGGTGAAGGCTGCGGCCTTCCATTGCTATCTCGTGATAGGAACGCCCGAGAGCCGCACCGTATTCGCCGACGTTGATGCGAATGTCGCCGGCATTGCCGCCGCCCCTGCCCCGGCCACCGCCACCGGCCGACATGTACAGCTTCTTCGCCTGCCACGGTTTTCCATATTCCGGATAGAGGGCCGGGTCCGCCGCCGCATGGAAGGCTTCCCGCGTTGCAATTCCCGCCGCTTGATGATGCCCGTGTCCGTCGCGAGGGGTGCCCGAGAACCGGGAGACGATCACCTCCGGGCGGAACCTGCGGATCACGCGTACCATGTCCCCCACGAGTCTTTCCCTGCCCCACTTTTCGAGAGTCTCGTCGGCGGTCTTGGAATATCCGAATTCGTAGTTGGGGGTGAAGAATTGCTGGGCACGATCGAAGTTCCGCGCGGCCAGAAGCTCTTCGGTTCGGATCACACCCAGGGCCTCGAACAGCTGGGTGCCAATAAGGTTCTGTCCCCCTTCACCTCGCGTCGTCGAAAGATAAGCCGTCCGGGCGCCCTGACCGCGGGACAACCAGGCGAGCAGCGAGCTGTTCTCGTCGTCGGGGTGGGCTCCGGTGTGCAAGACGCTGCCAACGACGTCCAACCGCTCCAGCGCCTGTTTCAGACCGGAAATGCCCCGGTCCTCTGGAATGTCGGATGCCACTACCGACAGTGAAACGGTCAGGAGGGCAATGAAAACTCTCAGTTTCATAAAACAACCTATTGGATTGAAGGACTGTAATTGCAACATGATCGAAAACGATCTACGGGATTGGCTGCATTCTACTTAATGAGCAGCGACCAGAACAAGGAAGAAGGGGCCTAGCCAAAGGGGGGAGCGCTGGCAGCTGGTCCGTTTGTATGTGAGTTTTAGCTCAGCCGGTGCGATAATTCCCGTCGGAGGACACGCAAAATGCAGCGTTTGCGAAGTTTGAGTCTTTCGGTTGTTCTGCTCGCGTCCGGTTGTGTGCCCCGCCTGCCTCCGGCGGAAATCGTGATCCGAAACGGGACAATCTACACCGCCATCGACAGGCAACCGCTGGTCGAAGCGGTCGCCGTGACGGCCGGGCACATCGTCTTCGTCGGTAGCGAGTCGGAGGCAAACGACTACGTCGGGCCCGAAACCCGTGTTATCGATCTCGAAGGAAACACCGCGGTACCCGGTTTTATCGACAGCCACTACCACTTGAGCGGCGTCGGTAACCGTGAGCGCACTTTAAACCTGGAAGGCACAAGCGACCTTGAGGACTTCCTGGGGCGGGTGAAAGCCGCGGTTGCACTCCGTGACACCGGAGAGTGGGTCACGGGGCGAGGATGGATCGAGGCACAATGGCCGGAACCCACCTTCCCGACCCGCCAGGACCTCGACAGCGTTTCTCCGGACAACCCGGTCTACCTGACCCGGGCCGACGGTCACGCGGGAGTCGCCAACAGCCAGGCAGTCCGACTGGCGGGCGTCACCCGGGAGACCGTCAACCCGTTCGGCGGTGAAATCATGAAGGACAGCCGCGGAGAACCCCACGGCATGTTCCTCGACGCCGCACAGGGCTTGATCCAGGACCAGATTCCATCCACAACCGAAGCGGACCGGATTGGAAACCTGGAAGTGGGAATCGAGACTGCCCTCCGGGAGGGCTGGACAACGATCCACGTTCCCGGAGGATCCTTCGCTGAAATCGAACGGCTCAAGCGCCTGTATGAAGACGGACTTCCCGGATTGCGAATCTACTATGCCGTCCGTGGTCCGGGAGAAGATGTCGATCGGCTGTTGGAACAAGGAGCAGAAATTGGTCTCTACGACAACCGGTTGACGATCAGAACCATCAAGGTGGCAATCGACGGTGCGCTCGGTTCCCGGGGGGCCTGGTTGTTGGAACCTTATGCCGACTACGACACTGCAGGATTTCCAACCCAGGACATCGACGAAGTGTACCGCGTGGTCGAGGAGGCACTCAGGCAAGGTGTCCAGGTAATGATCCATGCGATCGGCGATCGGGCCAACCGGGAAGTCATCGGCATGTATGAACGCGCCCAGGAAGCGGTTCCGGTAGCCGAACGCGGGGTTGGAGAACCTCGATTGCGGATAGAGCACCTGCAGATCGTCCATCCCGACGATCTGCCGCGCCTGGCAGGCGCAGGCATCATCGCCTCAATGGAACCCTCGCACGCGATTACCGATCTCCATTTTGCACCGACCCGACTCGGGATCGACCGGCTCCGAGGCGCGTATGCCTGGAGAGACGTCATTGACCGCGGCGTCATCATTGCCGGTGGAAGCGACGCACCCGTGGAACCAGGCGATCCGCGAATCGAGTTCTACGCCGCGGTGGCCAGAAAGGATCTCCAGGGTTTTCAGGGAGACGGATGGCATCCGGAGCAGACGGTTTCGCGTGAAGAGGCCCTGAAAATGTTCACGATATGGGGCGCCATGGCAGCGTTCGAGGAAGACATCAAGGGCGCTCTGGAACCCGGCAAACTAGCCGACATAACCGTCTTCTCGAAGAACATCATGGCGGTTCCGGAGAACGAAATCCTGGACGCAGAAACAGTGATGACCATTGTGGGGGGGAAATCGTTTACCGGAGGTGAGAGTCCGAAAGCGGCGGGAGTCCGAGGTCCGAAGTCCGAAGTCGGGGAACCGCTCTGCTGTCTCGTTTCTGCTGCCCGCTCGCTTCTTCGACCTCGGACCTCGGACTTCGGACTCCTCATCCGCGTAATCTGCGTAATCCGCGTAAGGACTTCGAACTCCCCTCAAACGATCAGCTCGACGCTATCCCCTCACAACCATTTCCGTTTTCTGAAGAAGTACAACATCACGCCTGACGCGATAGCCATTCCGCCCAGAACGTAGTAATACCCATAATCCCAGCCAAGTTCAGGCATGTTGCGGAAGTTCATCCCGTAGATGCCGGTGATCACGGTCATGGGCAGCATCATCGTCGCAATGACGGTGAGAACGCGCATCGTGTTGTTCAATCGGTTTGAAACCATCGACAGGTAAGCCTGGAGAATTATGTTGATCGTATCCCTGAGACTGTCGGCCATTTCGGTAATTCGCAGCATGTGGTCGTAGATGTCACGGAAGTAGAATCGAGACTTTTCCCCAACGAACGGAATGGCGCCGCGGCTCATACTGACCAGGACTTCGCGCTCGTGCCCAACCACCCTGCGGATGTGCGTCAACTGCCGGCGAATCTCGAAAATGTCGTTGAGCACGTTTTCACTGGGGTCTTCGAAAGCTGCGGCCTCGAGCTCTTCAATTCGATCCTCCATGATTTCCAGTTTCGGGAAGTAGTTGTCGACCAGCCTGTCGACGATGTAATGGAGAAGAAAGTCGGAGCCCTGTCGCATCAATGCGGGATTTCGCCGAACATACTCCTCGGCGGCTGCGATGCTCAGCGACTCCTCTGAATGGAACGTCACCAGATAGTTTGGACCGAGAAAGACATTGAGCTCGTGGGAGGAGAAGTCACGCTCGGTTTCTTCGTAACGGATCCCATGGACGACGATGAAGACGTAGTCGTTGTAGTCGTCCACTTTCGGCGACTGGGGGTCATGCCAGCAGTCCTCTATGGCGAGGGGGTGAAAGTCAAAGACCTCCGACAGCACCAATGCTTCTTCTGCAGTGGGGCCGGCCAGGTCCACCCAGAGGTAGTCACCGTCGCTGGGCAGGTCCTCGATGGACAACACCCCTGTCATTTCTTCGAAAGCGCCCTCGGCTGGTTGCTTAAATACTTTGATCATCGTCGATACCCTGTCCTGTCGAAAAACAATCCATCCGTGTTCACCGATGGGAAATCATAGTATCTTAAGGTCCTTCGGCAAGCGAAGTGTGGTGCTAGGATTCTTGCACTTCGCAGACTAAGCCACAACAGACAAAGAGGTTGCGAATAGTTCACATGTTGATCGGCCTTACAGGACGCAACGCCAGCGGAAAGGGTGCGGTTGCGGACCACCTGCAGGAGAAAAGCTTCTACTATCACTCACTTTCCGACGTCATCCGCCACGAAATTCGATCCCGGGGAGACGAACTGACCAGGGAGAACCTTATCCAGACGGGCAACGACCTCCGGGAGAGGTTCGGCCCATCGATACTGGCTGAACGAATCCTTGCCAGGACCGACACCGACGGAAACTTCGTCATCGATTCGATCCGAAACCCGGCCGAAGTCGAGACACTCCGCGCTGGAGGACATTTCCGGCTGATCAACGTTCAAGCGGACCCAAAAACCCGGTTCCGCCGGATCCAGGAGCGAAAGCGGGAAGCGGACCCGGAAACCTACGAAGACTTCCTGGTTCTCGAAGAACGTGAGGCACAAGGGAGTCCCAATTCCCAGAATCTCATCCAGGTCGAAGAACTGGCCGACCACACGATCGAAAACAACGACACGCTCGAAAACTTACATGCGAGAATCGACACCCTGGTAATCCAGCTCCTGAGAGAAGTCCCGAGACCGACCTGGGATCAGTATTTCATGAACATTGCCCGGGTGGCCGCATCCCGGTCCAACTGCATCAAGCGGAAGGTCGCCGCCATCATCGTCCGCGACAAACGAATCATATCGACCGGCTACAACGGCACACCGAGGGGAACCCGCAACTGTAACGAAGGCGGCTGCCCCCGCTGCAACGGCCTCGCCTCATCGGGCACCGGGCTGGAGGAATGCCTCTGCTCCCACGGCGAAGAGAATGCAATCGTCCAGGCCGCCTACCACGGCGTTCCCCTGCCGAACGCCACGATATACAGCACGTTCGCCCCCTGCCTGCTCTGCGCCAAGATGATCATCAACTCCGGCATCGGAGAGGTTGTCTACAACAAGGAGTATCCCCTCAACGACAGCGCCTTCAAATTGTTCAAGGAAGCGGGAATCAAGGCACGCAAGTTGGACGCGGGGTAGTGGGGAAGTGGTCAGTGGCCAGTGGTCAGTGGTCAGTTGGGAGAAACGCTTAAGTGGTCGTTCCGAGTTTTGAACTGACAGTGCCGGTGGGAGCAATTTTCTCTTTTGGTTGGGAGTGGCATGCGCAGTTCGATCTTCCTGGATGCGTAGGAGCTAAATTAGTAGGGAGGCGTCAGGATTTGCGGCTGGCCACTGACCACTGGCCACTGACCACTTCCCCACAAAATCAGTTTTGCGGAGTTTCTCGCGGAGAATAGTATCCCTTGCGTGCCTGCACCCTGAAATCTCTATTGAGTGCCTCGACCTTGATTTCGCGATAGCTGCCGTCCTTAGCCGTGTTCGTCGGGCTGTACGCAAGAGTGTACTGGGACCGCAGTTCCTCACTGATGTCTTCGAAGCTGACCGCCAGATCCTCCAGCTTGAACGGGAAGAACGCGCGTCCACCGGTTTCTTCGGCAAAGGTCTTGAGTGTGTCATCGCCGCGCTGCTGGTCCCGGGTGCCGAAATTCGCCGCCGCGTTGGTACTGATCGTATAGATGGCAACGTTGTTCTTCTGGGCAACTTCCATCGTCTCGGTCAACGAAACCCGGCTGGCATTATCGTCACCGTCACTTATGACGATCAGAACCTTCCGACCCTGTTCTCCGGCAACCTTCTCGGTAACCGCGAGGGAAATCGCGTCGTAAAGTGAGGTACCTCCGCCCGCGCGAATCTTGCGAACTGCTTCGGCCAGCTCTTCCGGGTTATCGGTAAAGTCCTGTAGAAGATCCACGCCCGAGTCGAACGCGATCAGCATGCCCTGGTCTGTCCTTCGTCGAATCGTGGAGTAGAAAAACTCAATCGCGGCTTCCTGTTCGAAGCGCAACTTGTCACGAATGCTACCGCTGGTATCAACAAGCAGCCCGATCGTGAGAGGGAGATCCGTTTCAGCACTGAAGTTCGTGATCGGCTGCGGTCGACCGTCCTCGAACACGCGAAAGTCTTCTCTCTTCAGACCCGTAAACAGCTTCCCTTTCTTGTCACTCACGGTGAAGTGAACATCGACCAGATCGACATCGACCGTGATCGTTTGATCCTTTTCCTCGGAAGGCGGATCCTGTGCCGGGGCAACCCCAACGAACACCAATATCAAAGCGAACGCATAAACGGTGAAAGTCTTCATAGAGCCCTCGAAGTGGACATCTTGATCGGATTTTGAAACAGACAAATATTATATCAGCATCGCAGCGAATTCATCGTCATCGAGGATAGTGACTCCCAGTTTCCGCGCCTTGTCGATTTTGGAGCCTGGATCGTCACCGGCCAGAACGAAGTCCGTTTTCTTGCTGACCGAGGAAGTTACACGACCGCCACGAGCCGTGATCAATTCCCTGGCTTCATCTCGGGTCAGGTTGTCCAGGGTCCCCGTAATAACGACTGTTTTGCCGGCAAAAACCTGTTCTGGACGGTCAATCGGTGGGCCGTCCGATTCCATCCGCACGCCAAACTCGCCGAGACGAATCACGAGTCGCACGTTTTCAGGCTGCCGCAGGAAACGGTAGATACTCTCTGCGACGATCGGACCCACCTCATCTATCAGCTCCAACTCGGCCTGGGAGGCCTTCATGAGCTTATCCATGGAATGAAAGTATTCCGCCAGAATCTGTGCGGTCCTCTCCCCGACATGTCGTATCCCCAGCCCGTACACGACCCGGTAAAACGCGAGACTGCGGCTCGTGCTGATTTCTGCGACGAGGTTCTCCGCAGACTTGTCGCCCATGCGATCCAGTAATCCGAGATCCTCAACCCGGAGTTCGTAGAGATCGGAAAAATCCCGGACCACGCCTCCGTCAACGAGTTGATCGACCAGCTTTTCTCCCAACCCGTCGATCTTCATGGCCTTCCTCGACGCCCAGTGCAAAAAGGCTTCCTTCACCTGGGCAGGACAGGTTTGCGACAGGCAGCGCCGTGCGGCTTCACCCTCCGCACGGTACACCGGGCTCTCGCACACGGGACATTGCTCGGGCATGCGAAACGGACGCCGATCTTCGCCCTCTTCGACCAGTTTGACGACTTTGGGGATGACATCGCCTCCACGTTCGATCAAGACGCGGTCGCCGATCTGGACCCCGAGCCTTCCGACCTCGTCCTCATTATGCAAAGTGGCGTGACGTATCGTCGTGCCTCCCACCGCGACCGGCTCGAGTTGGGCAACGGGCGTCAAGGCTCCGGTTCGGCCAACCTGCACGCGTATATCCAGCAGACGGGTCGTTGCCTGCCTCGGCTGGAACTTGACGGCAATCGCCCAACGGGGTGCCTTTGACGTGCTGCCGACCTTTTCCTGGATCTCGAACGAATCGACCTTTATGACAACGCCGTCTATTTCGTAATCCAGGCGGTCACGGGCCGCTTCCCAACGCTCACAGAAATCGATGATTTCCTCCATCGAGGAACAGCGTTTCCAATTGGGGTTCACCTTGAGACCTAAAGCGGCGACGCGACCGAGGTCCTCACCTTGAGATCCTTTATGAGGGAGGAGTGCGTAGGCGAAGAAATCAAGAGGACGTTCGGAGACGATCGCCGGATCCAGCATCCGCAGGGAGCCGGCGGCTGCGTTGCGGGGATTTGAGAACCGTGCCAGGTCTCCTCGATCGCGTTCGTCATTGAGTCTGTCAAACGCTTCGAGGCTCAGGAAAATTTCTCCACGCACTTCGACGGTGTCCGGTTCTCGCAACCGGAGGGGTATCGATCGAATCGTTCGCACGTTCATGGTCACGACCTCACCGGTCTTGCCGTCGCCTCGGGTAACCCCCTTCCGGAGCATGCCGTTTTCATAAATGAGCGCGACGCTGAGGCCATCAATTTTCAGTTCCGCTGTGTAACCGATCTCATCGACCTCGGCTAACCCTCGCACACGACGGTCCCAGTCTCTCAACTCGTCGAACGAATACGCATTGTCGAGGCTGAGCATCGGAGTCTCGAAAGTGTGGCTGGCAAACTGTCCGCTGACCGGCGCCCCCACGCGGCCGGTCGGGGAATCCGGCGTGATCAACTCCGGATGCTCGGCCTCGAGCCCCTCGAGTTTGCGGAGAAGTTGATCGAATTCGTAGTCGGATATTACCGGAGCATCAAGAACATGATAGCGGTGCAGGTGCTCGCGGATTTGGTCACGCAGGTCTTCGATTTGTTGGTGGAGGCTGGGCATAGTGGTCAGTGGTCAGTGGTCAGTTTAGACCGTTCGTGACTCGGCTCCGGTCTGGCCAACGTGGCGGTTTGTCTCCACTCCGATCTGGCCACTGACCACTGATCACTGACCACTATCCCGACCCTCCGCCCACATCTCTGCGAGCTTGTACTTCTGGATCTTACCGCTCGGAGTGGTGGGAAATCCCTCGACGAAGGCGACGAATTCCGGCACTTTGAACTTGGCCATTTGGCTGGCGCAGAAGGTCTGAAGCTGTTCGGCATCCAGGGACTGGCCTGATCGGAGACGAACCGCCACCGCAACCTTCTGAACAAAGAAGTCGTCCGGAACGCCGTACACATACGCCTCCTGTACCGCGGCGTGGGTGAGCAGGATCTCTTCGATTTCCCGGGGCGAGATGTTTTCTCCACCCCGGATGATAATGTCCTTGCTCCGGCCCGTAATCCGGACGTATCCGTTCTCGTCAATACTGGCCAGGTCTCCGGTGTAAAGCCACCCCTCACGAATGGCTCGTCGGGTTTCTTCGGGCATGTTGTAGTAACCCAGCATCACGTGGTAGCCACGAGTAATCAACTCGCCTTCCTGGCCGACCGGCAGGTCTTCGCCTGAGGCCGGATCCACGATCCGCACGTCCACATCCGGAAGGGCGGTTCCCGCCGTGCCGACCCTCAAATCAAGGGAATCGTCGGGAAACGTCATGGTCACACACGGAGAGGCCTCCGTGAGCCCATAAGCAATCGTCATTTCTTTGGTCCCCATCTTGTCGATGACGTCTTTCATCACCTCGCGCGGGCAGGGCGATCCCGCCATGATTCCGGCACGCAGCGAACTGAGGTCGAACTCTTCAAACTGGGGATGGTTCAGTTCCGCGATGAACATCGCGGGCACACCGTAGAGAACCGTGCATCCACACTTCTCAACCGCCCGGAGGACCTCCAGAGGTTGAAACTTCGTCAGCACCGCGATCGTCGCGGCATGAGTATAGGCCCCAAGCACCCCGATCACGCACCCGAAGCAGTGGAAGAGCGGAACTGTCAGGCAGAGGACGTCGGAGGAGGACATCCCCAGCCGGTCACCGAGATCCAACCCATTCCGCAGGATGTTGTTGTGACTCAACATCACGCCCTTGGGGAAGCCGGTCGTTCCAGACGTGTACTGCATGTTGATGCAATCATCCGGATCCAGTGGAATGTCAGGCAGAGCGCCTTCCACGGGCTGCAGCAGTCGGCCTCCATCGTCGGGCATGACGAAAACATGCTCAAGGTTCGGCAGGCTGGAACGAACCGCTTCGAACTCCTCCAGGAAGTTCACTTCTTCGAACTCCCGAACCATGGCCAACCCCCTGGATTCGGACTGGGAGAGGACGTATTCCAATTCCTTGCGGCGCAACCCGGTGTTCACGGTCAGCAACACGACTCCGATCTTGGCCGTACCGAACTGAAGCAGAATCCATTCCGGAATGTTGTTCGCCCAGATCGCAAACCGATCGCCCTTTCGAAACCCCATCTGGTGCAGGTTGTTCGCGATGTTCGTCGAAAGGACATCCATCTCGGCGAAAGAATATTGGATATCAAGTTCCGGAAAGATCAAAGCCGTTCGATCACCGTGGGCCGCCGCGAGGTCCGAAATCAAACTGCCAATCGTGGATATTTCCATCGTCGTATTCCTACTGATATCGCGCGAGATTAGCTGGTCGGGAAACTGAAGTCAAACCTCGAAGAAACCCCGCAAACAATGTGGGAGATCGAATTCAACACGAAGACACGAAGACAACGAAGAAAAAGGAAGTGCGAACTGAAAGAAGAAATCATCTTCGTTTGCTTCGTGTCTTCGTGTTGAAATCCTGGAGCGTAATCGAACGGGCTGTGATCGCTTATTCGACAGGATCGGTGGGGACGGCTGAGTTGGTGCTCTTCCGCATAGAACTCGTGATGCGTTGCAAATAGAGTTCCCGGGCGTTCTTAAGAATCTGTCTTTCCTGACTGGTCTTGTAAGGGAGCCCTTTGTCGGCCGCCCAGGAACGCAGGTTCGTTTCGTCGGGGCTGTTTCTGAAATCGGCGCCAAGACTGAAACACCACCGGACGAAAGTTCGCGCAATCTGGGCGCTCGTGGTCGGTTTGGTCGACCTCTGTTGAGGCTCCGGTTCGGCGACGTCAAAAAGGGAACGCATTTGCGTAGCGATCTCAGCCATTTACAATATCTTCGAACGGACCGAGGACATAATGGGTCCCTATTTGGCCGGCACGATCAATTCGAGAGGAAAAATGCAGATCCCTGAACCCCTGACCAAATCCGACCTGTTGAAGATCCAGTATTTTCTGCTGCTCACGCGCAATCTCGAGGACCGGCTCTCGGCCCTCTATCGACAGGGCACAATCACGGCAACGGTTTTCAGCGGCCGTGGCCAGGAGGCCATATCTGTCGGCAGCACCTACGCCCTCGAAGCCCAGGATTCGGTCAGCGCCATCACCCGTGACCTGGGCACCCTGCTGGTCCGGGGCGTCCCGCCACGGGACATCTTCACCCAATACATGGGAAAGGCGACAAGCCCGACCGGAGGCAAGGAGCGCATCCATTATTTCGGAGACCTCGACCGGGGCATCATCGCCTCTCTCAGCGTTCTCGGCGACATGATCCCGGTCATGGCGGGGGTGGCACTTGCAAACCGAACGCTCGGCCGGAATGCAGTCGCACTGACCTACCTGGGGGACGGCGCCGTCAGCACAGGGGACTTCCACGAAGGCATGAACATGGCCTCGGTGTTGAAGCGTCCATTCGTGCTGATCATCGAAAACAACGGCTATGCCTATTCCACGCCGGTTTCGCAACAAACGACCGTCCCGGATCTCGCCGTCAAGGCCAAGTGTTATGGAATCCCGGGCGTGACTATCGACGGCAACGATGTCCTTGAGGTGTACCGCACGACCCGCCGGGCGCTCGAGGCCGCCAGGAGCGGTGAAGGCCCGTCGATTATCGAGGCCAAGACCATGCGCATGCAGGGCCATTCCGACGCCGACAACACCTGGTATCAACCCGAAGGCGAGATGACGGAGTGGAAAAAGCGAGATCCACTCGAGCGATTCGAACGCCTGCTCCGCAAAAACGGCCTGATTTCCGACGCCGAAAACCTGGAGATTGAGACCCGCGTCCGGGAACTGCTCGAAGCCGATCTCGAGTATGCGCTTCGAAGTCCTGATCCAGACCCAACATCAACATTAAAAGGAGTTTACGGATCGTGACCGAGTGATCGAAAAGAACTGCGAACTCCCCGGAATACGGAAGTTAGCCCTGTCCCTATGAGGCCGAACTGCCGATAAGGTAGTTATGGCGACGATCCTCGAACTGGCCCGGGAGGTTCGACACCTTATCGTTAACCGCTCGACTGGGCGTCTGGATGTCACGTTCTCCGACCGCCTGGCAGCCATCGACTTCTCCGACGGCACAATCGTCGCACCACGCCAGGTTCTGTTCTCCTGTTTTGAAGAGGAAGCAATCGACTTCGGATTCCGGTCGAGAGAAGTCGCAGATCCGGACGAACACCAGAGTGGAGCGACCCTGCTCATCGAAGCGATGGAATCCATCGACCAGGAAGCGGTCGCACGGGTGTGGAAGCCTTATGCTGACTGGACGGTTCTCTTCCCTCAGGACCCGGAAATCCACAATACCATCGTCAGCGATCATTGGCCCAAGGGCCCCGGACGGCTGAGACGCTTGATGCGTCTGGCAGTTTCCGGAGTCGTCACGTTGGAGCCCCCGGCCCCAAAATCGATTCGGGAAGAAATTGCCGAGATTCGGGCCGCCACCGAACGGGGAGACTACTGGCAAGTCCTGGGGATCACCCGAACCGCCACAACTCAGGAAATCAAGCACGCTTACCGCAAGAAAGCGCGACAGTTCCATCCGGACCGATGGCACAACACTCCTGACTTGACCTTGAAAGATCGCGTCGAAGGGGCATTTCGGGACGTCCACGTGTGCTACGACCGGACCCGCGAACTGGCACCCCGACGGCTGCCGCCCCCAATCCCACCAACCGTCACGGAAACCCCGGTCGAGAAAGTGGTCGTGGAAACAATTCACACGTCGGTCAAGCCAAAACTTCCGGAAACCCCACCCGAATCCAAAGTCCACCAGTACGGCGAGGTGAGTAAGATGCCCGTCAATCCTGGACCCCAGAGCCTTTTCCGGCGAATTTTCGAAAAAGTCTTCAAAGCTGCCTGACGTAGGCCCAGACTCGGGACTACGACACGCTAGGATGTGTTCCGGAAGCGAGCGGCGGTAGCTTGCGACGCGAGTGTTCCATCACGGGCACCTGAAAGGTCCTCACTGAAAACTATTCGCTGACGTCCTGGAAGAACAATGACAAGACAAGAATGGCTCGATCACATCGACACGAACTTTCCCCGCGTACCGCTGGCGACGTTGCCGACGCCTCTGGAGCTTGCTGCTAACTTCGGCGAGCAACTCGGGGGGCCAAAGGTCTACGTCAAGAGGGACGACATGACGGGCCTGGCGCTGGGAGGCGACAAGCCGAGGAAGCTGGAATACCTGCTCGCCGAGGCACTCGGACAAGGTGCCGACACCGTCGTCACCGGGGGTAGTTCCCAGTCAAATCATGTCCGACTGACGGCAGCGGCCTGCCACAAGGTCGGTCTCGATCCTGTAGCGTTGTGCACAGTCGATGAGCGCGGGCAGAATACAGGCAACCTGCTGATCAGCCGGTTGCTCGGAGCTGAAATTCACTTCAAGAAAAGTCCCCGACAACGACCACTGGCTGCTGGTCCCGTTCATGGAAGAGGAATGTGAACGATTGCGTCAGCAAGGGCGCAAACCCTACCTTATTCCACTGAGCGGAACGACTCCTCTCGCCTGCCTGGGGTACTTCAGGTGCGCACTCGAGTTGGTTCAGCAGTTCGAAGAGGCCGGAATCAGCCCAACGGCGCTTTATGTCACTTGCGGCACCGGAGGAAACCTGGCGGCCCTTGCTCTCGGTATGGCTGTTGTGGGACTGCCGATTCGAATGGTCGGAATAAACGTCAATCGTGGCGGGCCGGTTGCAATGGAAATGGCCCAACAGTGGCTTCAGGACACCGCAGCTCTCCTCGGAACCAAGCCTGACGGAAGAATCGAAATGGACGGAAGGTTCGTTGGCGACGGGTACGGGATCATGACAGACCCGTGCCGCGAAGCAATCCAGATGCTGGCGCGAACAGAAGGCCTCCTGCTCGATCCGGTTTATACGGGAAAAACCGCTGCGAGCCTGATCGCTCACATCCGCGAAGGCCGACTGACAGCCGACGACACCGTGGTCTTCGTTCACACGGGCGGTGTGCCTTCATTGTTCGCGTACGCGGATGAACTTGTGAGTTATTAGCTATTAGCTTTCAGCGGACAGCTTTGTGCTGAAAGCTACTCGCTGCATGCTACTCGCTGCCCGCTAACAGCTGACAGCTAAACGCAAAAATGGCTCCCTTCCACAGAAGGGAGCCATTTTTTCGTTCTAGTACATTCCCGGCATTCCGCCGCCGCCGCCCGGAGGCATCGGCGGGCCGGCCGGCGCCTCTTCGGGGATCTCCGAAACCAGGGCTTCGGTCGTCAGCATCAGGGATGCGATCGACGCGGCATTCTGCAGCGCTGTACGCGTCACCTTGGCGGGATCGAGGATCCCGGCTGCGATCATGTCACTGTACTCCTCGGTTGCGGCATCGAAGCCCATGTTCGCCTCGGTAGCCTCTTTGACCTTGCCGACCACAACCGCGCCTTCCTGGCCGGCGTTGGAGACGATCATTCGCAGCGGCTCTTCCATGGCTCGCCTCACGATGTTCAGTCCAATCTGCTCATCGCCCTCGAGCTTCATCGCATCAAGAGTCTCCAGGCAACGGATGAACGCCACGCCGCCTCCCGGAACGATGCCTTCTTCGACCGCGGCACGTGTCGCATGCATCGCATCCTCCACACGAGCCTTCTTTTCCTTCATCTCGGTCTCGGTGGCCGCTCCGACTTGGATCACGGCAACACCACCGACCAATTTCGCCAGGCGCTCCTGCAGCTTCTCACGGTCGTAATCCGAACTGGTGTCTTCGATCTGAACACGAATCTGCTTCACACGACCTTCGATGCCGTCGGAGGTGCCGTCACCCTCGATGATCGTCGTGTTGTCCTTGTCGATCATGACCTTCTTGGCACTTCCGAGGTCGTCGAGCTGAACGTTTTCGAGCTTGATGCCCAGGTCCTCGGTGATCGAGCGACCGCCGGTCAGAATGGAGAGATCTTCAAGCATGGCCTTGCGGCGATCTCCGAATCCGGGAGCCTTCACCGCGGAGATGTTGAGCGTGCCACGCAACTTGTTAACGACGAGAGTTGCCAGGGCCTCGCCTTCGACGTCTTCGGCAATGATCAGCAGGGGCCGGCCCATCTTGGCGATCTGCTCCAGCAACGGAAGAAGGTCCTTCATGTTGCTGATCTTCTTCTCGTGGATCAGGATCAGGCAGTTCTCGAGCACGCATTCCATCCGCTCCGGATCCGTCACGAAATAGGGTGACAGGTACCCGCGATCGAACTGCATTCCCTCGACAACCTCAAGCGAAGTCTCGATCGTCTTGGATTCCTCGACCGTAATGACGCCATCCTTGCCGACCTTGTCCATCGCCTCGGCGATGATGTTGCCGATCTTGGAATCGTTATTGGCGGAAACGGTTGCCACCTGTGCGATCATCTCGCCCTTTTTCACTTCGGTCGACAGCTTGTGGATGTCGTCAACCGCCGCTACGACTGCTTTTTCGATGCCGCGCTTGACGGCCATGGGGTTAGCGCCGGCGGCAACCGTCTTCACACCTTCGCGGAAGATCGCCTGGGCCAGTACGGTTGCTGTCGTGGTCCCGTCACCAGCCACGTCGCTGGTCTTGGACGCCACTTCCTTCAGCATCTGGGCACCCATGTTCTCCAGGGGCTCTTCCAGTTCGATTTCCTTCGCAACGGTCACTCCGTCCTTTGTGATCAGGGGAGAGCCGAACTTCTTGTCTAGAACCACATTGCGGCCTTTAGGACCGAGCGTGATCTTCACCGCGTCAGCAAGAGCATTTACGCCACGCAGGATGGCCTGACGAGAATCCTCGCCATGTACGATCAGTTTTGCCATTGTTGTCTCCTTCTACTTAGTGGCGGCTTCGGCGGCTCCCGAAGTGATACCCAGGATTTCGTCTTCTTTCAGGATCAAATACTCCTGATCTTCCAGCTTGATTTCGGTGCCGGAATACTTGCCAAACAGCACACGGTCACCGGCCTTCACTTCCAGCGGAAGCACCGTACCGTCTTCCAGTCGCTTGCCGCTTCCAACGGCAACCACCTCGCCCTCCTGGGGCTTCTCTTTGGCACTGTCCGGGATGATGATTCCTCCGCGAACCGTTTCTTCCTCTTCGATACGCTTGATCAGCACCCGGTCATGTAAGGGTCGTACACTCATTTTCTCTATTCTCCTCGATCTAAGAAGATTACGTCAGATAGGTTAGCACTCGCTAGGTCCGAGTGCTAATAATAGGGAACACGGTTTCCCGGTGTCAATAGCGGGTTTTGGAGAGATCGTTTACGCTGGAAAGGCCCCCGGGGGCGGTCCCCCCCCGGATCTGAACTTGTCGCCACTTATTGTCGACTGAGACCTCGAAAGGCTTCGGGGTTCCCTTTCAACAGGATCTCTAACTCCCCTTTATCCAAGTAGATACCGCCACAACCCGGGCAGCGGTCAAGGAGGACGCGCTCTGCGTACTTCTCTTCTTCCAGGTCGGAACCACATTTGGGACATTTCATCCAGTGGCCCAGTTCCTTATTCTTATCTTCAATCTCCTTGTGCTGGGCGTCCGCCTCGATGCGCATCTTCTCAATCAGTTCCTGATCCTTCTTGAAGAAGTACTCGTCTTCCTTGCTGTATCCGTGTTGCCTCATTTCGTCTTTCATGCTCATTGGTCTTGACCTCGCGGTTGGGATGAAGGATTCATGAACAGCGGCCTGATTCTCGCGTCACCGAGGTCCATCAAGGACATGTAAACGAGTTTCACGACCTTCTCAAGCTTTGGGTAGTTGATCTTGTCGGCAGTATCACTGGGTCGGTGGTAATCCTTGTGAAAGCCGGCGAACACGAACAGGGAGGGTATTCCACCGGAAAGGAACGACCAACTGTCGCTCCGTTTGATGAGATCGTCACCCCGGTAATCGTAGCGAAAACGAAGTTCGAGCCCGACTTCGGCATTCGCTCCCGAAACGATCCGCTTCAAATCGGGGCTGAATACGGATCCGACCAGGTTCAGGGTGTTGCCGTTCTCGGAAGCCCGTTCGGAGGGAACACCAATACCCCGATTCGCGCCATGGTCCTCGTTGCGGCCAATCATGTCCATCTGGAACATCGCAACCGTATCTTCCAGGGGCAGGACGGGACTCCGGACATAGTACCGGCTCCCCAACATGCCCTTCTCTTCCCCCGCCCACGCGCACAGGAGGATGCTACGAGCCGGCCTTCGGCCTTCGCCGGCAAACGCTTCTGCCAGTTCCATCAATGCGGTCGTCCCCGAGCCGTCGTCGTCGGCGCCGTTCCAGATGGTGCCGTTTTCCTCGCCGTCGTGATCGTAATGGGCCCCAACCACGATGACTTCCTCCCGCAGCATGGGGTCCGAGCCCTCGATCCATCCTATGACGTTGTGAGCGGTGTAGATATCACGGCGGAGTTCCACCCGCAGGGTTGCCTCGGCCGAAAGTCTGGAAAATCGGGGCTCGATGCTTCGGTTAATGGACCGCTGAAGGGTCTCCAGGCCTGGAACCACCCGGGGTCCTGCCGATCGGGAAACGATGACGACCGGAATCTTCGGGGAAACCGACCCGTGTTCAAGATCCATCGTGCTCCGGCGTGGTGAAAGCCCGGGCTTTAACGAATCGGCCAGGTATCCGATCGATGTGGCGTTTCGATCCAGTGGGCCTTGAACAACGATGAGCCCGATCCCGCCCGCCTGTTCTACGTTTCTTGCTTTCGTCCGAATTCCGGAAATGTCTCCGGATCGCAAGTTGAACGGCGAACTCCGATCCTCAGCCTGCGGGTGACCATCGAGAACAACGACGACGTGTCCGGTGACATCAACCGTGGCGAGATCGTCGTAGCCCAACTCTGGAGCCCGGATCCCATACCCGGCAAAGATCATGGGCCCAGCAACGTCTCCATCGGCAGAACCGGAATAAGGCACAAAATCACGGCCAAGTCTCAACCTCACCGAAGAGG
>PVBE010216413.1_pt1 | contig 19236 bp, 18 predicted proteins | sample 1631181 | NCBI WGS metagenome assembly PVBE01 (sample SAMN08397723, study PRJNA350692) | Marine metagenome, whole genome shotgun sequencing project. | isolation source: water | place: Pacific Ocean | collected 2012-04 | reverse complement strand
ACAGACCGCCGGCCCCAGAAACCATCTTGCCAAACGTTGATGGGCCAACCTACGCTGTTGATGGGCTACGGTTGGCCCATCAACTTAACCCGCGCCAAACTCTAACTTAAGCGCTGGACCACTAATCGGGGGCAGGCCAGTCCCGCCGTTCCCTTGTGGATCACCTCTCCATCGGCCACGGACAACAGCGGCGTACCCGTCTCCAAGGTGATGTCCATGCCGTTGTGGTAGCCGTGATGGTCATTGTTGCGCCGACTGCCGTCATAGCGGGTCAGGGAACCGTACGGAGACGAAATGGGCGGGCAGTCCAACCCATCCGGAAACACCGGCACAAGCCCGGTGGCAAACAGGCCTTTCGTTTCGTACTCGCTGTAGGGCGCCTGGGCCTGCCGCTTTTTGCTCGCCTTGCCGCCACTGTCCTGGCCACCGCCGCGACGGTGATTGGAGGCGAAGGCGTCCGTTACGAAACCTGTTCCCAGGATAAGCGGCAACAACAATTAGAATTAGACGCTTAACACCCATCACGATTCTCTCCGCACCCCTCGCCCAGTAACGAACGCCTGACAAGAACCTCTTCCGCCCGAACTCAGGGATGATGGCAGGGAATTCTCGAAAACACGACACCACAAAACCGACATTCCCTAGATGGTTCTTGAACGCGGCTCTGATAAGAACCCTGAACGCCGAAGTGATGAACGACGGGCCAGACTTCTGGCTGTTTGGGGCAAGATTTCAGGTCCGTATCCGAATGTCTGCTTGTGGCTAGAAGGCGACATGGACGACGGTGCGCCAGAGCGTCCGGTCTTGAACGGAAACCAGACATTCGCTCGCGAATCCCAACCCGTTGCCCGTCTATGAGTCCACGACTTAGACCAGATCGTGGTCACCCGCGACCGCGAGCCGCTCCGGCGCGGGCACGGGCCGAAGACCTACCAGTCGTTGCGAAGCTCGCGCAACTTGAGGAAGACCGTCTTCGGATCGGGGGCGTCGGGCAACGCGGGGAAGGCCTCGCGCAGCTTGGCAATGACCGTCGGGCTGTGGAGCCGGAGGAACGTATTGATCTCCATCTCCAGCGCCATGGTCGAGACCAGCGCATCGTTGGTGTCCTGATTCTCGACCTCGGCGAGCATCTGGGCCGCCTTCGCGTTGTCGGGTTCGCGGTCGAGCGTGAAGCCCAAGTTGCCGACGATATAGTCGTGGCCCGGGTAGATCAGGGTGTCGGCGCGCAGTCCGGCGAGCTGGCCCGCGAACGTCGCGTAGAGTTCGTCCGGATGTCCGCCGTTGTGACAGTTTCCGGCGCCGGCGTTGAACAGCGTGTCGCCGCAGAAAAGAGCCGGACGGTCCGTCCGCGACAAGAGGCAGACGTGGCTCATGGTGTGGCCTGGCGTGTCGAGCACCCCCAGCTCCACCGTGCGCCCCACCCGCACCACGTCGCCGGCGGAAAGACCGCGGTCAATCCCCGGAATCCTGTCCTTGGCGTTGGCGTGGGCGAGCAGCTTCGCATCCGTCGCGGCGATCATCGACGCGTTGCCGCCGGTATGGTCGCCGTGCTCGTGGGTGTTTAGCACCTGGGTGACGTCCCAGCCCTTGGCCCTGGCCGCAGCCAGGCATTTTTCGTGCTCGAGCGGGTCTACCGCCAGCGCCTCGCCGGTCTCGGGGCAAGCGATCAGGTAGTTGAAGTTGCGAAAGGCGTTCGCGGTCCAAATCTGTTCAACGATCACGGCGTGTCCTCGCTGCTCGCTGCTCGTTGCCCGTCGCCTTCACTCTAAAGATTGCGCCCGTCGGCGTCACCGCCTTCCGCGGGCGCCCGCGACCCAATCCCTCATCGCCCCCCGATGGATGCCGGACCGGACCCGTGGTAGGGTCGATGGTTTGGTGGATTGCGGTTTCCCGCGACAATGACGGAACGCCTGTGGACAAAATCACCCTCGTCATTGGAAACCGGAACTACTCGTCGTGGTCACTTCGCGCCTGGCTGGCCATGACACAGGCCGGCATCCCCTTCGTTGAGGTTCTCATACCGCTTTGGGAGGGCGACTGGGATTCCGAGATCGCCCGGCGCTCGCCTTCGTGTCGGGTGCCGGTGCTGGAGGAAGGAGGGCGCACGGTCTGGGAGACCTTGGCAATCATCGAGTATCTACACGAACGTTTCCCCGACCGCGGCCTGTGGCCGGCGAACGCGGAGGCCCGGGCCGTGGCCCGGGCTGTGTCGGCCGAGATGCACGCCGGCTTCGCGGCCTTGCGCGCCCACATGCCCATGAACTTGCGCAAGTCCCTGCCCGGCCGCGGCCGGGGGCCGGGGGTGGCCGACGACATCGCCCGAATCGAGGCCATCTGGGGCGATTGCCGGCACCGCTTCGGCGACGGCGGGCCGTTCCTGTTCGGCGCCTTTTCCGCCGCCGACGCCATGTACGCGCCGGTGGCAACGCGGTTCGCGACCTACGGCGTCGAACTGGACGCTGCGTGCGGCGCGTACCGGGACACCGTGATGGCCCTGCCCGCCCTCGGTGCATGGTCGGAGGCGGCGCGCGCCGAGCCCTGGGTCATCGCCGAGAATGAAGTGGATTGAATTTTCTGGACGACACCAAAATCTTGTAGTTTCCGGCCCTGAAGCCAGTAACGGATTGCCCGGGAAGAGGAGGCCCACCGTGCCCGCAAACGGAAACGATAGCCTTGGAACTCGCCGGACCCTCGAGGTCGCAGGCGAGCGGTACGACTACTTCAGCCTCGCCACCGCCGCGGACGCGGGCCTCAACGACGTCGCGCGCCTGCCTTACTCGCTGAAGGTCCTGTTCGAGAACCTGCTGCGGTGCGAGGACGGCCGCACCGTAACCGCCGAAGACATCCGGGCGCTGGCCGAGTGGCCGCGCGCGAAGCGCGCCGACCGCGAGATCGCCTTCCGTCCCGCCCGCGTCCTGATGCAGGACTTCACCGGGGTGCCGGCCGTGGTCGATCTGGCCGCAATGCGCCAAGCGGTCGCCGACCGAGGCGCCGATCCGAATTTGATCAACCCCTTGTCCCCGGTTGATCTGGTGATCGACCACTCGGTCATGGTGGACAGCTTCGGACATGCCGATTCGTTCAACCGCAACGTGGAGATGGAGTTTCGGCGGAACGGCGAGCGCTACGCGTTCCTGCGCTGGGGACAAACCGCGTTCGATAACTTCCGGGTCGTGCCTCCGGGCACCGGCATCTGCCACCAGGTCAACCTCGAATCCTTGGCCCGGACCGTTTGGACGACCGAGCGCGACGGCGTCCAGCTTGCCTACCCCGATACCGTCGTCGGCACCGACAGCCACACGACCATGGTCAACGGTCTCGGGGTCTTGGGGTGGGGCGTGGGCGGCATCGAGGCCGAGGCCGCCATGCTCGGCCAGCCCATCTCCATGCTGATCCCCGAGGTGGTGGGGCTGCGTCTCACGGGCGCGCTTCGCGAAGGGACAACGGCGACCGATCTGGTGCTCACGGTGACCGAGATGCTGCGCGGCCACGGGGTCGTCGGCAAGTTCTTGGAGTTCTTCGGTAACGGCTTGGCGACGCTCTCGCTCGCCGACCGCGCGACCATCGCCAGTATGGCGCCCGAGTACGGGGCCACCTGCGGGATCTTTCCCATCGACGCCGAGACGCTGCGCTACCTCCGGTTTACCGGCCGCGACAACGCAGCCCTGGTCGAGGCCTACGCCAAGGCCCAGGGCATGTGGCGCGGCGATGCCGACGCCGAGCCCGTGTTCACCGAAACCCTGGAGCTCGATCTCGGGTCCGTGGAACCGTCGCTTGCCGGCCCCAAGCGTCCCCAGGATCGCGTTTCCCTTTCCGCGCTTGCGGCCAGCGTGGGCGATGTGCTGGGCGAGATGGGCGCAGGGCAACCGACGCCGGTCGAAGGCATGGACCACGCGATTCAAGGCGGCGACGTGGTGATCGCGGCGATCACCAGCTGCACCAACACATCCAACCCGTCGGTGCTGGTCGCAGCTGGTCTCGTGGCCAAGAAGGCCCGCGAAAAAGGCTTGCAGGTCAAGCCTTGGGTCAAGACCTCGCTCGCACCCGGAAGCCAAGTGGTCACGGACTATCTGGAAGCGGCGGGATTACAGGAGCACCTCGACGCGCTCGGCTTCGGACTTGTGGGATACGGCTGCACCACCTGCATCGGCAATTCGGGTCCCCTGCCGACGCCGGTCACCACGGCCATCGAGTCGAGTGACGTGGCCGTCGGCGCGGTCCTTTCCGGCAACCGCAATTTCGAAGGCCGCGTGCACCCGATGACCAAGCTCAACTACCTCGCCTCGCCGCCGCTCGTGGTCGCATTCGCGCTCGCGGGCTCGCTCAAGGTGGACCTGCTCAACGAGCCCCTCGGCGTGGGCGCCGACGGAAGCGCGGTGACGCTCAAGGACGTCTGGCCCACCGACCAGGAAATCCGCGAGACCGTCGAGCGGATGTTGACGCCCGAGATGTTCCGCAACCGCTATGGGGGCGCGCTCGCCGGACCGGAGGCCTGGCAGGCGATCGAGACCGCCGAGGGCCTGACCTACCGGTGGGATCCGGAATCGACCTACGTCCGCCATCCGCCGTTCTTCGATTCCGGGGCCGCGGTGGCCACCGCCACCGACGTGATTGGAGCCCGGCCGCTCGCCATCCTCGGCGATTCGGTGACCACCGACCATATCTCGCCCGCCGGATCGATCCAGAAGGAGAGCCCGGCCGGGGCTTATTTGATCGCGCATGGGATCGAACCCCACGATTTCAACTCGTACGGCGCACGACGCGGCAACCACGAGGTGATGATGCGGGGCACCTTCGCCAACATCCGCATCCGCAACGAGATGGCCCCGGGAACCGAGGGCGGCGTGACCCGGCACCTGCCCTCGGGCGAGGTCTTGCCCATGTATGACGCCGCCATGCGTTACCAGGCGGAAGACACGCCGTTGGTGGTGATCGGGGGCAAGGAATACGGCTCGGGCTCGTCGCGTGACTGGGCCGCCAAGGGCACGCGCCTGCTGGGCGTGCGCGCCGTGATCGTCGAGAGCTTCGAGCGCATCCACCGCTCGAATCTCGTCGGCATGGGGGTGCTGGCGCTTCAGTTCACGAACGGCGAGACCCGCGCGACCCTGGGACTGGACGGCAGCGAAACGTTCGACATCACCGGCCTCGAAGGCGGCATCAAACCGCGCATGGAGCTGAGCCTCGGGATCCGGCGCGCGAACGGAGACCAGCTCGAGACCCGGCTTCTGTGCCGCATCGACACCGCCGACGAGGTCGAATACTTCAAAAGCGGCGGCATCCTTCAGTACATGCTCGAAAACCTGACCGCGAAAGCGGCCTGACCCGCGCCATCACCGCCATGTGATTAGCCGCGTCGGGCGCCAACCGCTATCTCAGTGGTCATGGCGCCAAACTGGAAATCGTTGATCGCAGCCCTCGGCGCGGCGGTCATTGTCGCTCTGGGCCCGGCCACCGACGCGGCGGGGCGCGATCTTACAGTGGTGGAGCTGTTCACCTCTCAAGGGTGCAGCAGCTGCCCGCCGGCGGATGCGATCCTCGGCGAGCTTTCGGACCGCGAAGACGTCCTCGCGCTTTCCCTACACGTCGCGTACTGGGACTACCTGGGCTGGAAGGATCCCTTCGCGAGCGCCGAACACGCGGGGCGCCAGCGCGAATACGCGCGGCGCTTCGGTCTCCACTACGTCTATACGCCGCAGATGGTAATTCAAGGATCGGTGCAGGTGACCGGCTCCGATCGGGCGCGGATTCTCGCCGGCATCAAGGAATCGCGTGGCGGAACCTCGGCCTCGCTGCGGCTTGGGCGCCGCGACGACGGCGGCTTGACGGTGGACGTGGTGGACGCGCCCGCGGAAGCGATGAACGCAATGGTGTGGATCGTCGTCTACGACCACGAGCACGTGAGCACGATCGAGGCCGGCGAGAATCGGGGCCAAACGCTTCGTTACCGAAACGTGGTCACGGGGTTGCGCCCGCTCGGCGCGTGGCGCGGAGAGGAGCTTGTTGTCCCGGCGCCCCTCGCCAACCAAATGACCGCCGACGCCGATTATTGCGCGGCGCTGATTCAATCCGCGGTGGACAGCCGCATCTTGGGCGCGGCGACGCTCTCCCTCGAAATCCGGAGGTAACGGCACGCTCCGACCAAATTGAAATCGCGCGGATGGGCGCGTGGTTGCGACCGCGTCGCGGTTCGGGTCAAAAGCGATCCGCTCGATGCCGCAACGCCCGGCAAGGCCATGACGCCCGTGGCGCCGCCCGATCCGTTGCTCTCGCTAGTGGTCGAGCCCACCAATCGTCCGAAGCGCTTGATCGGGCATTGACATGCGTCAAGGCCACGGTCAGCTTCGATCTGACAATATTGCGGGGCGCTTCGTCATGGGGCTTCGGGTCTCGTGCGTTCGCGCGACGGAGCAGAGATGCAAACACCGCTTCAAGTCGTCTTCAACGGTCTCGACCACTCGGACGCGCTCGAAGAGCAGATCCGCGACGGCGTCCAAAAGCTGGAAAATTACAGCGGCGAAATCGTCGGCTGCCGGGTGGTCGTCGAGCGGCGGCATCACAGCCATCGCAAGGGCAACCTATTCCACGTCCAGGTCGAGATAAACCTTCCCAAGCGCCAGGTCGTCGTGAATCGGGAGCCCCAGGACCGTCGTGCGCACGAGGACGTGCTCGTCGCGCTTCGAGACGCGTTCAACGCGGCCAGGCGGCAGCTCAAGCGCCGCGTCCAGCGGCGGCGGGGGCAGATCAAGAGCCACGAATCACCGCCGCACGGCCGTATCGTAAGGTTGTTTCCGAACGAGGACTACGGCTTCATCGCCGCCTCCGACGGCCAGGAGATCTACTTCCACCGAAACAGCGTTGTCGAAGGATCCTTCGATGCGCTCGACGTGGGCAGCGAGGTCCGCTACACCGAATCGACGGGGGACGAGGGACCGCAAGCGAGCACCGTCAAGCCGATCGGCAAGCACCACATCGTCTCGTAGACGACTTCGCGTCGTCGCGAACGAAGCGTCGCGCGCCCGCGGCGCCGTTTGCCCCCTGTCCGGCCGCGAGGCCGGGAACGCCTGGATGCGGCGAGATACGGGTGACGACGGCCATGCCATCCAAAACCGAGGCGGACCTGACGCGGCAGCGCGCGCGCCTGGTGGACGAGATCGAGGTCGAGGTGCGCGAGACCCAGAAGTGGATCGGCCGTGAGCGGTTGTCGCCGCGCGTGGTCGCGGCGATGGCGAAAGTGCCGCGCCATCGCTTCCTCGCGCCCGGGGACGTCGGCTATGCGTACCTCAACCGACCCTGGACCATCGGGTTCGGCCAGACCATCTCGCAGCCCTATATCGTCGCGCTGATGACGGAATTGCTGGACCTCGAACCGGACCACCGCGTCCTCGAAATCGGGACCGGATCGGGTTACCAGACCGCCGTTCTGGCCGAGATCGCGTTCCGGGTCTATTCGATCGAGACGGTCGAAACACTGGCCAAGTGTGCCCGCACGCTCTTGGACGAGCTCGGGTACCAAACGATTTACGTGCGCACCGGCGACGGCCACGAAGGGTGGCCGGAGCTTGCGCCCTTTGACGCCGTCATCGTGACCGCGGCGGCCGAACGGGTGCCGCCGGCGTTGGTCGCTCAGCTCGGCACCGGCGGCCGCCTAGTCATACCCGTCGGACGCGTGTACGAAAGCCAAACCCTCGTTCGCGCGGTCAAGAACGACGACGGCACGCTCGCGCGCGAGAACGTGCTTCCCGTTGCGTTCGTTCCAATGGTGTCGAAAGGAGAAGGACCGCGCTGAACCCAACCCGATGCGCACGCCCGGGCGCTTGAACCCGAGCGGCGGGCGAGACGCGATCCTAAGCCATGCAAATTCGCACCCGCGCCGTTCGCAAGATAGCCGTCCTCGGCCCCACCAACACCGGAAAGACCTATCTGGCGCTGGAGCGCATGCTCGGTCATGCGAGCGGCATGATCGGGTTTCCCCTGCGCCTGCTGGCGCGCGAGAACTACGATCGGGCGGTGCGCATTAAGCCTAAGGGGCAGGTCGCCTTAATCACCGGCGAGGAGAAGATCGTCCCACCCGGCGCCAAGTACTTCCTGTGCACGGTCGAGGCGATGCCGCTCGGACGGCCGGTTTCGTTCCTCGGCATCGACGAGGTGCAGATGTGCGCCGATTCGGACCGCGGCCACGTGTTCACGGACCGGCTATTGAACGCGCGCGGAGAGCACGAGACCATGTTCATGGGAGCGGACACCATCCGTCCCTTGATGCGAAAGCTGGTTCCGGACGTCGAGTTCCTTTCGCGGCCGCGGTTCTCGATCCTTCGCTACGCAGGCGAGCGCAAGGTCACGCGGCTGCCGCCCCGGAGCGCCGTGGTCGCGTTTTCGGCGGCCGACGTGTACGCCATTGCCGAACTCCTTCGCCGCCACCGCGGCGGCGCGACGGTGGTGCTCGGCGCCTTGTCGCCGCGCACGCGCAACGCCCAGGTCGCCATGTACCAGGCCGGCGAGGTGGACTACATGGTCGCCACCGACGCCATCGGCATGGGCCTGAACATGGACGTCGAACACGTGGCTTTCGCGGGCACGCGTAAGTTCGACGGCCGGGGTCCGCGTCTGCTCACCCCCGCCGAACTCGGTCAGATCGCCGGTCGCTCGGGCCGATACATGAACGATGGAACCTTCGGGACCACGGGGGATATCGGCCCCCTCGACGGCGAGGCCGTCGAGCGCATCGAAAACCACCGCTTCGAGCCGCTGCGGTCCCTGTTCTGGCGCACCGCGAAGCTGCGATTCACCTCGGTCGACGCCTTGGTCGCCAGCCTCGCCGAACGGCCGCCGAGCCGCGAGCTGATCCGGGCGCGCGAGGCCGAAGACGAACGCACCCTTGGCGATCTCGTCCGCGATCCGATCATCGCCAAGCGCGCCAACGGCCCCGAGGCGGTGCGACTTTTGTGGGATGTGTGCCAGATCCCCGACTTCGGCAAGACCGCGGCCGACGGCCACAGGCGGCTGCTCTCACGAATTTTCCGCCACCTCGCGGACGGCGACGGCGGCAGCCGGCTACCGACGGATTGGGTCGCCGCCCACGTCAGCCGCCTCGACCGTACCGACGGCGACATCGAGACGCTGGCCCAGCGCATCGCGAACATTCGCACCTGGACCTACGTTTCGTACCGCGCCGAGTGGCTCGACGACGCGGACCACTGGCGAGAACGCACCCGGGCGGTCGAGGACCGGCTGTCCGACGCCCTTCACGCCCGCCTGGCCCAACGTTTCGTCGATCGCCGCACCTCGGTGTTATTGCGCCGCATGAAGGACAGAGACGTGCTCGCCGCGGCGGTGGACGCGACCGGAGACGTCCACGTCGAAGGCGAGTTCGTGGGCCGGATCGAAGGGTTCCGGTTCCTCCCCGACCCCGACGCCCGCGACGGGCTTGCCGCACGCGCGGTGCGCAACGCCGCCCGCCAGGCGCTGGGTTCGGAGATCTCCATACGGCTCCAACGCCTGGAGTCGGCGGCCGCCGATACCTGTTCGCTCGACGAAGGGGGCCGAATCTGGTGGGAGGGGAATACCGTCGCGCGCCTCGTCGCCGGAGCGGACGTTCTTCAACCTGCACTCGAAGCGCTGGTCAACGGCACGGCCGATTCGCAGGCACGCGAGCGAATCCGAAAACGCGCCGCGACGTGGCTCGAAAGCTACCTGGCCGACCGACTGGCACCGTTGTTCCGGGTCCGCGACGCGGCCATGTCCGGTCCGGCCCGCGGCATCGGCTATCAGATCGTGGAATCTCTCGGATCCATACCGCGGCGTCGCGTGGCCCGCCTGATCGGCGCCTTGGGGCGCGAAGACCGCAAGGCGCTCCGCGCCCTCGATGTCCGGTTGGGCCGGGAAAGCGTGTTCGTGCCCGCGCTCGTCCGCCCCGGCGCCGTCGAGATGCGGGCGTTGCTGTGGCGCGTCCATGCCAAAGCGCAAGGACCTACCCCACCGTCACCGGGGCGGGTGACGGTGCCGATGGAAGACGGCGTGCCGACGAGTTTCTACGAATCGATCGGATACCGGCCGCTGGCAGCGGTCGCGGTCCGGGTCGACACGCTGGAACGGTTGGCGGCCAGGGTCTGGGCGCTTTCCCAAGACGGTCCGTTCGCGGCCGCGCCCGAGCTTCTGTCCAACGCCGGCTGCGGGATCGACGAATTGGCGGGAATCCTGATCGCGCTCGGATACCGCGAGATCCGGATTGACGGCGATCGCCGATTCGTCCGCGCGAGCCGGTGCAAGCCCGGAGTGCGGCGCAAGCACGGCCAACGGCGACCGGCCCGGTCGGACTCGCCGTTCGAAGGCCTTCGCGCACTCGGCCCGGTAAAATGACCGCGCCATCGCAGCGCCTCGACAGCTGGCTTTGGTGCGCGCGCTTCTTCAAGAGCCGCTCAAAAGCCGCCCGGTTCTGCGCCTCGGGACGATTGCGCGTCAACGGCACACGCACCACCAAGGCCCATTTTTTGATCCGAACCGGCTACGTACTGACCTTTCCCCTCGGAAGCCACGTGTACGTGATCCGCATTGACGCGATGGCCGGGCGCCGCGGTCCCGCATCGGAGGCACACAGTCTTTACGAGTCGCTCGAGGTGGAGGTGGCGGGCACCTCCGTCGGCGGTCCTTAGGGCGGTCCGCGATGCGCCTGATGGATCGCCTGAAAAGCCACAAGTTTCCTAGGGTTGAACACGGCTTGGACGTTGTGATAGGCAAGGCCATGTTCATGCGCTTGGCATCGATCTTCCGCGGCGAGGACGCCCGCCAACTGACGGGAGCCGCGGGCGGCCCCGACGAACTTCAAAGGGCGGTCGCCGCGCTTCTCGTGGAAGCGGCGAACATGGACGGGGACATCGACGACGCGGAACGGAACACCATCGAAGAATTGCTGACCCGCCATTTCGATCTCGACGGGGACGCGGTGCGGGTGCTCGTCGAGGCGGGGGTTCGGGCCACGGACAACTCCGTTCAGCTCTACCCCTTCACCCGCGCGATCAAGGAGGGGCTCACGCACGAGGATCGGGTCCGGGTGATCGAGATGCTGTGGGCCGTGGCCTACGCCGACGGCGAGCTTCACGACTACGAAGCCGTGCTCGTGCGCCGCGTGGCCGGTTTGATCTACGTGCCCGATCGGGAAAGCGGGGCGGCACGCCAACGGGCGCTCGGTTGGCTTCAACTCGCGCCCGTCCCCGGCGATTAAGCGCCGGCCGCGCGCGAAAAACGCACCAGTGAACGGGTAACGGAGACAAAGATGACTTACATCGTTACGGAAAGTTGCATCCGGTGCAAGCTGATGGACTGCATCGAAGTCTGTCCCGTCGACTGCTTCTACGAAGGTGAAAACATGCTCGTCATCCACCCGGACGAGTGCATTGACTGCGGGGTTTGCGAACCCGAATGCCCGGTCGAAGCCATCGTCCCCGATACCGAGCCGAACCTGGAGAAATGGCTGGAACTCAACCGCGAGTATTCGGAAAAATGGCCGAATATTACACGTAAGGGCGAACCGCCGGCAGACGCCGAGAAATGGCGTGAAGTGACCGACAAGTTCAGCCACTTCAGTCCTAAGCCGGGAGCCGGAAGCTGACGCGAATTCAAGGGTTTCGAAGATTTCGCCGAGGCTCGACCGAAAGAAGGCGCATAGAATTCTGATCCTCCTGTCTTTTGTCGGAATTTCGTGATATTGTTCCGGTCTCGGCCTATCCGCGGCCGGCTAAGATCGACTGAATTCGTGGTTGCGCGACGGGGACCGGGGCAACCAAGACAATTCGACAGGTATCGCTCCGCACCATCGGTGCCGGAAGCGTGAGGCCTTGACAAGACATCAAGCCATAACGTGACGCGCGGAAGGGGTTCAGGGTGGAGAAGAAGACGAAAATGCTCAAGAGAAACGGATTCGCACACGGAGTGGGCGACTACGTCGTCTACCCGACGCATGGGGTGGGCAAGGTTCTCAGTATCGAGAAGCGTGAGGTTGTCGGCCAGCAACTGCAACTGTTCGTGATTTCGTTCCATCGCGACCGAATGACGCTTCAGGTTCCGGTGGACAAGGCCGACACCTCGGGCTTGCGCAAGCTCAGCACGCGCAAGATCATGGACAACGCCCTGACCACGTTGAAGGGCCGCGCCCGGGTCAAGCGCACCATGTGGAGCCGGCGCGCGCAGGAGTACGAGGCCAAGATCAACTCGGGCGATCCCATCTCCATCGCCGAGGTCGTTCGCGACCTGCACCGGAGCGCGGGACAGCCCGATCAATCCTTCAGCGAGCGCCAGATCTACGAATCGGCTCGTGATCGTCTGGCGAGCGAGCTGGCGGCCGTCGAGAAGCTCGACATGGACGCCGCGACCGAGAAGCTGGAGGGGCTTTTGGAAGCGGCCTTCTACGGCCTAGGCACGTTCGCGCGCGCAGCCCGCGGATTTAGAGCACCATCCGACCAGATTGAACCATTTGACCGGAGTTAATTTGTGCCGTGGCTAGGCACACTTCGCATTTTGGCGTGCTATGTGCGATGTCGGGCATCGGCAAAGATGCGTGGGCGACGCCACGGAGCGATTGGACCCGGCCCTCGGTGGGGCAAATCGCGTCGGCGGGTTCGTTGCGGCACTCGCCCGATGGCCCCGCATCACGCTTCGAGGCGCGCCTGCCCAGACAAACCGATATGCCACCATCAAATTGATTCAATCTGGTCGCATAGTGCTCTAGGTAAAGGGGGGCCGCCCGCGTGTCGGACGATCAGAAGTTTGCGATTCTCCGCCCGGGCGAGCGCTGTTGGGCCGTCGCCGCCGTCCACGGCGAGGCCGCCCGGCTCCGCGAACTGCACGACCGCCTCGGCCAACGGTTCCGGCCGGGCGATAATCTCATCTATCTCGGCAACGTGCTCGGGCGCGGCGCCCACGTCGCCGAGGCCGTAAACGAAGCGCTCTCGTTTCGCCGCTCGATGCTGGCCCGGCCCGGCGTTTTCGCCGCCGACATCCAATTCCTGCGCGGCGCACAGGAGGAGATGTGGCACAAGCTCCTGCAGATCCAGTTCGCGCGCAACCCTACCGAAGTTCTTCGCTGGATGTCGGACCAGGGAGTCGGAGCCACCCTCGCGGCTTACGGCGGAACGATCGAAGCCGGGCTCGACGCCGGCAAGCGGGGCGCGGTGGCGCTGACCGCGTGGACATCCGCGCTCCGCACCGCCATGCGCGGGCGCGAAGGCCACAACGCGTTCATGAGCGCGTTGAGAAGAGCCGCGTTCACCGCCGATGACACACTCTTGTTCGTTCACGCAGGAATTGACCCCGACCGCCCGCTGTCCGAGCAGGCGGACAGTTTCTGGTGGGGCGGCTACGACTTCGACCGCGCCGATTTTCGCTACGGCACGTACAAGCGGATCGTCCGCGGCTTCGATTCCCGCCGTCGCGGGGTCGAGATCGGGTCCGTGGCCGCCACCATCGACGGCGGTTGCGGGTTCGGCGGATCGCTCGTCGCCGCCTGCTTCGCCGCCGGCGGCGAAGTTCTCGAGATGATCGAGGCGTGAACCTTCCCACGCGCCCAGCGCTTTATCCGTTTCATCGGCACCAGCCCGCACCCCCGCCCGAGCGCCCACGGAACGATATACTTGGCCCGCCCGGGCGCGGGCGCGGGCCGGCACGATTTCACTTCAGTGGTTAACGCTCTAGAGATTCGCTCAGGCGGCCAGACTGGGGTCGACCGCGCGGCGCTGGACGCCGCCCTTGATGCCGCGATTCCCTGCGGCGGATGGTGTCCAGCCAGGCGCCGGGCCGAGGACGGACCGATCCCGGCGCGCTATCCGCTCGACGAGACCGCAAGCTGCAACTACGCCGAGCGCACCCGCCGCAACGTCCACGATTCGGGCGCGACCTTGATCGTCACCCGCGGTTCGCCGACCGGCGGGACCGCCTTGACCGGGGAATTCGCCCACGAAATGGGCCGCGCCCTCAAGATCGTCGATCTCTCGGCCGCGGGCTTCGACCCCGATCGAAGCGCCGACGAAGCCGTCGGCTGGATCACCGAATGCGGGGTCTCGATCCTCAACGTGGCGGGCCCGCGCGAGAGCACCATCCCCGGGATCTACGGCGCCGCGCGGCCCTTCCTGGACCGCCTGCTCGCCCGCTGGGCAGACGCCGCCTAAGACATTTCCGTTCTCGTCGAATCGCCGCTTTAATAGGGAACCCGGGAGCCGCCGCCGGTCACCAACTTGACCCGCGCGCCCGGCGTCAAGGGCGCTTCGCGCGCAAGCCCGTTCAGGGTCTCAAAGCGCTCGATGCGGAACCGCTCGAACGGCATGCGCTCGGCGAGCAAAGCCGCGGAATCACCGGGATTCACGGTGATGATGCTGAGACGCAGCGGCTCGATCGCGGCCGCGTCTTCCGCCGACAGCGTGCGAAAGCTGTAGGTGGTCCGCTTGAGGCCCAAGGATTCGCGCGCCGTCAGCGTCGGCGGAGTCACGAACATGAAACGATAGATGCGATCGGTGCGCTCGCGGATCGCGATCAGGCGGACGTCGACTTCGCCGCTGCGGACGCGTGTCGAACCTACGGTGGTGGCCGCCTCCATGCCGTTCACGGTCATCCGTTCGACCGGCCCTTGCAGCTTCGCGCCCCAATCGCGGCCGACGTAGGACGCGAGATCGCGCACCGTGCGCACGCGATCGCTCCGCACCATGTCGAACACGATCGCCGCGCCGTTCGGGTGGCGGGCCACGACGCGCTCGGGGCCGTTGACGAGTGCGTAGCCCTCGGGCACCTCGAACCGGAACCTCAAGTCAGGATGGACGAATTCGCGGCCGCGCCGCACCCCGTACTTCGGATCGTCGCCGAAGAGGAGACCGTCGAGATACGAGAGATAGAGCGCGCGTGCCGTCCGCGGATCGGGCACCGAGGTGGCGCCGGCGAGGCGCTGGGCCTGGCTGATGCGCTCAGGCGTCCGCGGGTGGGTCGAGAGAAGGCTGAACCGCTGGTCCGCCTCGGAACGGCCCTGGATGGTCGCTTCCAGGCGGCTGTGGTCCTCGATCGCGCCCAGGAACGAGGTCATGGCGTTTGTGTCGTAACCGGCGCGGACGAGATAGCGGATCCCGAGCATGTCGGCCTGGAGCTCATGTTCGCGGGAATAGCTCTGCAGATAGAGCTGGGCGCCGAGCGAGGCGGCGTCGGTGGCGCCCGTGAGCGTCCCGGCCGCGGACGCGAGGACGTCAAGCAAGCTGAGCCCAAGTTTCGCCGCCACCGCTTGGCTGTATCGCTGGGCCGAATGGCGGGCCGTGACATGGCCGATCTCGTGGGCGATCACACCGGCCATCTCGGCCTCGTCGTCGGCAAGGGCGAGAAGCCCACGCGTGACGTACACATAACCGCCCGGCAGCGCGAACGCGTTCACCTGATCGTCGTTGAGAACCGTGAACGTGAACCCGAGATCGGGCATCTCGGAGACACTGGCGAGGCGCGCGCCGATTCGCCGGACGTAGGACTCGAGCTCGGCGTCGTCGTACGCGCCGCCGAACTGTTTCAGGATCTTGGGATGCTCGAGGCGCCCCGCCTCGCGCTCCTCGGCCGGCGACATGAAGGCCGTGAAGCTCTGCTCGCCGGTGGCCGGATTGATCGAGCAGCCCGAAAGCGCGAGCAAGGGCGCGATCAGAGCGATTGCCTGCGCCGCCGGGCGAAGCGCCCGGACCAGGGCGGCGCGGGCGCGAGAACTGGGCGGCGCCCGTCTCACGGCTCAAGCACCTCGATCTGCTCGGGGTGGGTGGCCTCGATCAGCGGGCCGTTGAAGTCGCGCAGCCAGCCGCGAACCCGGACCCGGCGGCCTTCGAGCGAGAGCGGATCAAAGCCCGCCTCGCGGAACAGCCGGCGCGCGGCGGAATCGAGGGTCACCGTGAAGTCGGTCCGCCAGTCTGGACCGAAGTTCAGATAGACGCGGGTGCGCACCTGAGCCGCGTCGAGGATGCGTCCCTCGACGAGCTGAAAGCTGTTCAGGTGGCGCCCTGTCTCGGCGGGCGCGCGGACGGCGTAGAAGGGGTGCCCCCAGATCCCCCTTCGGGCCGCGCGGGCCGCGCCTTCGAGGGCCAGGATCTCGGTAACCCGGAGCCGGTTGTCGGCAAAGGTGTAGACCCGCGCCATGCCGAGGCGCAGCATCTCGCCCTGCACCCAAAGGGTGTCGTCGACAAAGAGATTGGCGAGAATTCGGCCGTGGCGGTCGCCCGGGTTGTCGCCAGGGACGAGCCGCACCAATCGCCCCTCGACAAGCCGGACGAGCGCGCTGCGCGATTCTTCCGCCAGCGGCCAGGCCGTGAAACCCTCGCGCCCCAAAGCCAACTTGGGCGCCTGGATTCCCACCAGGCGAACCTGGTCGGCGCCATCGACGGCGCGCTCCAGCACCACCGTGTCGCCGTCCACCACCTCGGTGACGCGCGCCCGGACATCCGCCTCGGCGAGCGCTTCCGCGCCAAGCGCGGCCGCGCAGACGACCGTGAGCGCAAACCAACTCGCGCGCCCGGCTATTGCGCGTCGTCGCAAGTGCACGGAACGGGCCGGACGGCGGGCGGTGGCGGACGGCATGGGTCCTCCGGCAGACGGGCGGGCAGCGATTATCGTCGCTCGGTGCGGGCCCCCGCAAGGCCGCCGGTCGCAGCGCGGATCGCGGTGGGCGATCGGAGCCGGCCACGGCCCGATCGGCGGGTGCTCTCGTTTCCTTGGAATGCTTTTCAAACGGGTGCGGGCGCGCTAGCTTTGCGCGCGCCATGGACGACCAAGCGACCCGCCGCGAGCTTTATCCCGAGATAGCGCCCCACCGCCACGGCATGCTCCGTGTCTCGGAGCGCCACGAGATCTATTGGGAGGAATCGGGGAACGCGGACGGCGCGCCGGTCGTGTTCCTGCACGGCGGGCCCGGGGCGGGCTCGACGCCCGCGCACCGCCGGTTCTTCGATCCCCGCCACTATCGCATCGTGTTGTTCGACCAGCGGGGTGCGGGCCGCTCGCGCCCCTTTGCCGAAACGGAAGAGAACACGACCCCCGACCTGGTCCGTGACATGGAGCGCCTGCGCGAAAGCTTGGGCGTCGAGCGCTGGGTCGTGTTCGGCGGCTCGTGGGGAGCGACGCTGGCCCTGGCCTACGGGGTCGCGCACCCCGAGCGCTGCGCCGGCTTCGTGCTTCGCGGCGTCTTCCTCGGGCGCCGGCGCGAGCTCGACTGGTTCATGCACGGCATCCGCACCGTCTTTCCCGAGGCCTGGCGCGCGTTCACCGACTTCATTCCCGAGGCCGAGCGGGGCGACGTCGCACAAGCGTACTGGCGCCGGCTCGCTGACGCGGACCCGGCCGTGCACCTGCCCGCGGCCCGGGCCTGGGCGACATACGAGAACGCGTGCTCGATGCTGGTGGCGAAGGGCGGCAGCGCCGCGACGGGGGTGGGCGCGGGCGCCGCGCCGCTCCGGCTCGCGCGCCTGGAATGCCACTACTTCCGGAACGCCATGTTCATGTCCGAGGGCTATCTTCTCGACAACTTGGATGCGGTCCGCCATCTCCCAGCGGTGATCGTCCAGGGCCGCTACGACATGATCTGTCCCATCGTCACCGCCGACGAGCTGGCCCGCGCCTGGCCCGGGGCCCGCTACGTGGTGGTCGCCGACGCCGGCCATTCGGCGATGGAGCCGGGCATTCGCGCGGCCCTGGTGGCGGCGACCGAATCCCTGAAGACGGCGGCGGCGCCGGTGCGCCCGTAACCTCTTGGACCGTCGCCGCGAGAGAGTTAGGATGCGGAGCCGAATTCGCGGCGCGGGAGGAAAAACGTGATCGCGCGACGTATACGCACGTTTGGATTCGCCGCCGCCGTCACTTGGGCCGGTGTGGCGGCGATGGTCGTGGGCGCGGGCGCGGCCCGGGCCGACGATCCCGACTTCCTCTCCTTCGGCGCCGGCTACTTCGATTGGAACCGCCAGAAGGCGCCGGCGGCCGAGTTCCGCCTCGAATACCGCTCGGACAAGAAGCTGTTGATCTTCAAGCCCTTGGGCGGGATCATGGGGACCTCGGACGGCGCCGTCTACGCCTTCGCCGGCATCGGCGTCGACGTGTTCCTCGGCCGCCGGATCGTGCTCACGCCGAGCTTCGCGCCCGGCTATTACGCGAAGGGAAGCGGCCTCGATCTTGGCCACGAGCTCGAGTTCCGCTCGCAGATCGAGTTCGCCTATCGCTTCGACGACCGCTCGCGCCTCGGCGTCGCGGTCTCGCACATGTCCAACGCTTCGATCGCCGATGAGAACCCGGGCACCGAATCGGCGATCCTCTACTATTCCATGCCCCTGAGCCGCATCTTCGGCGAGTAGAGGAGAGGGCGGGGACGCGCCCCCGAACCCCTTTCCTCAGAAGGACGGAAGACCCGTTGCCAAAGGCACCGGCCACGCCACGGCAAGACCCGAAGGCGTCGGCGCTGCGCGCGCTGCGGCCCCTGTGCTATAACTGCGGCTTGGGCTCAAGCGCCCGTAGCTCAGTCGGATAGAGCACCAGATTCCTAATCTGGGGGTCGCAGGTTCAAATCCTGCCGGGCGCGCCATTTATTTCAACTACTTAGTTGTTAAGCGTTGGCTCCTTAATTTCGCGTGGCAACCATATGGCAACCATACAGCGCCGTTTTGGGCCTCCCTGATGGGGTTTGGGTGCCAGCGACCCGAAGACGCGCACCAGCGGGCTTCTACGGGGCCTGTGGAGGCGTTCTAAGCGAGAAACAAGCAAGGTTCGCTGTCAGCACGAAAACCCTCGCGCGATCCCGTACCACAGAGGCAACTTGGGCCGTCCTGAAACCTCTGACGGCACTGGCCCAACCAGCGGGTCCCATTTGGTGCCAACCGAGGCGGGGCCACCGCAAAACGGGTCCCCTTGCGGTCGATCACGAAGGGGTCCCAACGTCCACTTCCTCTATCGGGGGAAAAGATAAAGGTAAGGTGCGAGATTTAGTTGAACCCGGATTTCCCAGATAGATCCCAATTTCGCTGACCTTTGACGCTGATTCGTATATAAGAATCAAAGTGTTGAGGGGATGTTGGGGGATCGGTAATGGCGTACCCGATGGGTGAAGCGAAACTTGAGCCTCTTCGGGTCGATTTTAACCGCCGCGTGAAGCTGGAATTCCACGGCAGCGACATCTCATCCGATGGTGGCCTTCTTCCCTACCGCGAGCTCGATCACGCGCTTGGACTGACCGAACTGAGCGGAGAGGTTCTGTTT
>PVBE010613343.1_pt1 | contig 19245 bp, 18 predicted proteins | sample 1631181 | NCBI WGS metagenome assembly PVBE01 (sample SAMN08397723, study PRJNA350692) | Marine metagenome, whole genome shotgun sequencing project. | isolation source: water | place: Pacific Ocean | collected 2012-04 | reverse complement strand
GACCAAACGGCCCTGTTTATATTTGCTTAGACGACTCTTCCGCATGCTTCCCATGATAACAACTTTTTGGCGTTATCTGGGTCAGCCCCAATTAAATTTGTTAAATAATCGTTAGCCGATCGTTACTTCGAAGCGTCGGGGCGCGGCCGGCCGGTCATTCGAAATGTAGGTCCGAATCATCCGTGAAAACTATCCACATATTAAACCAATCACTTGAGATTATGCCCTAATCTCATGATATCTAACATATTAATTATGTGATGCCTGTCACGTCGTAATGTCGGCCGGCACGGCATGTGAGGCTAGGAGCGCGACAGACAGGCGGCGAAGCCATGCGCGAGATTGCGCATGAGAAGAAAATAACCGTTAACGCCGGGCTCGAGGCCGGCTCCGAGCGGGTCCAGTTCGCCGAACCTGAGCGCGCTGTTCTCGGCGATGGCGGCGGCGATATGGGGCTCGAATTGCGGCTCGCGAAAGGCGCAGCGGGCGCCGGTTGTGGCGACCAGCTCACGCATCCGGCGAATTTGCCGGGCGCCGGGCCGATGCTCCGGCTCGGCCGTCACGGCGCCGACATTGTTGAGCCCGAAACGCTTTTCGAACGGGCCGTAGGCGTCGTGAAACACGATATAGGGGATATCGCGGAGCGGGCCGAGGATCGCCGCCAATTCCACTTCCAGGGCGTCGATGCGCGCTTCGAGCGCGGCGCCGTTGCGCCCGTAATCGTCGGCATGGTCGGGGTCGAGGGCGCGCAATCTCGCCGTCAGCGCCGAAACGATCCGCTTGGCCGCCTTGGGATCGAGCCAAATATGCGGATTTTGCCGCGCCGCGGCGCCGGCGATGAGTGGAAATGAGCGCCCCGGCGGCAGGTTCTCGGCGAAGCGGGCAAGCGGGTATTCGAGGCCCTCGCCGACCCAGATTACGAGATCGGCCGATTGCAGCAGGCGCGCCTGCGATGGCTTGAGGGCAAAATCATGCGGCGACAGGCCGCCGTCGAGAAGCAGCAACGGCTCGCCGACGCCGTGCATCACCCCGGCGGTCAGCGAATGCAGCGGAAAGATGCTGGCCACCACATTGGGTTCCGCCGCAGCTTCCGCTGCGGCTTCCGCCACCGTGGCTTTGCCGAAGCCGCCGAGGATCAACGCCAGGGTCAGCGCCGGGGCCAGCACCAGGGTCAGGGTGAGTTTGAAAAACATCATCATGACGGTATCGCTCGGCGGACCGGCAACTGGCGCGCAAGCAGCGCTTTGCGGCTTAAGGAAGTGGGTTTGTGCATTTCCGATCTGATTGTTATAATATAATATTTTTACGTCAATATTATTTCTCCTATCGTGTCGAAAGCGGCGCGCTAGAGGGGGCGAGGCGGAGATGGCGAAATCGCAGGATTCCGGCGCCGGGTCGACGGTGTTTCACGGCGCGCGCCACGCCCATGGCCGCTGCGTCGGCCGCGCGCTCGGCCGCGCCGAAGCGCTGTGCCGCCGGCGCGGCGCCCGTCTCACCCATATGCGCCGGCGCGTGCTCGAGCTGATATGGGACAGCCACAAGGCGGTGAAGGCCTATGATCTGCTCGACCGGCTGAGCGAGAGTGAGAAATCGGTGCGCCCGCCGACCGTCTACCGCGCCCTCGAATTTCTCATGGTGCATGGTTTGGTGCACCGGGTCGACAGCCTCAACGCGTTTGTCGGTTGCAGCGGCTCGGACGAGCGGCACAACGCGCAATTCCTGATCTGCCAGGAATGCGGCGAAGTGAACGAGATGGATGGCGCGGCGATCGGCAAGGCGGTGGCGCGCCAGGCCGCCGAGGCCGGTTTCAACGTGCGCCGCCAGACCGTCGAGTTGCACGGCGAATGCCCGGCATGCGCGACCCGTTGAAGGCGCCGCCCGGCGCCCGCCATGGCAGCCTGGTTTCGGTCACCGATCTCGGTGTGCGCCGCGCCGGGCACAGCATCCTCTCCGGCGTCAGCCTCGACCTGAGCGGCAATGAGATCGTCAGCCTGATCGGCCCCAACGGCGCCGGCAAGACGACGCTGATCCGCGCCATCCTCGGCCTCATCCCGCACCAGGAAGGGCGCATCGTTACGGCGCCCGATCTGGTGATCGGTTACATGCCGCAGCATTTCACCATCGATGCGGTGCTGCCCTTGACGGTGCGCCGCTTCCTGCGCATGGCGGCCAAGGTGGGGCGCGCCGAGATTCTCACCGCGCTCAATGAGACCGGCATCGCGCGGCTCGCCGAGGCGCAGGTGCAGACGCTCTCCGGCGGCGAGTTTCAGCGCCTGCTATTGGCGCGCGCGCTGTTGCGCAATCCCGACCTGCTGGTCCTCGACGAGCCGGCGCAGCAGGTCGATTTTCAGGGCCAGATCGATATGTTCGAGCTGATCGAGGGCGTGCGGCGTACGCGCGGCTGCGGCGTCCTGGTGGTCAGCCACGATCTCCACATGGTGATGCGCGCGACCGACAGGGTGCTGTGCCTGAACGGCCATATATGTTGCTCGGGCGCGCCCGAAGCGGTGAGCGCGCATCCCGAATATGTCGCCCTGTTCGGCCCGCGCGCCGCCGAAAGCGTCGCCCTCTATCATCACCACCACCGCCACGCCCACGATCTCGCCGGTGAAATCCTGCCGCTTCAGGGCGAGGTGGCTGAGCCACCGCGCGGCGATTAGCCATGTTCGATGATTTTTTAACACGCGCCCTCCTCGGCGGCATCGGCGTGGCCCTGCTGGCCGGGCCGCTCGGCTGTTTCGTGGTGTGGCGGCGCATGGCCTATCTCGGCGATTCGCTGGCCCATGGCGCGCTCTTGGGCGTCGCCCTCGGCCTGGTGCTGGGCATCGACCTCACCATCGGCATCGTCGCCAGTTCGGTGGCCCTGGTGGCGATGCTGTTGCTGCTGCAACGCCAGCGCCGCCTCGCCGGCGATACGCTGCTCGTCATCCTCGCGCACGGCGCGCTTTCGCTCGGCCTGGTGGCGGTGAGTTTCGTCGAAGGCCAGCGCCTCGATCTGATGGCCTATCTGTTCGGCGATATTCTCGCCGTCGGGCGCGCCGATCTGATTTGGATCTATGGCGGCGGCGCCGTCATTCTGTCGGCCATCGCCTTTCTGTGGCGCCCGCTGCTGGCGCTTACGGTGCATGAGGAGCTGGCCCGCGCCGAGGGCGCGCGCGTTACCCTGGTGAGCATCGCCTTCATGCTGCTGATCGCGCTGACGGTGGCTCTCGCAATGAAGATCGTCGGCATCCTGCTGATCGCCTCGCTGTTGACCATTCCCGCCGCGGCGGCGCGCCGCCTGGCGCGCACGCCCGAACAGATGACGGTGCTGGCGGGCATCGCCGGCGTGTTCGCGGTCGTCGGCGGCCTCTATGGCTCGCTCGAATGGGACACCCCATCGGGCCCCTCGATCGTCGTCGCCGCCCTGGCGGTGTTCGTGCTCGGCCTCGCCGCCGGAGCCGGCCGCCAATTGATTCCGGGGCGCCATCGGCCTATAGGGAGATCATGAGCGAACCGTCCGAAATCGCGGCGCAAGTTATCGCCGATCTCAGCTTCGACGCGAACGGCCTCGTACCGGCCATCGCGCAGAGCGGTGAGACCGGCGAGGTGCTGATGCTCGCCTATATGAACGCCGAGGCGGTGCGCGAGACGCTGGAAACGGGCCACGTCTGCTATTGGTCGCGCTCGCGCGCGCGCCTGTGGCGCAAGGGTGAAAGTTCGGGCCATGTGCAGCATCTGGTCGAGCTGCGCTACGATTGCGACAATGACGCGCTGCTGCTGCGCGTCCGCCAAACCGGCCCAGCCTGCCACACCAACCGCCGCAGCTGCTTCTTCCACGCTGTGCGCGATGGAGAAGTCACGGTGATCAGCGAGCCGCAAGCGGAATAGGCCCTTCCTCCCCGGGGGGGGAGGAAGGGTTTGGGTTGGTGGGGCGTCCAAGCGCGCGGAGCGCGCTCCAGCAGTTACGGTGACAGGTTTATTAATTATTCGCCACCTCCAATAATTAATAAACCTGTCACCGTAATTAAGAGCGGACACAAGCACCCGGCGTAGGAATTATGGGGACAGTTTACTTAATTACTGCGCTTCGCCATTGTCTGGCTCCGCAATTAAGTAAACTGTCCCCATAATTCTGCTTGCCCGGCGCGCCCCGGATCACACAAAGATTCCTGCAAGCGACACACCTCCGGAATGCGTCTCTTGCATTCCGGCAAGCGCGCCAAGCCAAGGGGGCGGATGCCCCCGCCCGGCGTTTGAGGGGCCAAACAAAAACCGCGCGGATGCCACACTCGGTGTCGCGAGCGCGCTTGCGCGCGCTTGGTTTCCCCCTTCTTCCCAACCCTTCTTCCCCTCTGGGAAGAAGGGCTTATCACTTGCGCAGGCGCGCCGGATCCAAATCCTTCGCACTGACACCGCGTTCAGAGACGTGCTTGGGAAATTCGCCGCCGCTTGCCAGCGCCGCCGCGATCGCCGCCATGGCGGGCGCCGTCTGGATGCCGTAGCCGCCCTGTCCGGCGAGCCAGAAGAAACCGTGCGCCTCGGCGTCGAAGCCGGCGACCAGGGTTTTGTCGGCGACGAAGCTGCGCAGGCCCGCCCAACTGTTGTGGATGCGCTTGATCTTCAGCACCGTCGCCTTCTCGATGCGGTCGACGGCGATGGCGATATCGAGCTCGTCGGGCTGGATGTCCTGCGGCGGCATCGGCGTCTCGTCGGCGGGCGAGCCGAGCAGCCGTCCGGCATCCGGCTTGACCCAGAATTCCTCGCCGATATCCGCCATCAGCGGCCAGCTATCGGGATCGCTGCCCTCGGGGGCATCGAAGATGAACGCCGTGCGGCGCTTGGGCACCAGGCCGACGGGCCGGGCGCCGGCCATCTCGCCGACGATATCGCACCAGGCGCCGGCGGCGTTCACCACCACCGGCGACTGAAAGGCGCCGGCGCGTGTCTCCGCCCGCCAGACGCCGTCGCTCCGGCTCAGGCCGGTCAATTCGGCGTCGGTCACCAGCTTGCCGCCGCGCGCTTTCAGGCCGCGCAGAAAGCCCTGATGCAGCGCGTTGACGTCGATGCCCATGGCGTCCGGCTCATGCACCGCGCCGACGGCATAGCCGGGGCGCAGGATCGGCACCAGGCGGCACGCCTCACCGCCGTCGATCAGGGTGACGCTCGGCACCAGGGCGTGGCAATCCTCATAATGCTGTTGCAAATCGGCGCGCTGGTCCTCGCGGCCGATAAAGAGCGCGCCGCGCGGCGTTAGCAGCGGGTCTTCGCCGAAGCCCTCGGGCGGGGCGTCGAAAAAGGCGCGGCTCGCCGAGGTGATGCCGCGCGTCGTCCGGTTGCCGTAGGCTTCGGTGAAGACGGCGGCGGAGCGCCCGGTGGTGTGGTAGCCCGGCACGTCCTCGCGTTCGAGCAGGATCACCGAGCCCAATGCCGCCAGTTCATAGGCCGCCGAGCTGCCCGCTATGCCGGCGCCGATCACCAGAAAATCGCAATTCGTCATCGCTCACCTGCCGCTTTTTTGCCGCCATGTTTATGCGCGCGCCGACGCCGCCTGACAATCCCCCTCGGCAAACAGCCTCGGGACGGTTAGGCTGGAAAAAACACTTTTGGAGGGACGCGACAGATGGATGTCAATTGCAAGGGCCGGCGCGCCGTGGTCACCGCCGGGGGATCGGGGATCGGGCGGGTTATCGCCGAAACGCTGGCCGACAACGGGGCGCAGGTGTTCGTCTGCGACGTCGCCGAAGATTTTTTGGAGGCGTTCGCCGCGGCGCGCCCGGATATCGGCGCCATAGCCGCCGACGTCAGCAGCGCCGCGGATGTCGCGCGCCTGTTCGACGCCGCGCTGGCCGCCATGGGCGGCGTCGATGTGCTGGTCAACAATGCCGGCGTCGCCGGACCGACCAAGCGCGTCGAGGATATCAGCGACGAGGAATGGCGCTCGACCATCGGCGTCGATGTCGACGGCCAATTCTACTGCGCGCGCAGCGCCGTGCCGTTGATGCTGCAAGCCGGACAGGGGGCGATCGTCAATATTTCCTCGACCGCCGGGCGCCTCGCCTTTCCGCTGCGCCTGCCCTATGCGACCGCCAAGCGCGCCGTGGTCGGCCTCACCGATACCCTGGCCATGGAGCTCGGGCCGCGCAATATCAGCGTCAACGCCGTCCTGCCCGGCTATGTGCTGAACGACCGCGGGCGCCGCGTGATGGAGGCCAAGGCGAAAGCCTCCGGGCGCACGGTGGATGAAATCAAGGCCATCATCCTCAGCCGCATCTCCATGCGCAGCGGCATCGAGGAGCAGGAAATCGCCGATCTCGTGCTCTATCTATGCTCGCACCAGGGCCGCCACATCTCGGGCCAGGCGATCAGCATAGACGCCAACCTGGAAACCTATGCCGGCATGGATAAGCTGGATTAGCGCTAGGCCGAAATCAGCTCGCCGTAATCGCTCAGGAATTTGTCGGCCTCGGCGACGAAACAGTCATGGTCGTCTTCGCTGACGGCGAGGCTCAAGGCCATGTAGCCGCGCCGCGTGATGTAGATGCCGGCGGCGATCATTTCCAAATGGAAGAGGTCGAGCGCGGTCAGGTTGCGCCCGGCCAGGTCGTGGTGGCTGCAGATCTCGCCGGCGACGAAATGGACGTTCATCAGCGAGCCGTAGCCCGCCGCCTGGAACGGCAGCCCATGTTTTTGCCCGAGCGCGTTGAGGCGCTGGCGGAAGGCCTCGCCGGATTCGGTGAGCGCCGTGGCGGCTTCCGGGGTGTAGACCCGTTCCAGCCCGGCGGCGCCGCCGGCCAGGGTGAGGACATTGTTGTTGAAGGTGCCGTGATGGACGAAATGGCCTTTTTGGCGCGGATCGTAATGCGCCATGATGTCGGCGCGCCCGCCGAAGGCGCCCGCCGTCATGCCGCCGCCGACATATTTGCCGAGCGTCGTCATGTCGGGGATGATGCCGAGCGCGCCCTGGCGACCGCTCGGCCCGAGGCGCGACGTCATGACCTCGTCGAAAACAAGAACCGCGCCGTGCCGCGTCGCGCGTTCGCGCACCAGCGCCAGAAAATCCGCATCGCCCGGGATGCAGCCGCCGGCGCCCTGCATGGTCTCGATCAGCACCGCCGACAGGCTGTCGCCATGTTCGTCGAAGAGGGCATTGGTGCCCGCAATATCGTTATAAGGCGCGAGGACGAAATCGAACGGCACGTTGATCGGCGAGCCGCCCGGCGGAAAGGACAGCGTGCCGCCATGATAGGCGCCCTCGAACACCATGATCTTGTCGCGCCCGGTGACCGCGTTGGCGGTGACCAGCGCCATGATATTGGCCTCGGTGCCGGAATTGCAAAAGCGCACGCGCTCGATCGAGGGCAGGCGCGCGCACACCAGCGCCGCAAGGCGCGCCTCATGGGCGCTGGCCGAGCCGAAGGTGACGCCGTCGGCCAGCACCTCGCGCACCGCCGCGTGGACGGTGGCGTTGGAGTGGCCGTAAAGCCCGGCCGAAAAATCGCCGGCATAGTCGCGGTAGCGATGGCCGTCGAGGTCCCACATATAGGCGCCCTCGCCGCGCGCCATGGCGAGCGGGAAAGGGGCATAATACATGCCGGTGCGGGTATTGCCGCCGGGCAGGCTTTCACAGGCGCGCTCATATTGCGCCAGGCTGCCGGGATTGGCCGCCGTGAAGCGTTCTTCCGCCGCCTCGTAGGCGCTCTCCAGATCGATGTTCCGTCCCCGCTCCGGGGCCGCGCGGCTGGCCATCTCGCTCTCCCTTCAGGCTTACCCGAAGCGGCGACGATAGCCCGGACGGCCGAGCAACGGCAAGCGGGCGATGGCGCCGTCCCGAATACCGCCACGGACGACTCGCATGTCGGGCCGGCGGCTGTACAATATGGGATATCGCCGGCGCTCTTTTCGCAACCGGCGAAAGCGAGGGAAATGAAATGAACGTCACAATCGTCAGGTACAAGGTGAAAGCCGACCGCGCGAGCGAGAATATCGATTTCATCTCGGCGGTGCTCGACGACGGCGTGGAAAGCAATCCACTGCCGCAGACGGAGGCTTTCAAGCGCTTTGTCGGCGATATCAAGGGGCGCTGCGAGGAACCGCCGGCGGGCGGTCTCGGCCAGCCTTGTCGGCGCTTACAACATGTTTTCTTAAGCCCGTCGAATTCGCAGTTCATTAAGTGTGATCACACTATTGGCGCGGCGCTGGTTTCGGGCTAGGTTGCGGCGCGAATTTGGAAATCAAAAAATAATGTGGGCGCGCCGGCGCGGTGCGACGCCCACCCAACGGGGCGAGGCAGAGCCATGCGATTTGCAGTCGATACCGGAGGCACTTTCACCGACCTGGTGGTCGAGGGCGATAGCGGCGAAGTCCGCATGTATAAGGCCGCCACCACACCCACCGACCCGATCAAAGGGGTGCTCGACACGCTCGATGCGGCCGCCGCCGATTACGGTCTCACGCGCCCCGATCTGCTGGCCAAGGGCGACATGCTGATCCACGGCACGACCCATGCGATCAACGCCATCGTCACCGGCAACACGGAGCGCACCGCCTTTCTCACCACCAAGGGACATCCCGATATCCTGGTGCTGCGCGAGGGCGGGCGCATCGAGCCGTTTAATTTCACCGTGCCCTACCCGCAACCCTATATACCGCGCTCGCTGACCTATGAGATTCCGGAGCGCGTCAAATATGACGGGAGCGTACGCGAGGCGTTGGACGAAAAAGCGGTGATCGAGATCATCGCGGCGCTGAAAGAGACCAAAGTCGAGGCGGTCGCCGTCTGTCTCCTATGGTCGATCGTCAATGCGGATCACGAAATCCGCGTCGGCGAATTGCTCGACGAGCATCTGCCCGGCGTGCCCTATACGCTGTCGCACGCGCTCAATCCGAGCTTACGCGAATATCGCCGCGCTTCCTCGGCCGCCATCGACGCCTCGCTCAAACCGTTGATGGGCCAATATATGGGCGGCCTGGATTCACGCCTGCGCGACGCCGGCTTCGATGGCCGGGTGCTGGTGGTGACCACCCAGGGCGGCGCCATCGATGCCGCCGACATGGCCGAATCGCCCATCCATTCGATCAATTCCGGCCCCGCCATGGCGCCCTTGGCCGGGCGAACCTATGCTCAGGCCGACAGTGGCGCCGATACCGCCATCATCGCCGACACCGGCGGCACCACCTTCGACGTCAGCCTGGTGCGCGGCGGGCGCATCCCGTGGACCCGCGAGACCTGGATCGGCCAGCCTTACCGCGGCCATATGACCGGCTTCCCCGCCGTCGACGTCAAGAGCATCGGCGCCGGCGGCGGTTCGATCGCCTGGGTCGACGAGGGCGGCCTCCTCCATGTCGGACCGAAGAGCGCCGGCGCCGTGCCCGGTCCGGTCTGTTACGGCGCCGGCGGCGTCGAGCCGACGGTGACGGATGCCTCCGTGGTACTCGGCTGGATCGATCCCGATTTCTTCCTCGGCGGCACCATGAGCCTCGACCGCGAAGCCGCCGCCAAGGCCATTCAAAGCCATGTCGGCGATAAGCTCGGCTTCGGTCTGCACGAGGCGGCCGCCGCCATCCTCAGCGTCGCCACCGAAAACATGGTGCACGCCATCGAGGATATCACCGTCAATCAGGGCATCGATCCGCGCGGCGCCGTGTTGATCGGCGGCGGCGGCGCGGCCGGCCTCAACGTCACCGCCATCGCGCGCCGCCTGGGCTGCGAACGCGCCATCATTCCCGATGTCGCGGCGGCCTTGAGCGCGGCGGGAGCGCTGATGTCGGATCTCCGTGCCGAGTATAGCGGCACCCTCTATACCCAGACCGCGTCATTCGACACGGAACGTGTGAATGATCTTCTCGCCCGCCTCGAGGGCCAGTGCCGCGAGTTTATCGCCGGGCCGGGCGCCGGCTCGATCGAGCAGATCATCGAGTTCACGGCGGAAGCGCGCTATCCCAGCCAGATTTGGGAAATCGAAGTGCCGCTCCGGGGCAACCGCATCGCTTCCGACAAGGAGGTGGTCGAGCTGCGAGATGATTTTCACGCCACGCATGAAGAAATCTTCGCCATCGCCGACCACAAATCCGAAGTCGAAATCGTTGGCTGGCGCGCCAATGTGCGTTGTCGTTTACGTGATGGCGTGCAATGGAACGTCCAGGAGGCGGCCAGCGAAGTCGAGGTGCTGGAGGGCCGCGAGGCCTATTTTTCCGACATCGGCCTGGCCGAGGCGAGGGTGCTGCGCTTCGAGGATATGGAACGCGGTGCCGAGGTCGCCGGGCCGGCCATCATCGAATCCTCTTTCACCACCGTCGTTGTCGATCCCGGCGCTTCCGCCACGCGCAGCAAGTCGGGCAGCCTGATCATCAACCCGGTCTCGGCGGGCTAGAAAATGGCGAATGACAAACCGGCGAACGGCGACAAGCTCGATGGCGTGCAGCTCGCCATCCTCAACAAGCGCATCCAATCGATCTGCGCCAAGATGGCCAACACTCTGCTGCGCACCGGGCGCTCCGGCGTCCTGAACAGCGCGCGCGATTTTTCCTGCGTGTTGGTGACGGCGGAAAATCAGCTTCTGAATGTCTCCGAGAGCCTGCCGATTCACGTTCTGCGCGGCGCCGATATGATGTGCGAGGCGATGCAGGAATTTCACCCCGATCTCAAACGCGGCGACGCCTTCCTGCACAATTCGCCCTATCACGGCGGCTCGCATCCGGCCGACCACACCTATCTCGCGCCGGTGATCGACGATGACGGCATTCACCGCTTCACCATGGTCGCCAAGGCGCATCAGGCGGATTGCGGCAACTCGATCCCGACCACCTATCACGGCGGCGCGCGCGACGTATATAACGAGGGTGCGCTGATCTTCCCGGCGGTGCGCATTCAGTCGGACTATCAGGACAATCTCGATGTCGTGCGCATGTGCGAAATGCGCATCCGCGTGCCGGAGCAATGGTGGGGCGATTATCTGGCGGCGCTGGGCTCGGCGCGCATCGGCGAGCGCGAGATGCTGGCGCTCGGCGCCGAGGTCGGCTGGGACACGCTCAATCAGTTCGCCGAGCAATGGTTCGATTATTCCGAGCTATTGATGATCACCTCGATCGGCCGCATGCCGGGCGGCAAGAAGGTCATCCACACCCGCCACGATCCGTTCCCCGGCGCCGAGGAAGGCATCGAGGTCAAGGTCGAGGTCGAGGTTCGCCCCGAGGAGGGCGTCGTTGAGGTCGATCTCAGGGACAATCCCGATTGCCTGCCCTGCGGCCTCAATCTCAGCCAGGCCTGCACAGAATCCTCGGTGCTGCTCGGTATCTTCAATTCCATCCCCGAGGACGTGCCGACCAATGCCGGTTCGCTGCGGCGTGTGAAAATGCATCTCCGCGAGAACTGCGTCGTCGGCATTCCGCGCCATCCGACAAGCTGCTCGGTGGCGACCACCAATGTTGCGGACTGCGTCGGCAATTCGGTGCAGCGCGCCATTGCCGAGCTCGGCGATGGTTACGGCATGGCCAGCGCCGGCGCCATCATCCCGCCCAGTATCGGTGTGATTTCGGGCACCAGCGAGAGAACCAAGGGCGCCTATGTAAATCAAATTTTTCTCGGCTGGGGCGGCGGCGCGGCCGGCCCACAGGCCGATGCCTGGATTTCGATCGGCCATATCGGCAATGCCGGCGGTTCGTATCAGGACAGTGTCGAATTGGACGAGATGCGTTTTCCCATGCATGTCGCCGGCCGCCATTTCATCACCGATAGCGGCGGCTCCGGGCGCACGCGCGGCGGCGAGGGGGTCTATTGCGAGTTCGGCCCGACCCAGGGCGACATGGAAGTCGGCTATGTCAGCGACGGCAATCACGCGGCGCCGGAAGGCGCGCGCGGCGGCGGCGACGGCGCCTGCGCCAATCAGTTCCGGCGCGATCCCAACGGCGATCTGCATCAGCTCGACGCCTGCGCCCAGGCGGTCATCCCCGAAGGCCACACCATCGTCTCCTATTCCTGCGGCGGCGGCGGCTACGGCGCGCCGTTTGAGCGCACCGCCGAACAGGTCGCCCATGATGTGCGCGAGAAATGGGTGACTGTCGAAGTGGCCAAGGAGGATTACGGCGTCGTCGTCAGCGCCGCCGGGGTGATCGACGCCGCGGCGACGGAAAAACTGCGCGCCGTGCCAGGCGGCTGAATTCATGGCCGGGGTTGCTCCTTTGGATGGTGTGCAACTGGCGATTCTCAACAAGCGCCTGGAAGGGGTGTGCCTCAAGATGGCCAACACCCTGTACCGCACCGGGCGCTCCGGCGTTTTGAACAGCGCGCGCGATTTTTCCTGCGTGCTGGTGACGGCGAGTAACCAGCTTCTGAATGTCTCCGACAGCCTGCCGATTCACGTCCTGCGCGGCGCCGATATGATGGCCGCGGCGATGCAGGAGTTTCACCCCGTACTCGAGCGCGGCGATGCCTTCCTGCACAATTCGCCCTATCACGGCGGCTCGCATTCCGCCGATCACACCTATCTGGTGCCGGTGGTCGACGATGACGGCATCCACCGCTTCACCATGGTCGCCAAGGCGCATCAGGCGGATTGCGGCAACTCGGTCCCGACCACCTATCACGGCGCCGCGCGCGACGTGTATAACGAAGGCGCGCTGATCTTCCCGGCGGTGCGCATTCAGACCGATTACCGGGACAATCTCGATATCATTCGCATGTGCGAAATGCGCATCCGCGTGCCGGAGCAGTGGTGGGGTGATTATCTGGCGGCGCTCGGTGCCGCGCGCATCGGCGAGCGCGAGATACTGGCGCTCGGCGCCGAAGTCGGCTGGGACATGCTCGATCAATATGCCGAGCAATGGTTCGATTACTCCGAACAATTGATGATCTCCTCGATCCGCCGGCTGCCGGCCGGCAAGACCGTTACTTACAGCCGCCATGATCCGTTCCCCGGCGCCGAGGACGGCATCGACATCAAGACCGAGGTCGAAATCCGCCCCGAGGACGGCATCATCGAGGTCGATCTCAGGGACAATCCGGATTGCCTGCCATGCGGGCTCAATCTCAGCCAGGCCTGCGCCGAATCCGCGGTGCTGCTCGGTATCTTCAATTCCATCGAGGAAGAGGTGCCGACCAATGCCGGCTCGCTGAGAAGGGTGAAGATACATCTCCGTGAAAATTGCGTGGTCGGCATCCCGGTGCATCCGACAAGCTGCTCGGTCGCCACCACCAACGTCGCCGACTGCGTCGGCAATTCGGTGTCGCGCGCCATCGCCCAGTTGGGCGACGGCTACGGCATGGCGAGCACGGGCTCGATCATTCCGCCCAGCGTCGGGGTGATTTCGGGCACGAGCGAGAAGACCGGCGGCGCTTACGTCAATCAGATCTTCCTCGGCTGGGGCGGCGGCGCCGCCGGGCCGCAGGTCGATGCCTGGGTTGCCATCGGCCATATAGGCGTCGCCGGCGGCGCCTATCTCGACAGCATCGAATTGGACGAGATGCGCTTTCCCATGCATGTCACCAAGCGCCATTTCATTACCGACAGCGGCGGCTCGGGGCGCACGCGCGGCGGCGAGGCATTCTTTTGCGAGTTCGGCCCGACCGAGGGCGATATGGAAATCGGCTATGTCAGCGACGGCAACGAACATGCGCCCGAAGGCGTGCGCGGCGGCGGCTTTGGGGCCTGCGCCAACCAGTTCCGCCGCGATCCCAACGGCGATCTGCATCGGCTCGACGCTTGCACCCAGGCGGTTATTCCGGAAGGCCACACCATCGTCTCCTATTCCTGCGGCGGTGGCGGTTACGGCGCACCGTTCGAGCGCGCCGCCGAAAAGGTCGCTCACGACGTGCGCGAGAAATGGGTGTCGGTCGAGGCGGCCAGAGAGACTTACGGCGTCGTCGTCAGCGCCGCCGGGGTGATCGACGCCGCGGCGACGGAAAAACTGCGCGCCGGGGAAGGCGGCTGAATTATGACCGACATGGCCCCAATGGATGGCGTGCAACTGGCGATTCTCAACAAGCGCCTCGAAGGGGTGTGCCGCAAGATGGCCAACACCCTGTTTCGCACCGGGCGCTCGGGCGTCTTGAACACGGCGCGCGATTTCTCGTGCTGCATCGTCACCGCCGACAATCACTTGCTGGCCGCCGCCGAAAGCCTGCCGATTCACGTGCTAAGCGGGCCCGATCTGATGGCGGCGGCGATGCAGGAGTTTCACCCCGTGCTCAAGCGCGGCGATGCCTTCCTGCACAATTCGCCCTATCACGGCTGCTCGCATCCGGCCGATCATACGATCCTGGTGCCGGTGATGGACGATGCCGGGCGCCACCGCTTCACCATGGTGGCCAAGGCGCATCAGGCCGATTGCGGCAATTCACTGCCGACCACCTATATGGGCGGCGCGCGCGATGTCTATCAGGAAGGCGCGCTGATCTTCCCGGCGGTGCGGGTGCAGGAGAATTACCAGGACGTCGAGGATATCGTGCGCATGTGCCGGCTGCGCATCCGCGTGCCCGAGCAGTGGTGGGGCGACTATCTCGCCGAGATGGGCGCGGCGCGCATCGGCGAACGCGAACTGATGGCGCTGGCGCAAGAAGTCGGCTGGGATACGCTCGATGCCTTCACCGATCAATGGTTCGAATACAGCGAGCAGCGCATGGCCGCCGAGGTGGCGCGCCTGCCGGCCGGCGAGATGACGGCCTCCAGCACCCATGAACCGTTTCCGGGCGCCGAGGATGGAATCGAAGTCACGGTCAAGCTCGCCATCGACCCGGCGGCGGCCATCATCGAGATCGATCTCAGGGACAACCCCGATTGCCTGCCTTGCGGCCTCAACCTGAGCGAAGCCTGTTCGCGCACCGCGGCGATGGTCGGCGTCTTCAATTCAGTCGACCACACCGTGCCGCCCAACGCCGGAAGCTTCCGCCGCATCCGTGTGTTGCTGCGCGAGAACTGCGTCGTCGGCATCCCTAAGCATCCGACGAGCTGTTCGGTCGCCACCACCAATGTCGCCGATCACGTGTCGAACGGCGTGCAGTTCGCCATCGCCGAGCTGGCCGAGGGCGCCGGCCTGGCCGAGGTCGGCTATGCTATCCCGCCCAGCGTCGGCGTGATTTCCGGGCGCAAGCCGGTGACCGGCGAGCCCTTCGTCAACCAGATATTCCTCGGCTTCGGCGCCGGCGCGGCGGGGCCGGTGGCCGATGCCTGGGTTACCGTCGGCCATGTCGGCAATGCCGGTCTCTGTTACCAGGACAGCGCCGAGGTCGACGAGCAGGTCTTTCCGATCTTCGTCAAGGGCCGCCATTTCATCACCGATTCAGGCGGCGCCGGGCGCTATCGCGGCGGCGGCGGCATGGAGGTGGAATTCGGTCCGGAAGGCTGCGATCTCGAAGTCGGCTATGTCAGCGACGGCACGCTGAACGCCGCCAAGGGCGCGCGCGGCGGCGGCAAGGGCGGCCGCGCCCAGCAATATGTGCGGCACGCCAATGGCGAGACCGAGACCGTCGACCCTTGCGCCCAGGTGCCGCTCCGCGACGGCGAGACCATCGTCTCGGTATCCTGCGGCGGCGGCGGCTTCGGCTCACCGTTGATGCGCCCGCCGGGCGAAGTTGCGCACGACGCGCGCGAGCGTTGGATCAGCGCCGATGCCACGCGCAGCGTCTTCGGCGTCGTCATCGGCCCGGACGGCGAGGCCGACGAAGCGGCGAGCGAAAAGCTGCGCGCCGAGATGGCTGTTAGGTAATAAGTTACCTGCCGCCTTTATTCCGCACCGGCTTGCTCCCAAACATTTGATGATGCTTGGCTTGAGTCTTTGATCAGTACAGGGTTGATAGTGGGACGATAAGACGCATTCACTGCAACGGGCAACAGTTCATGGCGGACATGGCGCAACATTCCCGCGATTCGGTTACCCTCCGCCCCGGCGTCGAGATGCCGGACTGGTCGGCGGTGGCCTCGCCGCGCGCCGAAGAGGCGCTGGCGGCAATCGTCAAGCTGTTCCGTTTTGCCGATGGCTTCGCCGATTACAGCGCCAGGGAAAATCTTGTGCGGCGCACCACGATCGCGCTTTACGGCGCATCGGGGCGGGCGCCGAGCTCAGTCGAAATCGCCGCGGCGGCGCGGCTCGACCAGGGGCAGACCGAGGCCGCGCTCGATGCCCTCAGCCGCCGTGACCTGGTGGTGCTCGACGAGGTGAGCGGCGCCGTCAAAGGGGCCTATCCCTTCACCGAGCGCGACACCGGCCACCGGGTCAGGCTCGGAGCTAAGGTGCTGAACGCCATGTGCGCGATCAATGCGCTCGGCACCGGTGCGATGTTCGCCAGCGATTGCGAGATCGATTCAACCTGCCGCCAATGCGGCGCGCCGATCCGCGTCACCACCGCCGGCAATGGCGAGCGCCTGGCCAGCGTCGCGCCGGCAAGCGCCATGGTGTGGAACGGAATCTACTATGAAGGCCAGGCGGCGACGTCGCTATGCACGGTGATCGCCTTTTTCTGCTCGCCCGCGCATTCCGAGCGATGGCTGCAAGGCCGCGATGATTCGGACGGCTATCCACTGACCATGGGCGAGGCGCTGGAGGTCGGCAAGGCGATCTTCCGCACCGTCCTCGGCGCGGGTTAGGGCAAGACAGATGAGCGAGGTCGAACTTCATTCTACCATCACCTGCCCGCACTGCGGCGGACGGCGGAAAGAGGAAATGCCGACCGATGCCTGCCTGTTTTTCTTCGACTGCCCGGCCTGCGGCGAACGGCTCAAACCGCTGGCCGGCGATTGTTGCGTTTTTTGTTCCTATGGCGATGTGAAATGCCCGTCGATCCAGCAGGGCGAAGGCTGTAGCGTGGCATGAAAATCGGCGGCCTGCTTCTCGTTCTGGCACTTCCCGCCTGCTGCCGCTGGTGACGGCGGGAACGCTGGCGGCGATCGGCGGCTGGTTCGCCGACGGCCCCGGCCTGGCGCTTGTCGCCGCTGTCGGCGCCGGTATTATCACCTATCTGCTGTGGCGCCGGAGAGGGCGCTCGGCAGCGCTCCCAACGGTTGCGCCCGGACGCGAGGCGGCGGACAGCGAGTGATTCGCTCGGCCCTCCATGAGACGGCGTCGGCGCTTGGCCTGATCATGCGCCAGCGCGGCTATCCGGATCTCTATTTTCTCATCGACCGCGACGGCGTGCTGCGCGGCGCCAACGGCGCGCCCAATGCCAGCATGAACGACATCCTCGCATTTGCCGGCGCGAGTTGAGCGCAAAACTATCGCTTCTGAACACAGGGAATAACCGAGAAGAGATTGCGTTTCGGGTGCCGCCGTCACGCGGACGCCCGGTATAGACACAGCGCGCATCCGAGCTTACTTTCCATGCATATCGCCACCTGGGTTCGGGGAGGCCCATGGCGAAGAAAGTCGAGCGAAGGCTTGCCGCGGTTTTGAGCGCGGACGGCGTTGGTTATGGCCGGCTGATCGCAGCCGACGAAGAAGGCACGCTGGCGCGCCTGCGGGCGCTCCGCGAACAACTCATCGACGCCAAATTCAGCGTGCATCGCGGGCGCATCGTCAAGCTGATGGGTGATGGCGTCCTGGTCGAATTCGCCAGCGTCGTGGATGCGGTTCGCTGCGCCGCCGAAATTCAGCGCGAGATGGCCGCGCGCAATGCCGAAGAGCCCGAAGATCGGCGCATCGTCTTTCGCATCGGCATCAATCTCGGCGACGTCGTCATCGATGGCGACGACATTCACGGCGATGGCGTCAACATCTCGGCTCGCCTGGAACAGCTTTGTGAGCCCGGCGGCATCGTGCTTTCGGGCACTGCGTATGATCATGTTCGCGACCGGCTGGGCCTCGGTTACGAGGATATCGGCGAACAGACGGTCAAGAACATCCCGCGGCCCGTACGCGCCTATCGCGTCGTGCTCGACCCGTCGGCGGCCGGCGAGACGGCGGCGGCGATCATGCTCGCCATCGTGGCCGGCGTTTTACTGGCGCTCAAGCCCTGGGTTCCGCACGTCGAGGAGGCGGACCCGACCAAGATGGCTTAGCCTTTTGGGTGCGTTGGATTTAACCGAAGGACGTTACGATTCGGCGATCGCCCACGCCGAGCGCGCGCTCGAAATCTCTCCCAACGATGGATACCGCCTCGCCGTTTCGGGCTGGATAAAGTCGTGGGCCGGGCAGCCCGGCGAGGCCGAGGCGATTCTAAAGCACGGCATGCGCGTCGATCCCATCACGCAGGCATGGATGCCGCTGATGCTGGCGATCAACCAGACAATGCTGGGGCGGTACGGGGAAGCGAAAGAGCTCTATGAGGGCGTGCTGACCTCGCACGCCGGCCATCCGCTGGTCCAACTCCGCGCCGCGCCGGGGCTCGCCTTTATTTCGGTGATCGAAGGAGATTTGGAGGGCGCGCGCAAGCGTATCGATGATTGGTTGCGGAACAATCCGATGGCGAATATCACCGCATTCAAAAGCCAGTTACCCTTCAAGGACCAGCAATTCGTGGAGCGCTATCTCGACGCCCTGCGCCAGGCCGGTCTGCCCGAAAACCCACCGCTGGCGCTGCCCGACAAGCCTTCCATCGTCGTACTGCCGTTCACCAATATGTCCGACGATGCGAGCCAGGAATATTTTGTCGACGGCATGACCGAAGATTTAACCACCGACCTCTCGCAAATTTCCGGCCTTTTTGTGATCGCCCGAAATTCGAGCTTTACCTACAAAGGCAAGGCGGTAGACGTGAAGAAGGTGGGGCGCGAACTGGGCGTCAAATATGTGCTCGAAGGCTCGGTGCGGCGCGCCGGCGGGCAGGTGCGCATCAACGCCCAGCTTATTGAGGCCGCGACGGGCGGGCATCTCTGGGCCGAGCGCTACGACGGAAAGCTGGACGATATTTTTGCGCTTCAGGACAAAGTCACGCGGCGCATCATCGAGCAATTGGCGGTGACGCTGAGCGTGGCCGAAGAGGCGTGCTTCAGCCACCGTGATACGGCCAACTTCGCCGCTTATGAAGCCTATCTCGAGGGCTGGAACAATTATCAGCAATTGAGCCCGAATCGATCGCCAGGGCCGTCGAGTTGTTCAAAAAAGCGCTGCAGCTTGACCCGGGTTACGCGCGGGCCAGCGCCGCATTGGCGGCCGTCTACGACACTGCTTACGATCTAGAGCATTTTCAATGAACACAGAGTCGTAATTCGGGGATTCCCATTTAGTTTGGGATGCGACTCGCTTTCCTTCGATTTGATCTTTTGATTCGAAGGAGGGTTTGATGTCGCGCAGCTACAGTGAGGATCTTCGGGTTCGGGTGATCGCGGCGGTGCGCGG
>PVBE011480698.1_pt1 | contig 19249 bp, 23 predicted proteins | sample 1631181 | NCBI WGS metagenome assembly PVBE01 (sample SAMN08397723, study PRJNA350692) | Marine metagenome, whole genome shotgun sequencing project. | isolation source: water | place: Pacific Ocean | collected 2012-04 | reverse complement strand
TCATTTGATTTAAACTTATCCCATATCCAAGACTTATCTCCTGTCCAAGATACAATAGACGAGTTCAATGGAGTGTGTGCTGGTTCTCTCCACCAACTATCATCTAATAGTGTAAAATCTTTTCTAATTAAGTTTGGTAGTTTATCATAGATAATAACATCTAAATCAAAGTATAAATTTTCACCATCTCTAAATCTATCATACATTTGAAATTTATTAAACCAATTACCATATAAGTTATCTTCAATAACTTCAAAACTATCATACTTTAGACCAGAGTATTCATCTATCATATGTTTTAAGTTATCAACGTGCCATTGAGTAAACTTATTACCAAATCTGCAACAAATAATCCGCATTTATTTTCCTTCCTGGTCCTGCAAAATGTATAACTTTAAGTTTTTTGTTTATTGTTTCTGTATCTAATATCATATAGTCAGTATCAAATTTTTGCATATACATTTGATTGAGTTTTAAATTTTCTTCATAGTTATCTGTATATTTCGCAATCCATTCACTAGGTGTTTTAGTTAATTTAGCTTTGTGTTCTAATATTTTTAACTTAACATAGTTTTGTTCACCATACCATTTCTTATGTACAATACCTTCATTATAGAAATGTAATTGCCAGTATTCTGGATTAAGTGCGAAGTCGTCCCAAACAAATTTTAAAGAACCTGATTTAAACTTATAAAACCCACCATTGATACCTAGTTTATTTTCCCACCATTGACCATATGTTATTAACTCATTATCTTTGACAGGATAACTTAATAGTTCATCTATATTACTTACGATAAGTTGATCTATATCCATAATAATAATTTCATCATCTGGATTCTGATTTGCAAATTGTGGACTGAAAAATTTTAATTTATGCCAATGTTTTTTTATATTACTGTTATAATTATATGGCAATACAACATCGGCGTTTACAGCGATATCATCACTTAAACATATAAACTCAAAAGGAACTGTTGAATATTTTTTTAAACTATCGTAAAGTTTAGAAACATAATATGGTGTATAAAAACCTTTATAATATACTGTACAGATTTTAAGCATTAAGTCTTCTCCACACAAGATCAAAATCTTTATTGATAGTATGGCAAAGGATTGTTTCCGCAGGTATAAAACCTTGATTATATAAAAAGTAGTGCCATTTATCATCTAACCATTGAACAGGTATATTATTTTCTTTTAACTTAACTGAAAACAATGTTTCGTTATCCCAACCAAAGTATTGTCTTACCTTTTTTGGAAATATATTATCGTCTGTTAAAAAATTATGACCAACTCCTTGTATATTTTCTAATGTTTGTATAACGTGGCCACCACCTTTATCATCCTCAGCTCCTGGTTTTTTTACTATAAATTCTGTTTCTTGTATCTTTAATCTTTTCATTAAATTCAATTCTTTGTCAAAGTTGCCAAAATAATCTAACTTCTCTAACCATTCTGCATTAGCACCTATAATGCCAGTATTGATAACATCACATTGAATGCTCATACCTTTTTCAAATAATATTGCTTGAGCGTTGTAATATTTTGATGATGGACTTCTTATTGTTTGAGATGTATCAGTAATATTTTCAATTGTAGAGATTCTATCATTGTTGTTTAGTACTGCTATTCCTTTTGACAAATCCCAATGCTCAAAAAAGTTTTTATGTTGTATAGGCACAACATCAAAATCCAAATATAATATTTCATCATATTCTTTAGCCAGTTCATACATCAAATGTAACTTATAAAAATTTACTATATTATACATTGTTAGATAACGGTGCTCTGTCATCATTTTTTCTGAATACATTATAAAGTCAGTATCATATTCAAACATTTTAAAATCAGCACCTATTGTTTTAGCATAAATTTCTTTACAAGCACAAAGGTCGCCATAATGAATCTTAAATTGATTTTTTGTTCTAATGTTAGTTGGTGTATCACCATCTTTAAGGATATTTTTATCAAAGATATCTAACATATCTTTTGGTATATCAATGTATAAACTAAAAACTACTCTACTCATATGCTATTATTCCCATTATTACAATAAACAATATAAACGCCCAAGTGTCTAGTTTATATTTTTCTACTGTTTTATATTTTATCAACTTCATTTTTCTCCTTATCTGCAAAATTAAGTATTTCATCTAAATCTGGTGCCGTATCTAATTTAAGTGCTCTTTCTGATTTATCTTCATATTGATATTTTATTGCTTTACCTATTGTTTGTATTACGGTAGGCCAAAATTTTAAATTAGGTACAAGAGGTTTCCAAACGTCTTGCCATTTCTTTCCTTTTGGAAAACAAACACAAAAACCAGAATCATAACCTCTTTGTAAAGCACCACCCATTATCATTTTTAAAAACATAGCTATTTCCAATGCACCTGACTCTCTATTCCATGTATTCATATGTTCATAATCAGCAAATTCCCATACACTTTTACCATCTGTTTCTTCTTGTCCTGAACTAACATTGTCCTCGGAATGAAACGCATTAGGATGACAAACTCTTGGTGTTGCAATTAATGTCCAAGGTGCTGTTCTTATATGTAATAACCCCCTGCTATACTTTTGCATAGCGTTTTCTTTGCCATATTCTTCATCATCAATTCTTTGTTTATGTTCTTCACATACTTTCCATATACTATTACTACGTTCTTTATTAGGACCTAAAATATGTATTTCATAAGCAAAAGCTTTTCTAAAAGATGTAACTAAAGGATATGCTTCTGAAATTATCTCTTTTATTTCATTTTTAGTAGGAACAAGAGATTTCACATCAGCATAAATCATTGGGTGTTTTCTTCTACTATATACTTCTTTTAATATGTTCATATTATCTTACCTATTAATGTAAATCTTGTTCCTCTTTCATCATTAATTTCATCTTCAATAAGCACTTCAGTATTTTCAGGCAATTGTAATTTAAATTCTTTTGAATTGTTTACACAATTTATATGAGTATCAATGTTAAACATATCATTTGATTGAAACGCAAAATGAGCACCTTTTTTTACTCTAGTCCACCATGGCACTTTACGTGTAACTGGTTCACCAAATGGTGAGTCTTTGTATAGTGATCTAGGTCCTTTTGGTCCCCATTCAGACATAGGTCTCATATGTTCACAAGAGGTATTAATAAACAAATCAGCATTTTCATATTCGTTTCTAAATTTGTCAAATATATCATCTGCTATAAACTCTACATTTTCATATTCCATAAACAATCTATTCTTTGCAACATTAATAACTCTTTCATCTATATCAATTAAAATTATCTTTTTAACCTTTGGCGCTAGCGCTGGTACAAAAATACTACCAAACCAACCTGCAAATATAACTATTTCTGATTCTTTGTTAATTAGTCCTAGTTTTTCAGCGTGATTTATTATATTAAATTTTGCGTTAACTTGTGGTGTACTAAAGGAATCTAAAAGACTGTATTCTATATCTGGTTCTTTTTTTGCTGTTTGTAATACATTTTCAAGTAATCTAAAATCAACTTTACTGTTTGTTGCCCCTACTACATTATGTAAAAAACCAAAATGGTCATCTTCTTTTATTGAGTAAACAATATCGTCCAGTGTTCTATAGTTAACATCTTTGTTTTGTAAATCTATAATATTTTTCAAAAATTTCAAATTTTCTCGTTCTATCATTTTCTTATAATCCATTCGTTTATTACTAACATATCCAAATCTGTTCTTCTAAAAGTTCTTAAAGCGTGTTGAGGTGTTTCTACAATTGGCTCCTGACAATTGAAACTAGTATTTAACAACATCGGTATGCCTGTTATTTTATAAAACTCATTCACTATATTATAAAACTTTTCATTATCTTTTATATTTATAGTCTGTATTCTAGCCGTATTATCAACGTGAGTAATTCCTGGGACTTTATCAGTTTTAACTTGACATATCCTAGACATATAAGGACTAGGACCACCTCTAGTATCAAAGTATTCTTTGTAATGTTCTTCTAATACAACAGGTGCAAATGGTCTAAAATCTTCTCTCTTTTTTATTGTACTATTGATAATATCTTTTATATCAGGATTACGTGGGTCTGCTAATATACTTCTATTACCTAATGCACGATTACCACTTTCTGATTTACCTTGAAACCAACCTACTATTTGTCCATCAGCAATTGCTTGTGCCACTTCTTTGTAATCTACTTTTTCTTCACCTACGTAATTATAGGCTCTTCCAGCATATATGTTTGATTTGTGTATATTACCATTGAAAGCAAAATCACAATGTTGATATGTACCTATTGCTTGACCTTCATCACCAACTGCAGGTGGTATAAAAACATTTTTATAATGTTTTGTAAATTCCTCATTCATATAACCATTGTAAGCAACACCACCTGCGATACATAAGTTATCACAAGTCTTTAATGGATACACATATTTTTTAATTTTATCAATTGTAAATTTCTGTAATGTATAAGCTAAGTCATCTAAGCCGTGTGTATTTACATCAATCATTTTAAAATGTTCTTGTTTTTTTTCAGTAATAGGACCGTCTAGTATTATATCAAACATATTATAATAATAACTACTATACTTACCATAACCTACTTTACCCATAAGTTTACTTGCACCGAGTGTGCCAAAACCTGTAAGACCTGACATATGATTCCATAACCAACCAATAGGTAGTACATCTGATAAGTCTATTAAGTTTCCATCTTTGTCAAAAAATACACATCTAAATTTTGATCCTATACCGTCAATTGCTAATATATCTGATTGTTTAAAACCAGAGTTTATAAATGCGTAAGCAGCGTGTGATTGATGATGGTCTATAAAATAAACATTATCTTTGTAATAAAAATCCCATAATTTTTTAGGGTCGTAATCAAATATTTTATCATGGCCTTTTAGTACTGTATTTAACAATTCTTGTTTTGATTTTCTTATACCACCAAACGTATATGTAAATGCTAATATACCTTCGTTAGGTTTTTTAAAATACTTTTCAGTAAACTCATCATTTAATCTATAGTCGCCAGGATTCAATATGTCTGATTGATGAGCATATGCCTCAGCTTTATATGGTAAGTTATGTTTAAACCTTGTTGTTCTTTCTGCTTGATGATGATATACACCATCATAAGTGTTGTGATCGTGTAAATTTAATGCTACTGCATATATTTTATTCATTTAAAACACTCCCATATTTTGATATAGGAAAATGACCTTTAGGGTTGACATATTCCATACAACCTTTACAGTAATTTTCATATTTAAATAATCTAAAATTCATCATCTTGTCAACATTCTCCTGTGTAATTTCAAAATTTTTAGATACAATTAAATTGTTAGCAAACTTTTTACTACAATGTACTATGTGTCTTTTCTCAAAATCTATAACAGGCACCATAGGAAAAGCTGCACACATCTTTCTATCTATTTCAGCAGCTTGTTCGTGTACTGCTGTTACGTCTTCTTTTGTAGGTGTTCTACCATTAAAAGGTTTCCACATTGTATTTTTATGATTTAACATTTTCATTTCTTCGGGAAAGTTATCTTTATATTTAAAATAATTAGGTGTCTTTACACATAGGTTGTAATTGTTATATTCATTTGGTTGTATGAAACCATAAGGTGGCAGTAAATCTAAACTACCAAGTTTCTTAATACCGTCTTCATAAAAATCTAATATGTTATGTTCAACATAAAGTATATCAGGATCTTTTAGTATATGTGGATATCTTTTACGAACAAACGAGTTAGATAATACAGACAAAACATGGTTAGGATTCTTTTTAACTTCATTACAAACATCATCTAAATTTTTTATTAGACCTGGTTCACCACCTAATAAACAAACACGTATTTTATATTTTCTTAAATAGTGTAATGTTTGTTTTAAGAAATCTATATCTACTGTTAAGTTTCTCATTTCTAAAGTATAACTTGTACAATAGTGGCAGTCTTTATTACAAGACATAGACATAAAAAAATCTATAGCCAAATAATTCTGTTGTATTTCTTTTAAGTTTATCATCTATTATCAAATTTATTAAAGAACATTTTATTAAATGCTATTAACAATTTTTCTTTAGGTCTAGTTTTAAAATATGTTTGTTTAAAAAGAAAATCAGGTGTTTCGTAGCATTTTTCTATAATATACTCGTAAATATCCTCATTATCTTTTTCAGTAAGTGACCTGTCTATAACTAATTTATCTCCAAATATAAATTTCATTCTTTTAACAAGTTGAAGCAATCTATATGGAACATCATCTGTTATATCTACCATATTATTATTATCATCAATATAACAAAAACTGGTTACTTTTGGACTTACAATTATTTCTTTCATACTGTCATCATTATTATACTACATATTTTATCAACTTCTTCATCCGTTACGTAAGGATGAATTGGTAAAGATAAAACTGTATCAGTTATTTTTTTACAATTTACACCTTCGTCTTTCCTATGTATAATGGATTTATACATCTCATTTTCAGGTATAGGTTTACTATAATGTACATCTGCTTTTAATCTTGTTTTTAATAAATCTCTTGTTCTTTTGTCTATTAATCTTATAACATATTTGTGATAACAATGATTAAGACCATTAGGTGTTGGTTGTACAATAACAGGAATATCTTGTAAGTTGCTATCATATCTTTTTGCAACAGCTTGTCTTCTATCTTGCCATTCACTTATTTTTTTTAATCTAAAGTTTATAAATTCAGCATTGAATAATAACATTTTAGAATTGTATCCTAACACTTCATTGTTGCCGTGTCTTCTTAACTTTCTAACTAAATCTGCTTGTTCTTTATCATCTGTTAGAAAAGCACCACCACCTGCTATGCCAGCTACAGGTTTATTTGCATTAAAACTTAATGTACTAACATCTCCAATTGTACCTGCTTTTATACCATTAAAACTTGAACCTAATGATTGACAGGCATCCTCTATAAATGCAATATTCTTTTCCTTACAAAACTCTAATATCTCTTTTGTTTCTGACATACTACCAAATAAATGTGGATAAACAATTGCCTTAACTTCAGGTTGATACATTCTTCTTATACTCTCTAAAGACATATGATAAGTGTTTGGATCAATATCACAGAATACAGGTGTTGCACCTGCCATAGTGATACAAGAAGCAGTTGATATCCAAGAGAAGTTAGATGTTAATACTTCATCACCAGATTTAATACCAAGACTTTTTAATGCAAAATGAAAAGCGTCTGTACCATTTGCTACAGCGACAGCATATTTCCTATCGGTTTCACCATACAATGATTCTAAAATACTCTTTTCTAAAAACTCTATGTTTCTTTCTTGTTCTTTTTGCATAACTCTATCAAAAAGTTTTAAGTATTCTTGTTTATTTTCTAAATATTCTTTACCCCAGCCTGTGTAGTCTATCATACTATAGTTCCTTTTAACTGGTTAAACATATGTGTTGCTATCTGTCTTTGTCCTTTTGCTGAAGGATGGGCGTCATTTTTAGAAATCCTCTCAATCTTCATCCTAGAGTCATTAAAGGAAAAACCTCCGTCAGATTCTTCCATAGGCCAACCTAAAAAATAGTGTGGATTAATTGCCTTATAATAAGGACTAACTTTTATTTGGTTAAGTAATTTTTTATGATAAGTATGTTTCCACCAACTCTCTGCTTCACTCATCATATTTTTGTCTTCGGACATCAAGTCTTCTATTGTATCACACTTTACAACATTCGGATTCCATCTTAAAGTTTTATGATCTATTTTATTGTCAAGTAGTTTTTTATAGACAATACTTCCAGGTCCAAATTCATCTATACCCATTCTTTTTTGTTTAATTTTTTCCCAAAGATAACCTTGATATAAATTTACCATTTGAACTTGTCTGAAAGGCACATTAAGATTTTCACAAACATTTTGAAAGGTATAGTAATATCTTAAACTTTTTTCTATCCAATGTTCAATACAACCTTTTGCTGTTAGTAAAGGTTCATTAATCATTGATTCATTAGTCCATTGTTTGTTCTCAACACCATAAGCTGTTGAAATATAATCACGTCTTGGTGCTGTAGACCAAGCAGCTACTACTAATCCTACATCTTTCATATACCAATTATCTGTAAGTTTATCTAATAGTGAGCTGTAGATATATTCTTGTCCTGCACCTGACCTGCATAGATTAACAACTTTCATATCTAATTTATCTGCTAGTAATTCAGGCCATTTTAACCAGAAAACATCCAAATCTGGATGGATTAATGACTGCCAGTTTTTATCACCCCAACTGCAACCACTTACTAATAATATTTTTTTACTCATACTTTATGCCTTATGTTTGTTTATAGATTCTCCGATTTCATCAATGTGATGTTCAATCTTAACTTTTTCTTTATCTGCACCTCTACTGCTACAATGGTACATACAATTTTCAGGTACTCTACTTGTATCGCCTGCCTCACCTTCCCTCATTATCTTTTCAAAATCTATCCATTCATCTGAAAATAATATATCTTCTATACTATCTGCTTCTGCAACTTTACTAACCTTTTCCATCTTCTTAAATAAAGGTGTACTTAATGTATGTTCATGGTCGCACCAACAACAAGGCATTAAAACTCCTCTATTGTTCATAGCTAGTTGCATTTTACCATTCATACATTGAGCAACAAACTTACCTTTATATTTACTCATCTCTTATATAGCCTTGATATTGTAGATTATACTCGGTAGATTTAGGTCGTAAAGGATCACCTTCAGACATCCACCTTGACGAGTGTAAAAGAATCATCATAAGGCCATGTTTCTTTGCCAATGCTTGTGCTTGTTCTATATGGTCTTCATTATAACTAAACACAATGTATTGCCAAGAAGGTGTCTTTGTAAGATACTCTTTCGCTTTTAACATTATCTTAAATAGTTTTTCGCCGTCTTGGTTGATTCTATACATACTACTTTCTTCAGGCATACCATCTATACCAAATATCCACTTTGCGTCAGGATGTGCTTCAAAACATTTTATATAAAACTTTTCAGGTTTAGCTGAAGAAGCATTATGTATTGAAACATCTGTACCTTTTTTATAAAGATAATCTAATATATCTGCAAATTTAGGATGATGTACAGGATCAGATAATTGACCACAAAAATTTAATTGAGTAAAATGATCTGCTAATTTTTTTATTTCATCCATAGTTGCGTCTTTACCATAAACTTTTCTTCCATGAAATGTAAAATTAGTTTGTCTTTGACATCTCATACATTCTAAAGGACATCTAAAACTTATATCAACATTAATACCATTTCTAGGACGCCTAAAAAAAGAAATAGGACTTGTGTCAGTTATAGTTTCTCTATCCATTTTAGTAAATTTTCTATCTTATCTTTTTGTTCAGTTAAGCATTTTGCAGGCCTTTCCCAATATATAGGCCCACCATCTTTAATGGATTTATCTCTTAAATAAATCACTTCTTTTCCTAACCATTTACATTCTTGTATTATTCTAGGTGCAGGATCAAAGTTAGGTTTAGTATAAACGTATGTATCAAATAATCCTAATAAGTTTTTTACAGGAACAAAAACGTGATTACGTTTTTCATTTATATACTTGTCCTTGTATGCTAGAATACCATGTGATGAATAATCTTTTATATGTTTTTCTACTTCTCTATAATATGTTCTATTTGTTCCTAAAAATAGATATTTAAATTGTATGTTATCTACTACAGGTTTGTATATACTAAAGTTTATAATCTTTTCAAACTGATCGCCTACACCATTTACATAAACTTCATGGTCGCATAAGTCAACAACTTTCTCTGGTGTAAAATTAAAATGTTGTAATGCGATAGGATATTCTTTAGGGTGATTTTCTGAATAAACAGAAATAAGTTTACCACCAAATAAACTATGTAGTGTTAATTTTTGTTCTTCAGTATAACTATTGTAATCCAAGTAGGCCAATGTTAATTGACTTCTACCCATAATTAAAGTTATATCATCCGACCGTGGCATATAATCATTGAACACTAAATTTTCACATTTTATATAACACTCATTTATGGCGTCTATATAGTCCTGCTCTGTATGTTTTTTATTTGGTATGATTATGAGTTTCGCATTTATGCCTAGGTCATTGAGAAAACAACAATGTTCATAACTATAATGAAACAGTCCATCTCCAGGCTTGCTCGTACATACTATATTGACATGGATCAATTTGGGTATATTGACATTTTTCATAATATTATTATAACATATTTATGTATAAATATCAATAGAGCATATGTCATATAATTTGATAAAGGAGTTGATATAATGAGTACTGAAACAAGAACTAACAAAGCTCTTCAAAGACTTTCGTTTATGGGCGATTGGTTGCAAATGAAGCAACGTATTGATACAAGACAAATAATGAAAGACCTTGAGCCTTATAAAGATGATTGGAAACCTTACAATTTAAGAAACTCAAATAACAGGTGGGGATTGAGTATTACAAGTTTAGATGGTGGGTTAAGTGGCATACCTGATTTAGATAGTTTGCTACAATACAATAAGATAAATGGCACTAGTATTACAAATCATCATATAAAAGAATACACCGAAGTATATAAGAACTCGGAAGAACTACAGAAACTTATCACACCTTGGAAACCCTGGTTAGGTAGATGTCATTTTTTAAAACTAAACACAGGTGGATATTTTCCTGAACATTATGATATAAACAAAATAGAATATGGTTATGATGAAATAAGATTAATTGCTTTTATTAATAACTGTAATAAAAAAGATTTAAAATTTATCTATGAGGATACAGTTAGAGATGTTGAAGATGGCACGTTATATTATTTTAACGCAAATAAAAGACATTCAGTATTCAGTACTGCTGAAGATATAATAATGGTAGTTTTTTGTATGAAGTTTGATGATATGTTGTTTGAAAAATTAATAGAAGAATATAGGTTTGCATAATGTGGTATCATAGAAAATTTAATTTACAATACGATAAAAACGTTTTCAATGAGATAATTGAATATGCTAAAACAGCAGAATGGAAACAAGGCTACGACCAAAATGGTTTACTTTGGAATGTTGAAGAACTCCCTTTAGACCCTAAACAATTTCCTATACTAAATGAATTATACGAAGGTCTAAATGCAGAATTTAAAAGACCATCTTTCTTTATTAGTAATGTGAAACCAGGTGGGTTAGTAAATCATATAGACCACAATAAGTGGGGTAATCTAGGTATACCTTTACTAGGAGATTTTGAAAAGACACCTCAATTTTTTTACGACCAGTTTAATCATCCAGTAGAATCATTTATAGTTGATAGTCCTATTATATTCAATACACGTATGCTACACGCTGTACCTAGAGATATAAAAGAAACAGGACCTCGTTGGATATTAATGATGGATTTATTTGAGTGGGTTGATAAGTTATTTGCTAAAATTGATAACGGAACAATATGGAACGATACAGAAAACTTTAAGATAGATGATAGAAAAGAAATAACGATTGAAAACGCTAGAACACGATTAGAGCAAATGTCTGTTTTAACACACAATCCAATTACAGATTAAATGAAAAACTTTTATTTTCTACAGTTGCCCTTAACAAGTGACGCTGCCTGTCTACCTCAAGCAGTAGGTACTATATGGAGTTATTGTAATCAATTTAAAGAAGTCAATACAAAATATAAACTCGCAGGTGTATGGTGGAAAGAAAAGATAGACATAGTTGATCCAGACTTTGTGGCAGCAAGTTGTTATATGTGGAATTGGAAAGAAACATATGACATATTAAAAGAAATAAAACGTAAACATCCTAAATGTAAAATAGTTGTAGGTGGTCCTGAACCACAATATACATCTGAATGGTTAGAAAAGTATCCTGAAGTTGACGCTGTGTTAGCCTACTATGGGGAAGAAACAATGAGAAGATTGTTAGTAGAAGACAAGTTTGATATACCTGGTGTAGTTACTAGAGATTTTAATAACGCAGCTGATTGTATGTACGCTGATCCTAAAATGATTCCTAGTCCTTATTTAAATGGATTCTTTGATAGTCTATTAGAGAATAATACAAAACCAGTTAGAGTAATATTTGAAGGCAATAGAGGTTGTCCTTATACTTGTTCCTTTTGTGATATAGGTCATAAGAAATATACAAAGATACAAATGTTTGAAACAGAAAAATGTTTAAAAGAATTGGAATGGATGTGTAAAAGAAATGTAGATTGTATAGATGTTGCTGATAGCAATTTTGGTATATTTCCTAGAGATGAAAAACTTGTAGATTATGTAGTATCACAAAAAAAACTTGGTGTATTTAATGGTAGATTTATGCCTACTTGGGCAAAAACACACGGTGAACAAATAATGAAATTAGCAAAAAAATTACAAGACGCTGAAGTAGATGACATATTTGGTTTCAGTTTACAAAGTACAAATCCTGAAACATTAAATAAGATAAACAGACGAAATGCTTTTGATATAAAAAGTTTTAGACCTATTATAAAAGATTTAAAGAAGTCTGGTGTTTCATCATATACTGAATTAATATTTCCACTACCAGGCGATACACTTAAAACATTCAAAGATGGCTTACACGAAATAATTGATATGCCTGCACCGTTTGATATGATACAGATTAATACATTAAGTAGATTAAGCAATACAGAATTTAATACTGGTTTCCCTGAAATGAAATGGAAGAATATAAAAGGTACTGCAAAGCCATATAACAATGATGTTATTGATGAGATTGCTGTTGCAACAGGTACAATGACCGAAGAGGAAGTATTTGAAGGATTTTTCTATAGTAGAAGTTTTATTATACCAATGTATTGGTATGGTTTATCAAAGTATCTAGCTGATTGTTATTATGAGATTAACAATAATAGAAGTGAATTATATAAAGACATTTATAATAATTTGTTTCAACAAAAGGAATTTCAGTATCATAAGTTAGATGTTAAAGACCATTATTTTAGAGCGATAAACGAATATAAAGATATTGGATATAAGATACTTATTTCCGATATAAATTATTATACAGATACAGCTTATTCTCATTTACACTATTTTGAGAATAATATATTTGATATATTAAAAGAAATGTATCCAGAATATGATGAGATTATTGAACGAAACAAAAATGATTTTAGACCTATTTTTGATAAACAGGAATGGCTCAGAGATATACACGTTAGAGGTAGATTTAGTGAGTCGTGGAGAAATTTATGATGTTATTTGACGACTCAGGAAACCCTTTAAATAAATTAATTTGGAATAAAGTAGAGGAAATGTTCTATTGGAATATTTCAGTTGAAAGTCCTATAAATCAATTACCCTTTACAATGGAATTTATTCTTGCTTGTCAAAAAGAATTTTCTATGAAAGTAAGAGATAAAGAATACCCTATACACCTTGGTGGTATTATGGATTGGAAAGATAAAACAATGGGCGACTTTGTAAGAGAGATAGATAGGCAATATCAAAGTAATTATTTTGTATGTGAGAATGGAACAAGTACAACAGGTGTCGTAGGTAAAGTATATGATGTTGACGATAAACCTATCGCAAACAAATGGAACATAAGAGGTGAAGCCCTTGTTAAACGTTTACAAAAAATGCAAGAAGAAAGACCTAATCTAACAATACTGGATATGGGTTGTGGTGTAAACGAATATAAAAATCATTTAAACAATGTAACTGGTGTTGATCCTTATAGAAAAGAAGCAGATATAATTTGTAAAACAAGTGATTTTAAACCTGCTGATGATATAAAATGGGATGTAATTATATGTTTTGGTTGCAACAATTGGTATACGTATGATGAACAATATAGAAACTTTATGACGTTAAAGAATTGTTTAGCACCTAGTGGTATTCTTCTTTGGAGCCATATTCACAATTACTATGGTAAAATGTTTCAACCAGATTACCCACACGGACATACTTGGATACACGGTGATATAGAACACGCACACAAAAATAGTGCGTTTTATTTTTCTGATAGAGATTGGAAGTACACTTGGTACTTTAATTGGACTGAACACGCTGTAAATACATTGTCAACTCACGTTGGATTATCTGTTAACAAAATAGATTACGATCATTGTAATTTATACAGACCACCTATGTACAGAATATTTTGTGAGATGAGCCATGCTTGAACAAGGTAATTTCTATGTCAAATGTCATAACATTTTTTACAATCAACAATGGTTGATAGATGTATTAGATAGTTTAAAACCTAGTGATTGGGTTGATGGTACAAGTTCAACAGGTGTATCGTGGACAGTTAATGAATGTAGAAATATTCCATATGAAAATATGTGGAAAGATATCGTAGAAAATATAGATTTAGATTTAATAGGTTCTTCAGAAAGAGATAAAGAACAAAAGAAACCTTGGTGTTTCTTTTCTAAATTGCCACCTGGTGGTATTAATTTGCATTATGACCATAGACGTTGGGGTGCAATATTATTTCCTGTACGTGGTAAGTTTCATTTAACACCTCAAATATTTGCAACTGAAAACTATACAGAAATAGAAAGATTTAATTTTGAGAAAAGTAAAATACATAACAACGGTACACCAGTGTTTTTTGATAGCAGAGTATTACACGCTGTACCTACACCTATAGATGATAAGGAAGAAAGAGTTGTATTTGCTGTAAACGTACACACGCACCCTACAGAAATGTATAGAAAAGCATTAGACGGAAGTTGGTTAAAGAAAAATACAATGAATATAGGAGTATCAAATGACCAACCATACTACGGAGTATCAAATGACTAATTTCTATTCTCTACACCTAAATAGATTAAAATTTGATAAAGAAATGCTGCTTGATTTTTACAGTACTATAGATCAAACAAAATGGATACATAGACAAGATAAGTTGCCTCAATATTGGCCTATAGATGAAAATAATAGTTTTGATCGCAACCATGAATTTTATAAAATGCTTATAGAAAAGATTAATGTAAGTGTTGACGAAAAGAGAATATATTTTAGTAGAGTATACCCTGGTGGGATACCAAATCATTGGGACTTTGAGAACTTTACTAAACTACAATTTCCAGTTATATGTGATGAAATTAATGATGACTGGTCAAAAACACCAGTGATCTTTATAGATCAGTTTGACCAAATTGTGGAAAAAGTAGAACACACAAACAATGTACCTATACTTTATAGTGCTAACTATATGCACGGAACCGTTAAATCTTTAAAGAATAAAAATGATAGAATTACTTTAGTTGTAGATTTAAATCATTGGTTTGAAAGAGCAAAAGTAAAATATAATGAAGGCACCTTATTCACAGATAACAAAGCATTTTGGAACCATGATGATAGAACCAACTTTGCTTATAAATTTGACAATAAATGAAAAAATTGATAGTAAGTGGTTGTAGTTATACAGTTAAGGAATATATTTCATCAATACATCCTGATCTGGATACTTCGTGGCCAAAATGGCCTGAACTACTTGGAAAAAAATTAAATATGAAAGTAGTTAATCTAGCATTTGAAGGTGCAGGTAATAGATTTATATTACAAACTCTATTAGAGGCAATAGAAAGAACATCTAAAGATAAGATAGGTCTTGTTATAGCTGCATGGTCACAATCAAATAGAGATGATTGGCAGTACTTTTCTGACTATAAGATACATCCACAGGCTCCAGATAATTTTAAATGGTCTAATAATAGAATAGGAAGACCTGGCGATGTTTTTAGTTGGGTAAAAGAATCATTACTAGGTTTTATAACTTTACAAAATGTATGTAAGAGATATAACATACCTTACAAACAATTTCAAATGATTGGTTTGTTTGAACCTTGGATAAAAGGACTTGAAAGGGTAATGAAGGACCAACTTGCTGGCTTACCTAGATATGAATATAAAGGAAATAAAGAAGAACATAGGAAAGTCCTAAAAGCATTAGTAAAAGATTATGAACAATTTATTGATACTAATAATTTTTTATTAGATACAATAGAAGTTCCACTTGCTCATTCTTTAAATGATATGATACACAGGATAAGTAAAATTGATGAACACCCTAACGAACAAGGACAACAAAAACTAGCGAAGATTATATATGAAAAGTTGGGATAATAATAGAATTGTAAAACAAAGTGATTATGATTTTAATCCTTTTCGGGAAAGCGATCATGGTAAATACTTTAAAACAGTAACAAACATTTACGAAGACTGGTCAAAGGAATTAAAATATGCTAATACACAGCAACGTGATTTATTTTGGCCTAGTGAAACAAAAGGAAACCTAAAAGATTCTTGTGATCCAGCAGCTTTTAATACAGACAAAGAACTGACTGAAGATGAAAAAAAATATAATAGTGAGTTAGAAGATATGTTTGAAGAACAAGTTGCTTGGGCAAAAGAAGCTTCTGTTGGTGGAGATATACCTAAAGATTTTGTACTCTATAGAATGTGGACAGCAACAAAAAAAGAATGTCCTATATTGACTAGTCTTGCTGATAAGATTGGTTTAAAGGATGCTACAGTTGATATTCAAACTCAATCTGCAGGTATGATGTTGCATTTACATATAGACAGTTTGATAGACTATAGAAAAAAGAAAGGTTATGGTTCAAGTAGAACAGTTGATTCTGATTGGGCTAGAGTTTTTGTTATGTTAGAAGATTGGAAACCAGGACATATTATTCAATTCGGTAATACATATTTACCACCATGGAAAGCAGGTGATGTGATATGGTTTAATTGGTCAACCATTCCACATAGTACTGCTAATACAGGACCTTGGCCTAGAAGTATTGCCAAGATAACTGGTAAACAAACAGAAAAGTATAAAAAATTATTATGAACATAACGCCTTTATTTGCAATTGCTTTATTGCTACCTAGTATAACTACAAATCATAAAATACAATATGGTATACCAATATCTTTAATGTTATTTAAAGATGTATTTTTAGGATTTCATAGTCTTATGATACCAGTATATGGTTGTATGTTGTTATTTGTTCTACTAGGCAGACATATAAGTAATACAATAACAGCAACAGTCATTGGCGTTTTGATTTGGCACGTTGTTGTTAACTACGCTGTGTGGGCTATTTACGGTGGCAGCTTATTACAAACCTACATACAAGCTATACCTTTTGATTTTAATTTGATGGTATCTACTTTGTTATGTGTTATGATTGGAAAATTATGTATAAAATATTATTATCATTATTATTTGTATTACTAATTAGTAGTACAGCAAGAGCAGATGATTGTAGAGGTGATAGACCTCAATATGATGAAGACGGTACTCTTATCTTATATATCTGTAAATCTTTTATTAGAAACTCTAGCGACTTAACTTATAAAACATATTCTTATGAAGTTGTATCGCCAGATAAAGATTCTATTTCAAAAGTATCTTCTTTAAATGTCGTTCAATCTGGACCAGATGGCCAATTGACTTCTACATTTTTAAGAGGCACTAATTCAAATCACACTTTAATAACCTTAAATGGTATCGCTATACAAGATAACTCTACACCTAATGGTGCTGAAGATTTATTTGCTCATAGTTTTTTAGGAGTTAATAGAGTAGAAGTTATCAAAGGACCTATGGGTAGTATCTATGGACCAAATGCTATCGGTGGTGTTATTAATATGGTAACTCAAGCAACTGGAGATAATTACATAGAGTTTTCTGGTGGTAGTTATGGTCATAAAAAACAAATTATAAAATTAGGTAAAGCAGATTACTCTAAAGGTTTTGTTATTGATTTTAGAATTGAAAATGAAACTGCTGATGGTATATCTGTAGTTGATGGAAGTGAAGAAGATGGTATAGCAGATAGAAACTATATCTTTCAAGTTGAAAAATATCTAGGTAAATGGATATTAAAATCAAATATAATACAAACTACAAATAAATCTGATTTAGATAAATCAACAGACTATACAGATTATACGTCTGAATGGAATTTTAATAACCAATACATTTCTCTACAAAGTAAAGATACGGAGTTTTCATTTCAAAAAAGTAAACACAAAAGAACATATGACGATAAAGGAACAAAAGATATTTACAATTCCGATTCTGAAACATTTATTGCTAGTCATACTTTCCATTTAGAAAATGAAGCAGATTTCACTACAGGTTTTGAACATAACATACAAGAAGTAGATTTTGATACTAACATAGCAGGTTACGATTCAAATGTAGATAAAGAAAGACACAATCATGGTTACTATTTTAATATAGATAAACTACTTGATAGTGGTGTCTTTTTTCATGGTGGTATTAGACACGATACACCAAATACGTTTGATGACCAAACTACAGGTAGAATTGCAATAGAAAATAATGGTGTTCATATTAGTTATTCTACAGGTTATAAAGCACCTACAGTTTATGAGATGTATGGTAAAAACAACTATGGGTTTTTAGGTAATGAAAATCTAGTACCAGAAAAATCAAAAACGTGGGAGATTGGTATAAAGGAAGAAAATGTAGAACTTGTTTACTTTCAATCAGAAATAGATAATCTTTTAAAGTACGATACAAACACTTATGTTAACGATACAAAACAAAGTAATCAGCATGGTGTTGAATTAAATACTACTTTCAATTATGGCAAAATACAACTAGACAATAGTTTATCTTATACTGTATCTAAAGATGGAGACGATAAAGATATGTTGCGAAGACCTAATTGGAAAAATACTACAACAATGTATTACAATAATTTTTATGTTGATTGGAACTACTTTGGTGAACATAAAGATATTGACGCCTCAACATATGCAAGAAAAGATATGTCTGCTGTAGATACTTTTGATTTAGGTTATAATTTTACTAAAGATGATACAACTTTCTTTTGGAGTATAAACAATGTATTTGATAAAGACTACGAAAGACCTGACGGTTATAATCAATATGATAGAACATTTAATTTAGGTTTTAGAAAGTATTTTTAATGGAAACTGATCTTATATTATGGGCGATAATAGGTACCACTAGTGGTGTACTATTCGGTCTTATACCAGGTGCAGGAGCTTTTATTGCAGTAGCAATGTTATATCCTTGGTTAACTGATATATCTTCCATCAATGTTATGATGTATTATGTAACTGTTTTGATAGCCTCACAATATACAAATAGTGTTACAGCAATTCTATATGGTATACCTGGTGACGCAACTGCTATGGTCACAGCCCGAAATGGACATAGACTATTCTTAAAAGGTTTTGG
>PVBE012624406.1_pt1 | contig 19251 bp, 21 predicted proteins | sample 1631181 | NCBI WGS metagenome assembly PVBE01 (sample SAMN08397723, study PRJNA350692) | Marine metagenome, whole genome shotgun sequencing project. | isolation source: water | place: Pacific Ocean | collected 2012-04 | reverse complement strand
GGCGAAGAGGGATTCGAACCCCCGACCAACGGCGTGTAAAGCCGCTGCGCTACCGCTGCGCCATTCGCCCTTGAGTAACGGAGCAAGCTCCGCAAGTGACGGATAATAATCAGTGGGAGAGACGATGACCAGTTTTATTCGGCGAGGCGATTGAATGACATGGATTCCTCCCTCAATTGAAGACGAGAGCTTGATGCGGAGAGGGGGCGAATGGACTTGAACCCGTTGGGGTGTTGAGCTAGTGGCAGGGCATGTGCGGGCGGTTTTCTGAATTGGTGGATCCAATGACTCTAGGGGATGTGCTGGCCTTGGCGGATTCGTTGTGCACGTTTACACCCCGCGCGGCGGTGTCTCCGGGTCAGTCTGCGTCGGTGGTGGTGCGGTCGCGCGGGGAGAATGTGCTAAAAGAAATGCGTTGGGGATTAATTCCGCATTGGGCGGAGGATGAAAAGATTGGGGCCAAACTTTTCAATGCCCGCCGCGAGACGGCGGATCAAAAGCCAGCCTTCCGGGAGGCTTGGCGGCAGCGGCGGTGCTTGGTGCTGAGCACTGGCTTTTATGAATGGCGACGCCAGGAAGGGGGAGGGGCGCGATCGCAACCGTTTCATTTTCAACAGAGGGATCGAGGAATCTTTTGTTTTGCGGGCCTTTGGGAGCGCTGGGAACGGCCGGCAACTCGGCAGGAAGAATTGTTCGCGGATACCTTTGATACTCCCTCGCCGGTGTTGGAGACCTTTACGATTTTGACCCAGCCGCCCAGCGATTTAGTGGGTGAGTATCATGATCGAATGCCGGTGATGCTAAAGCCGGAGCATGGTGCGGCGTGGCTGGAAGTAGGGGATTTGGGCGCGGACGATTTTGTGGATGATCTACTAGTGGAGCCGGTTGAATTTCAGTAAACGGTTCGGGTAGGTTTTTAGGGATTGTTTTGGGGCCTTGGAATTCCCGCGACGCTCAGGCATGATTCGCACGTGCGATGGTTGATGGTAGTGTTATTTTGTGGGGTCGGCTGCCAAGAGCCGGAGGGCGATTCTGTGCCAGCTCGGCCTGTGCCTGCTCCCGAAACAACTCAACCTTGGCAGCCGACCGAGGCCCAGCCGAAGTTGCCGACGATTAAGCTCTTTGTTGGGACAGTGGAATTGGCGGCGGAACAATGTCGGACGGAACGGCAGATTCAAACAGGTATGATGTTTCGCAAGACAATGACTGACGATGATGCGATGTTATTTGTGCATCAACAACCGTCTGCACGGAGTTACTGGATGAAAAACGTGTCCGTGCCCTTGTCCATCGGCTACATCGATCCGACCGGGCGACTGTTGGAGATTCACGATATGGACCCGTTTCGCACCAACGGCGTGTTTTCCTTGAGCCAGAACATTCAGTATGCGTTGGAAGTGCCGCAGGGGTGGTTTGGCCGCAAGGAGGTTAGACCGGGGGCGATGGTGATGACTGAGAAGGGTTCGTTACCGAAAACTTATTTTCCGAAGCGTTAATGAAACTGGCGCTAGCGCAGATCAATACGACGGTGGGCGATTTCGCGGGGAACCTCGCGCTGATTCGCGCGGCCTATGCCCGCGGGATGGCGGACGGCGCAGAACTGGTGGTGGCTCCGGAGCTGGCGATCACAGGCTATCCGCCGCGCGATCTGTTGCTTAAAAGCGGATTCATCGAGGGCAATCTAGCGGCATTGACGGAGCTGGCGCAGTCGGTTGGCGAGGTGGGACTAGTTGTGGGGCACGTGGGAATCAATGAACAACAACCGGGCCGGCAGGCGGTGAATGCGGTATCGCTGCTGCATCACGGGAAAGTGGCGGCTACGCGCACGAAGACGTTATTGCCGACCTACGATGTTTTTGATGAGGATCGATATTTCGAGCCGGCGACGGACAATGCGCCGGTAGAATTCAATGGGCGCAAACTGGGACTGACGATTTGTGAGGATGTGTGGAACGACGACTCGTTCTGGGCCGATCCACGGTATCGGGCGAATCCGGTGGATGGATTGGTGAAGCAGGGCGCGGAGGTGATTGTTAATGTGTCCGCGTCGCCTTGGAATCTTGGCAAGGAAGGCATGCGGCGCGAGATGCTTGCCAGTCTTGCTACCAAGGCCCAGCGGCCGGTGGTGTATTGCAACGCGGTGGGCGGCAATGACGAGCTGGTGTTTGATGGCGGCAGCCTGGCGCTTAACGCACAAGGGGAGGTGCTGGCGGCCGGCGCACAGTTTACCGAGGCCTTGGTGGCGGTGGATTTGGACGGGACTGTGCAGGCGGTTTCTGAACCGCAAGAGATGGCGTTGCTGCACGATGCCCTGGTGTTGGGGGTGCAGGATTACCTGGGAAAATGCGGCTTCCGCAGTGCGGTGATTGGCCTTAGCGGAGGGATTGATTCGGCCGTCACGGCGGCACTCGCGGTCAAGGCGCTTGGCGCGGAGAATGTGCGAGGTATCTCAATGCCTTCAGCGTATTCCTCGCAGGGCAGTCTCGATGACTCAGCGGCGCTCGCGGCGAATCTCGGCATTCAGTACGATGTGATTCCGATTCATGCGGGCTTTGAGATGATGAAGACCAGCCTCGAGCCGATCTTTGGCGATCGGCCAGAGGATGTGACCGAGGAAAATATGCAGGCACGGTTACGTGGATTGATTCTGATGGCGGCCTCCAATAAATTCGGTTCGCTTGTACTCACGACTGGTAATAAGAGCGAATTGGCCGTCGGATACTGCACACTCTACGGAGATATGTGCGGTGGGCTGGCAGTGATTAGTGATGTGCCGAAAACAAAAGTGTTCGAGCTGGCGCACTGGATCAATCGTGACGAGGTGATTATTCCCGAGGCAACGATCACCAAGCCGCCCTCGGCCGAGCTGCGGCCGGATCAAAAGGATCAGGATTCCTTGCCACCTTACGAGGTGTTAGACGCCATTTTGGAACGGTACGTGGTGGAAAGCCAATCGGTACCGGAGATCGTAACCAGCGGGTTTGAAGAGGCGACCGTTCAGCGCATAGTCCGCTTGATTGATTTAAATGAATACAAACGCCGTCAAGCGGCGCCGGGCCTGAGAGTGACGAGCAAGGCGTTTGGCGTAGGGCGGCGCATTCCAGTGGCGCAGCGATACGAGGGATAATTCAATGACCAAATCCGAACAACTCTTTGCCGAATCACTCAACCATATTCCTGGCGGAGTGAATTCGCCGGTGCGGGCCTTTCGCGGAGTCGGCGGGCAACCGTTCTTTGCCGAACGCGCCGCGGGCGCGCATGTGTGGGATGTGGATGGCAAAGACTACATCGACTACGTAGGCACCTGGGGGCCGGCAATTTTAGGGCACGCACACTCGGCCATTGTGCAGGCAGTACAGTCGGCCGCCGAGCGTGGCACGAGCTTTGGTATCCCAAGTGAAGCGGAAGTGCGTATGGCGCAGGTGGTGAAAGAGTGCGTGCCGAGTGTCGAGAAAGTACGCATGGTCAACTCGGGGACCGAAGCGTGCATGAGCGCCATCCGCGTAGCGCGCGGGTTTACCGATCGGCCGAAGATCATCAAGTTTGATGGGTGCTATCATGGCCATGTCGATTCGTTGCTGGTAAAGGCCGGTTCCGGCGCGTTGACCTGCGGTAATCCCGACAGCGGTGGGGTGCCCGCGGAATTTACCGCGCACACGATCGTGTTGCCGTTCAATGATCGCGATGCCGTGGAACAAGCTTTTGCGGCCAATAAAGGTCAGGTAGCTGGCATTATCCTCGAGCCTGTGCCGGGCAATGCCGGAGTATATCTGCCGCGCGATGGGTATCTGGAATTCCTGCGTGAGATTACCACGGCGAACAACAGTCTCTTGATATTTGATGAAGTGATGACCGGGTTTCGCGTGAGCTTGGGCGGGGTACAGGAACGGTTTGGCATCACCCCTGACCTCAGCTGCTTCGGTAAAATCATCGGCGGCGGTCTGCCGGTCGGCGCTTTTGGCGGACGCGCGGAGGTGATGGATGTGCTGGCTCCGGATGGTTCGGTATATCAGGCGGGCACGCTCAGCGGTAACCCGCTGGCTATGGCCGCGGGGTTAGCGACTTTGGAGGAATTAAAAACCGGCTCGGTTCACGAACAGCTGGAAACCATAGGCGCCCGACTGGAGTCGGGCCTGAACGCTGCTGCCGAGAGGGCAGGCATCCCGGTGATCACTCAACGCGTTGGCTCCATGAGCTGCTTATTCTTTACCGAGCAACCGGTGCACAATCTAGCGGAGGCCATGAAGGCTGATCGCGAGCGGTTCAAAAAGTATTTCCACGGCATGCTGGCCGAGGGCGTGTACCTTGCCCCCAGCGCCTTCGAGGCCGCTTTCCTCTCCGCCGCCCACACCGAAGCGGACATTGACTCCACGATTGCCGCAGCTGAAAAGGTGATGGCAACTCTTTGATCTCATGAAACTTCTAGCGATTGATCACGGGACAAAGCGGATGGGCATTGCGGCGAGCGATGCGCTGGGGATGATGGCGCATCCGCTGGAATTTATTCCGGCCGAACCGTTCAATGAGTTTTTGAAACGGCTGAAGGAAATCTTGGCCGAACGCGAAACCGAACAGATTGTGGTGGGTATGCCCCATAACATGGACGGCAGCGTTGGGCCGCAGGCGTTGAAGGTGCAGGATTTTGTGGGTGTACTGAAAAAGTCCATAACCGTGCCGATTGTGACATGGGATGAGCGGTTGACGAGTGTGATGGCGGAGGATCGTTTGCGTGAGGCAGGCGTGAATGCGCGTGAGGCGAAAAAGAAAGTCGACGCCTCGGCGGCGGCGATTTTGCTGCAGGATTACATGGATGGCTTTGCCGGATGAAGCGCTTCAAGCTCACGATCGCCTATGATGGCGCGGCCTATTACGGCTGGCAGGTGCAACCCCGGCAGGTGACGGTGCAGCAGCGGGTGGAGGAATCAATACAGCAGTTGTTTCCATCTGTGAAACGCGTGCACAGTTCTAGTCGCACGGACACGGGCGTGCATGCGCAGGGAATGGTGGTTCATGTGGATTTACCTTTAGAGGAGAGGCCGATGGATGGGCATCAGCTCCGCCGGGCGTTGAACGCCTTTTTGCCGCCGGATATCCGCGTGATGAAGGGGGTGCGGGCGAAAGCGGATTTTCATGCGCGCTTTGATGCGAAGGGTAAGCAGTACCACTACTGCATTTGGAACGGGCCGGCTATGAATCCGCTGCTCAACGGCCGCGCATGGCATATGCCCGGCGATTTGGATGTGGCGCGGATGAAGGCGGCGGCAAAATTGTTTGTGGGCCGGAAAGATTTCAAATCGTTTGCCACTACTCGCGAATATGAAATGGAAACCACCCAGCGCCGCGTGACACAGTGCGAAGTGCGCCGACGCGGCCCGGAGCTGGGTGTGTGGATCGCGGGCGAGGGGTTTCTCTACAAGATGTGCCGCGGGATCGTCGGCACGTTGGTGCAGGTGGGGCAGGGGAAGCTGACGCAAAAGGACATCCGTCAAATCTTCCGCGACCGTGACCGCCGTGTTGCTGGGATGAACGCCCCGGCCTGCGGGTTGACGTTGGTGAAGGTGGTTTATTAATTTCCACGGACCAAACCCCAATGACCACGGAAATTCCAAATCCCTATGACCCACTTGAGGTTTGGGTATCGATCGTTCCTTGGGGGTTGGATTTTGAGCCTTGGCTATTTTCATGAACATCGTCCTCCTCGAACCTGAGATTCCGCCCAACACGGGCAATGTGGCGCGCTTGTGTGCGGCAACAGGAACGCGGTTGCACCTGATCGGGCCGCTGGGGTTCCGGTTGGGCGACCGCGAATTGAAGCGTGCAGGGATGGATTACTGGCAGCAGGTGGATTGGCGTCTGTGGGGGGGCTGGGCGAGCTTTACGGAGGAGCAACCGTCCACGGCCCGGTTTTGGTTTGTGGAACAGGGCGGGGCAACGCGGTACGACAAGGCAACATTTGGTCCGGAGGATTACTTGGTGTTCGGCCGGGAGACCGCTGGGCTACCACGGGCTTTGTTGGAGTCGCATACGGATTCGTGGCTGCGGATCCCGATGTTTAACGCCGAAGCACGTTCGCTAAATCTGGCCAATTGCGTTTCGCTGGTGTTGTACGAAGCCTTGCGGCAGCAGGGGTTTGCAGAGGAACTAGGTGGGTGATGCGGATTTGGGGTTGACCTGCCCGCCGTTTCCCCTATGTTTCCCCCGCTCCCTAAACGGGGGGCGCTCATAAAGAGTGACGGAGGGACTGGCCCGATGATGTCACGGCAACCGGTTGAAACAGCGCGTTTCGATGACCAGGTGCCAAATCCAGCCGGCGAAAGCCGGGAAAGATGAGCCCTGGCGCAAATTTTTTCGCCCGCTCATCGCTGTGAGCGGGCTTTTTTTCTAGCCTGTTGTCGGCGAACATATTGAAGAAAAGGACAGAACAATGGTTGAACAACAGGGATACATGAAGGCGTTATGTTGTCGTGAGTGTGGGGAGGAATACCCGCTCGAGGCACGGCATGTTTGCGAGTTATGTTTTGGACCGTTAGAGGTGGTTTATGACTATGAGGCGGCCAAGAGCAAAATGACTCGTCAGACGATTGAGCAACGTCCTCAAAGTATGTGGCGGTACGCCGAACTATTGCCGGTGGCCGGGGAGCCAACCGTTGGCCGGGAGGTAGGCTTCACACCGCTGATAAAAGCTGATCGTCTCGCCAAGCGGCTGGGGATTCGCGAGCTTTGGATTAAGAATGATGCGGTTAATTACCCGACACTGTCCTTCAAGGACCGCGTGGTAAGCGTGGCTTTGAGCCGGGCGCGTGAGCTTGGATATGAAGTGGTGGCTTGCGCTTCAACCGGCAACCTTGCCAATAGCGTAGCGGCCAACGCGGCGTCTGCAGGTCTTACGGCATTTGTTTTCATTCCAAACGACCTTGAGAAGGGTAAAGTGGTGAATTCGCTGATATATGATGCCAACGTGATCGGTATAAAGGGGCACTATGATGAAGTGAACCGTCTCTGCGCAGAGATTGCCGGCAAACATAATTGGGCATTTGTAAACGTGAATATGCGGCCCTACTATGCAGAAGGCTCCAAGACCCAAGGTTTTGAGATAATGGAACAACTTGGATGGAAGATCCCACGACATACGGTTGTTCCGATGGCATCTGGTTCATTACTTACCAAGATCCATAAGAGTTATCAGGAAGCTGTGAAGGTTGGTTTAGTGGAGGAGACCGAATACAGCGTGCACGGTGCGCAAGCTACGGGTTGTTCACCAATTAGTCAGGCGTTCAAGGAAGGGCAGGATTTCTTCAAGCCAGTTAAACCTGACACGATTGCTAAAAGCTTGGCGATAGGAACGCCGGCCGATGGATTTTATGCATTAAAAGTTTTCGAAGAAACCGGTGCGGCCTCGGATGACGTGACTGATGACGAGATTCGCGAAGGTATTAAGCTGCTTGCCGAGACCGAGGGTATCTTTGCTGAAACCGCCGGAGGCGTAACCGTGGGTGTTGCTAAAAAACTCATTGCCAGCGGCGCTATACCTGCCGATGATTCGGCCGTGCTTTGCATCACCGGAAACGGGCTGAAAACGCTCGATGCCGTAGAAAACCACGCGGGTAGCACTCGTGAAATTGCCCCCAGTTTGCGGGAGTTTGAGTCGCTGCTAGATAGCGACAAAGAGCTCGCAGCTGCTGCTCAATAAACATATTATTATGCCAGTAAATATTCGTATCCCTACGCCGCTTCGTAAGCTCACACATGATGAAGAAGTGGTGGAAACCAGTGCCGAAAACATCGGTGAGGCTATCTCCGATCTTGAAACCCGTTACCCCGGCATTCAGGAACGGTTGCTTGATGAGTCCGGTGAAGTCCGCCGCTTCGTCAATGTGTACGTAAATGAAGAAGACATTCGCTTCCTCGACAACAAAGACACGGCTCTCAAAGACGGCGACGAAGTCAGCATCATCCCCGCCATTGCCGGCGGTTGAGCGCATGCCTGTCAAAAAGCCAGCGAAGAAGGTCGCCAAGAAAAAGGCCGCGAAGAAAAGCGCTCCGGCCGAGTGTGGACGTCAGCGGTTGTGGCTGATGTATCCGCCCAAGCACATCACCTCCCCGATCGTTTGGGAACTGATCACCCGCTTCGAACTTAAGGCTAACATTCGTCAAGCCGAAGTGCGCGACGAAATCGGCATTGTCTGCCTCGAACTCGAAGGGCCGCGACCCGCCCTCAAGAAAGCCACCCAATGGCTCGAACGCAAAGGCGTCAAAGTCGAGCCGGTGGAGATCAACTTGATCGGCGGCTAACGTGGTCACAGCGGTCGCCATCCGCTGGAATGTGTCTCCTGCCGAGTTGGCCGAAGTACGTCGGCTATCCCTGTATCCCTTTAAACCCGCCAGCGCTGAGTTGGACGCGGAAATGACCGCCAACCCCGCAACGATCTTCGGCGGCGCCTTTCGCGAGGATCAACCGATCGGCTGCATCGCCGTGTTGCCTGAGCCGAATCATGAGTGCACCGCACGCATCCGGTGGTTTGGCGTACTGGAAAGCGAGCGCGGGCAGGGCTTGGGGGCGCAACTCGTGGCCGCCGCCCAGGAACACGCTACTGCCACCGGCCAAACGCTCTGGGCCGATGTTCGCATCAAAGCTATCCCAGTCTATGACCGACTCGGGTTTGAGCCGTTGGGAGATTTCTTTGAATTGCCGGAAATCGGTGTGCACCGCGTGATGCGCTGGTGGCCGACTGGACTCCGTTCTTGAATAAACGGTCCATTTCGTGTCCTCTCACTACGGCGCGACCCGCTTGGTGATGTTGATCCACGTATCCAGAGACGGCCAACAATTCGGCCCGTACACCCCCGAGGATGTTCAGGCTTTCTTGGCTGACGGCAGCCTGTTGACCACGGACATGGGCTGGGTGGAAGGCGCCGCTGATTGGGTGCCCCTGCCGCAATTGGTAGCCGGCACCGCCGCTCCGCCCCCTGCCATTCCAGGGGTAGTCTGCCCTCAATGCGGAGTCGGTTTGGAAGCAGATCAAGTGATCTGTCTGTCTTGCGGGCATAATTTGGATGAGCCCTTGGGAGAAGTGCTGCCCGAGGAGGGTGTTCCCCAAGAGAAACGAAAAATCCCTCCTTCACTGACCTATGAAGACGAATTGGCTGACCGAAGTGCATACGTCAACTCTGTGGCTTGGGCGTTATTGGCAGCGACTTTTATGCCGGTGTTTGGGGATGGTGAATGGAATGTGCCGGTTTGGAAATTTTGGGCACTGGATAAATGGCAGATGATGTTTGAAATATTGGCTCCTGCAGTGGCTGGGCTTTTGATGTTATATTTGGCGTCGCAAATACATGGACGCGCAAGAGGGGTGGTTGTTTTGGTTTTAGGTTTGTTGATATTAGGGGCGGGTTTCGTAGATGATGAAATTGGGGGGTTTGAGGTGTTTACCCCAGTCGAAGATTTATCTGTGCCAATTCCAGAACCGTTGTCGGAGGAGCCGGATACATCAGAGATAAAGATTCCTGAAAAGAAAGTGGACCTTGAGGAGAAGAATGTTTTCTATGAACGCCTTGGATTGGATTTTTCGGAACACGTGATGACATTCCCTATTTTCCTCGTCGCATGGATGGGGGTGATTCTTGGCGCTAAAGCACGTTTCTACCGTATCGAAAGTATGACAGCCTACATCATTTCCCTAATTGGTGGGCTTGCGGCGGTGTTGGTTTGGTTTATCCCAGATGCCAATGGGATGCCCGTGGTTGCTGCGATAGACATGATGGGGAATGATTTGATCGGTGGTATTGGGATTCTGGTGATGATGGCGATGATGGTTGGGGCGGGGCTTCTTTGCTTTATTAATACCCTAGGCAAAAGGCCGAGTCAGATGAAACGGTTTTCCAGTTTAGCAGCAACGTTGATGATGGTCTCCATCGCCGTGCCCGTTATTCCAATCTGGGGGAAGGTTGCGTTGGATGAATTCAAGGATGACAGTGAAAGGGCGGTGAAGAGGCAAAAATATGTTGAAAGTCAGTTTGGTGAAATGTTTAGCAGTTATCAGACTGCCGCTAGGGATAAAGCTTTGGATAAACTTGAGAAACCCATTAATGCGAAAATTGGAGTCGTGTGTGGCTGGTTGATGACGGGAGTAAAATACGTGGCTTGGACTGGGGGGCTGCTTGTTTTGATTCCTTTAGGACTTACCGAAATCTTATGTGGAACTCGGGAAAGGGATGATGATTTCATGATCCTACAGCAGTGATGGATTGGTTTATCGTTGAGAACGGGGAGGCGGCGGGGCCTTTTAAGGAATCGGAAATTCGGCGTTGGTTGGATTCGGGGAAACTTACGCCGGAGACGCACGCGAACCATGAAGGAATGGATGAGTGGAAGCCGTTGTCGGAATTAATGCCTGATGATGCGGTTGAAAATCTTCCCCCGACGTTTTCTGTTGAGGAGCCATCAAGTGTTTCTGAGGTGCCTGCTGAGGTGGGAACAAGCGAATCCCCGAAGGAAGTCAACGGCGATCAAGCGGATCTTCGTCGTTACCAACCGGCGCAGGAGGAACGCATTCGAAGTTGGGCATGGACGGTGGTGGGGGCGATGTATTTGATCGCATTCTTTTGGCCAACTAAATTATCCGATGGAATGGGTGTGGTGAATTTCCACTTCGCGTGGGCTAAGGAACATCTTTCTTGGTCTGCGATTCCACTAATGGTTTGGCCGGCGGTGGCTGGATTGGGGGCGATCGCTCTGGGCTGGGTCTTGCGCGGGCGGTGGCGGGCAGTTCTCGGCGGGATTTTGTGTGTGTCCCCGTTGATCCTAGTTTTTTTAGTAGGAGGTGATGGCTTTGTGAGAATGGTGGAGGCGCTCGGCACGTTGGAGGGCGTGGACGTCAGCGATCAAGAATCGGTCAATCAAGCGGCTGAAAAAGGCAAACATTTCATGACTGGAATACTCGGGGTGTTTGCGGCGATGGCGTTGGGGATGGTGTTGATCGTGGGCGGCGCGCTGTCGGTTTATCTAATGCTTCTCTTGACGCCGCCGGCGGTGCGTCATTTGCGGCCAAACTCGTCGGGAGCGTATTACTTTGGTTTGGTGGGTGGAATTATTCTGTTTATTTTTCAATTGGTGTTGTTGATCCTTTCACTCCTTTCATTTATGGGCAGTGTCCTATTCGGATTGGGGCAAGTGTTGGCGATGGGGCTTCAGATGGCGGCGGTGATCATTAGTTTATTGAATTTGTCCAGCCATCCGCCCAAGGAATCCACCCGGCGCGCATTGTGGTCCTTGGGATTGGGATTTAGCGGTCTGGTGGTTTACCTGCTGTGCCTGTTGGTTGTGCCGTTGATTGAGGGGGAAGTGCAGGCGGTGGTGGGTATGTATGTGTTCAAGGCATTTTTGGGGTTTGCTGCTGCAGCGTTGGTTTTACCGCTGGCGGTGATGGACCTTTGGTTGGGGCGAGCAGAGGCAACACCGCAAAACGATTGACCATGAACTGCTTTTCCCGCAAACACACGGCGCATGAGTGAGGCTGAGGGTAACGAGGGGTTGAAGGATTTCATCCGGGATCGCGTGCAGGCGGATTTGACGGCGGGAAAGTATCCCGGCGTGGTCACACGGTTTCCGCCGGAGCCCAATGGGTATTTGCATCTTGGCCATGCGAAATCCATTTGTCTGAATTTCGGCATCGCGCTAGAGAATGGCGGGGTGTGCAATCTGCGCTTTGATGACACCAATCCTGTGAAAGAGGACACGGAGTATGTTGACTCGATCACCGAGGATGTTCAGTGGCTGATCGATGGCTGGGCGGATTCGGTGCTCTCGGAAAAAACGTTTTTTGCCTCGGACTATTTTGAACAGTTATATGGCTACGCCGTGCAATTGATCGAGGGTGGCAAGGCCTACGTATGCGAGTTGCAGCCGGATGAGTGGGAGGAATATCGAGGCGCGCCGGAGAAGCCCGGTAAGGAAAGCCCCGGCCGCAGCCGGTCGCCGAGGGGAAATCTTGAGCTCTTCGAGCGCATGCGAGCGGGAGAATTTGCTGATGGCGAAAAAACGCTGCGCGCGAAGATCGACATGGCCTCGCCAAACCTCCACATGCGCGATCCGGTGATCTATCGCATTCGGCATGAGGAACATCATCATGCCGGCGATCAGTGGTGCCTCTATCCGATGTACGATTTCACGCATTGTCTTTCGGACAGTATTGAGGGCATCAGTCACTCGATTTGCACGCTGGAGTTTGAGGTGCATCGGCCGTTGTACGATTGGGTGCTGGGTAATCTGCCCGTGCCACAGCCACGCCCGCATCAACATGAATTTTCCCGGCTCAACCCCACCTACATGGTGATGAGCAAGCGTAAGCTGCTGCAGTTGGTGGAGGACCAGCATGTGTCCGGTTGGGATGATCCGCGCATGCCGACCATTGCCGGGTATCGCCGGCGCGGTTTCACGGCCTCCGCTATCCGCAATTTCTGTCAAGGGGTGGGCGTGACCAAGTACAAGGGAGTGACCGATGTTAGCCTTCTTGAAAACGCCATTCGCGAGGAGCTGAACAAAACCGCTGAGCGGCGGTGCGCGGTCTTGGATCCGCTGGAGGTTGTAATCGAGAATTATCCGGAGGGGGAATCCGAAGAGCTGGAGTCGGTGAACAATCCCGAGGACGAAAACGCCGGTAAACGCTCGGTGCCGTTTGGTCGACGGTTGTTCATTGAGCGCGCGGATTTCATGGAGGACCCGCCCAAGAAATTTTTCCGTCTCGGTCCCGGCCGTGAAGTGCGGCTGCGTTACGCCTATTTTATCACCTGCCAAAGCGTGGAGAAGGACGCCGAAGGCAACATCACCCGGCTCATTTGCACCTACGATCCCGAAACCCGCGGGGGGCAAGCGCCCGATGGCCGCAAGGTGAAGGGCACAATGCACTGGGTCAGTGCCGAGCATGCTGTGGATGCCGAGGTGCGCCTGTACGACAGACTTTTCACGGAGCCCGAGCCGGAAGCGGCAGGGGATTTCCTTGAGTGTCTGAACCCCGATTCGCTGAAGGTCGTCACCGGTAAACTGGAACCTTCGCTAGCCGATTTGCCTTTGGGCGAGAGCGTGCAATTCGAGCGGCTCGGTTACTTTACACCCGACGCCAAGGATACTACGCCGGAGAAGCCCGTCTTCAATCGCATCGTTGGACTGCGCGACAGCTGGGCGAAGATTGCGAAGAAGTAATTCCCACGCAGAACAGTGTTTGTAGGGCAAACGCTTTAGGTTGCCACTACATGGTCCTGGGGTATCCACGGTCCCGCTGCAGGCGGTGATTGGATCGTTCGCTGCCCGATGCGCGCCGGCGGCTTTGACAACGACGACGTTTAGCTTCTCCACCGCCACCACGGCGGTGTACAGAGTTTCGAGCACAACAAGGGGATCGCTCATGGGTAAAATGTGGAGTGGAGCCCTGAAGAGGCAAAGGTTTTTCGTTGCTTCCGCGCGCTATTAGGCAAATCGTTCTTGATCATGGTCGAGCCCAAACAACGCGTGGACACCGGCGCCTCGTATCTACAATCCAAACGCGAGTTGTTTGTGATGATCGGGGCGTGGGTGATCACGGCGCTCTGGGTGTTGGGCTACAATTCGCAGGCGGCGTACGCGGCGGAAACTGAAACGCCGGTTCGGATGCTTTTCGGTCTGCCGCGCTGGACGGTGATCGGCTGGTTGCTGCCATTGCTGGTGGCAAATGCATTCACCATTTGGTTTTGCCTGCGCTTCATGCGGGATGAGCCGATGGAGGAGTTGCCGGAAGACGAATGATTGGCGCGGACTCCATTTTGGCTTCGACGGCAGGCAACGCGGCGCTGATCAGCTTTGCGTTGTACATGGTGGTCGTGTTCGTGTTGGCCGGCTTAGCCAACCGCGAACAGTCGGGGAAATCATTCCTCAACGAATATTTTCTCGGGAGCCGCAACCTCGGCATGTGGGCGTTTGCTTTTACCTACGCGGCCACCAGCGCTTCGGGCGGCAGCTTTATGGGGTTTCCCTCACTTATCTACACACACGGTTGGGTCATGGCGCTCTGGATTGGGGGGTACATCATCGTGCCGCTGGTTGCGATCGGCCTTATCGCCAAGCGCCTAAATCAAGTGGCCCGCAAGAGCGGTAGCATTACCGTGCCAGAGCTGCTACGCAAACGCTTAGGCAGCGATACAGTGGGCACTGTGGCGACGGTGCTGCTGGTGTTCTTTCAATTCTTTTTTCTACTCGCCCAGTTCAAAGCCGGGGCAAAAATCATGACGACCTTGCTCGGCGATGTGGAGATCTATCAAGCGGCCGTGGCAGTGGTGGATCGTTTCACCGCACCGATCCCTTGGGTCGGCGCGGCGGAGGCGGATTATCTGTTGTGTCTACTGGTGTTTGCTGCCTCAGTGGTGGCCTACACGGCTTGGGGGGGCTTTCGCGCGGTGGTGTGGACGGATATGATGCAGGGCGTAATCATGGGGCTCGGCGTGGTGATCCTGCTGGGCCTTGCGCTCACGCAGGTGGGCGGTTTGAGCAACGCGACACAGGAATTGTCCAGACAAGTTCCGCCGCGCGATGGGAACGCGACTTTGGTTCGAATGGAATCGGATACACCCCTCGCCTTGGCCAAGGGAGCTTGGCTGGAATTGCCGGTGGAGGAAAAGCGTCAGCCCTTTGTTCGTCTCAAAGAAGCCGTTGAATTTCCTGAAGGTCAGACGGAACTCATCGGTGTGCCGGTGATCGAGGTGCGGACTTCTCTGAAAAACGCTACCGAACTGAAATCGATTCGAGCACAGGTGAAGGATGCGGGTGTGCGCGCACAGTCCGTGGATGTGGAAGGCTATCAATACGGCGACGACAAGCCGGGGGTATACGTCAGCGCGCCGGGACCGAAGTCCGGCAGCACCACAGGGTTTCTGCCCATCATGTTGGCAGTGAGTTTTTTCTGTTTTTGGCCATTTGCCGGCGCGGCTCAGCCAAGCTATATGGCACGGCAAATGGCGTTTAAGGATATCCCGACGCTGAGGCATTCCATCATCTTTGTGGCCCTGTATTTTTCGCTGATCTACTTTCCGTTAATCATCATCTTCACCTGCGGGCGCGTGCTGTTGCCGGGCTGGGAAATTGATGCCGACCGCGTGATGCCCGAGATGGCGACCTTCCTTACCTCATCAGCCGGCGTGCCGTGGCTGGCCGGACTGTTGGTGGCCGCACCGTTTGCGGCCGTGATGAGCAGCGTGGATAGTTTTCTTTTGTTGGTCTCCGGCAGTGTGGTGCGCGATGTGTATCAACGCAAAAACTCCAAAGCGAGCGAGGCGCAGATGAAAAAGGTGACCTACTGGACCACCGTCGGCGTCGGCGCTCTGGCAATGTTGGCGATGCTGAATCCGCCACAATTTTTACAGGACCTGATTGTCTTCGGCTCCGGCGGCTTGGGCGCCAGCTTTTTAATGCCGGTTATTCTGACTCTGTACTGGCCCCGCCTCACACCCCGAGCCACCGTGGCCGGCATGCTTAGCGGCGGCGGCACGATGGCCGCGTTTTATCTGATCGGCTATCTTGTTCACGACAAGTTCAGTGCTTATGAACTGCTGAGCATTCATCCCTTCATCTGGAGCGTGCTGGTCTCAGCACTGGTTATGTTGATTGCCACAAAAGGATCGAGGCCAACGGATCCTGTATTGGTGGAAAAATATTTTGGTAATGTTGGTAACAAAGGGGGAAACATTTGATGCGATGGATTTGTTTGACGTTGGTTTGTATGGCTTGGGACGTTTGGTCGGCGAATCAAGTGGTGTGGCATCCCAAGGCAAGGACGTTTGATCTGCGGGTAAAGAATGTGCCGCTGGACACGTTTCTGGGGATGGTCAAAGCCGAGACTGGTTGGGAGGTGAAAATGGAGCCAGGGCTGCAACAGATCGTGAGTGGGAAATTTCGAGACAAACCGGCGGCGGATGCGATCCGGTTGATGCTGGGCCGCGTACGCTTTGCCTTGCTGCCACGCGTGGAAGGGGGGACGCGTCTGTTAGTGTATGCTGGCAATACACGGGGGGCAACTCGAACGGTGGAGGCTGTGGAGCAGGCGGCGACGAACGACGGGAATCCCGATGAGACTTTGTTTCATCTACCGGTGAAGATTCATTATCTGAAAAGCCGGTATGTCTCGATTAACGCGGATGCCAAGATAACGGATTTGCGACCACTGTTTGCCGGAGCAAATGAAATTTGGGGCCAAGGAAAAGTACGTTTTGCACCGGCGCGACCTGAACAACTCTTGCCGGCGGATGCAGCGGCGGAGAAGGAGTTTGCCGATCTGTTCAAGCCGAGTGTACCCTCGGCGTTTGTGCGCCTGCATCAGTCCCGCATTTTACACCGAATGATTCCGGATTTCCCGGATCGCGGGAAGGTTTTCCGAGTGGTGGTGTTATACACCATGCCGGATGCGTTTGGGGCAGTTTACATGCCGAAGAAAGGTGTTGTGCTGATGCCGCAGGTAAAATTTGCGGGATTGATCGACAAGGGGGGAGTCTGGAAGGACGGTTCCCCGGTCTTCTTTGCTCAATCCAATATCCTCGCGCATGAGCTAGGGCATGCCTTGGGGCTGCCACACGTATCGGTGCAGGGGAACTTGATGATCGACGGGCGCCTGCGCGAAGGCAGCGGAGTGGGGCCGGGAACGAAGCTTACTGAAAAACAAATCCAAGCCGCCCGGGCTCAAGCGAAAACCGGTGGGCCGCGCGTGCCCGGGATAAACCCCCAAGCCGGTGATTGATCACCAAGTAAGTCAGTGTTAGCCTGCGTTCCGCAGTCATGAATTTGCCTTGGAAAACCCGTCGCCGACTCAATTCAAAAGGCGCCTCGTTGATCGAGATGCTGGTAGTGATGGCCATCATTGCAATCCTAGCATCAATGATGTTTCCGGTTTTTTCTAAGGCAATCAAGAAAGCCCGTTCCGTCGGCCGGCCGGTAGACCCCAATGATCCATCTAAGGGGATGTATGGTCCTTCTTCCGTGAAGCCGGAGGACGAGCACTTGCTCGATTGATTAACCTTGCGGGACGCCGGGAGGGATTTTTTCGGTGTATGGCTGGGCCACAAAGCGGGTGATCAATAGTTCCGCTTCGGTTAATTCTTGGGGTGACATTTTTTCGCGGATGGTGGGCAGGAATTTTTCGGCGCCTTGGTTGCCCGTTTGGGCGGCCAGCTTCATCCATTTATAGGCGCCAACCAGATCCTTGTTGCCAACGGCCCCGCTGGCCAGTAGTAGCGCCAAGTTGATTTGCCCTAAAGCCAGTCCTTGCCGGGAACTGGCGAGATACCACTTGGCGGCTTCTTCGTAATCCTTGCGGATACCGACGCCGTTTTCATGCATCCAAGCCAGCTTCACTTGGGCGTAGGCGTTGCCGAGTTCGGCCGCGCGTAGCATCCATTCCATTGCAAGAATGGAATCCTGCTCCACGCCGCGCCCGTCAAGATAAAGGCAGGCGAGGTTGTACATGGCCATGGAATATCCGCGGTCGGCTGCCTGCGTATAATACTTTACGGCCAATTTCGGATTGCTCGGGACGGATATTCCCTTCTCAAAAAGCCAGGCCACGGCGTTCATGGAATACACGTTCCCGGCGTTGAGCGCCTGTTCATAATGTTCCAGAGCCTTGCGGATATCCGGCTTCACGCCCAGTCCACGCTCAAACATGATGCCCAGATTATGGTGGGCGTGATGGTTGCTGGCTTCGGCTGATTTACGGAACCATTTTACTGCGGTGAAGGCATCGGGCTTAGTCCCCTTGCCATCGCGGTAGAGGCAGCCCAGGTTGTTCTGTGCCATTGGATGACCGGCGTGTTGCTGGCCGGTTTTAAAGTCGCGATATTCCTGCGCGGCCTGTGTGTAAAGTTGTAATGCCTGTCGATAGTCCTGCGGCACGCCATAGCCGCGTTCGTATAGCCAGCCGAGATTAGTGCGGGCATGGTTGTTGCCTTGTTCCGCCGACATGCGAAACAGGGTGGAGGCGGTTTTGTAATCCTGGATCACGCCGCGGCCATCGCGGTACAGGCAGCCGAGATTATTTTGTGCCATGGAATGCCCGCCGCGTTCGGCCGCTTGGCGGTACCAGGCGGCGGCCTCGCGGACATCGGCTTTCACGCCCGTGCCGGTATCGTAACGCCAGCCCAGATGGACCATGGCAAAATAATCGTTGCTCTGGGCGCGTTCGTAGAGTTCCTCAACAGAGGTCTTGGCAAACCGGCCTCCCTTAGTGCTGCGCCAGTCCGTTGGGTCGGTGGATTCACACGAATTCCAAAACAACACCAACGGCAAAATTGCCAAGATGCTGCTCCAATATTTGGTAATCCGGATGCCTCCTTGCATCGAACTTAATTTCTACAGGACGTACAATTATTGCAAGCGGGAGTCATTCACAGTCCGGCGGATTGTAAAATGTCCTGAAACATGCCACGGTCTCGCGCATGGGGAATTCATTTGGCGAAATCTTCCGCATAACCACTTGGGGCGAAAGCCACGGTGGCGGGGTAGGCGTGGTGATTGATGGTTGCCCGCCGCGTATCCCGTTGAGTGAGAAAGACATCCAGCCCGAGCTGGATCGCCGCCGGCCAGGGCAATCGAAGATTGTGACGCAGCGTGATGAAGTGGACAAGGTTCGTATTGTTTCTGGTACGTTTAAGGGCAAAACGCTTGGCACGCCGATCGCGTTGTTAGTTGACAACACCGATCAACGCTCGGAGGCCTACACTGAGATGGAGACGAAATATCGGCCGAGCCATGCCGATTACACCTACGATGCTAAGTACGGTATTCGCGCCTGGCCTGGGGGCGGGCGCACCAGTGCGCGTGAAACGATCGGTCGCGTGGCCGCCGGCGCGGTGGCCAAGAAGATTCTCAAGAAACAATTCGGAGCGGAAGTGCTCGCTTGCGTCAGTCAAGTGAAGCACATCGCTGCGGACATTAATCCGGACAAGTTTACCCTGAAACAGGTGGAGGCGAACATCGTGCGTTGCCCGCATCAGGCCACTGCGGAGAAGATGGTTCGCCTGATTGAACGTGTGCGTAAACAGGGCGACAGCGTGGGCGGCATTATTACTGGCGTGGCGCGTGGCGTGCCGGTGGGATGGGGTGAGCCGGTGTTTGACCGCTTGGAGGCGGATCTGGCTAAGGCGATGCTCAGTTTGCCGGCCTCCAAGGCATTCGATATTGGCTCCGGCTTTGAGGGCATCACCCTACAAGGCAGCGAACATAATGACATCTTTCGT
>PVBE011223868.1_pt1 | contig 19255 bp, 19 predicted proteins | sample 1631181 | NCBI WGS metagenome assembly PVBE01 (sample SAMN08397723, study PRJNA350692) | Marine metagenome, whole genome shotgun sequencing project. | isolation source: water | place: Pacific Ocean | collected 2012-04 | reverse complement strand
CGTGGAGAAAGATAAGGATTGGGCACTTGATTGTACAAAACGCGCAATAGCACCCGCCCTGCGCCCTCCGACCGTTTTCTACGAAAGATTTGTTAGCCTGAAGAGCGACACAGAGCCGATCGATATCGATAACGAGATGGTAGAAGCGCTTAAAGTCCTTCGGCGGGATGATTCCGAGAATCCACTGTGGGCTCAGATTCTGGGTTATGTCCGGTTTCAACGTGGAGGTTGGGAAGTGATCGATGCTCTCCAACAGATGACCACGGCCATCGAGTACGGTGCAACAAACCGTACACCTTATGTTATCGCGGCCGAATCCGCGAGGCTCCTGGACAGGTTGGATCGAGCCACTGAACTTTTGCGCGAGGGGCTTTCCAGGTACCCCAATGATCTGGGCATGATGAATAACCTGGTCTTTACCCTTTCCCTCGCACCGGAAGGCATTGAGGAAGCCCTGGATAGCCTGCCGGCCCTGATGCAGCAAGCGCGGAACAGCCTGCAGGTTTTGGACACGGCATCGGTTGTTTACACGCGCTCGGGGCTCCTCGACGATGCCGAGACAATTCTGAAGCAGATCCTTCTAAAGGTCGAGGATGGCAGCCGCTCCTGGTTCCGTGCAAGCACGAGGTTTGCGGAGGTTAAGCTTCTGCGGGGAGATGCGAAAGCGGCCCTGAAAGATCTCCATGCCCTGATTCATCATTCCGCAGGTATGCCCGATGACGACGTGCTGGTTCTGACGCGCCTTATCGATGAGGCCGAACTTGCAAAAGCCAAACAGGAACTGAGGGACAGCGAAACGTAGCCTTTCGTTATCCCTTCTCCAGGCGTTTCTTCTTCTTCCGCATAGACATTGCAGACGCGATGAAAGCAGATGCCAGCATGAATATCTCGGCAGGTTCCGGAACCGTCAGCTTGAAGTCATCGAGCCCGTATGTCTGCTCGTCCGGGCCGTCGCGGTAAATATAGATTCCTATCCAATCCACCGTCGACAGATCCGAGAGATACTGATCCTCAGTGGATCCCGGGTACATCCAGTCTTCCCAGTCCGACAGCGATAGCTCGTAAGTCGTCCATTCCTGGGTTGACGAAGGCGGCGTGATAACCATGGCCCAGACCTCGCTATTCGTGTCGGAAGACCACTGCACCTGGAGAGCATCCGGTGTCTCATCTTCCGCCCAGAAGTCAAATTCTATGAAACTGTCAGTGGTCCAGGTTCCCGCGAAAAGATCTTCGGCCTGAACGTAGATCACGTCAGACCATTCATCCTGCCCCGATTCAGGTTCCGTGGTTGTTGGAAAAGTAATCGCCAACCAGTCTTGGGATGCGCCGTCGTCCAGCGTTGTGTAGCTGCTCGACCAGTCCTCAGCACCAGAATTCCAGTCCATTTCGCCAAGGATAACGTCGGCGAGAGAGCACAGGGGGAATGCAAAGATACATACTGCCAGAACATACAGCAGTCTTCCGGCCAGTGTCCTTGTTCCCATGTTTGACAACATTCTCATAAAATATTTTCCGAATAACAGTGTATCACAGCGTGCAGTGTTTTTCAAAACCGTTCTTACTCTCCTGGAACTTCGACCTCGACCATGTAGTACTTTGGCAGCCCGTTAGTTGCCGTCACGTCTTCATATACATTCGTGTATGGCGTGGCGGGCAGGCCCGAAACCAGTGTCATAAAACCGGAATCAAGGCTTGGTGTACTCCATACCGCGTATGTTCTGTCGGGGATCGAATCCCAAAACAAGATGACACCTTTATCGCCTGAAAGGTGGTTTGTCACGCCTATTTCTACCTCGAATACCGAAGCAGCGTTCAATGGATGCGTTCCTGCCCAGTATTCGGCGAAGCCGTTCATTCCGTCCTGATCGTCGTCTGCCAACGCATCTCCGGCGTTAAGAGGATCGAGTCCGTAAGTCATTTCCCACTGTTCCGCAGACTGCGGATACACAGCGTTGTACCCACAGACCCTGCGCAAGATAGTAGGATAGAACTGTCAAGTCTGTATAATACTCCCCGAGCCTCTCTATGTCAATGTCTCTTGAGGAGCTTTTACCGCCGCTGTTAGTCTTCTACTATTTTATAAAGTTCTGCAGTCCAGCTAGTTACAATGTTCATTCGTGAGTCTTTACCCGTGAGTCTCTACCCCGGTCGTCACAATACTCCACAATTCCATCATTCCAAACCTGTTACATTGGACCACAGATCAGACTGCATACAATTCTGGATTGTTCGGGCCAGAAGTTAACAACGCGCGCAGAATCCTCAAAAGGAATCCTCAAAAGCGCAGCGCTTCTTGACGCTGAACGTAAGTTCATATATAACTGGTGCCTATCAATTCAGGAGGTAGCTATGCCCAGGAAGACCAACATGCAGGAAAAGATCGGTGCGTTGAGGGCCTTTTACACGGCCGAGAGGCGGGTTCCCGGTTACAACGAGATGCTCAGAATTTTCAACTACCGCTCAAAGAACGCAGTTTTCGGGCTACTGTCGAGGCTTGAAGAATCGGGATACATCACCAAAAACAAGGGCAAGATTGCTTTAACCGATAAGCTCACCGGCGCGATACGCCTGCTTGGCGAGGTTAATGCCGGTTTCCCGTCTCCCGCCGAAGAGGAACTGATCGATACACTGAGCCTCGACGATTTTCTCGTCGACCGGCCCGAAGCTACATTCATGCTGAAGGTAACGGGCGATTCAATGATAGACGCGGGGATTCAACCCGGCGACATGGTGCTGGTCGAAAAAGGTAAGGCCCCGAGGAACAACGATATTGTTATCGCCGAGGTCGACGGCGAATGGACGATGAAGTATTTCATGAAAGACCGCCGTGGGGTTCGCCTCGAACCCGCCAACAAAGCCTACGCAACCATACGCCCAAAAAACTCACTCGAAATCGGCGGGATCGTCCGGACAGTCATAAGGAAATACGATTAGAGCACTTCAAAAAACGACATGGCCGCCTTCTCGGGAGGGTCGCCGGCCTCGGCGACCGCGGACAGCGAGGACGCTGTCCCTGCCAGTCTATCAGTTCAGCCGTAGTTCTACTTAACCTGCTCCAGATTCGGAGACGGCTTCCGGAAGTTCCTGCGGAAGTTCTTCTGCCTCCGGAATATCAAGATCCTCCCCTTCCGGTTCATCGTCTCCCCACTTCCCAAAGTCCCCGGCAATTTCTTCAGCGGTTGGCTTCGGTGGAACGATATCGTCCGGTGTGCCTTCCATACCGTCGGAGCCGAGACTGAGCAGCACTACGACTTCACCCTCTAAACGATACACGTATCGCCTGTACCACGGATCCGGGCGGATAAGGTTCACGTAATAGCCCCGCCAGCCGATGAAGTCGTCATCACTTACCAGTGACTTCAAACTTTCTTCAGTGCTCGGGTATCGCCGGCAGTCATGGCGGAATCTCTCCAGGGCGATGCGTAACGCCTTGAGGTCCTTCATCGCGATATCACCGGCAGGTGTCTTCTTGCGCGTTTCGATCTGGAATTTCGAACGTCCCGCCAACAGCCCGCCAACCACCACGAGCAGGGCCAGGAAGAAAAGAAGGAGGGTGGGTTTCTTCTCCACGAGAAGCTCCGGTAACGGAGATTCGGATGACCTGATGTTTTTTCTTTCTTCTGTTCTCCTTGCCCGGGCCCGGGCGGCGCGCCGTTTGCGCGCCGCCGGATCCTTAAGATGCTCGGGCACACGCATGGCTTTCCCGCAGCTTGGGCATTCAGTCCTGGCCTCGGGGCCATGAATCTCGTGGCAATATGGACACCGGAATTTCATTTGCTCGCTGTCAGTTTAACGCATGCCGTCGGGCTATCCTTAGCCGGAACCATTCAACCCGGGATGTCCCTGGCTTCGCGAGTCAGCCTCTCTATAAGCGACTTGTACTCCGGGTAGATCCTGCAAAGCTCTTGTCTATCAGCCATCTCGAAATCATGGAAGTCAAAACCCGGAGACACTGTACACCCCGCGAGAGAATAGGAACCGGGCAACACTGTCTCGGCCGCAAACCAGCATCCAGTCGGGACCGTCAACTGCGGCTGCCGGCCGCTTTCCATATCATTGCCAAGATCCAGGCAGCGGTAGCTTCCATCCTGCGACAGCACGTGTATTGTAATTCCCGCACCGTCGTAGTGATGCCACAGTTCATCGGATCTTATACGGTGAAAAGCCGAGAAATCAGGATGTTCCAAGAGGAAATAGATGGCAGTGGAGAAGCATCGATCCCCAGCATAGCGGCCTGGTAGTGCAGTTACGTCAATAAGCTCAGCGCTTCGATACGTCTCGCGAAAGAATCCGCCTTCGGGGTGCCTCTCAAGTTTGAGAGCCTCGATAAGGCGCGGTGCGGAGTTCATGCAAGCCCCTGCACATTACTCCCAGTAGTACATCATACCCAGGGAAGTAATCCATACATCTTCAAGAGTCTCTGTCTCATTGAAAACTCCCTTGATCACGATCGCCATGTTGTCGGTCATTGATAGATCGAGTCCGACGCCAAGCAAGATCACGTTCTCCGACGAGGTATGGGAGCTTTCGTAAAAACGGTCTTCTCCCTTGAGCACGCTGAAGCCTTCCGCAGACCTTACCCTGTAACCCGCGGTCAAGAACGGCGAAAGCCCTCCATCAGCGGGGAGCAGGCGCTGCTTCAGCGTGACGGTTCCCTGCCTGACATCGGGATTCCCGTCGAGCTCATACTCCCCGTATTCCCCTATTACGGCAACGCTGGTCACCGGGAACATGTAGTACTTCATGCCGAGCCCAATGCTCCAGAAGTCGATGTTGTCCAGCATGTGTGGCGACACTGTTCCGTACTTGCCGCCGATGAGAAAAGCCCAGTCCTCCGCTGTATCTCTAATTGTCGTTTCGCCCCACAGCGTTCCTGATATCCCATCGGAACCATCAAAGAATGTGGATTCGACGCCGATTGTGTCGATGAGCCGTGCGCCACGATCGATTGCCTGTGCCGAGACGGCCGAGAACACTACCAGTGCTACCAAGAGTCCACAGATTGCCTTTTTCATCGGGGTGCTCTCCCTTGCGTTACTTTGCGCGTTACAGCAGTGCCACACGGCCTGCCGGACCAGCCTGACTTAGTCAGACATCTAACTTCATACGCTCTTTCTGTCAATCAAAAACAGGATCGCCGATTCTGCGAGTTTTCATTTCTTGGCCGAATCAGTATCGTCCAGGATGCCTTCCATCTGTTCGTTTCGCTGCGCCTCTATCTTGCGGAGCTTCTCCTTCACCTGCTGCCCCTGTTTCACGGCCCGGTAGCCCGTTACTTCGTCGGCGATGACGTCAACGACACCGGGGGCCTTATCCGGAGGCTTGCTCTCGGGGTTTTCATCCCTCGCGCATCCGGCTGCGAAGCATGCCAGCACCACCATGGAAAGCACGGATAACCTCACAATCCCAGTTTTCATGTCATCTCCCTCCTTGTCCAACAAACAGAACTAAGCACCCGATCCCAGAAATGAGCGAACTCGACCAGCCAGCGCCGGACAGGAAGTACCGTCAACCCCATGCAGAATCCTCTGCAGAGCCTGCCTGACCATGGGTCTCAAATCCTCCGCAAGTTTCTCTACCAACTGAAAGCAGGAAACGAGCCGAATTGCAGTGTTCTCGTTGATGGGTGCCAACATTAACACGATATCAGCCACCCATTCTATTCCCTTATCAGTCCAGAGCAGACCGTTATTTGTGGTCATTGGAACGTACAGGGCACGAGTGTGGCTTGGGTGATCGGGGCGGAAAGTGTTTCGCCGCGCCTCCTCGTCTACCAGGTCAAACGCTTCGGGGTCTCCACCTGTTCCCACGAGGGACAGGTACGTGATATAGGCGCTAAGGTGGTCCTTCCACATCTCAAAGGCTTCGGACATCAGTTTCTTGCTCTCCGGGTGGGTACATTCCCGTATGCACCCAAGAGCGGAAACCTTGTCGGATATATGCCATGCAGCGTGAAAGTGGTCTTCCGCCAGCTTGTGTGCGGCCGGAGTGTCGGCTTCGACTATTGCCCGCAACAGGACGGCCTTGAGGTGCCGCGCATGATAACCATCCTTAAGGTTGGGAGTCCTTGTATACGTGTCGATTTCGTCAAACGCGCCGACCAGGTCCCCCATGAACCTGCCGGCCACCTCGCCAAGCAGCCTCTTCCTCGCCTGGTAGCGCTCGCAATAGAAAGGAAGATACTCACGCTGCAGTGACATTTCCGCGATTGAAAGAAGATGAGATCTCAGTCCCTGCGGCAGATCGTGATCCAGAAGAATCTCGTGGTACAACTCCGGCCAGGTTTCGCCTATCGGTGCGGATGGATCCAGGATTAACTTAACCCGCTCCCGGTCAGTGAGCCGGCTCATGGCTTCAGCGCGATTGAACAGGTTGGGGTCGTAGCGAACCTGTGCCACGAGCTGATCCTCCGTGGAGCTATTGTCCTCGAACGTGCCGTAGAAGGAAACGTCGCGGTTGAAAGACATGAAGGCAGGTTTGGGGACGTCATTGAAAACAACCGTCTGTTCCGTGTCCTTCACTTCAATGACCGACGAAGTACACGCAATATCCACACCGCTACTGTCTACAGCGGCCATGGTCAGCGGAAAGTGAAAGGCCCCCCCGTCGCCAACGCGATCCTGTGATATGGAAACTTCAAGAGAACGTGCCGGCGCATCGTACCGATGCCGAACGGTGACCCGAGGGTACCCGATGCTGTGCAGCCACTCTTTCCGGAACTGCGATAAATCCCGCCCGCTTTCTTCCTGAAAAGAGGAGAAAAACTGGTCTGTATCTGCGTTTCCCCCCGTATATCTATTAAAATAGGCGTTTTTCGCTTTTCTGAAGCCTTTCGGGCCCAGGATAAGCCTGAGCATCCGTATGACTTCGGCAGCCTTTACGTATGTCAATCCGTCAACAAGCTCGTCTGGATCGTTAAAAGCTTCTCTTACTATTTTACCTTCATGCCCGGCGTCTTCAATGGCAAGGGGGCCTACTATGGGTGCGCGCACGGCTCCCATTTCTTCCAGCCGGGCCACGGTGGGGTCAAACTCCGTATGGGTGAACTGTCTCTCTACATCCACGGTGAATGCTTCATTCAGCCACATGTCAAACGGGGTGACCATCGTGACGTCGCTTCCGCACTGGTTGTGCTCGAACTCGTGAACAATAACGCCGTACGCATACGCCAACCGCCTGTCGGTGGTGTATTCATCAACAAGCGCGGCGTCGGTAACAATTGTCGTGTTGCCGACATTTTCCATTCCGCCGAAGTTCGACTTCTCCATGCATATCGTGCGGTAAACGTCGTGAGCGTACTCGTATTCCTGCGACTGGCCCTGCCACAGCACAGATGTCTTGAGAATCTCCATGGGGAGCCTTGCCCCGTCTATTCTTCCGGGCGGAACAAGATACTCAAGCCTGATCTTGCGCCCGGACGGATACACGACTTCGTCCGACAGCACATCCCAGGTTCCGACCGCCACGAGAAACAGGTATGGAGCCATCGGGATAGGATTGTCATACGTGATGATCTTCCTGGAAGGATCACCAGGCTTCAGTACTGGTTCACCAGACGGGTTGTGTTCCCGGCTGATGTTTCCGTTGGAAATGAGATGCGTGTACCGGGCATCCGCTTCTATTGTCGTAACCATCGTACATTTGGCACGACAATCATCGATTATGGGCACTATTCTCTGGAATCCCCATTGCTGGCATTGCGATATGTACTGTTGGGGACAGCCGTCAGGAGTTGCATCCTTGTATATGCCCTCAAGTATACTGTCGGAAGGCACGCACGTTGTTACGGTGGTAAGCTCGAAGGATGTCCCTTCGGCGATCGTCTGCGGCAGCAGAACAGTCAGGGCACTTGAGTCGCGGTTGTACTCGTATTCAACCGGCTGGTTCTCCGGGCCCCACGAGACAGACAGTATATCAAGGTTGCGCGCGTCCAGCCTGATCCGGGACAGATCCTTGCAGGCCTCCATTCTCAGCCGGCTGCGCGCCCGTACTGTTTCGCCCTCGAAACAGACTTCAATATCAAGATGTTTCAGGCTTACATCCAGGGGGCCGAAATCCGATCTGCGGTACCGAAACTGCGTCTTATCAAGCATTTACGTCTCCGGGGCGAGAATTCGCCTTTCTGAGGCACATTTTGTGGTTGTGTATAACCTGTTAATAACTGTTAATTCATTCTCTCCATATTCGGGCCGCAAAAACGGCCACAAATTCATAGCTTTCGCGGCTAAGGTTGCCTGAAACGGATTTTCAACGCAGGAAAGGCTTGTCCTGTTCGTATAACATGCTCATAACCAAGTTGTTATAGTATCTTGTCAGGCCCTTGTCTATTCCGTTTCCAACAAGGCCTGGCCGGGGGACAGGTACTCATACTTGAGAATGCGACTGTCAGCCCCATTTACTGCCTGCATTTCTGCCTTTTTGATAAGTAGCAGTTTTGGACTGGTTTTACAGTCGCCGCCCAAGCCCTGTGTAAACCGTTGCAAGGCATCAGAATACAACCGGAATCACTGCCTGGCACATCGCCCTATTCGTCTTTCTTGCGGGGCTTGCCGAGCGATCCGTTAAACAGTCCCTTGATCAGGTCCTCCACTGCATCTTCTTCCTCCACCAGTTTCTCCACGGCTTCTGACGCTTTCTTGATATCTTCGTCGCTTACCAATCCTTCCAGAAGTCCTTTGCCTTCGGATCCGCCTCCGCCAAGAAGTTCAGTTAGGGCCTCTGCAGTCTTTTCCCCATCACCGGCGAGATCGTCGGCAAGAGCCTTCGCAACGTCCACAATATTGTCCTGGAAGTTGTCGGAAACTGTCTTCAGAAACGCGTAAGTGAAGTTCAACTCCGGCTCGGAGACCGTTCCGCCAAGCGGGATTGGAACGGAAACGGATGGAATGACGTTAAATCCGGGCGGCAGCGTCTTTGCAAATTTTCCGGTCGGCACAACGTTCTTCATTTTAATATCGATGTGCGACTCCCTGCTGTCGAACTCCCCGTCTCTGCAGCGCATCTTGAGTTCGAGTGACAGCGAGGAACAGGTGAATTCGCCAAGCGCCAGGTAAGGCTGAATCAAGTCGATATCGACGGATGCAATGTCACCGGACAGGTCGAAGCTCGATTTGACCGGATCAGCCATAGGGCCAAGTCGTCCCCGGAGATCGGTAACGCACAGGTTAGTGTTCCCAGACAGCGATCCTTCTATGCGGATATCTCCCCAGTCTCCCGCGTACTCTTCAAATGTCGCCAGGTTGTCGACAGTTGTAACCAGGTCCAAGGTGAAGTCGACCGGCTTTTTCGGCGCGATGGCGTGGTCTACATAGCGTACCCTCGTGTTCAGAAGCAACCTGTCCACGGTAGCTTTTGGAAACCCCGAGGCCGCCACTTCTCCAGTCTTCTCCTGCTTCCCCTCCGGTGGTGCCTCTGGACGGGCCGCCGCCGGCTCCGCCGGTGATAACCTGTCGGCCACCACTTTCAGATTAACGGGCCGCTTATCCTGCCGCACTATCGTGAGTACGGCATCAGTGACTTCTGCACCAGAAATATGAACCAATCCTCCACGGAGTAGCGACGGGAGATTCATTTGAATGACCAGGTTGTCGAGTGTCAGAATGGCCGGTTCCGAGAATCCATCCGGATTCCCTACCGTGATTCCGTTCACGTTCAGGGATCCCCCAAGCAGGTTTATCCCGGCATCATCGATGTTGACGTCAACTTTCAGTTTCTCTTCCGCTACAGGCACGAAGTACTTGTTCAGCAACTCGCCCAGGTGCCTTTCCAGAACCATGTGAAGAGCCACGGAACCCGCAGCCAGTATTATCAGGATCACCGCCAGGCAGGCGGCTACGCGTTTCTGCCATTTGCTCATAATGTGCCTCTATCTTTCCCTGACTCTCTAAGTATCTTCGCGTATCAGTTTAAATAGGGGCGCAAGAAACCTGCAAGATCAATCATACCTTGTAGAATCAATACATTCGGAGTAATACTGCTTATCATTCCGAGAATTTGCTTAGGGTAGCGACAGATGCTGAGTATCGAAAGTCTACATTACGGATCGTGTGGCCCCGTATCTTTACGAGTAGACGCCGGTGAGTGCGTGGGAATAACGGGTGCATCGGGGTCGGGCAAGACGATGTTGCTGCGTGCGCTGTGCGATCTGGACCCCTGGAGCGGTTTCATCAGCCTGAACGGCACCGAGGCAACAGCCACTCCAGCGCCGCAATGGCGCAGAAGAATGGGCTTCCTGCCCGCAGAAAGCCGCTGGTGGTACGACACGGTGGGCGAACACTTCCCTTCGGAAGTTCCGGGCGAATACATGGGCTCGGTTGATTTTGAGCCGGACGTGCTGAAATGGCAGGTGAGTCGTCTTTCAAGCGGTGAGAAACAGCGTCTGGCGCTCGTGCGTCTGCTTTGCGTAAAACCCCGAGCCCTGTTGCTTGACGAACCCACGACGCACCTGGATCCCGAAAGGGTGCTGGGAGCTTCCTCACTTATTCGGATGTACAGGGAGGAATCCAGGGTCCCCGTTCTGTGGGTTGCTCACAACCGTGCCAGGCTTGAGGAAGAAAGTTCGCGACGCTACTGCCTGGTAAACGGCCAGCTGGTGCAGGAGAAAGATCCGGAATGATAAGCCTGTCTCCATTCGATGTTTCCATCGCCGCGGCGCTCGTAGTGGTGGTGTCTCTGCTGTCGCTTCGGATGCAGCTCCGTGTCGGCAAGCAGATGCTGATAGCCGGAATACGAACGGTAATACAGTTGACCCTCCTTGGCCTGGTCCTGAAATGGGTATTCACGCTGAGCAACTCGTTGTGGGTGATGATTCTTTGGGCGGGAATGCTTTTCATCGCCGGCAGAGAGGTAATGTGCCGCCAGCAACGCAGGTTTTCCGGATGGTGGGGATACGGACTTGGAACCCTATCAATGTTCGTGTCGTCATTCACCGTAGTGCTGATCGCCCTCTTCGTGGTGGTGCGAGTGAAACCCTGGTACGCGCCGCAGTACGCAATCCCGCTCCTTGGAATGCTGCTCGGAAACACCATGAACGGCGTGGCCCTTGGGTTGGACCGGCTTACCGAGACGGCGTGGAAGCAGCGCGAAAGTATTGAAGCGCGGTTAATCCTCGGTCAGACCTGGAACGAAGCCATAAGTGATATTCGCCACGAAAGCATGCGCTCCGCCCTGACGCCCATTATCAACACGATGTCGATTGTCGGATTGGTGAGTCTGCCGGGAATGATGACCGGTCAAATCCTATCGGGTGCTTCACCCATGGACGCGGTTAAGTACCAGATTATGATCCTCTTTCTTATTGCCGGGGGAATCGGATTAGGCAGCATGGTTGCGGTGCAAATGGCGGCGAGAAGGCTTTTCGACGAACGCCAGAGGCTCAGGATGGACCGGCTTCGTCAGGCGGGATCATGACGTAGGCGGACGTATGTCGGTGTATTTCCTGCCTTCCCTGGATTCCACCGTATCAAGAACCCTGGGCACAAAACTCTGCGTTTCGTACGGCAGATACGGAGCAATCTGGGCATACGTGCATGCCCTGTGACGGCGCAGCAGCCTGCTTACCGTCCCCTCGCCGGCGTTGTAGGCTGTGCCACTGCAAGTTGCCAGCAGTCAAACTCCCGGTACAGGAAGCCGAGGTATCTTGCTGCCGCCCTGGCACTCTTGAGCGGGTTTGTCCTCTCGTCGTTACGGCCTGTTCTCAGGCCGAACCGGCGGGCGGTTACAGGCATGAACTGAAACAGGCCCAGGGCTCCGGCGGAACTGCGTGCTCTTGGGTCGAGTGCCGACTCAATCTCAGCGATCCATGCCAGCTCGGCGGGCACACCTTCCTGGACGAAGATATCTTTCAAGCGCCCGATCATGTCGGTTTCCGCGGGGGCCGTGCTGCGGCTGTCCGGCGATACCGGGACACGTTCCGAGCCCTGCACTGGGGGCTTTTTGAGTTTTCGGATCTTCGGCCTTACGGCAAAGAAACTGGTGTTGCGCAGGCTTAAGAGAGGCCCCTGGCCCATGGCACCAAAGTGTCCTCCCATGTCGTCGCCGGGCGACGACATAAGCAGCAACCCCAGAGTAAAGCATCCCGCTGTCGTTCTCATCGTTTTCATCAGATTTCACCAATGGTGGGCGGGGTTTGTACCACAACGTGGGAATAATGCAACAATGAATCTGCATCTTTTCTTCTTGTCCTTAACGCCGATCTGTGGCTGCCCATCCGCGTATTCTTTTCTCTCGTCTGTGCGGACAAAACACGAACGAAGCGTAAATCCTCTTTTCTCAACGGTGTGTTGCGCAAAGACGAAAGCGTAGGAATCAACTGTCCGCGAGTCCCGGCACCAGAGCAAGCACGGTGTCCGGCATGCGCGAACCCTCCCAATTCTCGTGCAAAGAGACGTCCATCGGCGGGAGGAACGCCGGCCTCGGCGTCCGAATCCCATTTGCGAAACACGCCGTTAATACTTGAAATCATCTCCCAAAGTGCCAATATTGCCGCGGAATGAACGAACGAGACCTCCGCACGAAGCCGCAGACCAGGCTTGGGATTCTTGGTGGGACCTTCAATCCCGTTCACATTGGTCACCTTATCCTTGCCCAGAACGCAATGGAGATTTTCGACTTGGCCAAGGTGTTGTTTGTGCCCTGTGACAACCCGCCTCACAAGGGCCGTTCTCTGTTGCTGGAACCCCGGCATCGCCTGGCGATGCTGGAGCATGCGCTCGAAGGAGAACTGCGTTTCGATGTATGTGACGTTGAGATAGAGCGTGGCGGGATATCGTATACGGTTGATACGTTGAGGGAACTGGAACAGAGGTATTCCGATACCTCGCTTCATTTCATCGTGGGGACCGATACGTTAACAGAATTGCATACGTGGAAGGATATCTACAGGATTCTTGATATGTGCACCTTTGTCTCTCTATGCAGGCCCGGTGCGGATGTTTCGAGAATCTCCCGGGAGAGTCTCCGCCTGGATCCACCATGGCCGGACCGTTTGCTTGCGAACGTGGCAACGGGCAGGCTGATAGATGTGTCGTCATCGGACATCAGGTACAGGGTGGCCGAGGGACTCAGTATCCGCTATCTTGTTCCCGATGCCGTCGAAATGTATATTGCCGAGCACGGATTATATACGTGAACTACGTGCCGTCTCGTGCCCGTGAACGGATCGAATGGCGGCTTAAGTGATCTGAATTGAAAAGTACAGTGGAGTAAACATAATTGTGGAAACCGGTTCATTAGACCTGGCGAATGCCGCGGCGGAAATCCTTGAGTCCAAAAAGGGCGAGAACGTATCGATTCGCGATGTACGGGAGAATTCGGCAGTGACAGACTTCTATGTCGTTGCCTCAGGATTCAGCCCGCCTCACCTCAAAGCGATGTTCAACGAAGTGCAGCGGGGGCTCAAGAAAATCGGTGTGCGGTGCTACCGCAAGGCGGGTGACCCGGAATGTGGCTGGCTGATTCTGGATTACATCGACGTCATCATACACATATTCTCGGATGAAGCTCGGTCGTATTACGCAATCGAAGAGTTGTGGGAGCAGGGTCCAGCGGAAGAGCCTCCTCACTGAAGACCTCTTCGGTTCCGAAACCCTCCATGATCAGAAGCTGACGCGCAAGGGCGCGGACGCGTTCCTCCTCCATCTCCCCTGTGACCGCCTCATCCTGAACATCCTCTTCGGATACCATTGCAACGAGAACCTGCAACTGGCTAACTTGATCTGGTTGCTCCTCGTCGGGCACCAGCGCAAACCAACCGGTGACGGCAAGCGCCAGGGCCGCAGCACATGCGGCAAGCCGTACCGCCGGTCGCGTAAAGAGAATCCGGTTTCGGCCGGCCGGTTCCCGGGCTTCCGAGAGTATCCTTGATACGATTCCCGGCGAGGGCTCGGCGGAGACAAGGGCGTTCTGTGCCTGCAGGAAAAGATTGTCCAACTCCTCCCGGAGAGCCATGTTCTCGTCGCTCTGCGCAAGCAGCAGTTCCAACTCCGCCTTCTCGGCCGGGGCCAGCTCGCCTGACTGTGCGAGCAGGATCTTTCTTTCCAACTCTGATCGATTCATGATGCGACTCCTTCGGCAACTGTCTCGCGAGCGCCGGTCTGCGCGTTCTCGCTGGGATTTGTTAATTCAACATAATCTTCTTTCAAAGCGCGGCGCAACTTGTGCAGCGCGTATTGCATTCTCGCCAGGGCGGTGTTTATCGACGTCTTCTGGATCCGCGCGATCTCCTTGAACGGGACATTCGCCTGTACCCGCAACAGGAACACTTCTTTTTGTTCTATAGGCAAAGTGTTCACCTCCTCGGCAATTCTGTTGCCCAGCTCGTTTGCCTGCGCGAACACCGCCGGATCTGGCGTTCCGGCCGGCAAACGGTCGACGAGCGGGCTTCCTTTATCGCTTTCCACGTCCAACACCAGGGAAGGCCGTTTTCGACGCCCACGGTCTATGATAAGGTTTCGGGCAATTGTCACGAGCCATCCGAAAAAGCTCCCTTTCCTGTAGCGATGGGCCTTCTTTATGACCCTCAGCCACACCTCCTGAAACACTTCATCCGCCTCGGCCATGTTCGGTGTCATATTAAGTATGTAGGAGAAAAGCGGTCTGCGGTACCGGTCGACAAGCTGCGCAAGAGCATCCGCCTGCCCTTCGCGATAGCATGAAAGCAACTCATAGTCGGTCGATTCCATTGTCTCGGCTTCTTCTCCTTAACCCTCTCGGACATATAACGCGCGGTGATGCCTGTTTATTGCCCGACTATCTTCCCTATATGGGCAAACGCTTCGGAGCAATACGCCGCGATGATCCGGGTTTCGTCCGACATGATGCCTACCGTCTCTTCCAGCGTCACGTCCGAAACCACAACTATCCATACCAGGATACCAAGTACGTTGAGAAAGAAAATGAACGTATATGAGAAGACGTACCCGCAGTCCCGTATGTCTGTCTGATGCTGCAAAAGGGTACTGATGGTGAACGTGAAATGAAACCCCCATGTCAGTCCGATAAGCCCGAACCAGAACACGTAGTAATCCGCCACAGGCAGAAATATGGAAAGGATACAGTAGGCAGCAATGACAATTACCGTGTAGAGAGGGAAGAAATACGGGGCCAGCATAACGAGGAAGTTGCTCTTGGACAATACAACCGAACCACTGTCCTTCGCAACCTTGATCCCATGCACTACAGCGCCCGACATCCATGCCCAGAGGGCGTGCGTGAGTTCGTGGGCCAGGATATAGGATCTGACCGGGCGTGGAAGGGTGAAGTAGAGAAAAAGCCATAGGCCGAATCCCATGACGATCGCCCATTCTGCCGGGGTTGCTGCCCCTGCGCCATCGGGGTGGGAGGAAAGCAGAATCCCGAACAGCGCTTTCGCCGCCGCAAAGCAAAGCGGCAAGAGCAGGAATCCAGCAATTAATCTTACAATTCTCATCACGTTTTACCCCTGCATCATGCCGCATCAACTACTCCAAGACAAACATGGAAAACCAAAACCAAATGGCCGGCCCCGGGTGATTCTCAGAGAAGAATCGGCAGAATAACCAAAAAAATAGGTTGACCGTGGGCCCTTCAGCGCTATTATTGCCGAGCTTTTTACCTCCAGGATCGAGAATACTAGCAAGGAGAAGGCAAAAACATGCCTACGACTAAGAGCGCAATTAAGTGGATAAAGACATCCGAGAAAAGACGTCAGAGCAACAAGGCCGTCAATAGCCGCACAAAATCAAGCCAGAAGAAGTTTCTGAGTTCCCTGGAAGACAAGGGCGCAGCGGAGCAATCCCTGAAGGAATACTTCTCTGTCCTGGACAAAGCGGTAAAAAAAGGCGTGATCAAGCGCAACACGGCTGCAAGGCGTAAATCTACCGCTGCCAGGAAAGTGGCCGCCATATAGAGCTGATCGCTCTTCCGCCAGCCCCTGTAACGTAGTATCGTTTCCGGTCGGGTTGTACCCTGTCGTCGCCCGCGAACTGATGCCCGCATCTCCTCACATCCGTGGCATCGCCGCCCTCATCAACCATCAACCATTTACCATCAACCATCGGGTTTTCCACGAATGCGGAAAACCCGCCCCCATATCGCAATTGCCCTGCAGGGCTTTTCGTCGTACTCTTTGTTTTTGGATTCCTTAAACGGCAGGAACATGGCTGCGAGCAAACCAATAATCAGGAAAAGATCCGATCATCGTGTGTCGAGGAAGAACATTGATCCCGATGCATTGAAAGTGCTCTATCGTCTGAGCCGTCACGGGTACATCGCATACCTTGTCGGTGGAAGCGTGCGGGATCTCCTTCTCCACCGCAACCCCAAGGACTTCGATATCAGCACGGATGCCCATCCGCGTCAGATCAAAAGACTGTTTCGCAATTGCTTTCTCATTGGCCGTCGGTTCCGTCTCGCCCATATTCGTTTCGGGCAGAAAGTCATAGAAACCAGCACGTTCAGGAGAGAACCTGTTCCCATGGATCCCGCGGCGCCTGTCACGGACCTGTATCAGCACCAGAACAACACGTTCGGGACCCCTTCGGAAGATGCCCACCGCAGGGATTTCACTGTTAACGGGCTGTTCTACGATATAAAGACATTCAGCGTGATTGATCACGTGGGTGGGCTCAGAGATCTCGACAAGCATCTGATCCGGTCAATAGGAGATCCCAACATACGTTTCCGCGAAGATCCGGTCAGAATGCTCAGGGCCGTCCGGTTTGCTTCACGCCTGGGCTTCAGAATAGAGTCGGGGACCTACAAAGCACTGCTGAAACACCACAAGGATATCACCAAGGCCTCGGCGCCCCGGTTGATCGAGGATATTGCCAAGCTATTCGCATTCCGCTCCGGCGAGAAAGCGTTCAGGATGCTTCGTGAATCGAAGCTTATGGCCGATCTCCTTCCCGAGCTGGCCGCCTACCTGGAGTCATCTTCGGACGGAGGGGAACTGATGTGGGGGTGCCTGAATGCGCTTGATTCCCTTTCCATCCCGAAAGGCGAGGAACCCAACCTGGCCCTTCGCATGGCCACCCTTTGTTACGCGATGTTCCAGGACCGTCTGTACTTTCTTCGGGAACACGAGCAGAAAATCGATTACGCAGACGTTGCGCGGGATATTGTGGACAAAATGGCCAAGCACCTTAGAATCCCGAAGAAGATCCAATACGAAATGGCCGGGTTGCTTGCGTCCCAGCGCCGTATCGAGGACCCGTCCCTGCGCTTCTCAAAAAGAAAGTTCATGTCACAACCCATCTTTCCCAACGCCTTGCGCCTCTACGAAATCCGTGTTGCCGCCGCCGATGGGGACAAGTCTCAACTGGGCCGCTGGTTGGGCCTGTATAAAGATTTTAAGGGAAGCGGAGGGCAGTCCGGGGAAGACACGGCGCGCAACCAGCGCAGGAGCGGTGGCAGACGTGGCGGCAGGCGCAGGAGAAGACCCCCCAGGGGGCCGCGCAGCCAGGGCACGGGTGGCGGTGCTTCGACACCCCGTCGGAATCAATCGGGCGGAACTGGGCACAGGGCCACTTCGGGATAGGGATGCTGGTGGAACCACAGACCAACACGAACGACCGTTTATCCGCTAATCTCGACGGCGGAAAAGATTTCTGGAAGTCCCTCGTCTCGCGAATTTCCGATCTCCCCCTACCCCTGGTAAGGGCGATTGCCGAGCTTTTGACAGGTCTTGGCCGGGAACGTTACAAGAAGATCGGCCGGGATGCCGGGGAGAGACTCAGGCAGGAACGTGCCGAGTGTTTCTTGTCCGACATATTCCCTTCCGCGCCACTGCCTCGACCCGGCCCCGAAAGACAGGAGCCCCGCCCGGTAGAGCCCGTAGACCCCGAAATGGTCGGTGAGATGCTGGGGCCTGGCGGCGCGTTTGCCGTACAGCTAACCGGGTATGAGCACCGTTCCGGCCAGATCGAGATGGCCCGCGCCGTGACGGGCTGTCTCAATTCTTCAAAGCACCTCATGGTTGAAGGCGGCACCGGCATTGGCAAGAGCCTCGCGTACCTCGTTCCGTCTGTTCTCTGGTCGCTTGTCAACGGCAGGCCGGTAGTCGTCAGTACAAACACGAAGAACCTCCAGCATCAGCTTTTCGGTAAAGATCTTCCCCTGATACGAAGAGTGATGGATTCGGACTTCAGGGCGGCCCTCATCAAGGGGCGAATGAACTACCTGTGCCTGCGCAAAACACTTTTTGCCGTCGAACACCCGCTTTCGGAACTGACTCCGGAAGAGCGACCAAAGATGGTCCGGCTGCTTTGCTGGGTTGCCGGTTCGGAAACCGGGGATCTGTCGGAATGCCCGGTATGGGACAAGAAGACTTCACGAGCCCTTGGCCTGACGGTAACGGCCACGGGAGAGGAATGCATGGGCCGCGCCTGCAGGATGTCCAGAAAATGCTTCCTTCTCAGGGCACGGGCAAAAGCACAAACCGCGGACCTCGTGATTGCCAACCACGCCCTGATATTCGCGGAGATGGGGATGACAAGTCCTGCGCTGCCGCCGTTTTCGCATGTTGTCTTTGACGAGGCGCACAACCTTGAAGAAGCCGCCACAAAGCATTTCTCGGTAGAGCTCTCCATGCCAAGGGTCAAGTTCGAGTTAAGCAGGATATGGCGCCCAAAAGGAAAGCACGACGGGCTTGGTCTCATCCCTGGAGTAACCCGGCAGGTTGAGAGCGGAGCTTTCGCCGGGGACGAACGAATCAAAACCGACACCATCAGTGAAGCCTGGGCCGTTGTGGATTCGGTAAAACGCGTTGACAGGAGCGCATCCGCGTTTTTCGATGCGCTGGCGGTTATTGTGGGCAAGAAGGAGAGCACCCTGCGTATATATGCGGGTGACCACGAATCTTCACGGTGGTCATCGGCTATGTCGGCGAAAGAGGATCTTCAGAAATCGGTTCGCGAAATCATCGCTGACATCGAAAAACTCATGAAATCACTGAGGGCACTTGAATGCGATGGTCTTCCTTTTCACCTGGAGGCCGTTCACGATCTTGAGGGTGCGGTCTGCCAGCTTCACGAGCTTTGTACGGACATGGATTTCGTTCTCGACGCCGCTGCCGAGGACTTCGTGTTCTGGATAGAAAAGGCGGACAGGCGACAGGATAAAGCCAGGGCCTGGGGTGCCCCGGTGAGCGTCGGAGACCGTCTCGAGAACGACCTCTATTCGCAGAAAGAATGTGTAGTCTTCTCTTCGGCAACGCTGTCCGTGAACGGATCCTACGACTTCTTGAAGAAGCGCATAGGGCTAGATGCAATACCGCCGG
>PVBE010332258.1_pt1 | contig 19257 bp, 22 predicted proteins | sample 1631181 | NCBI WGS metagenome assembly PVBE01 (sample SAMN08397723, study PRJNA350692) | Marine metagenome, whole genome shotgun sequencing project. | isolation source: water | place: Pacific Ocean | collected 2012-04 | reverse complement strand
CTATGTCCCGGCAGGGGTGACTATTGCGATGGTCACCGCAACCTTTACCCTGGAGTCCAATGGATGGCGAGGGCTCAGTTGAGCTAGCTATAGTAACATTCAAAACTGAAAACGAAGTAGTATTTACAGTGGATGCATTTCCAAAAACAACACCATCATCAATAATGCCATTACAATTGTCATCTATATCATTATAACTCTCACTAACACCTGGATTAATCAAAGGATTAGTCTCATTACAATCCGTTCCCCCCATAGAAATATTAGAATAACCATCGTTGTCTCCATCAGAATCAATCAAATAATCTGAGTTCAAATACCAGGGATCATACAAATAACCAGAAAGATTCCTATCTATAAATGTTCCATTCATAGTCCCCCAATAGTTATAGGATAAATTTACAGACAGACTAGACAAAACAACCCAAGCAGAATTATTAAAGATACTATTGTTCTTCACAGTCACATCGGAAGAATAGTTCACCAAAAGCCCAATCCTAAAATTCTCTATTGTGCACCGCTTTATCGTAATGTTCTCAACACTCCGATTAACCTCAATCCCAACAGAATTTAAATTAGTAAAATCCCCACTCCCGTTAAGTATACTTTGATTACAGTCCAATACAGTGTTGTTCCCAGCAATATTAACCCCACTATCCAAATTAAAAGTGTCCCTACAAAAAGTAGTGTTCGAAATCAAAGTCATATTGTCCTTAGCAGAAACACATGAAGCATTTACAAAGATATACCTCACACCAGTAACTCCAAAATTACCAGCAGCATCACTCCCAAAAACTCTATAAGAATAATTTCCAAAATTAATCTGAGTCTCATTAAAGAACCAATTCTTCCCAGAACCTTGCATCGTCTGGTTATTAGTCCCGTTCCATTCAACTAATGCAGCAGACAAAATCTCTGTACTTGTAATATTTACAAAAACTGAATTATTAAAACTAACACTGTTATTTTCTGGAGTCGCATTAACAAAAGTAATATTTGGAACAATCTTATCAAGAGAAAGTAATGCCTTATAGATATTTAATCTAGGCATCGTTAATCCAGAAGCACCAAAGTCAGTAAGATTATCTGAATTCCCTCTAAGAATACTCAAAACATCAGATTGGTTCAATGTTGAGTTATACGACAACAGCATACCAACAGCTCCAGAAACATGTGGAGTAGCCATAGAAGTCCCAGATAAAGTCGCATAAGTATTATCATAATAAGTACTGTATATACTGTCACCTGGAGCACCAACATCAACCCATGAGCCATAATTAGAACCTCCTGCTTTGGTATCAGTACTTGTTGTCCACGCAACAGATATTACATTCGAATAAGCAGCAGGATATGAATTAGTTATAGAATTAGTGTTCTCATTACCTGCAGCTGCAATTAGTATCACACTTTTATTATAAGCATAATCAATTGCTTCCTGTACAACAGCCGAATCCCCACCACCAAAACTCATACTAATGATATCAGCCCCATTATCAGCAGCATAATGCAGTGCTTGAGATATATCAGCAGCAGTTAGGGACCCATCACCATCAGCTTCCTTATACCCTGCCCTTATCGGCATGATAGTACAATTCCAGCAAACCCCTGCTACGCCTACCCCATTATTTGTATCAGCAGCCACAATTCCAGCTACATGAGTTCCATGACCATGAAAATCCATTGAATTATTATCCTCATTACCATCACAATCCTCTCCATCTGCACAGCCAGAAGAAGTATCCACAAAATCGTATCCATTATAATCATCAACATAATTATTACCGTCATTATCAACTCCGTCATAAGGGTCCTCATCACTATTATTCCATATCCTTAAATCAAGATCAGGGTGATTCCAATCAACACCAGTATCGACAACCGCAATAATAACAGTTCCATTCCCTTTTGTAATATTCCATGCCAATGTTGCATTAATCTTAGGAATATTCCATTGATTCACATGTATGTCATCAGCCTGTTCAAACGTCCTCAAAATATAATTAGGTTCTGCAAATTCCACATTAGGGTTCTTCTTATATTCCCTAAGCGCCCTCTTCATATCTTTCTTATTGGCAAACTTAATTTTCTGAATCCTTTTGTCTTTCTTCAAAACTTGGTCTTTCTTCCTTACCTTAAATTCCCTATCTAACTCATCAATAGATTTTGATCTAACCATCATCCTGCTCCTAAAACCTTTCTTGGCTGGCTCTTCCTTATACTTCACAATAATCTCTCCAGGAACATAATCCTCTCCCGCCAAATCATCCTCAAAAATCTCAGAATTAACTGAATAAACAAGACCAATAACTAGCAAAAACATTACTAAAATCATCACACCCCTTTTCATACTCAACCAACTACCATAAAGTTATATAAATTTTATGCCTACACTCAAATCCAAATATCTAATCTACTGCTTGTCTCAGTTTTTTCAAAAAATGCTGTACCTATTCCCTTACCCACAAAAAAAGAATTTTGATTAAGGGCACTTGCAAAAACATCAAACAATGATCTCTCCCTCATATATTCAGCAATATCTGCAGTAATATTAATCTCAGTTTCAATAAACTTAACAGCTTCCTTCTCTCCACCAAGCTCATCAACTAACCCAACATCCATAGCCTCAGAACCAAGATAAAATATTCCTGAAGAAATCTCTTTAACTTGCCATTCCTCTAAGTCTCTGTTCTCCTTGACTGCCTCAATAAAGTAATCATGCATCTTATCAATCTTTTTCTGTAGCATAACCCTCTCAGTCGCACTCAGTCTTTTCAACGGGTCTCCCAAGTCCTTATACTCCCCACCAACAAACCTACGATAAGACATATTATACCTTTCAATAAACCCAGCAAATTCAATATGGGAAGCAATAACCCCAACAGACCCAGTCACTGACATCTGATTTGCAACAATATGGTCAGTTGCAGATGCAATCCAATAAGCCCCTGACGCTCCTGCATCCCTAATCCACGCAACTGTTGTCTTATTAATCTCTTTTACCTTATCAGCAATCTCAACAGAAGCAACGGGAGTCCCTCCAGGACTATTAATCTCAAGTATTATTGCCTGAACAGAAGGATTACTCTCAGCTTTCTCAAGGAAGTTAATTATCTCATCAGAAGAAACAACATCGCCCATCAGTCCCCCTTCTCCATTAGATATAACTCCTTTTATAGGTATTAATGCAACATTTCCAGAAACGCTATCAAAATCATTATCCACAAATAAAGATAAGATTCCTGCCATAATAAAACTAATTAACCCTAGTATAATTAAAAAAACAATTATGAATCCCCATTTTTTGTTTTTCATATTATCATCACCTTCATCAAACAGTATAATCCTGAATTGTTTTTGTTTTACTAAATATTTCACTTAACCTTTGATTATCCTTATTAAAGAACATCACAATTGGGTCTATCAGCCATAATAGGATAAATGGGAACACAGGTAAAACAAATAAACTTCTAACAATTGCTTGCCAAAACTTCATCTTCTTTTTCTCACTTACAACAAATACATTCATGAACATCTTACCAATCGTCTGGCCCAGTTTCCATTCCAATATTGCAAAGTACAATAAAGATAAAATTCCAATAAACAAAGTAATAGTAGTCAATAAACCAGTAAACCCTGGATTCTCAATCAAAAAGTCAAATGTCTGAGAATATGATCCTCCCGCAGGCATAAGGTTCACAAGAATCCTTCTAAAAGGAAGAGCAATAACAAAATCTATGATTATTAAGTCTATCAAAAAAGCAAAAAGCCGTTTCCAAATAGAAGCAGGACCCTTAAACCTCTTTTCTTTAGGCAGTTTCAATGATATTCTCGCCATATTAACCAATTAAGTTTACCATTTTATAAAACTTTGTGTTCACTTTTAAAACAAAAACCTTTATAAGTTAGCCGGCCTTCTTAAACGAGATATGAGTAAGAAGAAAGAAGAACAAGAACAACAAGAAAAACTTCAACAAGAAATCAGTAGAATTAGACTTCCAAGAGGAAATCAAGTTTTAGGACTTCTCGAACAACGTTTAGGCGGCTCTAGGATGAGAGTTAAATGCCTAGATGGAAAGACAAGAATCTGCAGAATCCCAGGAAGATTAAAAAGAAGACTCTGGGTAAGAGATGGGGATATTGTGATTATTGAACCATGGGAGTATGGCGGAGACGAAAAAGGTGACGTTATTCTTAAGTACACTCCAACTCAAGTTAGATTCCTAAAGAAAAGAGGATTACTAAAGCAATTAGACGAAGTAGATGAGTTCTAATTTAAATGTCAGAATTCCACCCACCTCCAATGGGTAGTTCTTGACAAGTTAAAACAACCAATTGTCACTCTAGAATAGAAATATTTATATATCAATTATACCTTAACTAGAAATTATGGGGGAAAGAAATACTGCATTATTCTTAGTAACTGATATCATTGTACTAATTGTATTCATTGGATTAATATTTCTAACATTTAACTTAAGCGGATTATTCATAATTGGAGAGTTGGCTCTCCTATTCGCATTATTATTTTTTTCACTAGTTGCATTAGTTGCAGTTTATTATAAGATCAGATTTGGAAGTACTTTACTTATGTCGATATTCGCAATAGTTTTAATTAACCTATTATTTATCTACTTCAAAAAAGGTTCAATAAACTCTGCAGTATTTTTCATAACAATGCTCCTTTCACTAATTGGATTCTTAATAGCAGTCGCAAGTATCAAAAGAGACGATGATGAATTAGAAGATGAAGCACCTATTATCGAAGAGAACACAGAAACAATTGTTGAAGAAAAAGCAGAACCAATTGTTGAAGGAAAGGCAGAACCCATAACAGAAACAACTGAACCTGGCAAATTCGCAGCATCCAAAACCGGCTCATCCTACCACGCACCAAAGTGTGAGTGGGCAAAGAAGATAAAGAAGGAAAAATTGGTTTGGTTCGACTCAGAAGACGCAGCTAAGAAAGACGGTTACAAAGCTCATTCTTGTTTAAAATAGAATTGATTGGTTCACTAACATGCCACCAGCTAATATTGATTACCAAGAAAGTGATTTAAGTGAAGTAGATTTTAAAGGATTTCTATCAAGAGATAAAGCTGAGGACCTTGTTGGAACAATTACAGACAAACATGGCCCTGATATGTTTATAGCAGTTAAAAAAGATGAAATAGCAGTAATGGCAGAAGCAAGACATGAGAATGGTGGTGGACAAGGTTACGTTTCACTATGGGTTTATGAACGAGATCATCACCCAAAATTTGACATAATGGATGAAGTAAGAAGAGCCCATAATAGGGCTGAACGAAACGGCCTAGTGTGCGATGATGCAATAATAGTTGACACAGACTATGCAGAAGAATTTAGAGAAGCTTTAAGATCTGCTGGTTACAGAGTTTAACTTTCCCTAACCTAACTTATAACCGACGTCTTAATATCGGTCCTACACTTACATTCTACATTCTCTTTAAGCTTAGGTATTGCCTTTAAGAACAGCTTAATCACATTATCAGCATTCTGCTTAAATGTCTTTAACACCATCTGAATATCAACTGTCTCACCCTCTTTCCAGCAATCATAGTCAGTCGACATAACAACAACAGCGTAACATAACCCAGCTTCACGAGCAAGAACACATTCTGGAACAGTACTCATGTTAATCACATCAGCCTTCCACTGTCTCCATAAATGAGACTCAGCACGAGTAGAAAACCGAGGACCCTCTATTGTAATCACCGTCCCTTTCTCGTGAGCTCTCATCCCTAACTCATTCGCTGACTCATACAACGAATCCCTCATATCTTTACAAAAAGGCTCAGCCATAGGAATATGACAAACATGATCCTTCTCAAAAAAAGTAGATTTCCTCTTAGTAGTCCTATCAATAAACTGGTCAACCAACACAAAGTCACCTGGCTTAATCTCTTCCTTAAGAGAACCAGCAGCAGAACTAGCTAAGATGTGTGTACACCCTTGATCCTTCAAAGCCAAAATATTCGCCTGATTCGGAACATTAGTAGGCATTATCTCATGGCGCCTTCCATGTCTTGATAATATAACCACATCAATACCCTCAATACTACCTGTCATCAAACTAGAACTAGGCTTACCATACTTAGTCTCAACCTCAACCTCTTTCGCATCTTTAAGAATCTCTGGATTTTCAAGCCCCGACCCACCAATTATTCCAATTTTTACCATTTAACATCACCTAAGAAAAACAATTCTATTGAATTATAAAAATTTTATTATAATTTAAATTACTTCTTAACCTTCAACTTCTCCTTTACAGCCTTATCAGAAATAATAGCAGAATTTCCAGTCGGATCCTCAATAATCATCTTCTGATTCTCTTGACCCCACATAATCTTAGTTATTTTCTTAAGCATGTTCTTAGCCTTCTTCTTAAGAGCTACATCTTCCTCAGAATCACGAGCACTTTCAACCTCTCTTTTAATTCTCTTCAATATACCTTCAACATTAGTGATATACCCTTTCGAAGCAGGACCTGGAGTAATTGTCGTAATATGTGGAACCTTTATTGTAGCCTGAGAACTTCTTATAACCCGAATCTTCATATCTTCCTCAGATGAAATCTCAAGAGTAAACTTACTAGGCTCTTGTCCCGAAGTAGATTCAACATCAGCCATATGATATTTGCAGCTTGAACAAGTCATAGAAAAAACTAAAAGCTTTCCAAAATAAGGAACCTCCATCTCACCCTCGGTCAATGCCATAGTCTTCTTATGACACATAGGACACGTTTGTCCAGAAAGTTCCCCCATTTTGTTTTCAACTGCTTCTGCCATAGTCCTAAAGAAGGGAAATATGTTTATATACTTTTTGGTTGATGAATAAACAAAAAAAAGTTTACCATAAACTTTAAAAACCATCTAACTTTCTTATATCTAGATGGAAGAAGAAAAGCCAAACAAAATAAAAGACTTTTATGACAAAAATTACAAAAAGCTATTAGTCATACCTTTCCTATTATTATTCTTAGCAATTATAGCTATAGGTTACCAATACTCCACAACAGGAGATTTCATTAACAAAGATGTTTCACTAAAAGGGGGGTTAACAATAACTATTCCCACAAAAGCACCAATTAACCTATTAGATATTAAACAAAAACTCTCTACAGATTATCCAGAAAATGATATCTCAGTAAGGTCATTGACAAAAACAGGTAAGCAAGTAGGCATAATCATAACATCAGACATTGACGGAACAAAAAACGAAGAAGTAAATTCATTTATAGATTCAATCGAAAAAAACCTAAACAAGGAATTAGTTGAAGGAGAATATAGCGTAGAATTCGTAGGCTCATCCTTAGGAGCTAGTTTCTTTCAAGAAGCAATAAAAGCAATCTACATAGCTTTCCTATTCATGGGAGCAGTAGTATTCCTTTACTTCGGCACAAAGATGAAACATAAGTTAATCTCACTAGCCCTAGCAATTCTTGCAGCCATCTTCATCTTCATGGTAAAAAACCCATTTACAGATATATTAGCATATATAATCGGCATCTTACTCCTAATACTATATGTCAAATACAGTGCTCCAAGTGTTGCAGTCATTTTAGCTGCATTCTCAGATATTGTAGTTACTTTAGCAATCGTAAACATAATGGGGATGAAGATAAGTACAGCAGGTATTGCTGCTTTCTTAATAATAATAGGTTACTCAGTAGATACAGATATACTTCTATCAACAAGAGTTCTAAAAAAAAAAGAAGGAGAAGTAATTGATAGAATCGCTGGCGCATTCAAAACAGGAATGATGATGTCACTAACAACCATCGCAGCAGTTATTGTTTCACTAATCATTTCCCAATCAGAGGTCATCAGACAAATCATGACTATCCTGCTAATAGGACTTTTAGTAGACCTAATCAACACATGGATTCAAAATGCAGGTATACTAAAATTATACCTTGAAAAAAAGAACAAACCAGTTGAAGAAGAATGAAAATAAAAAAGGTTTTCCAAAACTTTAGAGTAGTCATCCTAATTATAGTCTTATTATTAGCAATTATAGCAATTAATCCAAACTTTGGTAACAATGGTGTTGCCATAAGAAATATACTAACAAATAGTTCTGCAGCTTTATCAAACATAGAAAGACCAAGACCAAATGCTCCTCCGATGAGTAGAGAAGTAATCGTCGCACTAGATAATCAAATAATTAACAATTTAGAAGAGTACTATGAAGCTGTGTCTCAACTCGAAGTAAACAAAACAGTTCAAATCAGAACCAACAAAGGAATATACAGATTAACAACCAGAGAAAAATTCCAAACAATTGAACTAAACGAAACCGAAAAAAAGACGATAGAAGAAATTGTTCCAATAAATGAAACTCACAATCAAACAATAACTAAAGAAGTAGAAGTTCCAAAAACCAAGCAAATATCCTTGGGTGTTGAAGAACTTGGGTTTATTGTACAAGATGCCCCAAAAACAAACATAAGAAAAGGATTAGACCTTCAAGGAGGGACAAGAGTCTTACTAAGCCCAGAAAAAAAGATTTCTCCATCAGATATGGATATCCTACTTAGCAACATTAAAGAGCGACTTAACGTTTTTGGATTATCTGACATCATAGTAAGAGAAGCAGGAGATTTATCAGACAATCAATATATAGTAGTAGAAATAGCAGGAGCAAACGAAGAAGAAGTTAAAGATTTGCTGGCTAAGCAAGGAAAATTCGAAGCAACAATTGGAAATCAAACTGTATTTAGCGGAGGCAAAGATATCACTTATGTATGTAGATCCGCTGAATGTGCAGGTATCAATCCACTACAACCTTGCGGCACTACAGCTAACGGACAGTGGTTGTGTAGATTTAGATTTTCCATGACATTAAATCCTGAAGCAGCTCAACGTCAAGCAGAAGCAACAAAAGATTTAGAAGTAATAACTGATGAAAACTCTCAAACTTACCTTAGTGAAAGTTTAGTCCTTATACTTGACAATCAAAAAGTAGATGAATTAAGTATTGGTGCAGAATTAAAAGGAAAAGCAGAAACCAACATTCAGATTTCTGGTTCAGGAATAGGAAATACTCAACAAGAAGGAATTTTTAATGCCTTGGGGAATATGAAAAGGCTCCAAACAATACTAATCACAGGTTCTTTACCAATAAAATTAGACATCATCAAGACAGACTCAATCTCCACTTTCTTAGGTGAAGAATTCCTAAATAATGCCATCTTAATAGGTTTACTAGCCGTCTTAACTGTAGTCATAATAATATTTGCAAGATACAGAAAAGTTCAGGTAGCAGTTCCAATGTTTATCACCATAATCTCAGAAGTCATTATCCTTCTGGGTGTTGCATCCTTAATCGGATGGAACATTGACTTAGCAGCAATAGCAGGTATACTAATTGCAGTTGGTACTGGTGTCGACCATCAAATTGTTATCACAGACGAAACATTAAAAGGAGAATTAAAATCTATCTTCAACTGGAAAGATCGTATTAAAAACGCATTCTTCATAATAATGGCTGCTTACTTTACAACATTAGTTGCAATGATCCCATTGATTTTCGCAGGAGCTGGTATGTTAAAAGGATTTGCACTTACAACAATAATTGGAGTTAGCGTAGGAGTATTTATTACCCGTCCAGCATATGCGTCCATTATTGAAATATTATTAAAAGAATAAAGAGGATTTATGACTACAAAATCTTGGGCAATCGGATTGATAATACTTTGTACTTTACTAACTTCTTCTGCCCAAATAATATATAAATTTGGCATAGAACCGCTTAACATATACCTAATAGCCTTAGGACTTGCTATCTATAGTGTTGCAGCAATCATACTAATCAAAGCCCTTAAAGGAGGAGAACTATCTGTACTATACCCACTCATCGCTACCAGCTATATATGGGTTAGTATATTTTCTCCAATATTTTTCTCAACTGATAGTATGAATTCCACTAAGTGGATAGGAGTAGTAGTCATAATAATAGGTATAAGCTTTATAGGGTTGGGAAGTAAAAGCAATTCGACAACCAACGAAACAGAGGTCCCAAATGCCAACTGAAGTATGGGCTATTGAGTTAGTCCTCCTTGCATCCCTGTTAGGTTCACTAGGCCCAATATTTTTAAAAAAATCTGCAAACGACTTTAGTCTAAATCCATTTAAACTAATAAAAAATTTCAACCTCCTAATTGGTTTAAGTTTCTATGCACTAGGCACTATCCTCTTCATCCCTGCATTAAAAGGCGGAGAACTATCAGTTTTATATCCTTTAATCGCAACAACATACATTTGGGTAAGTTTATGGTCTATGAAAATATTAAAGGAAAAAATGAATAAATTTAAATGGATGGGCATAGCAATCATAATCGTAGGAATAACATTTATAGGATTAGGTTCAATATAAAATGAAAACAATCATCTCTTTAGGGGGCTCATTAATCATTCCAGAGGAAATAGACCATACTTTTCTAAAACAGTTCAAAGAATTAATCAACAAACAAATAAAAAAAGGTAACTCATTTGTAATCTACTGTGGTGGTGGAAGTTTAGCAAGACGCTACCAAGATTCTGCAAAAAAGATAACTTCCTTAGACAATGAAGAACTTGACTGGCTAGGAATAAATGCGACTATCTTAAATGCTAATCTAATAAAAACAATATTCAAAAGTAATGCAGAAGAAAACATAGTAATCGATCCAACAAAGAAAATCAGCCCAAAAAAACCGGTATTAGTTGCAGCAGGGTGGAAACCAGGATGGAGCACCGATTATGATGCAGTCCTGTTAGCTAAAAACTTAAACATCAGAAGCGTAATCAATATGACTAATGTTGATTATGTCTATGATAAAAATCCAAAAGAACACAAAGATGCAAAACCTATTAAACAAACAACGTGGGGAGAATTCAGAAAACTTGTTGGAGATGAATGGACAGCAGGCCTAAACATGCCATTTGACCCAATAGCTGCAAAGGAATCTGAAAAATTAAATCTAAACGTTACAATCATAGGAAAGGATATTGACAATCTAGAAAAAGTTCTAGAAAATAAAGAATTCAAGGGAACTAAAATTAGATAAAGTCGCTAATCTTATGTCTAACTTCTTCGTGCCATAACCACAATAACAGCACAATAGCATCTACTCCATTCGCTATTGCAACAAATCCAGTCTTAGTAAATAAATCAAGACCATAAGTAGCAGTAGAAAAAGGATAAAAAGGCATGATGTATCCACTAAACACATAATCAAGAAATATATGAAATCCAGTTCCAAACGAAATTATTGCAAACAAAATAAAATATTTCTTACTCACACTCAAAAAAATCAAAGCTATAGCTAAAAACATTAAAGGAAAAAACAAAGAATGAGTTATAGTCCTATGAAACCACTCTACTTGAATCCCTAAAATATTCTTAAACAGCCAATAAACTGGTATATCAGCATCAGGCAATAATCCAGCTACCCCTCCAATAAAAACAAAAAGCAAAGGAATACTCCGTTTATTTTTGATAACATAGTCCCTAAATAAATCTATAACTATAATAGTAAACAATACATGAACTACTGCCTGGGGCATTCTACCTTTTTCTCAAAGCTTTTGCAGCTCTTTTTACTTTTCTTGCACCAGTTTTAGCAACTCGTTTAACTGCTCTTGCTCCCTTCCTAGCCTTAACTCCTGTTTTCTTAGCTACAGACTTAGCTTTGTTCAATTCAACAGAAATTATTTTATCAATCCGTTTCTTCTCTCTAGCTCCTTCAGTCATAACCTTCTTCACAACATTCATTGCATCCTTATTACTGAGCAATTTTTCCTTAACTAAAGGTCCCACAAGCTGTACTACCTTCTTCCGAGTTAAACTTGCAGCCCCCAAACCCAACAAAACGCTTTTTTGTACTAATTTTTTCATTTATTCACCTCAAATTTGTTTGAGGAGTTAGGAATTTTCATTCCTAAGACCTCCTTTTATGTTTTTTCGCCCCTCACTACTGAGACAAAAAATATGAAAAGTAAAGTCATGGCACTAACAAATGTGATAAATGAAACTAAAGGTAATCCTAGGAAAGTAGGCCCACTAACTTGAATTGTCAATGCACTAGCAACCAATAAGGCAGCAATAATCATACCATAAACCAACCGATTACTTGACTTATCAATCTCAAGAGACAGCTTCCTAATATCAGTATCTTCTACATCAACCTTAATCGTCCCATCTTTAATCTTATTTAAAACGGCCTCTGCTTCTCCAGGAAGCCTATTCAACAAACTATTGAATTTAACTGCACTTTTAATAAAGTTCTTAGCAATCTTTTTCGGACTCAAACTCTTTCTGACAAGTTTCTCAATAAATGGTTTGATACTAACCACAATATTAAATTTAGGGTCATACTCCAAAGCAATTCCTTCTAAAGTTACAATAGTTTTTCCAAATAATACAAAATCAATGGGCATCTTAAGTTTATATTTAAGAGCAATATCAAGGATTTCCTCAAGAACATGACTTAATTTAATTTCCCCTAATTCGCTTCCCTGTAAAGGTTCAATAACATTTTTTACTTCTTCTTTAAACTCATCCTTGTTTATTTTACCATCACTCATATCACTCATATCTAAAAAGACATCAACAATTCTTTCAGAATCCTGCTCAATAATCCCATAACACAAATCTATAGATTTCCTCTTTAAATCATCATTAAATCTACCCACTATACCAAAATCAACAAAAGATATCCTATTGTTACTTAAAACAAGTATGTTTCCAGGATGAGGATCAGCATGAAAAAACCCATGAATAAAAACTTGAGTCAAGATTGCATCAAATCCATTTTTAATTACCTTATCAAGGTTCAAATTCTTTTTCTTAATAGCCACTATATTCCTAATGTCAAGCGCATCAATATATTCTAAAGTTAACACCTTACTTGTAGAATATTCCTCATAAACTTTAGGAATAAAAACAGTTCTGCTCCCTTTAAAATTCTTATAAAATCTTTTTGCGTTTCTTGCCTCATTCTTAAAATCAAATTCTTTCTCGGTCCACTGAGCAAACTCATTTACAATCCCCTCCGGATTAAACTTAGCCAACTCGGGACTGTGCTTCTGAATAAGCTCAGCAATAACTTTCATTATCTCAATATCAGTTTCAATTATTTTTTTAATCTTAGGCCTTTGTACTTTAACTGCAACTTTTTTACCGTTTTTCAGAACAGCTTTATGAACTTGGCTAACAGAAGCTGATGCAATTGGCTCTTTATCAAAAGACCTAAACAATTTATTAGCTGGCTGCCCAAACTCACCCTCAATCATGTTCTCAATCTCCTTAAAAGGAACTGACTCAACATCATCCTGAAGTTTTTCAAACTCATTTATATATTTCTTAGGAATTAAGTCCGGCCTAACACTCATCAATTGCCCAAACTTAATAAAAGTCGGACCCAATTTCTCCAATATTAATCTAACCCTCACTTCTGGATTTAGCCTATCCCGAACTAACCTAAGTTTTAATTTTTTACCAAGGGGAACTTTATGGCCAAGTTTAATCTTGTTTAGTAAGTAGCCAAAACCTCCCTCAAAAAGAATTAAAATTATCTGATTCAACCTATTAACATCTCTTACCCCTTTTATTATACCAAAGGCCATATCCTAAATCATACTCTTCTTATTTATATACTTTATGAATAAGGAAACATTTTTAAAACAGCAATCCATCCTTTATAACATGAAAGATATATTCGAAGTAAGAATTCATGGGCGTGGTGGTCAAGGAGCAAAAACAGCCTCGCAATTTATAGCTGAAGCTGGAATGAGTAAAGGTAAATTTATCCAATCGTTCCCTGAATATGGCCCCGAACGAGCTGGTGCTCCTATGAAAGCTTATGCCAGGATTTCAGATAAACAAATTACAACCTATGCTCCAGTTGTCCAGCCAGATGTAGTCATGGTAATCGATCCAACTTTAGTAAACTCAGTAGATGTTGCAGAAGGCCTCACAGATGAAGGCACATTGATAGTTAACACTAATGAATCATCTGAAGACATTAAGAAAAAAACAAATTTTAATGGCAAAATATTTTGTGTAGATGCAACAAAGATCTCACTAGAAACTGTTGGTAAAAATCTTCCTAACACACCAATGTTAGGAGCATTGATTAAAGCAACAAACATAATCCCAATTGAAGCCGTATTTGACAGCATTAAGCATAAATTCCTAAAAAAATTAGGAGAAGATAAAACCAATCAAACAATAGATGGAGTAAAAAGAGCCTACGATGCCATATGACTAAAGAACACTTTTTCAGCAAACAAAGAAGTAGTAAAGAACTTCCAATAGGTGGCCTTATAGATGAAGCAGGATCATCCAAACATTTCAAAACAGGAGACTGGAAAAGCTTTAGACCAATCATTGATGAAAACAAATGTATCAACTGTATGTTTTGCGTTGTTTACTGTCCTGAAAATTGCATTAGAGCAAAAGATGACAAAAGAGGAGAAATTGATTTAAGTTATTGTAAAGGGTGCCTTATATGTCAGAATGTTTGCCCAGTAAAATGTATATCTAACAAAAAAGAATCGGAGTTTACTAAATAAAATGTCAAACATAAAAGCAATAACTGGTGGAGAAGCCGTAGCAGAAGCGATGAAACAGATTAATCCAGACGTAGTTGCAGCCTATCCAATTACTCCTCAAACAATTATAATGCAGAAATTCGCAGATTTCCATGCAGACGGCCTAGTGGATAGTGAAATGGTACGAGTTGAATCTGAACATTCTGCAATGTCTTGTGTTATTGGTTCATCTGCAGCAGGAGCAAGATCAATGACAGCAACTGCATCAGCGGGATTGGCATTGATGTGGGAAGTTGTAGGAATTGCAGCAGGATTAAGGTTACCTATGGTCATGGCAGTTGCTAACCGAGCCCTATCCGCTCCAATCAACATTCATTGTGACCATTCAGATGCAATGGGAGCAAGAGACTTAGGCTGGATAATGTTATTCAGTGAAAACGGACAAGAAGCTTATGAGAATATGTTCCTAGCAACAAGATTAGGGGAGCACAAAGGTATCTTTCTTCCAGTTATGGTAAACTTAGACGGATTCATAACATCTCATGGTGTAGAAAACATCAAAACATACGACGACGAAACCATAAAGAAATTTGTTGGAGAACGCGTAGCCAACAAACCGCTCCTAGATACAAACACACCAGTTACTTACGGGCCATTACAACTACAAGATTATTATTTCGAAACAAGATTCCAGCAAATTCCGGCAATGGAGAAAGTAAAAAAAGCTTATTTAGAGATCGGAAAAGAACTTTCGAAAATAACTGGAAACAAATATGATTACTTTGAAAAATATCAGATGGATGATGCAGAAGCGGTTATTGTAACAATGAACTCAACATCCGGCACAACAAAAACGGTTATTGATAGACTAAGGAAGGGGGGAAAGAAAGTTGGTTTATTAAAAATAAGATTATTCAGACCATTCCCTTACGAAGAAGTCATGGAAGCTCTAAAAGACATAAAAACAATCGCAGTTCTTGACCGTGCTGCTTCATTTGGTTCACATGCTCCACTTTATAGCGAAATCAGAAACTCACTATACGATTTAAAGAAGAGACCAAATCTTCATAGTTGCGTTTTCGGTTTAGGTGGAAGAAATATCTATGAAACAGATATTGAAGATGTATTTACTAAACTATTAAACGAAGATTTAGAAGAAATAAGCTACATAGGACTTAGAAAATGAACATAAAAGAATTAGCAAAAGATATTGAAAAAAATAAAAAACTTACATCAGGACATAGAAGCTGTTCCGGATGTGGTTTTCCCCAAATAGTTAGAACTATACTAGCCTCAACCAACAAACCAGTTGTAACTTCCTGCGCAACAGGCTGCTTAGAAGTAACCACAACAATCTACCCATTCACCTCATGGAACGTTCCATTCATACATTCAGCATTTGAAAACTCTGCTGTTACAATGGCAGGAGTTGAATCTGCATATAATGCATTAAAGAGAAAGGGAAAGATTGACAAAGAAATAAAATTCGTAGCATTTGGAGGAGATGGTGGAACATACGACATTGGACTTCAAAGCCTTTCAGGAATGTTAGAAAGAGGACATGACATCCTTTACGTTCTTTACGATAATAATGCATACATGAATACTGGAATTCAAAGATCCTCTGCTACACCATTAGGAGCTTCAACAACAACTGCTCCAGCTGGAAAAGCTCATCAAGGAAAAGAAGAATTCAGAAAAGATATTACTAAAATTGTAGCAGCACATAACATCCCCTACATTGCTCAAGCTTCATTAAGTAACTTAATGGACTTATCAATGAAAGCAGGAAAAGCATTAAAGATAAAAGGTCCTAAATTTATTGTTTGCCTACAACCATGCACACTAGGTTGGAGATATCCTACTGAAAAAACAGTTGAACTAGCAAAAATAGCAGTAGAATCAAAATTCTGGCCATTATACGAAATAGAAAACGGAAAATACAAGTTAAATTACAAACCATCTAATCCATTACCAGTAGAAGACTACCTAAAAGCACAAGGCAGATTCAAACATCTGTTTAAACCAGAAAACAGACATATCATAGAAACAATCCAAAAACATACAGACAGTGAGTGGGATAAACTTCTAAAACTTTGTGGAGAATAATTACTTAACCTCTTTCCGAACCCAATCTAAATAATCCGAATTAGCATCCACATCAATATCCATTATACATGGAACGTCATAAGAATGTATCTTCTTAACCTCAACTCTAATTGTCTTAACATTCTTCTTCTTCGTCTTTCCAATAACAACATACTCCTTATCGTCAACCAACTTCCCCTTCCACCAATACATACTATCAATCGCATGAATATTAGAACAAGCAATTAACCTTTTCTCAAGTAAAAGCTTAGAAACCTTTCTTGCCTCAGCCTTATCCTTACAAGTAATATACAGCAATACCATTTTAATTACCCTTGTTTCATCGTATTTTTTATTTTCAAAATTTTAATTTAATATTGGTTAATTTTTATTGATATTTCATTATTGATTTATTTTTTATTGGTTTTTCATTTACTTATATATCCTATTTAAACAAACTTTTATAAATATATCTATTCCCCTAAAACCTATGCATAAAAGATACATTTTTTCAAATTTAATCGGAACATTCGTCTTTAACGAACACTTTAAGGTAATCAGTAAAGTATTGTTCAAAGACCTAAAAGAATACCAAAACAAAGAAAAATACGAAGCAGAACTATCAAAAAAATTCCCTAAAATAGAAGCCCCGGGAGAAAAAGAACTTCATAGGATTCTAGACAATTTCAGAGACCAAAAGTACCAGAATGAACTCCAAAAAAGAAATCTAGCATTAACAAAAAAGAAAATAAAAGAATCAGTGTCAAATGATACCATCATAATCCAAGCAATAAAGAACATCAGCGGGTTAGACAGGGTAATAAACACATTAACAAAAGAATTAAGAGAATGGTTCTCCTTAAACAATCCAGAAATCTCAGAAGCAACTGAGGATCATGAAAAACTAGTAAACTTAATTGCAAAAAACCACAAATCAAAATCAGAGATGGGCTCAGAATTCTCAAAAAGAGATATGGAACCAATACTAAACCTTGCAAAGGAAATACTAAGCCTATATGATCTAAGGAAAAAACAAGAAGAGTACCTAGAAGAACTAACAAAAGAAACCTGTCAAAATATGTCAGAATTAGCAGGAGCATTAACAGCAGCAAGACTAATTGAGTTAGCAGGCTCGTTAAAACACCTTGCAACAATGCCTGCCTCAACCATCCAACTTCTTGGAGCAGAAGAAGCATTGTTCAGACACCTAAAAACAGGAGCTAACTGCCCAAAGTATGGAATCCTATACTCTCACAACTTAATCCAAAAAACAAAGAAATCAGAACAAGGCAAGATGGCAAGAACATTAGCAGATAAAATATCCATCGCAGTAAAGGTAGACTTTTTCAAAGGTAAATTTATCGCAAACAAACTAAAAAAAGAATGTGAAATAAAATACACGCAACTAAAAAATGTCAAGAATTAAACAATCAAAAATATTTGAAGTTTACGAATCATTTAGAGGTATAAATAGAAGGATCATCTACACCCAAAACCTAACACCCGGAAAAACCGTTTATGACGAATCCCTCACAACAGAAAACAACATAGAATATCGAGAATGGAACCCAAGAAAATCAAAACTTGCAGCTGCAATAGTAAAAGATACAAATAACATTTTCATAAGAAGTAACAATACAATACTTTACTTAGGTTCCAGCACAGGAACTACTGTTTCTCACGTCAGTGACATCGTAGGAGACAAAGGATTCATTTTTGCAGTAGATTCAGCACCAAGAGTGATGAGAGATTTAGTCTTCATGGCAGAACATAGAAAAAACATTGCTCCAATCCTAGCTAACGCAAACAAACCATCAGAATATCAGGATAAAGTCTCTTTAGTAGATGTGGTCTACCAAGATATCTCTCAAAGAAACCAACTTCAGATTTTCCTAAAAAATGTTAACCTATTCCTAAAAAAAGACGGATATGCTCTATTAGTGGTAAAGGCTAATTCTATTGACATAACCAGAAAACCAAAAGCAATATTCAACGAACTAAGGCAAGACCTAGAAAAAGAAATGACAATAATTGACTATAAAATTCTAGAACCTCTTCAACTAGGACATTGCCTCTTTATCTGTAAGAATAAATAAACTTTATAAATCCTCCAAGAACACCTTCTCCAGTGGGGGATTTTAATGGAACAAGAAACAGAAAAAGGAACTTATAAACTTAAGAGAGGCTTAGCAGAGATGCTAAAAAATGGAGTGATTATGGATGTTGTTACAGCTGAACATGCAATAATAGCAGAAAAAGCTGGTGCAGTTGCTGTGATGGCCTTAGAACGTGTTCCTGCTGATATTAGGGCTGCTGGCGGAGTAGCAAGAATGTCAGACCCTAAGATGATAAAAGAGATAATGCAAGCTGTTTCTATCCCTGTCATGGCAAAAGTAAGAATTGGCCATTTCGCTGAAGCTCAAATTCTACAATCATTAGGTGTTGATTACATTGATGAATCAGAAGTTCTAACACCAGCTGATGAAAAGTTCCATGTTGTTAAAAATAAATTCAAAGTTCCTTTTGTTTGCGGAGCTAAAAACTTAGGAGAAGCTCTTAGAAGAATAAATGAAGGAGCAGCAATGATCAGAACAAAAGGAGAAGCCGGAACTGG
>PVBE012444485.1_pt1 | contig 19259 bp, 15 predicted proteins | sample 1631181 | NCBI WGS metagenome assembly PVBE01 (sample SAMN08397723, study PRJNA350692) | Marine metagenome, whole genome shotgun sequencing project. | isolation source: water | place: Pacific Ocean | collected 2012-04 | reverse complement strand
TCCGATCGATCACCCGATCCAATTTGACTTCGACGCTGCGCAGAGAGCTCGGCCATTTTCTTTTCTTCTTCCATGGCAAACACGCGCGTCCGGATAACTTCGAGGGCGCGAATTTTATTCTGTTTTTGAGATCGCTCTTCTTGGCAGTACACCATAACCCCTGTTGGGATATGGGTTATACGAATAGCGGAGTACGTGGTGTTCACGGATTGCCCACCCGCACCTGTTGAGGTGGTCGCTTCGATTTTGAGGTCGTTTGGATCAATGGCAAAATCCTCTTCTTCCACGATCGGGAGCACAGCAACGGTTGCAGTTGATGTATGAATGCGTCCCTGTTTTTCAGTTTCGGGAACGCGCTGCACGCGGTGGACGCCAGATTCGTAGCGAAGGTCCCCGTACACATTTGAACCCTTCACCTCAAAAATTACTTCCTTGAATCCACCAAGGTCGTTCATGCTCTGCGACACGATTTTCGTCTTCCATTTTTTCTCCTCGCCGTAGCGTGAGTACATGCGATAAAGATCCGTCGCAAAAAGAGCGGCTTCATCCCCGCCGGCGCCGGCGCGGATTTCAACAATGACGTCATTTGCATCCATGGGATCTTTTGGAACAAGTTCGAGCTGGAGCGCCTGCTCGAGCTCGGGGATCTGCTCGTTGAGCTCAGCGATCTCATCTTTGGCTAGTGCCCGGACATCCGCGTCTGCATCCTGAAGAGCTTCTTGGCTACTTGCGAGGTTTGCTTGCGCACTTGCAAGCGCCTCTGCTTTTTCGAGAAGGTTCCGCGCGGAGCGGTAGGATCGATTGGTTTCTTGGATTTTTTTTGAATCTGAAATGACCGCTGGATCTGCCAGGGCTTTTTCGAGCCGTTCTTTTTCGGCGGTTTTTTCTGTAATGAGTTTTTTGAGGTCCATAAGAATGATTATGCAGTACGTTGCGCCAAATACAAAACTCGATCATAAGATCGAGTCTCGCCGCGTGGCTACGCTTCGTCTTCCTTGGCTTTCTTTTCGGCGCGTTTTTCGGCGCGTTCTTTCTTCTTGGCCAGTTTTGCCTTGTGGTCAAGGACGTCTCCTGTTTTCTTTGAAGCGCGGGTTTCAAACTTCTCAACACGGCGTGCCGTATCGACAATTTTCTGCTTTCCAGTGTAGAACGGGTGGCATTTTGAACAAAGTTCAACCGAAATAGACTCAGAGGTTGATCCGAGTGTTGCGGTTGATCCACAGGCACAGGTGACCGTCGCCTGGGCGTGATACGTTGGGTGAATGTCTGTTTTCATATCTGGCGATATGCTATCAATTCGTTGAATTATTGTCAATATTCCTGGGGGTAAATTGTAACATTCATCAGTATTTTTCGTAATAAAAATCGTGTCTTCTGCTTCTTGGGTTGATAAATATCGCTCAATCTGCTAAAAACATATCTTACGTTCCTTCGAATGGAGTTCCTCTGAATTCAACACCCTATTACCCAGGAGGACCCATGTGGGTCAAGAATCTGTTGCTCGCGGGCATGGTGCTCGCGGGATGTCGAACTCATGTCGATGACAAGGACGGAGTGCTCGACACCGCGTCCGTTCAGGCCGTCAACACGGCCACCGAAGCCGACGACGAAGAGGGGATCGTCGACGAGGGTCTGAGCGGCGAGCCAGACACGGCGAGCGATCCGGACACATCCGGTGATGGCGACACCGACACCGGCGCAGAGGGCGACAGTTCGGACTCCGGTTTGGAAGACACCGCTTCGGGCGACACGTCCGGCGACACCGGCATCGTACCCGGCGACACGGACACCTCGGACACCTCCGCGGACGACGATACCGCTTCGAGAGACACGGGCACCTCAGACACCGGTGACCCGGGCGAGGACGCGGACGCGGACTGCGCTGACGACCTCAGCGAGGGGCTTGGCTGGATCTGTACCGAAGGTACCGAAGTCGCGCTCAACTACGCCTACCTCAACTGGGAGGAGCGTACTGATGTCGACACATCGAGCTGGGACGGATCTGATCCGGACCCCGAGGATGTCGCCGTCACCGGTGACAACGTCGTCAGTGACTGGTCGTACGACGCCGCCTACGCGGTGAACTACGACTCGGTCTACGGGTGGATGTGGTTCGACTTCAGCACCCCTGGTTACTACCGGGTCACCTGGAACAGCGAGTACACCTGGGCCCTCTACGGAACCTGGTGTGAGTCGAGCGATGCCTCGGACCTGTGTCACGAGAACGCCGACACGTCGTGGTCGACCTGCCTCTACTCGGACGGGAGCGATATCTCCATCCCGACCGACTCCGACTGCGAGGCCCTCGAATCGCCCTGATCGAGCGCCATTCGCCTTGCCGCCTTTTCCTCACGGAAAAGGCGGTCTTTCATTACGCGTGATACAATACAGGCATGATCGATCTGCGCTCTACGTACCGCGCGAGTGAGGATACTTCACGCATAGCGATCATCGCTCTTGTGCTTTTTATTGCGCTCGCGATGACCGGCACCATTTTCCTTTCTCCAGAGCTCGTTCTCGCGAGTGTCTTTGGGGTCGCGTTTGTGATTTTTACATTCGCGCGTCCAACGTGGTCGCTCGCCGCGCTTCTTTGGTACCTTCCGTTTGAACCGTTTTTACTCAAGTGGATCCCCGACGGCGTTTACATCTACGCGCGCTATGCTTCTGAAGGAGTGATTTATCTTCTCGCTCTGGTGGCTCTCATCCTCGTGTTCACGGGAAAGCGGCGCTACACATCGACGCGTATCGATCTTCCGTTCGTGCTTTTTGTCGTCGTGCTGCTCGCGACCGCGCTGATCAACTTTGTCCCACCACTCACCGCTGCGCTCGGAGTGCGTCAGATTCTTCGTTTCATCCTGCTCTTTTTTGTGGTGATCATCATGCGGCCCGAAACGAAATGGATAAAAACGGTTTTGTATGGATTGTTTCTCATTCTGGCGTTCCAGATTCTTCTTGGATACGGTCAGGCTCTTTTTGGCGAGCCGCTCGATGAATTCCTCTTGCCTTCAGAGCAACGAATCTACGGAGAAATTCAACTCACCACTGGCACAGAACAATTTTGGGATCCTGGGCAGCGCGTTTTCGGGACGATGGGCCGTTACGATCAACTCGGAACATGGATGGCGTTTTTGATGCTCATCATCGTTTCGATTCTCTACGAAGGACGTTTGCGCAAGTATCGCAAGCCACTCGGCGCACTTCTCCTCTTTGCGATTCTCGGCATCGCTCTCACGTATTCGAGGTCTTCATGGTTTGGGTTCCTTCTCGGATTTTTGTTTATCACGATTTGGATAAAACGTGACAGGCGCGTGATGTGGGTGAGCGGACTTACCGTCGGCGCTCTTGCTCTTTATCTTGCTTTTTCAGGACTCGTGGTGCACCAACTTACCGAAACGTCAGATCAGGATTACGCCGAGCGATTTTTTGAAGCATTTTCTTACGAGCGTTGGCGCAGTGAATATTACGGCCTCGGTCGGCTCTTTTGGATCGTGCAAACACCAACCGCCGTCGTCCCTGCGTCCGCCGTATTTGGCCACGGCCCGGCAATGTTTGGTGGAGGAGCGGTTGCGGCCCTCGGGAATACGCTTGTCTACGATGAAGTCGGCCTGCCGTTTGGCGTTTATGGCACAGAAGGATACATCGATAATAACTGGCTTAGCTTATGGGGCGAGACGGGTACGCTTGGCCTCGGGCTCTATCTTTGGATGTATATCGGTCTCTTCCTCGCGTGCCTGTCCGTCTGGCATCGTTCGCGAAAAGGATTCACCCGCGCGCTGGCGCTTGGAGTCGCTGCAGCCATGCTCGCTGTGATGCTTAATGCGTTTCTTGCCACCTTCCTCGAAGTGCGGACCCTTGCACCGTATCTCTGGGTCTTCGGAGGCCTCGTCATCGTGATGGGGGAGCGAGAAAAACTTCTTGAAAATTCATGAGAATCATTCACGCGCACAAATTTTTCTATCTTCGGGGCGGTGCCGAGCGCTACATGCTCAGTCTTATGAGGATGCAGGAGCGCGCCGGGCATCAGGTGGCTCCTTTTTCGATGCATTACTCGAAGAACGATCCGAGTCCGTGGTCGGATTATTTTGTTTCTGAGCTGAAGACGGAGTCTGGCATTGCGTCTCCGATCAAGTTGATCCGCCGAGCGTTTTGGTCTCGTGAGGCAAAGAAAAAGATGGTGAAGATGATTAAGGACTTTCGGCCAGACGTTATCCACGTGCACAACATTTACACCCACATCTCGCCATCGATCCTCGCGGCTTGTCGTGAGGCTGGCGTCCCGGTCGTTATGACTGCGCACGATTACGCTCTTTTGAGTGCGAATTATTCCTTGTGGGATCGCGGGAAGCCGATGAACCTCGATCATCTCGGATTATTCGCCACCGCGCGCACGCGGTTTATCAAGGGGTCGTATCTCGCGACGCTCGCGCTCGATCTTATCAATCGATGGCATCGCTTCCGCCGGCATTATGTTCGTGGCATCGATCGATTCCTCGCAAACTCCAAGTTCACAGCAGATCGACTCGCTGACGCAGGTATCCCAGCAGATCGGACAGAGGTAACCTATCCGTTTCTCGACGCGACGATTCTTGATGAGCCTGCCTCGGGTGCTTCAGGCTCTGACGTTTTATATTTTGGGCGACTCGTGGACTACAAAGGAGTCGACGTTTTGATCGATGCAATGCGTTCGCTCCCGGATGCGAAGCTTCGGATCGTCGGCACCGGCCCGCAAGAAGGTGATCTTCGCTTACTCGCAAAAGACATGAAGAATGTGTCATTCGACGGCTTTCTTTCAGGGAGCAAGCTTTGGGACGCTGTCCGGCGCGCACGCGTTGTGGTCGTTCCTTCCGTTTGGTACGAAGCGTTTGGCCTCACTGCACTTGAAGCAATGGCGCTTGGGAGGCCTGTGATCGCGTCGAACCTCGGGGGACTCGCTGAGATCGTGGAGGATGAAGTGAGCGGGCGCATCGTGAAGGCAGGGGACGTGGGGGCTCTCGCGCGGGCAATCAAATCATTTACAGATGATCCATCCTACGCAAACTCACTCGGAGAAGCGGCCCGCCATCGGGCGCTCGAGCTTGGGGATCCAGAGGAGCATCTAGAGAGGATTATGGAAATTTATCGTGAAGTGATTGGGTAGGGGGCTTGACACAACCTTACTTTTTTGCTAGGTTTGAATCCACCAACCAACAGGGGTGATCATGAAGAAGCTGCTCTTTTTCGTTCTCGCAAGCCTTGCGCTTGCTGCCTGCCACGCCAAGTCGAGCGCGCCGGTCGCGGCCGCAGACGCTCCCGAGGCTCAGTCCGCTGAGGACACCTGGGACGGCGAGTGCTTCACGGCAGATTCCTACGCGGATCTCGTGAGCATGTCCTACCTTCAGTACAAGGTGAGCGAAGGGGGTCTCGAGGTTCTGCAGGTCGGCAGGACCAAGGTTCTCCAGGATGTGCAGAGCATGTACACGGGGCGCATCCTGATGTACCAGCCCGAGCTGCCCGAGGGGACCGAAGACGCGGTGAACACAGCGCTCGCCGAGTTCCAGATCGCGATCGACGCGCACATGGACACGATCCGTAGCGACGTCGAGGCGCAGCTCAGCCGCGCCGAAGGCTGGAAGGCCCAGTCGGTCGCGCAGATGGGAGCGCTCTCCGCGCTCGAGGTCGCAGCAGTTCGCGAGAGCTGCTACGCCGTCGAGGCGGAGGTCGAAGCGCTGTCGTCCGGCTTGGGCGACGCGTTCGCCCAGGCTCTCGAGCCGGTGGGGGACGTGATCGCGACCTACAACCTGCGCGGCGACGGACTCGAGCAGAGCGCCTGGATGGACCCGCTCGGCCTACCCGACTTCGGGACTCCGCCTCCGCCGCTCCGTCCGCTCGACGAATCCCCCGATGTCGATCGGGAGACCACCTTCTAGCCTCTGGCTAGCCCTCAGCGCCCGTTCCACTTCGTGGGACGGGCGCAATTCTTTCAATACTACTATCCGATAGTAGTAAGTTTTGTGTGGATAAGTCTGATAAATTTGCGAATGTTCGCAAAGCCGGCTACCGAGTAGCCGGCATTTTGTCTTGACGTGTGAGGGTGATTCTGCTACGGTCAGGCGTCAATATGAAGATTGCGATGATTGGACAAAAAGGGATCCCAAGTCGCTATGGCGGCGTGGAAACGCACGTGGAGCATCTTGCTACGCGGTTGGTTCGATCTGGCAGCAATGTCACCGTTTACGCACGCTCTTGGTACACGCCAAAGAACATTGATCGCTACAACGGAGTTCGTGTTGTCCATCTTCCATCTCTTCGCACGAAACATCTTGATGCGATCACACATACATTTTTCTCTCTGCTTCACGCCTGTCTCATTCTTCGCGCAGACGTGATTCATATTCACGCGGTCGGACCAGCACTCCTTGCCTGGATCCCGCGCTTGCTGCGACCGCATGCCATCGTGGTTACAACGTTCCACTGCATCGATCGTCATCACGAGAAATGGAACGCCTTTGCTCGCTGGATGCTTCACCTTGGCGAGGCGGCCTGTGTTCGCTTCAGTCATCAGACCATCACGGTTAGCAAGACGCTAACGAATTACATCGCACTTCGATTCAAAAAGCGCGCGGTGTACATTCCAAACGGAATTCAGCCGCGCCGCACGACGCTTAACGATGCTGTGCTCGCCCCGTTCAAGCTTCGTTCAGGCGCCTATGTCGCGATGGTTGCTCGCCTTGTCCCTCACAAAGGGGCGCACACTCTCATCGAGGCATGGAAAGTTGCACGGGAACTTCGACCAGAACTTCTTCGAGATTTGAAGCTCGCCATCGTGGGTGATTCGGCGTTCACGGATGCGTATGTCAAAAAACTCCACACACTTGCGGAGGGAGATGCGTCGATTGTGTTCACTGGATATCAAACGAGTGATACGCTCGAGGCCCTTTTTTCTGGTGCCCGCTTCCTCACTCACCCAAGTACAAGCGAGGGACTCCCGATTGCGATTCTCGAAGCGATGAGTTACGGGAAGTGTGTGATTGCGTCAGACATTCCAGAGAACCGTGAGGTCATTGAGGGGAATGGCGTGTCATTTGTGACCGGGTCCATTGAAGATCTGGCACAGAAGATTATTGAGCGATTCGACGACCCAGCCGGGACGTCTGCCATCGGTCACGGCGCGCGTGAGTTTGTTGAAATTGAGTATCACTGGGACGACATCGCAAAGGAGACGATCGCGCTTTACGAAGAGCATCTCGCTTTGCGCGAAGGTGTCATCGCGATGTAGATCGCATCACTTTTTTCACAATTTGAGGGCTGATAAGGTCGGGTGTCCGGCCTCTTGTGATATGGAGACGCTCGAGTTTATCAAGGTGATGAAGTCCGACTTTGCCAACAAAAAGACGTTGAAGGATTTCACTCCCGCCCTCTTCTACTGCGCGTTCGATCATATTGAAGCCGGATCGGTATACGTGATCGCGCAAAAATCCAACCCCGCGCTTTGATGGATCTCGGATCCCTCGATACGCGCGCACACAGAGGCGCCATGCGGCGTCTTTTCCTGTTGCTTCGGGGGTTGACGCTCCCATGGCTTCCGCAAGCTTCGTCCGCGCCGAAGCGATTGTCTCAAACGTTTCCGCAAAGTTTCCTCGCTGCGTTAAGAGCGTTGTCCACGCATCCCAAAATCCAGGCGCATGCCTACGCTCGCTGCTTGAGATTTGTTGTTGGTAGTACATCGCAAGCCCTTCATCGGTTGGAAGATATCGGTCCAGCCCTCGCCACAGGAGGTAGAGCGGCTTCTGCATCCCGTTGTAGGTCCTGAGCGCATGCACCTCGATCTCGTGAGTTAGAAGACGCGCGGCGCGTGCGCGGGAGATTTGAAGTTTTTTTGGAATTTGGATGCGCGGGTTATAAAACACGCGATGAGAGATCTTGACCGACGAGCGTGCGCGCATTTCTACCTCCCACATCGTCATACCGTAATGCTCGAGCACCTGCGATACCATCTCGGCAAAGTGCCCGGCGGTGACGGGGGTTTTGTGTTCGTGGAATGCACTCGCACCTGCGAGCACTTCCTCCCACTCATGCTCCATGTCTTCGAGGGTTGGAATGATGGGTCCAAATAAACGTCCTGATATTTCTGTGACGGTTTGATCATCCCCAATCTGAATCGCTCGAACGAGCTCGGCCCTGAGCCGCAACTCATCGCACTTAGCGAGATAGAGCTCGATGATAACCGGGTCGATGTTCAAGCCTTCGAGATGGTGAACGAACGCGTGAAGTGAATTCAGGTACGCGCCGGCATCAAAACGCGAGGCACGTTCGTACGCGAATGTCGGTATCCTGCCAGTAGAAAAAAAATCCTCCCGCACTTTTCGTGCGAGCCGTTTTCTCGGCCGAACAAGTGAATAAAATGGGAGCGAGGCGAGACCCTGAAGTTCCAGGAATGTTTGCTCATCGCGCTTACTCCTCAACGAATCCTCCATAAGTTGATGCAATGTCGTCTGATGGGAGCGATGTTGTGATCGCGTTTGCGCTCTTCGAGATAAACGATCCAGTAAAGGTGTCTCGCGCGGTGAGAAGTGTTTGCTCGAGAAGGGCTGGGGTGGTTCCAATGTCCGCTTCTGTTGGTGTAATGGAAATTTCAAATGCCGCACCAATCACGGGACTACCGCTTGGGAGCGTTGGACCGACTTCGCCCACAGACCAGATAACAGATCCATCTTCTTGCTCAACAGAGGATCCTACTGAAACGCTTTGCCGTCCTGTGAGGTTCACTCCCTCGCCGAGTTCCGCTTCGAAGCGAATATCAGTAAGGGTGTTTGTGGTGCCGCTCAAGCTCCAGAAGATCCAGTATTTTGTTGTTTCGCCAGCAATCGGTGGGATTGGGCCTCGACCAAGTTGATCACCCGTTGATGCCCAATAGCGACCGAGGGATTGGAGGGCAGCGGGGGTTGTGAGGCGGATTTCTTGCGCACTGCCAAAGGCACTCGTTTCAACAGATTTTTCATCCAGCGTGAGATGAATCTCGGCGGAACATTCAGTGGTGACGAGAATTTCGGATGCACTCGAGAGGGTGATGCCACTCAGGCTTGATCGAACCGGCAGGGAGACTTCGAGCGTTCCGCTGTCTCCAATGGCTAGGTTTTCGATCGAAGGTTCGACGAGATAAAATCCGTCCTCATACCTGACTCCCTCGAGATCCGAGGTTGAGAAGATTAGCGGGTCTGCACTCAAACGAATGGTCACCTCATCCAGGTCATAGAGATCGCTTTGATTCTCGTACGCAATGTTGAAGGTCATGTTTTCGCCAGGGATCAACGTTTCTTCAGTCATGGAGTGGCTTATCAGAAGAGGGGATGGAAGAATCTGAACATTCGCCGTCAAGACCTCTTGCTGATAGCTCGAGTCTGCAAATTCGAACGTCGGCGTGAACGTGAAGGTGTTTTCTGTTTCTCCTCCGAGGCGTCCGGTGAACGTGATGACTCCTTCTTCGCCAGCGGCTACAGGGGTGAGGTGGAACCCGTCATTTTGTAGCTCAGGATCGCTTTTTAGCAAAGTGAAGCCTTCTGGCCATTGCGGCTGGATGTAGACGTCTGGAAAGTCAATATCGCCCGTATTCTCGTAAGTGATCGTCCCATCAATCTCCTGATAACCGAATAGATGTTCCGGCACACTCAGTTCAAGCGCGAGGGTTGAAGCCGACGGCGAGAAGCTATGCTCTCGCATCTTCACGTCTTGAACGCCATCGCCGTAAGTATAACTGAAGGTGGTGGTAAAGACCTGCTCGCCACCAACATCGCCAAACATCGTGCCGCGGACGTGAACGTAGCCGTATTGGTCTGGGTTGATATCCCCAAGATCGAATGTTAGTTCTCCAACGAGCTCCGCATCGTCGCTTTGAAGTTCTTCAAGCGCGAAGTGTTCCGGAAGGGTGAAGGTGAGCCGTGTTCCAGAAACCATTTCATCACTCTCATTTTCATAGCGGAACGTGAGGGTTGATGATCCTCCGGTGATAACCTCGCTCGGCGCAACGCTTGCATCGATCACGATAAGGTCTGGGGTAGATTTTGGAATGACAAGATAGAGAATGGTGACCGCGAGACCAATCAGGAAGACGATACCAACTGCGTCGAGAATCTTATGCAGTACTAGTCGGTCGGCTCCGTATTTTCCTTTTAACAGAAGACCGACCGGCTCGGCGAGATGTTTTCCAGCCTGCGTGCCGATTTTCAGCGAACACACAAGAACATGCCGCTTTGACTTCGGATCATATTCGTCTTCGCAAATGTACTGGGATTTTTTGTCCGTCATATTACTCGAAGAATCCAGTGAGAGTGAATACATCTCTTGTATAAGTAATTATCTCAGCAACTCCATCCCCGTCAAGGTCAGTGGCGGCAACTTCGAGTCCATCGGCATCAGCATCTTCGATCGTGAAGGGATCTTCAACCAGGGCTCCACTATTGTTCCAGACCTTCACAATTGGTTCTCCGCCTGGACCTGGACCGGTGATAATCTCGTCAACGCCGTCTCCATTCACGTCTCCGGCTGCCACATTTACCCCTCCGCGGAAATCTTCATCGTAGGCAAAGAATCCTGGATTGATGAGCGCTCCGTGTTTGTTGAAGATGCGTACATGCGGGCCGCCTTCCGTGCCAGCGCCGGTGATGATCTCGCGCCACCCATCACCGTTCAAATCTCCGATCGTGACGTTGACACCTCCGCGGTATACTTCATCATATGCAAAGAAGCCGGGGTTGATGAGTACGCCATCAGAATTGAAAACGCGTACATGCGCTCCTCCGCCGTCTTCGGTGCCGGTGACGATCTCCACCGTTCCATCGCTCTCAAGGTCGCCAACAGAGATGTTCACCCCGCCGGTGTAGGCGCTTGTGTATGGGTAGAAGCTCGCGTGGAGGCTCCCATCTTCATTATAGATGAACACCTGATTTGCGTCTGCGCTCACCGTTTCGAGATCGCCATCAGCGTCGATATCCGTGACCATGATTTGGAGGCCGCCGGAGTGATTGTTTGAGTAGGAAAAGAAGCCTGTTCTGTAGACGTCCCCACCAAGCGTGAAGATCCGCGTGAATGCTCCGTTCAAGAAGACGCTCTCGAGGATCTCTTCGAGTGGACGCAGGAGGATGAGGCCGTCGCCTGAATCGATGGTGACGCGTGAAGTAATCGCGCCGCTGTTCACGCTCGGGTCTTGCTTGCCGTGAAGCTTTTCATATTCGCCATCAAGGCGATACGTTTGCGTTTCGCTGGTCGGATTCACAATGACTTTCCCATTTGTGAAGTCCCGTTCCCACACACCACTATCATCTTCGCTTGGTCCATCTTTGGCGCTGCCGATGAACGCTTTGTATTCGTCATATCGCCAGATTTGTGCGTGCGACTCCGTTCCAAAATCAAAGCCATAATAGCCATTTCCAAGGAGCATGCTCGTAAGGCCAAATCGCATGTGTGCGTAATCCTCCCGGTCGCCTGTATTATCTGTGTCGGCGTCCAAGATTAAGATCGGATCGTAGCCAACGGTACCCTCCATTGCGAGATACCGATCCATGACAGTATCCCAGCTACCGTCACCCTCCCACGGCGTTGGGAATGATTCAAACATGCGACCATTCACATGCGGCGCGTGTTGATCTTGGGAACTTCCGTTTGAAATGATGATTTTGTTCTCGCCAACAAGTTCGCGCGTTTTTTCAAATAACTCGGTGTACGCGTCCACCCACGAGTCATCAACGTCTCCATTCGAGCTTGAAAGCGATACATCACCAACCCAACTGATACTGTCGTTCACCTCATCGTAAAACACCCCGTCCCAATAATCATCCGTAAGAACGACTTCGTCAACGAATGACGCGAGCGTGTCATTCCAGCCGCCGGTGAGATCAAGCGCTTCGGTGTCCGGCCAAATCGAAACACGATTTCCACTCGTGTCGAGCAGCCACTCATCGTCGCTGATGCGTGCATAAAGTTCTTGATGAAGATCATCACTCCAAACCGAATTCCAACTCACGGACGGCACGTACGCGAGCAAGATAATGTCCTCGTTGATCGCGCGGATCGTTTCAGAAAAATCCGCATTCCAAACCTGCGCCTCGGCCGGGAGCACGAGAAGATCGTACTCTGCGAGCGCATCGATCGTGGCAGTGTCATCAAGCGTCGTCCCAGAGAGCAAAAAGTAGTTCGCCGTCTGAATAGCGTTATCTTCCGCCGCGATCGCACCGAGGGCCGGGGAGATGGCGGAGATGATCATAACAAGCACGCTCGCAAAAACAGCAAGCCGCTCTGGCTGCATTAAAACATTGAACGTGTTGTCCCGCGCTCTCATACTGTGTATTCTACCAAATATTCATGTTATTTTCTCTAGCATATGAACATTGCACGTGGTGAGGGGAAATGCGAGGGGATTCGGTTCTCGGCACAAGACGATTCAGGAAAAGAGGTTGCGCGGGCGTTTCTCTACTTGATGCATAATGATTTGCACGAAGAGCCGTTTGGATTGCTCGAAGATGTTGAGGTCGACGAGTCGATGCGTGGGCAGGGGATTGGGACGAAGCTCGTCGAGGAGGTGATCGCTGCCGCTCGTCAAAAGAATTGCTACAAGCTCATTGCCACGAGCCGACATTCGCGGCCGAAGGTGCATGCGCTCTATAAGCGGATCGGGTTCGAAGATCATGGTCTCGAGTTTCGGATGAATTTTTAATCGCTTTCTATTTCAGAAGAACGTGCTAAGGTCCAGGCACGTTCTTTTTTATCCTGAGCGACCTCGGTGATCGGGGGAGTAAAAGGGTTTCATTCTCGGGGTGGAGGCAGTTATGCAGATGGAAGAGTTTGAAGTCGTTGTGGTGGGCGCTGGAGTGCTCGGCCTCACGATCGCGCGGGCGTTTACGCGCTTTGGGATTCGTTCGGTGCTTGTGCTCGAGAAAGAGCGCGAGCTCGGTGTGCACTCGAGTGGTCGAAGTTCGGGTGTGATGCACGCGGGATTGTACTATGCGACGGATTCGCTGAAGGCGGATTTCTGCGCTCGCGGGGCGTGGGCGTGGCGGGTGTACGCGCACGAGCGCAGCATTTCGTGGCGTTCGACCGGCAAGGTCGTGGTCGCGCAGGATGCGGCGTCGGTGCCGCGACTTGCGAAGCTCGAAGAGCGGGCGCGGGCAAACGGCGTCCGGATCGAGCGCTTGACCTTGGATCAGCTCCGCCGCGTTGAGCCGTACGCGAAGTCGCACGAGTTCGCTCTACATTCGCCGCATACGGCTGTGATTGATACGACGAAGGCGCTCGAAGCGCTTCGGGCCGAGCTCGAGGAGGCCGGCGTAGTGATTCGCCTCAGCTCGGAGGTGATTGATGTGGACGACGCGGCGCAGATCGTTCGCGTGGGTGATCAAGAGATCGGCTACGGCCACCTCGTGAACGCGGCTGGTCTCCACGCTGACCGCATCGCGCATGCGTGCGGCGTTGGTCTCGAATACCTGTTCATGCCGTTTCGCGGGAGCTATCAGCGGCTCACACTCGGCGCCGCGCGGCAGATCCGTGGCTCGATCTATCCAACGCCAGACCCGGCACTCCCGTTCCTCGGCATTCACCTCACGCGAGGTGTCGACGGCGGCGTCACGATCGGTCCGAACGCCTTTCCGGCGTTTGGTCGTGAGCACTACCACGGCCGTGAGGGGATCGACTACGCTGAAGCGAGGGAGATCTTGTGGCGCCTCACGAAGATGCTGCTTTTCAACACGAGCGGCGTACGCTCGCTCGCGATCGCGGAGCTCCGACACCGCTATCGCCCCGCGTTCGTGCGGAGCGTTCAGGCGCTTGCGCCGTCCGTCCAGTCCCGTGAGATCGTCGCGCATAGCAAGGTCGGCATCCGCGCGCAGCTTGTGCGGCGCGATACGAGCGAGTTCGTGATGGACTTCGTGGTCGAGCGAGGCCCTCACTCCACGCACGTCCTAAACGCCGTCTCTCCAGGCTTCACCTGTGCCTTCCCGTTCGCAGAGCACGTCGTGGGCGTCGCGACCGCGTGAACCTCACCCCGCCCTGATCATTCAAGGCGGGGGTTTGCTTGACCGAGAGGGCGGAGCCTGCTACGGTCGACACGGCTCTTTGCTGGTAAACGCATTCGCGGAGGTTGTATGTCGTCAGTACCAGGGTATCGAGACGGATTGACGCAGCCAGGATGGCTCGTCCAGGAGATCGCCAAGGCGATGGTCGACTATCCCGATGAGGTTCAGGTGAGGGAGGTGACTGGCTCTTCATTGACAATCATCGAGCTCACCGTCCATCCAGGGGATGTCGGGAAGATGATCGGGACGAGGGGGGTTCATGCGGATGCGATCCGCAGGCTCGTCAAGGCTGCCGCCGGGAAGCTCCGGCACAATTACCGGATGGAGATCATCGAGGATCGGTAAGTCCTCAGACCAAACGGTCAGCTCACGCCCTTGCTTCGTGCGAGGGCGCTTCATTTTGAAAAAGAAACACCCACCGTCGCCCCGAGTTGATCGAGGGGCTATGGTGGGCAGGCCCGCCGGTGATTCGGCGGGGTTATGCGTCTTCTTGATCGCCACCAGACTCCAGTCTCTCTGGATTTGGCGAGAACAGCCTGTTCTTCACTTTCCACTGCTCCACAAACTGACCGATTCCAGCCCTGTCTCGTTTGTTGCGCACGGTCGTGCTAGACTGGGACCATTTGAGAAGGGATTCGAAGTTGATTTTGTAGCGGCCTTGCACCACAATGTAGCTGACATCTCCAGCTGAAATAGCTCGCCGAACGGTCCTTGTACTCACACCAAAAAGCTTGGCAGCTTCAGAGACGGAGAGTCTGATCAGGTTGTCGAGAGGCATATACGGCGCGGATGTACTACTATCGGATAGTAGTGTGTCTAAACTCTTAAATTGTCAGGAAATTCTCTAAATCTTCCAGTTGTCTACTCTAGTGTAGACAAAAACTATCCACATGTCAAGATTTGTCTACTGTAGTCTTGCCAAATTGTAACAAATATGTATAAAATGCGTTTTCTTTAGGTTCTTTTCGTTAAGTGTAACAATCGTCGCCTGGCACGCGACCTATTATATGAAGGCACAATGAAATCGCGACGAGAGCAATATCTTCTGTTCCGGGTGTATCAGAACCGTGATACACACGCATTTGCAGAACTCTACGACGTTCACTATGCAAACATCCGACGATATTTGCTCTTTCGACTCCCAACGAATCAAGACGCTGATGAATTAGCCTCAGAGGTTTTTCTCAGGGCGTGGGAGTATGCAACGGCAACGAGGGTAGAGAATGCTGCGGGCTTCTTCTATCAACTCGCCAAGCGCCTCACGGCAGACTTCTATCGTAGGCAGAATAGGGGTGGGGTTGAAGAGGAGCTTTCGGCAGCGGCGTGGCTCGCCGATGATTGGGCGGAGCGCGCGGAAGTCAAACAAGAGCTCGCACAGGTCGTTTCGTGCTTGAGAAAAGTAAAGGCCGAGTATCGCGAACTGATTGTCCTGCGTTACCTGAACGACATGAGTGTAAAGGAGATTGCGCAAGCCTTAGAAAAGACACCAAATAACATTCGTGTAAGTCTGCATCGCGCGCGTAAAGCATTGAAGCGTGCGGCGGGGACACGATAGATCATGTCTAACATCTTCAAACAATTGAACGATCTCAAATCCGATGCACGCCTCGGAGCGGTGAGTGCCGCGCAGCAGTCTGCGGCGCGCTCGAAGCTCATGGAGGCGATCGGACACGACGATGTAGCCCCAGCGGCGACATCGAGTCGTGGGTATTTTAGGTGGTCGTTCACCTCCCTTGCGGTGCGCCCTATGAGCGCAGCGCTCGTTTTAGTTTGTTTCTTGATTGGAGGTGTGAGTACGGTGCAAGTAGCCTCGGCGAGTTTGCCTGGCGAGACGCTTTACGGCTTGAAGCTTGTGACCGAGCAGGCGCAACTGCGAATCTCAAGTCTCGAAAGTAAGGCTGTGCTCCACACGGAGTTTGCGCAGCGTCGTCTCGAAGAAGCGGTTGAGCTTGGTCGTTCGAGCGATCCGGCCGTTGAGGGCTATGTTGAGACCGCTATGACCGCGTTTCGAAATGAACTCGCGCTTGCCGACGATAATCTCCGCCAGCTCCAAGAAGAAGGAAGTGAGGAGACGGTTAAGATTGCGCAGGTGATTGACGATAAGATCGATGAACTCAGCAGTGTTATTGAAGAGTCGAGCGATGAAGGGGCGGAGGATGTGAGCGGGGCAGAAGACGCCGCTCGCGCCGTTTCAGACACTGTGACAGATGTGATTGTAGAAACGCACGAACAGTCAGAGAGTCAAATCTCATCTCACGATCTCGGTGAGATGTTCAAAGATGACTTCCGAGAGATTCAGGTGCGTCAAACATACGACCTTGGTCGTGTGGTGGTGATTGGGCAGACGCTCAGTGCGCATCCGGAGCTCCTCGAGGGAGAGTTGCTCGGTGCGGTTGATATTGGAGCGCTTGAGTTTGAGATCACAAGTGCAACGGATTCGATTCCAGAAGCGATGGACTTGATGGCCGCCGGTGGGTTCCGCACGGCGTTCGATATGCTCAGCGAGGTCAACATGGCACTTCTTGCGATCGAAGCTCAACTTGTAAACATCGAAATTGAAATTACAGATAGTCTTATGCGTCTTGCTAGCGCGGAAGATGATTCGGAGAGCGTCTCCGAGGCATCTTCGGCGAAGGAGCAGGGTGACGTGCTTGAATAAGCGCGGCATCACGTTCTTCCACGGGACGCCTTGTGGGCGAGTCCCGTGGAGGTGCGTATGCACCTAGCCTTACAATCTCTTTAGGGGTACAGCAAAAAGGTCGAGGCCGCATGGCCGCTGGCTCCAAATCAATCACTAACGGAAAGGAATTCCAATTATGGAAAATAGTATGACGATCGGAAGACGTATCGTTGCAATCACCGTCTCCGCTGCCACGATTCTGTGGGCAGTCGGTATCGCTACACTCGCCGTTCCAACAACGGCCAGCGCGGCAGACATGGGTGACCTCATCAAAGGTGAGTCACTTTCAACCGTGTACTACTACGGTTACGACGGAGCACGATACACATTCCCGAATGAAAAGACGTTCATGACGTGGTTTGAGGACTTTGATAGCGTGCAGGAAATCTCAGATGATGACCTCGCCGACATCAGCCTCGCCGGAAACGTTGTGTATCGTCCAGGGGCTCGCTGGATCAAGATTGAAAGCAATCCTAAGACCTACTTGGTCGCAACAGACGGATCAATCCACTGGATTGAAGACGAAGACACAGCTGTCGCCTATGCAGGAGACGACTGGGCGGACAACATCGATGACGTACCAGACGTTTTCTTCGTAGATTTCTCAGACGGAGCTTCTATGGCAAGCGCAGCAGCGTTTGACGGAATGCTTTACATGAGTGACGACGCTTACTACGTCGCAGTAGACGGTGAGTCGCGCATGCTCAGCGAAGATGGCCGAAGCGCCAACCGCTACATGGACTCTTCGTTCCTCGACGGAGGAGACATTGACACAAGCAGCCTCACAGCCGGTGATGACATCGACGCTGAGGTTTCTGCTCTTACAGACGTTGCACAGCAGGGTGGAACGACAGACGATGACACAGCCGCTTCCGGCGGAGGTGTTGAAATGTCTGTCTCATCTTCCACACCATCTGGCGCAACATTGCCTGGTGGAGCAAACTCCGTAGAGGTCTTCAGCTTCGACGTCGAAGCTGGTGACGAAGCGGCTGAAGTGGATGAGATCGTTGCACACCTCTCAAGTGTGGGTGCAACAACAAACATCTCAAACGCTTACCTCTATGAAGGATCATCACGCCTTACAGAGGCAAAGTCAGTGAACGCTTCTACGCGTAACGCAACCTTCGGAAGCTTGAGCCTTGAGCTCGCTGCTGGGGAAACCCGCACACTCACAGTTCGTGTGGAGGTTAGCGCTTCTCAAACGGCCGGTGACGAAATTCAATTCGAAATCGAGTCTGCTGATAGCGTAGATGCCAACGGCGGTGAAGTCTCAGGTGACTTCCCACTTGCTGGTAACACGTTCACGCTTGCCAGCTCAGACGCTGGAACATTCGAGATCGACAAGAACGGTACGATCAGCACACCAGTTCTCGGAGAGGCCGAGGCAGTGGTTGGTCAGTTCCGCGCAGCTGCCAGCACAGAAGCTGCTTCTCTTGAAGAAATCACCCTCAAGATCGACAACTCTGGCGACCACAGTAACTTCCAGCTCTGGGATGGTTCCGACCTTCTCGCAGATGGTGAGTACCTTGGAAGCAAGCTTGTGAAGTTCGACCTCTCAGATGATCCATTTGAGATCGCCGAAGGAAGCAGCAACATTTTCGCCGTCTCTCTTGACGTCGGAGGTGATGCGTCTGATAACATCGGAGTTTACATCGACAACGCAGCAGATGTGCTCGCCATTGGTGGGGACTTCGGCTTCGGAATGACTGTTGACATCGCAACCAACGGTACCTATGACGGTGCTACGGCTTGTGACGCAACAACAGACAACTGTTCGTTCAGCACGATCGATGGCGGTGACGTCACGATTGCTTGGACAGGTCCAAGTGCTAGCGATGTTGCGGTGAACAGTCAGGATGTTTCGCTCTTCGAGTTCTCAATCACGGCCGCACAGACGGTTACGATTAAGGACATGGACTTCATCGTCTACGCTGACGATGATGACAACGATCCATTCGACGGAACTGACGACGCCTCAGGTGCTGCCGCTAGTGACGATGACGGACTCATCAACACGAACGCTGAAGGAAACATGAGTGACTTCAAGGTCTCTTATGCAGACGGAAGCGGATCACTCATGGGTCCACTTGATCTCGATTCAGTTGCAACGAGCGGAAACGACGCGTTGCAAACCATTGACTTCTCAGATGACTTTGAACTCGCTGCTGGTGAGTCGCTCGAATTGGTTCTTTCAGCCGATATCGACAACGACCTCACAAGCGCAACAGAGCTCGGCGCAACGCTCGACATTGATGGTCTCGTAATTGAGGACAGTAATGGCGACACGCTCGCAAGTGGCTCTATTGTTCCAAGTGGAGACGTCGTTGGAAAGACGCAAACAGCGCGAGCTAGCTCGCTCACACTTGCGCTCTCTTCAACGCCAGGAGACATCACAACGGTACAAGGTTCTGATGACATCAATGTGGTGAACTTCAGCATTGTTTCTGGAGACGCCGGATCAGCAACTATCTCAAGCATCACGATCGGCGCGTATGCCGACACAAACAACAGTGGCTTCACAAAGGGTGACGTGGTTGGTG
>PVBE011230962.1_pt1 | contig 19263 bp, 20 predicted proteins | sample 1631181 | NCBI WGS metagenome assembly PVBE01 (sample SAMN08397723, study PRJNA350692) | Marine metagenome, whole genome shotgun sequencing project. | isolation source: water | place: Pacific Ocean | collected 2012-04 | reverse complement strand
GGATGGAAATGACCAATCATCAGACCGGAAAAAGTACGACCTTATTGTGGTTCAATTACGATTTTGAAACCCCCCTGAAAAGTGGCGACTTCAACAAGAATGCCCTGAAACGACTACTGTGATCTGGGCGCGCAGAGGACTTCGGCATCTACAGCTTCTCGCCGTAGTGCTGTTCGCCTCTGCTTTCGCGTCACCTGCCCCCGCGGATGTCAGCAAGCAGTTTGAACTTTCACTTCAGGGGCAGTTCTTTCCCGGCCTCTCTGCAGACTCTGCCGATAATCGAGAGCAGTTTTTGACGGGCATCGAGGCAGAGTTCAGCAGTGATTTTGATTCCGACCATCTGATCGGCACCTTCCTCCCCTACGGTCGGGTCGCATCCACTGGTGGAGAAATGAGTCGCGTCGACATTCGGGAGTTGAATCTGCTGTATACCCAGGATAACTGGGAGGGGATTGCGGGCATCAGCCGTGTGTTCTGGGGCGTTACCGAATCTGGACATCTGGTGGACATCATTAACCAGACAGATCAACTGGAGGGCTTCGACGGCGAGGACAAACTTGGTCAGGCGATGATCAGGATCAGCCGGCTGTTTGACCAGAATAGTGTGGACTTGTATGTACTACCCGGGTTCCGTGAGCGTGAGTTTCTGCCGCCAGACCAGCCGCTGGCGCTGCCTTTTCCTATCAATAACGATAAACCACTCTACGGCGCCGACAATGAAGCACAACACGTGGATTTTGCACTGCGACTTTCAGGATATCAGGGTATCGCCGACTACGGACTCTCATGGTTCAGCGGCACCTCGCGTGATCCGGAATTCATTCCTGAGTCCACTGGCGCCTATCGGCCCCGATACCCTCTGATTCACCAGGCGGGCCTGGATCTTCAACTGACTCTGGATAGTTGGCTCTGGAAGCTGGAAGCCATCTATCGGGCCTTTGAGTCAGACACTGTCACCGACGACTTCACCGCAATCATTGGTGGAGCGGAGTACACAATTTACGGGTTGGCGGATGCGCTTTTTGATCTCGGCCTGCTGGCGGAATGGCACGGCGACAGTCGTGAAGACCGCGCTACGGTCCCCATGCAGAATGACCTTTTTGCCGGTCTGAGGGCATCGTTCAGCGACACCCAGAGTTCGGAGTTCCTGGTAGGCGTCTTCTCTGATCTTGACGACGGCAGTAACAGTTTCCGGGTGGAAGCAAGCCGGCGAATCCTGGACGACGCCCGGATCACACTAGAAGCACAGACCTTCGTCGATGTGGATTCAGGCAACGCTCTCTCCTACCTCGAAGACAGCGATTTCATCGTTCTGTCCCTACAGCTGTTTTTCTGAAGCAGTCGCTGGTCGACCCAGCAACCAAGCCAAAACCAGCGAGGCTGGACAAGACTTGGAAATCACTGTATATATAAACAGTATTAGAAAATCTGCCCGAACTCTCTGCAGCTTCAGAACTCCTCATGAACAGACCCCTAACCGCACGGCAGTTACAGGTACTTGAGTGCATCCAGAGCTTTGTCGACAACACTGGCATGCCCCCAACCCGCGCTGAAATTGCCAAACAGTTGGGCTTTCGTTCAGCCAACGCGGCCGAAGAGCATCTGCGGGCACTGGCACGTAAAGGCGCTATAGAACTTCAATCTGGAGCATCCCGGGGCATACGGCTACTGGCGCCCTCTGGGGTACCTGTTATTGGCGAAGTGGCCGCTGGAAACCCGATTCTGGCAACTGAACACATCGAAGATCATTACCCCCTGCCGCCCAGACTGTTCCATCCCCGGGCCCACTATCTGCTGAGAGTGCGCGGCATGAGCATGCGGGATGCTGGTATTCTCAACCGTGACCTGCTGGCCGTGCACCGCGCACGGGAGGCCACCAATGGGCAGATCGTCGTAGCCCGACTGGAAGATGAAGTAACGGTCAAAGAATTCCGACGTCGGGGAAATATCGTTACCCTGCTTCCCAGAAATCCCGACTTTGATCCTGTGCGAATTGACCTGCGCCAGCAGCCCCTGGCCATTGAGGGGATTGGCGTAGGCGTGATACGAAACGATTCCCTACCGTGAACCTGGAATCCTGCCTGAAACGGCGGGATATCTGGCGCGGCAAAAAAACAACCCGATCAGGGGATACTGTCGCAACCGGTTTCTCCGTCCTTGACCGGCATCTGCCTGGCGGCGGATGGCCTCAGCATGCCCTGACTGAAATCCTGGTGGAAAATATCACCTACAGCCCGCTGTGGCTACTGATGCCAGCCCTTGGCGAAATCATGTCTACGCGGCCCTGGCAAATCTGGATTACACCGCCGGCCATACCCTACCCGCCCGGCTTAAGTCAGAACGGCTTGGACCTGTCAAAAATCCTGATGATTACCGCAGTAGACCGGTCAGACATCCTATGGTCAGCAGAACAGGCATTGCGCTCACGGGCGTGCAGCGCTGTACTGTGCTGGCCCGGCAAGCTGCACCAGTCCGCCACACGGCGACTGCAACTTGCTGCTGAGCATGGAGGTGGGTTGGGCATCTGTTTTCAGAATGAAAGCGCACTGCATACCCACAGCATGGCTACCCTAAAACTACACTGTCGGAATACTGACGATGGCTTGCGTATCGACTTGATCAAGTGCCGCGGTGGCCCATTGCACCAAAATCTGACGGTAAAGCACCCCTCCTGCCGACCCACGACAGCAATCAAGACAAAAGAAGGGCCATACCAATGATCTGGGCCTATCAAAACCTAAAAAACCGTTCCACTTTGATAGCGCTAGGTCGCAGTAAATCTGATCTGGCGAAAGTGCCGGCAGCAACACTTCCCGATGCGCTACCGTCGACGGTTCAGGAGCATCTCTGGCTTGCTATCTCTTTTCCTTTTCTACCACTGGAAGCGCTCGGCCAAGCGAAACAACAACAGCCGATAGCTGTTTATACACAGCAGGGTCAGATGCGCAAAGTTGTCACGCTAAACCACTCGGCCCAAAGAAATGGCATACAGGTAGGGATGACACTTACTGCAGCGCAGACCCTAAACCCTGCATTACATGCCATGCCCCGGGATATATCAGCCGAGAGCGACCGCCTCCAGCACCTTGCTGCACTGGCGAGCAACTGGACACCTGCTGTCAGCATTGTTGAAGATAGTCTGCTGCTGAACATTGCCGGCAGTACACGTCTTTTTGGCGATGTCACACAACTTCTCGAACAAATCCGGTCGTGGATTACTTCCGAGGCGCTATTCCCTTGCGTCAGCATAATGCCCACGCCCGCCAGTGCGATACTGTGCGCGCGCACCGGAAAATCACTATGCATAACTGCCAAAGAGCATATCCACTCCGCCATACGTGAACTGCCAGCACAAGCGCTGGTCACCGATGCCAAAAGACAACGCGCACTGAATCGGTTTGGTGTTAGCACGCTGGGTGATCTGCTGCGCCTGCCCAGAGACGGGCTAGCCCGGCGGCTGGGTCCGGATCTTGTGCAGCGGTTGGATAAACTGCTGGGGCGGCAGCCCGATCCGCAGAACACAATCACACCACTGCCCACATTCCGCCAGAGGATCGTATTTGATACCGGCATTGCCAGTACCGAGCAGCTTGTACCTTTTATGGAGGTCTTGCTGGGAAAACTGCAGGCCCACCTGACCCAGAATCACATTCTGGCTGAGCAACTCGAATGGCATCTTGTCAATGAGTCTGATCTGTCACATCGAATTCCGGTATACCTGACGCATCCACATCGAGACGCCATCCGTCTCTTGAGGCTCTCCCGGTTAGCGTTTGAAAAATTTAAGACGAAGGATGTCATTACCCATCTTGGGCTGAAGGCCAACCGTTTTGCGCCGCTGCCTTCATCCAGCGAAGATATCTTTTCGATTCTGCCCAAAGCAACAGAACACGGGGCATCACTGGTTGAGCGCCTGCAGAACCGGCTCGGGCGACACGCTGTACAGGGCCTTTGCATACAACCAGATCACCGGCCTGAAAAAGCCTGGGGCCACTGCAAAGTCGGAGAAACCAGCACTTTATCGCATGGCGCACAACGACCACTCTGGCTGCTGGAAACGCCCCACTCTGTACGGATATCACAGGGGCAACTCGTTCTGGGAGATCAGACACTCCTCCTGCAGCGTCAACGGGAACGTATTTGCAGCGGCTGGTGGGACAGCCAGTCCATCCGCCGTGATTACTACCATGCCAGAACCGCCGCTTTAAAGACGTGGGTATTCCGTGATCTCGACAGCGGCAACTGGTGTCTGCATGGTATCTTCTGATCCCACCCATTACTGACCGTCCAAGCCTGATCCCTGATGAATTCGTTCCCTGCGCGAGACGCCCAGCGACGGGCTTTTTTATCTGAGACGGATTTTACTGACAGCCGTCTCGTCCCGATGCAGCAGGACGCCTCGTCCCGTCGATATTTCCGACTCGATGACGGTGAACACGGCTGGCTACTGATGGATGCCCCTCCCCAGACTGAAAATCTCACGGCATGGCTTGATGTCGGCAAACATCTCACCGATCTTGGACTGCGGCCACCGGCCGTCCTGCGTTCCGACGTGACCCACGGATTCGCACTCATTGAGGACTTCGGGGATCAGACCTTTACCCGGCTCCTGGATGCAGGAGTGGCGCCTGATGAACTTTATGCGCAGGCAATAGATCTTCTGACACATCTTCACCGACAGCCCAATGCTTTCCTTGACACACTAAAGCCTTATGACCTCGATACCCTTATGGCGGAAGCCATTCTTCTGCCCGACTGGTTCCTGCCGCTGATCTTTGGCAAACCCATTGCCGCTGAAGACCGGAATCGTTACTGCCAAATCTGGGAGCAAGTCTTCGCTTCACTACCGACGCCAGCCATCTCGCTGGTGCTGCGGGACTTTCACGTCGACAACCTGATACGCCTCCCGGCAGCCGCGCCACTTCACACAGTAGGCCTTCTGGATTTTCAGGATGCACTGATCGGACCGATGTCCTACGATCTGATGTCTCTCCTGGAAGACGCACGTCGGGATCTTCCTCCGTCGCTTGCCGAACAGATGCAACAGCGGTATTTCCAAGCAATGCCTCTTCTGGAAATGGAGAACTTCAAACTCTGGTACCGAATACTTGCTGCACAGCGGCACTGTAAAGTTGCCGGCATATTCAGTCGGCTCGCTCTTCGGGATAACAAACCGAACTACCTCGCCCATATTCCCCGCGTTCTGAGTCTATTGCAAATGCATCTTGATGAGCCACTGCTTCGGCCTCTTGCAGACTGGCTGCGGACTCACGGCATTGCCGGCGATCCTCCCGAGATTCCGGCAGACTATCGATCCATTCGCCGCGCGCTCAATCTTGGCGGCGGCGCCACTGACTGATTTACACCCCTTTCAAGGAAACGTCATGGAAACTATTGCCTGGGATGATTTTGAGCGGGTCGACCTCCGGGTCGGCACTATCGTGTCTGCAGAGGTGTTCAAGGAGGCGCGCCGACCTGCCTATATCTTGCATGTTGATTTCGGCCCTGAGATCGGAATACGCAAATCCAGTGCACAGATCACCGATCTTTACGAACCGGAGAGTCTCGTGGGGGTTCAGGTAATAGCAGTCGTGAATTTTCCGCCGAAGCAGATCGGCCCTGTCCGGTCCCAATGCCTCGTCACGGGCTTTCCACAAGAAGACGGGTCGGTAGTCTTGGCGAAGCCAGAGCGGCCCGTTGCCAACGGATTAAAACTCGCGTGAGGTCAGGCTACCCATTGATCAAGCGCTTCCGCCGGTAGATCCTGCGCCTGGATTGCCTCTGCATGTGCACGACCCTGTGGGAGAACCTGGCGTGCATAGTAAAGACAGCTCAGGATTTTGGCCTGGCAAAAGTCCGAATCCCCGTCGCCAGCGTCCAGCATTTCCTGGGCCGCTTTGGCCGCACGGGCCATCTGCCATCCACCCGCCGTCACTCCGAACAACATAAGATAGTCGAAAGACTTATGAAACGGGCTTCTCGGATCCCGAGTGGCGCTTTCCAAAATGGTCGCAGTGGCATTTGAGAGACTTTCGACAAGACTCAGTGCGGCAATGCCCACTTCTTGAGACGCTTCCCCCGGGCTGCCCGCTACGGCAGAAAGATCCGCCCGCATCAAATCAATAATTTCATTAACCATGCCACCCCCATCACGCAGCAGCTTGCGACCAACCAGATCCGCCGCCTGGATTCCCGTCGTCCCTTCATAGATAGTAGTGATCCGCGCATCACGATAATGCTGGGCAGCGCCCGTCTCTTCAATGAATCCCATACCACCGTGCACCTGAAGGCCCAGTCCCGTGATCTCATTACCCACCTCGGAACTCCAGCCCTTGACGACCGGCGTCAGGACCTCTACACGGCGCTGGCCAAGGTCCCGCTCGTCAGCATCCGGATGATGGCTCGCGCGATCTGCAGCCGCCGCGGCGAAAAGCGAAAGCGCCCGCATCGCCTCAATTCGGCTTCGCATACTGAGCAGCATTCGCTGCACATCGGGATGTCGCGCAATCGCCTTGCGCTCGACGCTGACCTCACCGACGGCTCGGCCCTGGACCCGATCGCGGGCAAAGTTCAGCGCGCGCTGATAGGCACGCTCGGCAATCGCGTAACTTTCAATCCCGACCGCGTGCCGGGCCCGGTTCATCATAATGAACATGTATTCCAGACCGCGGTTTTCTTCGCCGACGAGATAGCCCACAGCACCGCCCTCATCCCCGTAAGACAAAACTGCCGTCGGGCTGCCATGAATGCCGAGCTTGTGTTCTAGCGAAACGCACTGCACGTCATTGCGCTCGCCGGGCTCGCCTTTTGCATTCAAAATGTATTTGGGCACAATGAAAAGCGAGATACCCTTAACACCCTCAGGCGCGTCTGGCGTGCGGGCCAGCACCAAGTGGATGATATTCTCTGAAAGATCGTGCTCCCCATAGGTAATGTAGATCTTCTGCCCGCTCAGCAGGTAATGACCTTCATCACAGGGCACCGCACGGGTACGCACTGCCGCAAGGTCAGAACCTGCCTGGGGTTCGGTAAGATTCATTGTGCCGGTCCACCTGCCTGAAACCATCGCCGGAAGATATTGGGCTTTTTGTTCGTCGCTGCCCTTAAGAAAAATCGCTTCGGCAGCGGTCTGGGAAAGCATGGGACACAGTCCAAACGCCATATTGGCGCCATCCCACATCTCCTGTACGGCACAGGCCAAGGTTTGCGGCAACCCTTGGCCGCCGTATTGCGGATCAAGGACCAGGCCCGTCCAACCCCCCTCACTAAACTGTGTGTATGCCTGCCGCCACGCCTGTGACGTGGTGACGACACCATCCTCAACGGTGGGCCCACTCTGATCTCCTGCCCGGTTAATCGGCGCAAGCACGTTGGACGCGAACTTTGCTGCCTCATCAAGGACAGCATCAGTCAGGTCTTCGCTGGCGTCTTCGAACCCCGGCCATGAGGCGACCTCTTTGAGGTCAGCAAGATCCAGCGCAAAGCGCAGATCATTCAAAGGAGCAGTGTAATTTGGCATCGGATCGGTCTCGGGTGTTAGTACTGGGGTCCGGTGGCAGTTAAACCGACGGGGGTGAAGAAATTATAAAATCTCCAGCCTGGGTGTGCCAACCGGGTTGTGCATTTCTCCTGGCCAGATAAAGATCGGGGATCCCATCGATTTGGAATTAATTCGAACCCAAACTTCAAGACTAACACTACCCCCGCCGACCATGCCTCACAACATTCCATCACAGAATTCAGTCTCCCAGAGAAACGGGTCCGCTGGGTGGTTGCGACTGATGATTCCGGCGATTTGCGCACTGGCGCTTTACTGTATCCCACTGCCCCAGGATCGGGTCCTCAGCATCCACGAGTCTGTTCTGCCGCAGACAGCTCAACTGATGGCCGATAACGGTGACTGGCTCATCCCACGCCGAGACGCGGTTGCCCCATGGATTGAAAATCCACCGTTGCCCCAGTGGTTGACGGTGACTATGTGTACGATCGCCGGTACCTGCTCTCAGGCATGGGTCTCGCGTCTCACAGCCGGGATTAGCGGCGCGCTGGCAGTCTTGCTGGTTACGTTAATGGCAGCCCGCCTTTTTGGAACCGGGATTGGTATGCTGAGCGGCCTCACAATGGCAACAAGTTATGAGGTCGTCCGCTACGCCACACTCGCCGAGGATGAAATCTTCCTGACACTGACCTCTGCTGCAGCCATGACCTGTTTTGTGTTTGCTGAATACAAGGCATCCAAAACAGGTGGTGAGAAATCCACTCCAACCCAGACAAACACGCCCCGCGCCTGGGGCTATCGGTCCTGGTGGGTAGTAGCGTTCTTCATCGCTACGGGGCTTACCAACCTAACCAAAGGGGTTGGATTTGGCCCAATGATGGTGTTCGTTCCCGTGACGTGCTTTATCGCGCTTTCATGGGATCTGACTCGCTTTCGTCGCTACCTATGGGCATGGGGAATGGTGATTTTTCTGCTTCTTACATTGTGGTGGCCGATTGCTGTCATCCTGACAATCCCAGGTTCACTCGAAGTGTGGGTCTATGACCTTCTTGGAAGGGCCTCAGGAGACTACGAACTCATAAGCAAACCTTTCTGGTACTACGGGATTGCCCTGGCGCAGGTAAACGCGCCGTGGATACTTCTCATTCCAGTCGCGCTCGCAGTGACATGGAGGGAAGTCTTTTATAAAAGGCATTCTCCCGAGCAGTTCCTCTGGGTGTGGGCCCTATCAGTTCCACTGGTCCTGAGCTTCTTCTCGGGAAAGCATCATCATTATCTACTGCACTGCGTCGCACCCTGGTCTATCCTCGCGGCGCTTGGCATTCGTCATCTTGGCTGTCGATTCGCAATCATCCGGCGCTTTCCTAAGCCAGGCGCAGCAATCCTCTTCGGGTTCCTTGCTCTGATCTATGCAGTCCTTTTGTCTACCCACAAGACAGTGCATCATGAGGATGGTGAATTCATTCGGGCGATTACAAAAAGATATCCATCGGGACCCTTTCTGGTTGATCAAAGCGTCGCCGACGACCTCAAAGGATTTCAGATTCAGTTTTATCTACCCGGGCCGCATACCCGTACCTTACATAATCTCAGTTTCCTGCGCGCAAAGAAAATTACCGAGGATCGGGTCTACGTTATTACAGAGTACGGTCGCCGAGGAGAACTAACACGTTTCGGCGACATCCAGTTGCTTATGAAAAGCAAGAAGACCGGACGTCAGCAAGGGCCGGACACACTGCTGACCCTCTTTGAACTTACCTACTATGAGCATCTCGAGCGAGTCGACACAGAGGGTTTAGTCATCACTCCGATGCAAGCAATGTACCGCGCCCCAGGGCCCGTTCTTGAATGATGTTGTCAGAGCCACGGGGATCCGTTATCTACGCCCAGCCAATCATGCTAAGGTCTGAGCCCTTGGATAAATGCTTCAGGAGGCACTGATGAAACTGACTGGGCGCTGTTACTGCGGTGATGTTCATTACGAGATTGAAGGGGAAGCACAGGCCTCTCTGCACTGTCATTGTCGGGAGTGCCAGTATGTCAGCGGCGGAAACCCCGCTGCGCTGATGATTTTCCCGTTGGAGGCTTTCCGCCTGACACAGGGCGAAATGAAACAGTTTCGCCGTTCAGATCTGGAGCGCCCGGTCACCCGACATTTTTGCGAGCACTGCGGCACTGGCCTTGCTTCCGAGACGCCTAATCGGCCGGGCTCCATTGTGGTGAAGGTCGGCACACTGGATGATCCTTCGGTGTTTACGCCCGCCGTCGCGATTTTTACTTGCGACAAGCAGGCCTTTCATCATATTCCGGAGGACATTCCAGCCTTTGACAAACGGCCGGGCTGAAGTCTCGCCGCGTATCGGGCCGGTTTACGCTCCCTCTCTTCCCGCCATGGCATCAGCGACGATGCATAGAATCTCAAACATCATGGTGGCGCCGGTCAGGGCAGTATTACCACTCGGATCAAAAGGGGGCGCCACCTCGACGACATCACCCCCAACAAGATTCAGACCTCGACAACCCCTGATCATCAACTGGGCTTCGACCGTGCTGAAGCCCCCCACCTCAGGAGTACCGGTGCCTGAGGCATAAACCGGATCCAGTCCATCCACGTCAAACGTGAGATAGCAGGGTTTCTCACCTACGACACGGTGAATCTCGCTGATCACGGCTTTAACGCCGAGATCGTAAAACTCATCCATGTAGATGACCCGCATCCCGGTGTCATGACTGAACTGCCACTGATCAAGGTCGTTCAGCGACCCCCGAATGCCGATCTGAATTGTGCGCTTGGGATCGATCAGGCCTTCCTCGACAGCGCGACGAAACGGTGCCCCGTGATGGAACTTCGAGCCAAGATAATCGTCGCCCGTATCGCAATGGGCATCAAAGTGCACCAGCCCCACTGGGTGATCCGCCGCTATCGCTCTCAAAATCGGCAGCGTGATGGAATGATCCCCCCCGGCGGAAACCGGCACTACCCCAGCGTCATGTAGCCTTGAAAAAAATGCCCGAATTTCATCAAGACTCTTTTCCAGGTGGAAGGGTGACTGCACCCAGGCATCCCCCACATCTGCAACCGAACAGATGTCGTGAGGACTGATCCCGCTTGACTGGTTTCGCCGACGCATGAGACTCGATTGATTACGAATCTCCCGAGGGCCATGGCGCGCACCCGTGCGGTTGGTCACACCTCCGTCAAAAGGAACGCCGACCAACCCAATATTGAGACCGTCATAGTCTTCCCGGTAAGGTGCCCGCATAAAGGTCGGCAGTCCGGTGTACCGTGGTCGCTGAATGGGATCTTGATACGCCTCGTACTGATACATGTCTCCCCCGTTTCTGATTTATGATCTCTGGTCTAAGCCCTAAGGATGCAGCCTAAACACCTACATATGCAAGCCCATCTGAGTGATTCGCCGGAGATAAAGAGCCTACGCGCGCTTTTTGAATGCGCTGTTTCAAAGGCTTACCCCACTACAAATTTAGCCCACTATCTACTGCCTCCCCCAGATGGCCGAGTCGTGGTTGTCGGCGCCGGTAAAGCAGCCGCCGCTATGGCCAAAGCCGTCGAGGATGGGCTTTCTACTGTTGCTGACAGTCTGGTCCTAGTACCTTATGGACATAAGCGCTCTTGTCGATTGATCAATATCGTTGAAGCGAGTCATCCAGTACCCGATAACGCCGGCGAGAAAGCGGCGCGGCAGATACTTGATCTGGCGGTCTCGCTCGGAGCCGATGACCTCCTCGTCTGCCTTTTGTCCGGGGGTGGCAGCGCCCTACTCAACCTGCCCTGTACCGGAATCACGCTGGAGGAGAAGAGAGTTCTTACCCGAGAACTACTCGCCTGCGGCGCGGACATCCACGATATCAATACAGTTCGCAAGCACTTGTCGGACATCAAAGGGGGGCGGCTCGCAGCGGCGGCGTTTCCTGCCCGTACCGTGACGCTTGCCATCTCTGATGTACCTGGAAATGATCCGGCCACCATTGCTTCGGGCCCCACGGTAGGTGACCCCACTACACGACAAGACGCCCTTGAAATCCTCAGCAAATATGGAATCAAGCCGCCGTCCTCAATTGCAGCCAAGCTCGCTTCAACTACCGCAGAAAGCCCCTTCCCCGGCGACCCAAAACTCACCGCGAGCGAAATAACCATCACTGCAACCGCGGCTGAAGCTCTTGAAGCCGCAGCCGTATATGCGGAAGAACAGGGTCGCAAAGTGGTCAACCTGGGCGACAAGGTTGAAGGCCTCGCATCGGTACTGGCCAGTGAACACGCCAAAACATTCGAACGTGAACGCCTGATCCATTCCGCCGGCAAAGACTTCGTCCTGATTTCTGGTGGAGAGGCAACGGTAGTACTTCACGGTAACGGCAAGGGTGGGCCCAATCAGGAATATCTCCTTGCGCTCGCGATCGCTCTTGATGGCGCACCCGATGTTTTCGCCATTGCCGCAGATACCGATGGCATTGATGGCGCGAGCCAAGCGGCTGGCGCCTTCATTACTCCGAACACCCTAACCCGTGCAGCAACCCAGGGGTTGGACCCGCATGCTTATCTCGCTCGCAATGACGCAGGTGGATTTTTTGAGCAGCTCGGAGACCTTATTATCACCGGACCGACGTGCACCAATGTAAACGACTTTCGCGCTATCGCTTATATTCCGTCGGCTGATTGATTTACTATTACCCGAATACAGTAAGGAGTTCTTCCATGGGAAAGCGGCTCAGCAAAATTTATACGCGGACTGGAGATGAAGGTTCCACAGGCCTCGGCGATGGGACACGGGTCCCCAAGACCTCGTCCAGGGTCGAAGCAATGGGCCAGGTAGACGAACTGAACAGCCTTATCGGCCTGATGATGACTGAAGCACTGCCCAAGGAGATCCATCAGTTCCTAATGGCGGTGCAGCACACGCTGTTTGACCTCGGCGGTGAACTGAGCCTTCCCGGTCACACGCTGGTATCACCTGAGCGGGTCATAGCCGTTGAGAACATACTTGACGAACTCAACGCCACACTGGCCCCGTTGGAGGAGTTTATTCTCCCCGGAGGTACCCGGGCTGCAGCGCTTTGCCACGTTGCGCGCAGCACCTGCAGGCGGGTAGAGCGAGTCCTGTTTTCTGTTAATGACGGACATGCAGTCTCTGATGCCTCGTGTCAGTACGTTAACCGACTGTCTGACCTGCTGTTCGTGATGGCTCGTAGCCTAAACCAGGCTGCGGGTGAACCCGATATCCTCTGGCAAAATGACCACCCGGCCTAGCCCAACCTAAACATGAAACCTCCGGTGCTTTACTGGACGTTTTTTGCCTCGTTATTGCCTAAATATGCTCCATTTTCCTAGGGACGAATTCGATCTTCGAATCAACCGAACCCGCCAAGCGATGGCAGAAGCGGAGCTTGACGGACTCATTCTCTTTCGCCAGGAGAGCATGTTCTACCTAACCGGTTACGACACCAGCGGCTACTCCATGTTTCAGGCCATGTACCTTGGTCTTGATAAAGGACCCACGCTGCTGACCCGCAGCGCAGATCGGATCCAATCCCGCAATACCTCGATTGTCGAAGACATTCAGATCTGGATTGATCAGGAGGATGCCTCTCCCGCAATCGAGTTGCGCCGCATTCTTGAGGCGCATGGCTGTGCGAACCAGCGGATTGGGGTCGAATACCATGCTTACGGCCTTACAGGCCAGCGCGCCCTAATGGTCAACAAGGCTCTCGAAGGGTTATGCTGGCTTGTTGATGCTTCAGACCTGGTGCGTCTGATCCGTCTTGTAAAGAGCGATCTCGAACTTGAATACGTTCGAAAATCGGGTGCAATTTGCGATGCAATCCTTCAGACCAGTATTAGCCATACCCGACCTGGTAACACGGTGAAGTCAGTCTACGGGGCCATGATGAATACCCTCTTGTGCGAGGGTGGCGACCCCACAGCCAGCCGTTGGCCCATGGGGGCTGGAGAAGCTGCGGTATTCTGCCGTTATCACACAGGAGATGAAATCATCGCGCCGCAGGACCAGGTGGTCTTTGAGCCCGCTGCCGCCTATCGGCATTATCACACCTGTATGATGTACAACATCTTGACCGGTAAGGTGGATCCTCGACATCAAGCGATGAACGACGCCTGCGCCAATGCGCTCGACGCCTGCCAGCAGTTGCTGACCGTCGGGAATACGGTGGGAGACCTCTACGCTGCGCATGACGAGACCATGCGTGCGCACGGGTTTTCTCATGCCGCGCTCAGCGCCTGTGGGTACTCTGTCGGCATCAGTTACCCTCCCTCCTGGATGGATTGGCCCATGATATGGAAGGATAATCCTCAGACTCTAGAAGCAGGAATGGTGTTTTTCCTGCATATGATTCTTCTGGATGAGCGGACAGGCCTCAGTATGTGTATTGGCGAAACGGCAATTGTCACTGAAAGCGTTTGTGAACCCGTAAACCGGATTCCACGGACGATCATTCATAACTAACAACGTTCAAGGATAAGGAACATGACCAAACCCCCTTGGGAAGGTATGGGTGGCTATACCAATATCAATAGCGACACCCTGCCCATGATCGATGACCAAACGCCCACATTCATGGGGGTCCCGCTGGCGTGCACGGCTGATACCCTCCGTGGCGCTGATGTCGCCATTATCGGGGCCCCTTACGTGGCGGGCGCTCGAGGTAAGTACGCGGGCGTAGACAAGGCCGAATGGTTAGCGGCGCCGATGCGGGTCCGGCAACAGTCAGCACGGTATCCCAGCGGCTATATCCAGGAACTCGATGTCGATATTTTTGAGAAGCTCAAAGTTGTGGACATGGGGGATGCCGACATTGCACCAGAATGCAATCTGGACCCAACCGCCGAAAACATTCTCAAGGCTCAGGCAGCGGTCGAGGAGCTGGTGAATCGGGCCCTCGAGGCTGGCGCGATCCCGATCGTTGTCGGTCAGAACAGCCCCTGCAGCTCCTATGCCATCGCCAAACCCATTGCAGAACGCTCTGCAGGCAAGGTCGGCATGATCAGCACTGATACCCATTGGGACTCGCGGCCGATGGACTATCTCACCGGAGACGAACGCATTGCCGGCAGTGGAAACTGGAAGTCAAAGACCTTCAGCAGTTTTTCCAATTTCTCGATCCCGAATCTCGTCGAGATCGGCGAGCGCGGCATGCTGGAGGAAGCCAGTGTCGTTCGGGATTACATGAAGCGAGGCGCTCATTTTTATCCCATGTGGAAAGTCCGATCAGAACTGGGCATTGCTGGGCTTTGCGAAGAACTCCACCATGCCTACCAGGGGACAGATGACGTTTATGTCCATTTCGATATGGACATCCTAGGCGGTGCTGGGCCGGCACCGGGCGATATCCTCGGGGAACTCGCCGAACCCATGGGGATGAGTGACTACGAAATTATCCGCCTCGCTCACGAGATCGGGAAACGCGGACTTACGGGAATGTCATTCATCTGTATCCCACCGGGGTCGATGGTGACCTACCGACTGATTGTCTACATCATTGCGTTCTTGATAGCCGGTCTCGCGTTATCCCGAGGCGATTGATTCGCGGAATCGCGCCCAATCGAAATGTGGCCCTGGATCTGATTTCCGGCCCGGGGCGATGTCGGAGTGACCCACAATCCGCTCCGCTGTGATGGTCGGCCATGCGAACTGCAGCGCTTCGGTCAGTGAGGTGAGCGTCGCGTACTGGCGGTTCGTAAACCAGGTGTCATCAGAACCGACTAGCTCTATGCCAACTGAAAAATCGTTTACCCGGGCTCGCCCAATTAACGAGGAATTCCCGGCATGCCACGCGCGCCGGATCACCGGCACAAACTGAATAATCCGCCCCTCGCGGTCTATCAGAAAATGCGCCGAGACCTTAAGGGTGGCGATTTCCTTGAAATAAGGATGAGCATCTGCATCAAGGCATCCTAGAAAAAAATCGCTTATTGCCTCTGTTTCGAAATAGCCCGGCGGAAGGCTGATCGCGTGAATAACCATCGCGTCAATCGCCACCCCGTCTGGACGGTCATCACAATGCGGCGAACATAGGCAGGCGCTACCGCTCAAGAGGCCGGTTTCCCGGTCAATCTCCAACGGGGACTTGTTCATTGGGAATGGTAGCCTGAACGCGCGCTCATCAGGCCTGAGGAAACGTTGAACCCACGCACGCTAGGTCGCAGCGCAGGACCATGGCCAGAGGCCTATTAGGACTCGGTATCCGGCTCGTCTGATTCTTCAGGCCTATCGAGTAGTTGCACATAGGCCATAGGCGCGTTATCTCCGGAGCGGACCCCACACTTTAAAATACGGGTATAGCCCCCAGCACGGTCTTGGAAACGCGGGCCCAGCGTATCGAAAAGTTTGCTAACCGCGTCGCGATCCCGGAGTCGCGCATAGGCGAGACGCCGGTTCGCCACCGACGGACTCTTGGCGAGCGTGATGAGCGGTTCTGCAACACGGCGCAACTCCTTCGCTTTGGGCAAGGTGGTACGAATCTGCTCGTGCGTAAAAAGGGACACGGCCATGTTTGCAAACATGGCTTTTCGATGGCTGGAGTCCCGACCTAATATCCGACCGACCTTATGGTGACGCATAACAACTTCTCCCTGCTCTTCTCTCGATTCTCTCGAATCTTTCTATTTCTGTCAGACCTGTTTGGTTCCCGAGGATCTGCACTGGATCAATGTAGGTTGTCCCGTTTCTCGCGTTGCAGCGACGCCGGCGGCCAGTTCTCTAATTTTACCCCCAGAGACAGGCCTCGAGTCGCCAGCACATCCTTGATCTCGGTCAGGGATTTCTTTCCGAGGTTAGGTGTTTTCAAAAGCTCCACCTCGGTTCGCTGAATGAGATCGCCAATGTAGTAGATGTTTTCTGCCTTGAGACAATTGGCGGACCGGACGGTGAGTTCCAGGTCGTCGACCGAACGCAGCAAGACCGGGTCAATGCGTTCTTCAAGTACTTCGGCGTCAGCCGTTTCGGACTCTTGAAGCTGTACAAACACCGAGATCTGGTCGTGAAGAATCTTGGCAGCACGCCGAACCGCTTCCTCTGCGTCAATAGTGCCGTTGGTTTCGATCTCCATCACCAACTTATCGAGGTCTGTCCGCTGTTCCACACGGGCATTTTCGACGGTGTAGGAGACGCTGCGAATTGGGCTATAGGAGGCGTCCAAACGAAGCACCCCAACGCCGCGAGTTTCCGTCTCTTCGGCGGCCAGATCTACCACTTGGTATCCACGGCCGGTGCTGACGGTAATCTCCATATTTAATTCGCCATCGGGCGAAAGATTTGCCAACAAGTGATCGGGATTGACCACTTCCACATCATGATCAAGCTGAATATCACCTGCGGTTACCGTGCCTGGGCCCTTCTTTGTTACCCGAAGGACGGCTTCCTCCCGATTGTGCATGCGCACAGCCAGGTTCTTAAGGTTCAGGAGAATTGCAATCACGTCCTCTTGTGCACCGGGTACCGCAGAGTATTCATGACTAATACCCTCAATCCGGACCTCGGTCACGGCGGCGCCGGACATAGAGGACAGAAGAATACGGCGAAGCGCATTTCCCAACGTGTAGCCGAACCCTCGCTCGAGCGGCTCCAGGGTTACCCGGGCTCGAGTGTCGTTGACGGCATCGACATTGATGACGTTCGGTTTAAGAAACTCTTCTCTGACTTGGGACATTGAGTAATTTCCTCTGAAATGTATCGTGTTTCAAACTTGCTCTCGCTGGGGTTGTTGCACGTGTATCCGCGCAACCGGTCGCACTGAACTTATTTCGAGTACAGCGCAACCACCAGCGACTCATCAATTTCCTGGGATAGTTCTGCACGATCCGGCACGGCCTTGAGCACGCCCTTGAATGCCTTGCTATCGACGTCAACCCAGGGCACAAAGCCCAACTGCTCTGCGATCTCCAGAGCGGACTTGATCCGAAGCTGACCCCGGCAGCGTTCCCGGACCGTGATCTCGTCACCCGGCTTTACTTGGAAAGAGGCAATGTTTACTTTGCCCCCATTAACCAATACAGCGTTATGCCCCACCAGTTGGCGAGCTTCGGCCCGAGTAATTCCAAACCCCATGCGGTAGACCACACTGTCAAGCCGTGACTCCAGAAGCTGCAGTAACGTCTCACCTGTGGAACCCTTGGCTTGGGCCGCAGCGAGGTAGTAGCTGTGAAACTGTTTTTCCATTAGGCCATACATATGGCGAAGCTTCTGCTTTTCCCGCAGCTGCGTCCCATATACGGTGACTCTCGGACGCCGGGCACCCGCCTTAAATCCGGGCGGCCGATCAAACTTGCACTTGGAATCCAATGGGCGAACCGGACTTTTAAGAAAAAGATCGGTCCCGGCACGTCGCGCCAGTTTACAGGTGGGTCCTCGGTATCTTGCCATAATATTCTCTGCTGTCTGCGCTAATTACGCTGATCAGACGCGTCGCCGCTTCGGCGGACGACATCCGTTGTGCGGCACGGGTGTTACGTCTGTGATTGAGTTGATTTCGAATCCGAGATTATTCAGGGCTCGCACGGAAGAGTCACGCCCAGGTCCAGGTCCCTTTATCTTCACATCCAGCTGCTTCATGCCGAATTCCTGGGCCGTACGGCCAGCCGTCTCGGCGGCGACCTGTGCTGCAAAAGGCGTGCTCTTGCGGCTACCCCGGAAACCTGCGCCACCCGAGGTTGCCCAGGCTACCGCATTTCCGTGCCGGTCAGTGATGGTAATGATCGTATTGTTGAACGTTGCATGGATGTGCGCTACACCCTCGAGCACATTCTTGCGAACTTTCGCCTTTGTTCTTTTTTTGGTTTGTACCTTGGCCATATCTTGGGTTCCTGCTGTTATTTCCGGATCGGCCGTTTGGGCCCTTTTCGGGTCCGCGCGTTGGTCGACGTTCGCTGGCCCCTGACCGGGAGTCCTCGTCGATGACGCATGCCCCGGTAGCAGCCCATGTCCATCAGGCGTTTAATGTTCATTGAGATTTCCCGTCGAAGGTCACCCTCAACGGGGATGGAAGCCACCTGGGAACGCAAACGGTCAGCGTCCTCCTCAGAAAGGTCGTGAACCTTGGTATCACGGCCGATAGCCGCCTGATCACAGATCCGCTGCGCGGTGACACGGCCAATGCCGTACACCGACGTGAGCGCGACCTCGATATGCTTGTGCGCGGGTAGGTTGATGCCTGCTATACGTGCCAATGTAATTGCCTCTTGCTGTTACCGTTTCAAATGCAGAATGCTGCGCTTACCCTTGGCGTTGTTTATGCCTGGGGTCAACGCAAATCACCCGGACGCTACCATTTCGTCGGATGATTTTGCAATTTCTGCACATTTTCTTTACCGATGCCCTTACTTTCATTTTTCTTCTCCTGCTGCCCCGAACGCGACGCTAACGAGGCATTCCCATACCGCCAACCAGCGATGACTTCTTCATAAGACTTTCATACTGTCGTGACATTAGGTACGACTGAACCTGCGACATCATGTCCATCATGACCACAACGATGATCAGCAAAGATGTGCCCCCGAAGTAAAATGGAACACTCCACTTGACGATCATAAATTCCGGAATAAGGCAGACGACAGTCAGGTACGCCGCGCCGGCTAACGTCAGTCGGGAAACCACCTTATCGATATACCCCGCCGTCTGCGCGCCGGGGCGAATTCCTGGAACGAAAGCGCCGGATTTTTTGAGATTGTCAGCGATTTCCTTTGGGTTGAACACAAGTGCGGTATAAAAGAAGCAGAAAAAGATGATCATTCC
>PVBE010234666.1_pt1 | contig 19264 bp, 16 predicted proteins | sample 1631181 | NCBI WGS metagenome assembly PVBE01 (sample SAMN08397723, study PRJNA350692) | Marine metagenome, whole genome shotgun sequencing project. | isolation source: water | place: Pacific Ocean | collected 2012-04 | reverse complement strand
GCTCCTTTGATCTTGTAAGCACCCACTGACACCTCAAGCTTTCGCCATCAGCACCGCGTGGACTGCGCTACAGGGCTCAGCCCTTCGCGCAGTCCAAAAACATAGCCCATTTCATACCCCTTACGCAATCGTTTCTCAATCCTGGCCTGACTCAGCCATGCAGCAAAGCCTCTCCCCAAGAGCGCAAACGCTGCATTTCTGCAGGGGAACCAGTCGCCAAAACAGGAAAGTCAGCGGCCGACAAGTCTTGACCGGGATGCAGCTGAGCAGGATCTGCAGCCAACCATTGAATGGGGCAATTGAGCTCATTGAGGACTAACCAAGCCGCAGCAAGATCCCAGATCTTCGGCGTGGCTTCCAAAGCAGCAACAGTTTGACCCATGGCCACACTCACCAGATTAAGGCTGGCCACACCGAGGAGTCGGATTTTACCGGGGAACGGTTGATCAGGCCTGCGCTGCAGAACCCGAATGGAACGACTACATAGTGAGACACAGGCACTACCAGTCGAACGCGTTTCATTCGTCAGCCGCTTGCCATTACGCCAAACACCCTCACCTCGAATAGCCACAATTCTCTGGTTAAGGGAAGGAACATCCAGAAAAGCCTCCACTGGTCTTCCTCCCACAAAGCGAGCCATGGAAATAGCCCAATAAGGGATACCGGCTGCAAAATTCGTAGTGCCGTCCAAAGGATCAACAACCCAATAAGCCGGTGAATCAGGAACGCATTTGGAACCCTCCTCACTCAACACACCCTCCTGTTCCGCAATCTGAGCAAGACCAGCGACGATGGCTGCATCACTCCAACGATCACAAGAAGTAATCAATGAACCGTCAGGCTTGAAATCGGAAACGATATTGCCAAAGTCTTGACGTTGACGATCTGCAACTCGATCAAGGAGTTGATGAACTGCGCTCAGTTGCAAAGAACCAAGAGATTCAGGCAAAGGCCCACTACTCATCACTCAGCTTGCAGGATGGAAGCCTTGCAGGCTGGATTGAGCGGAGAAGGCTTGATAGGAACTTCGGCCGAGTCAAAGAGATCATCTTTCGGCTTCTTATTGGAAAGCTCTAAGGAATCACAAGCCACAATCTGATCCAAACCTGTACGGCGACTAAGCTGGATCATACTTTGATTGTATTTCAGCATTGCATCTGCATAGAGAGTCTTGGCCTGTTTGAGATCACGCTGATTATTCACAACCTCTCTTTGCGTTGTCACTCCTGCCTGGAATCTCAAACGGGCCAATCTAAGTGATTCTCTTGAAGATAAAACTCCAATGCTCGTTGTCTTGATATCTTGGTTAGAGGCACGAAGATTAAAAAAACTTTGCTCAACTTCTAGGCGAACCTGATCACGCTTTGCTGCGAATTCAAACTCACTTTGCTGAGCCTTCTGCTTGTTCTGGCGATATTGAGCCCATGCTCTCCCTCCATCAAAAATATTCCATGTCAAACCCAAGCCAACTGTGTTATTAGAGGACCATGCATGTTGCTTCCAGTCGACAGAGTTATGAATAGGAACGCTAGCTTGCCCCTCTCCTCGAGTGGCTTGATAAGTGTTAGTGAGGCTAATGACTGGCTGCACTGCAGCAAGTGCGATATTAGCATTACTATTATTAATAGAGATGTCAAGTATTAAGCTATCAAGTTCCTCACGAAAAGCATAAGCTGCAACAATGCTCTCCTCAAGTGATGGCTGCCAGATACCAATAATTTGAACTGGGTCAGCCGCTGTAGGAGTTATGTCTTGTGGCAAGTCTAACAATTGAGCAAGAGTTCTACGTACCGTATTTTGCTGAGCTACAGCAAGAGTTAAAGACTGAGTATCTCGAGCAAGCTGAGTTTCCGCCTCAAGCACTTCAAGCTTGGTCGCGACCCCTGCCTGCAGGCGTGACTGAGCATCACGCAAACTCACGAGAGAAGCACGAACGGCATTTTGACCAATGCCCACACCTTCATCAGCTCGCTGCAATCTAAAATAAAGGTCTGCGGCATTTAAACGTAAGTCGCGAAGCGCAATCAGGTAAGTATCTCTCTGCTTTTCAAAACTATCTCTAGCAGATGCAATTTGAGGAACTCTTGCAGGATTAATGAGATCCCAGTTAAGAGCAGCCCCAAAACTTGTAATCCATTCTTCCCCAAAAGTATATTCTTCAGTAGTCAACTGATGATTGGCAGAGTTTACACGATTCTCCGAGCCTTTAAAATTGACAGAAGAAGAAAAATTTAAAGTTGGATACCAGGTTGAAAGAGCAGCTAAAAGATTTGATTTTGCTTGCTCGACAACACTAGCTGCAGCTTTAAGGGTGGGACTATTGACTTCAGCTAATTGCTCTACATCAGCCAAGCTGAGGGGGCGAAGCTCCCTAATTCTCACCTCTGAAGTTTTATTTGGCAGCGCAAGACTTGGCGTGGCCCCAAGCGAAGAAAGAGGCGCAGTCAAGCTGGTTGCTGCAGGCTCCACTACGGAAGGGTCAACCCTCGGTCGAGATCCCTTGATCTCAATGGCGCTAGGAAGCGTCGACTGATCGATTAAGGCTGAACCATCAGCCTCAGCTTCTAGCGAGGCAGGTGCTTGATCAGTGCTGCCATGCTGTTGAACCTCAAGCGACTGTTGAGCTTGAACACCAGTGCAGCCTTGAGCCAATACGCCTGCAAGGAGACACAGTCTTGCGGTAATCAGACGCACAGCAATTTAAAAACTGCGGGGAGCTTAATGAATTTCCTGGCCATCTCCCATCGCAGCGGCCACGATGTCAGCCGCCCCATGCACGATACGTATCGAGATCTGCAGCGCCTCACTTAGATGTTCCAGAGTCATGTCATCTAGAAAAACAAGCTCACCCTGACGCAGCATCACTGAAGGCAGGAGTAACTGATCGCCAAGATCAAGAGCCTTCAATCCCTCAAGCAAGTCATGACCAGTTAGCAAACCAGTTACAACCTGATCCTGTCCCCAATAAGGACTCGGCAGCCCATGTAACTCCACTGCCAAACCTTCAACCGCATTGAGTCGTTCACAAGCAGGACCCAGAGCCTGTTCGACCAACCGACCTACCACCCAACTGCAGCGCCTGGGCTGCCTTAACCGCTTGGGAAGAATGACCGTGGCCTGGTCCAGAGCTTCCAAAAAGGAGCGGATACTGCCAACGCCATTTTCTTGTTGTGGAAGATCCTCGTAGGTACTGCGAGGTGGAAGAGGCGCACCTGCAATCAGATACCACTCATCCGAAAGCCACGCGAAACGGGTTCCCATAACAGCCTGAAACTGATCCTGAAGAAGCTCCACCTGGCTAATCACACGCCTTGCACAAGCAGAACCAACAGGCAACAATCCATCTCCTTCTGGACGGAAACGGGTCAATCCCACCGGCACCACCGCCACTGAAAGCACAGCAGGCCAATCACCCGCTCCAAAATCAGCAAGCTCACGCAGGGTGCGATCTAGAGCCAAACCGTCATTCAAGCCAGGGCAAACCACCACCTGGGCATGGACCTGAAGATCACGCTCAGTGAACCACTCCAACTGCTCAAGCAGAAGTTCCGCTCGAGGATTTTTCAGTAATTGAGCCCTCAAGGATGGCTCAGTTGCATGGACAGAAACAAAAAGAGGTGAAAGGCGCTGTGCCTCGATCCTTTGCCAATCTGCCTCTTTAAGATTGGTAAGAGTCAGATAAGACCCATAGAGAAAACTGAGGCGATAATCATCGTCCTTGAGATAGAGGCTATTGCGTCGGCCAAGTGGCTGCTGATCAATGAAGCAGAAAGGACAGTGGTTGTTGCACTGGCGAAGCCCATCAAATAAGGCTTCTGTAAAAGCCAAACCCAAACCATCATCAGAGTCTTTCTCAAGATCCACTTGATGGAATGCCCCGGTTGCATCCCTGACTTCGAGATGAAGCTCCTCCTCAACGATGAGGTAGCGATAATCAATCAGATCCCTTGGTCGCACCCCATTAACACTTAAAAGTTGATCGCCGGGCTCAAAGCCCAATTGCTCTCCGATCGAGCCCTGCTCAACCGATGCAACCACTGCAGGTCGGGGTTGGCCCGCCGCAGATTCAGGATCCAATGCTGACACCGCAACACCAGCGGAGGGCTCATTCCACACAAATGAGGAGGGCGGTTTATTTTAGTTTGATGTGCCGCTCAGCCACCAGGCGAGCACTAACACCCCAAACAACAAGCGATACGCCACGAAGATCCAAGTGCTGTGCCTTTGAAGGTATTTGAGCAACCAATCAATGGCCAACCATGACACGAACGCCGCAGAAACGATTCCAACAAGCAGGGGCAAAACTCCTTCTAAGGAGAGCTCAGCAAAGGCATCTTTGAGTTCAACCAGACCGGCCAGAGTGATCGCCGGGATACCAAGTAGAAAAGAGAAGCGAGCAGCGTCTTGACGCTGCCAGCCATCAAATAGCGAGGCCGTCAGAGTGCTACCCGAGCGCGACACACCCGGAATTAAGGCCAGCGCCTGAGCTAAGCCCACTACAAAGCCATCACGCCCCTTGACTAGATGCATTTGCTTCAGCCGCGGGCCGATGCGCTCAGCCCATGCCAGCAGCAAAGCCATCACAATCGAAACCACTGCGATTGAAGGGAGACTGCGAATTGAAGAGGCCTCGTAACCAGGCCAGAAAAGCTTGATCGCCATACCAGCCAACAGAATCGGCATAGTCCCTATAGCAATCGCAAGACCGAGACGGGCCTTCGGTTCACGCCACTGACCATGCTTAAACGCTAAAGAGATGCCCTTAAGGACCTCAGCAAGATCACTCTTGAAATAAGCAATCACCGCCAAGATGCTGCCTAGTTGGATCACAGCTGTCGCAGAGACGCCGGGGTCACCCCAGCCAACCAGCATGGGAACGACCTTCAAATGAGCTGTGCTGCTAATCGGCAAAAACTCCGTAAGGCCTTGCACCACTCCCAGCACCAAGTTCCTCCAACAAGCGGCCAGCAGTTCAGAGGTCGAAGCCAGGAGAATCATCGAGGAAAACAGGGAACCCATGGAGGCTATTTCCCCCATGGATCCAATGCCAAAAGCAGCGTAATTCCTGAGAGTCTTATAAGGTTCACTGTCTTGACTGCATAGTGGGGGGGTGCTTTGTCCAGCGGCTTAATCAAAAAAAAACAGCCCGACAGCAGCACATTGGTACTGAACCAACCCCTTAGGAATTCTGTCGAATCGCAAACATCTGAAAAGGATTACGACGCCAATCTTTCAGACCTTCAGCAGTTGCAACTTTGGGCAGGTGCCCTGGTTGTGCTGCCTGTCTTTCTGCAGGCCCCCTGGGTACGCCTGAATCCATTATCAGCCTGCTTATTCACGTTGGTACTGCTAGCTATTGGCATTCCCCTTGCCCTGATGGGCCAAGGGGGATGGGCGATGACTGGCGAACTGTTGGTAGGAGTCAGCGGCAGCTGGCTAGCGGGATGCCTCTACTGGGGGTGGCTAAGAACACAGCCCGTGTGGCACTTACCTATTGAATCGTTGGTACTTCCTATTGCCCTGGTAGGGCTGTCGAGCCGCTGGCGACTGAGTTCCAGCTTCTATTTGGCCTCACTGCTTGGAACGGCTTGCACTGATCTGATGATGGTCATGACCGGCGTCATGAATCAATGGCCTGTTGTGGTGATGGCTCCACTACAACAAGCACCAAGGTTGCTTCACGAAACTGCTCAGCAGCTTCTTCATCCCCTGCCCCTTATCGCTCTGGTCTGTGCAGCAACGCTAATCGTGCTACTAGCGCAAAGCATGCAACACAAGGCCCGTATGGCTTCAGAATTTCGCAGCACATGGGCTGTCGCCAGTGCAGTACTAGTTACAACGGTAATAATCGATGGACTTTTCCTGATTGCAGCCCTGCTAAACCCAGGGCTGAGCGGCTTGATCTGAAACGAACTGCAAAAGCTGATCACAGTCCTGGCTTAAGTTCGTTATCAAACTTGTAAAGTTGATAGACCGGCATAGCCGGAAGACCCGTTCCGATCCACTGCGGAGTATTTGATGAAGCGCCTGTTGTCCTTGCTTACTGGGGTTCTGTTGATGACAGGCCTGCTAATGGCCCTGATATTTCCCCAGTCCGCCTACGCCAATGTCTCTGACGACAAACTCGGAGATAGAGGCGACAAGGTGGACTTAAACAACTCATCAGTCAGGGCCTTTATGCAGTTCCCCGGCATGTACCCGACCATTGCTGGAAAGATTGTTGTCGGTGGTCCTTATTCCAGCGTGAGTGATGCCTCCTCAGGCCTGGATGGCTCACAAAAATCTGTTTTCGACAAGTACAAAGACAACTTCACTGTCACGGCACCGGAAATTGCCATGAATGAAGGTTTCGATCGCATCAACGACGGCCAGTACAGGTAAACGATTCCTCACTAAACAATCAGCTCAACCGCAAGCCGTCGGTACACCCGGCGGCTTTTTTGTAGGTTTCATGAGGCTCCCTCACCCATCAAGTTCCATAACTGCCGGTCCTTGGGATGTCGTGGTGATCGGCGCAGGGGCCGCAGGACTAATGACATGCCTTGAGCTGCCTGCTCAGCTGAAGGTGCTTTTGCTGAACCGCAACACCAGTCGCCACTCCTCCAGCCGCTGGGCACAAGGTGGCATCGCCGCAGTAACAAGACCTAAAGACAGCGCCGAGAGTCATGCAGAAGACACTCTCAAAGCAGGCGCAGGACTCTGTGATGCTGATGCTGTCAGACAACTTGTAGAAGAAGCTCCTCACTGCGTACAACGTCTCCAGAAGCTTGGGATGGCCTTTGATCGCGAAGGTGATGCGCTAGCCACCACCCTGGAAGCAGCCCATAGCCATCGAAGGGTGCTGCATGTGCAGGACCAAACGGGCCGCGCCTTGGTTGAAGCGCTGCAAGAGCAAGTGGAACGGCGCCCCAACCTCTTGCACCGGCGAGGGGTTCGCGCCACCAAGCTTTGGATTGAGCACAATCGCTGCTACGGGGTACAAGTTCTCGACGGAACCTTGCTCCATTGGCTTTCGGCCAGAGCCGTAGTCCTGGCAACCGGTGGCGGTGGCCATCTGTTCGCAAACACCACCAATCCGGCTCAGGCCTGCGGAGAAGGCTTAGCCCTTGCCTGGCAAGCAGGCGCCACGATCGAGGATCTTGAATTCGTGCAGTTTCATCCCACAGCTCTGAAACTGGAAGGAGCTCCATGCTTTCTGATTTCAGAAGCAGTCAGAGGCGAAGGTGCCGTGCTGGTTGATGCCCAGGGGCAAAGCCCTGTAAAGAAATTGAGCGCTGGTGATCTTGCTCCCCGCGACCAAGTAAGCCGATCCCTCATCCAAACCATGCATCACCAAGGGGTCCAGCACCTTGGCCTTGATCTCACACCCATCCCTACAGGACAGGCCGAGGCCCGCTTCCCCACCATCCTGGAACGCTGTCGGGAATTAGGTTTAGATCCACTCAACCAACCGATCCCGGTAGCCCCAGCAGCTCACTACTGGATGGGAGGAATCGCCACCAACCTTCAAGCCGCAACCAATCTTCCAGGGCTCTATGCGATTGGGGAAGTCGCCTGCACCGGAGTGCATGGAGCTAACCGACTCGCTGGCAACTCACTGATGGAATGCATGGTATTTGCCAGACAAATGGCCACAATCGAACTGGGCTCTTTGCCTCGTCTGGGTGTTCATCAAAGAGATTCTTCCCCCGAGCCTTGCTGTCAGAAACTCAATGGCTCTGAAAATGCCGAGTCACTAACTCGCGCCATCGCAGATCTGCGAGAGCTTTGCTGGCAAAAGGCTGGGGTAGATCGCTCAGCCAAAGGAATGCAACAAAGCCTCGCGAGCATCTGTAAGGATCTACAGCACATTGGTGAACAGCCTTTGCTCAAGCTGGTAAGCCATCAACCCAAAGAAATTTGCCATCGCCTCGATGACACCGCCAGAAGGGACCTCAACTTGCTACTGGACCTCAACCATCGCCAGTTGACCAGCTCCTTACTGCTGGAAGCCTGTTTGTTCCGCCGCGAAAGTCGCGGCGGACATTTCAGAACTGATGCACCTGCAGCAATGCCTCAGTGGAAACGCCACTCCCGACAAAAACGGGGAGAAGACCTCTCCACAAGGCCAGTGAGGTCTTAACGGGGGTGCTTCAAAACTGCCTCGAGCCCTGATAGCCACTCAAATCAGCAAGCTTATTGAGCGGTTTTACTCCAGATTCGAGCTCCCCGTTAATTTCCCAGGTAGGGAATGCATCAATACCTTTGCGTTCACACAGATCTCTTTGGCTGTTCTGACCATCTGACGCACACTCAACGACCTGCAGTTGAGCGGCGCCGTCTTGACCAAACATCTCCTTCTGCTCGTGGCAATGAGGACACCAATAAGCGCTATAGAACACTGCCCCAGTCTCTGTGAGATGTTCAGCCAAAGCCAGCGCAGATGGCGTACTCCTCGTCTTCACAACTGGAGGGACTCCTGGCCCCCCTACACCAACTTCAGGACGGCTCGGATCAACAACCGAAGACCAAATCAAACCTCCGAGCAACACTGCCAAGGCAAGCAGAACACCCCGAAAAATCAACTTTCCAGGGTCATCCCAACCTCCTCCAATCAACGACAAGACCAACAAGCAGATTGATAGGACAGCAGAAAGAACGCAGAAGAAACAAAACGCATCGATCTTGAACACCATCAACCCGATCAAAATCAGGCTGAACACGGCCATACCGCAAGAGAAGGCAAACAACCCCCACCATGTGCGGCGGGAAAGGTCTGCTCGGTTCTCTGAAAGCCCTGGCAACAAGGGCACCACAGCCATCACCAAAATGGCGAGGTAGGCCAAAAAGCCCAGCAATGAAAGTGGAATCGATACGCCATCTCCCTGAAAAAGCGTTCCCCAGGCGCTATTGAGAACTTTGTCGCAACCTTCATTCCCCCCAGGACAAGTGAGGGATCCAATCAATCCCCAGCGATTCAGAGTGATCGAACCTGTATCGATCAAACCAACGGTGGCAAGCACCGCCATCGCAATCCGAGGCCACTTCAACCCCTGATCCTGACGGCGACGGCTGGTGAGGCGAGACGAACCCATTTCGGCTACACAGATCTAAGAATTGTGGCAGCCCTGGAAGAAGCCAGCCTCTCTTTAGGGTGGCGCCTAGCGGGAACTGCCTAGGCAACCCAGAAATCAACCTTTTCCATGACCAAGCCTGAGTTGCGATCCGGCATGCCAATGAAGCCCACAGCCCACAAAAAAGAAAAACCATCGGTGGCCTTTGCCCATTTGGGCTGTGAGAAAAATCGCGTTGACACCGAACACATGCTGGGACTGCTTACAGAAGCGGGCTATAGCGTCAGCAGCGATGAAAACGATGCCGCCGTGGTGGTGGTCAACACCTGCAGCTTCATCCAGGACGCGCGGGAGGAATCAGTCCGGACGTTGATTGGGCTAGCAGAACAGGGCAAGGAACTGATCATCGCCGGATGCCTTGCCCAACATTTTCAGGAGGAACTGCTCGAGTCAATCCCGGAGGCAAAAGCAATCGTCGGCACCGGTGACTATCAGCACATCGTGGATGTGCTGAAGCAAGTAGAAGCGGGTGAACGGGTGAACCGCGTCAGCGCAGTCCCCACGTTTGTTGGCGATGAGACTCTCCCCCGGCAGCGCACCACTGATCAGGCTGTGGCTTATCTGAAAGTTGCGGAGGGCTGTGATTACCGCTGTGCCTTCTGCATCATCCCAAAGCTGCGTGGCGACCAGCGCAGCCGAACGGTGGAGTCGATTGTGGCAGAGGCGCACCAGCTAGCTGAGCAGGGGGTGCAGGAACTGATCCTGATCAGCCAAATCACAACCAACTACGGCCTTGACCTCTATGGCAAGCCCAAATTTGCAGAGCTACTTCAGGCACTGGGGGAGGTAGACATCCCCTGGGTGAGGGTGCATTACGCCTACCCCACTGGCCTCACCCCGGAGGTGCTGGCAGCCTATCGGGAGGTGCCAAATGTGCTTCGCTATCTCGACCTTCCACTGCAACACAGCCATCCAGAGGTGCTACGGGCTATGAACCGACCCTGGCAAACGGATGTGAACGAACGGCTATTAGATCGGATTCGTGAGCAGCTACCAGATGCAGTCCTGCGTACCACGCTCATCGTCGGCTTCCCCGGGGAAACTGAAGATCACTTCAATCACCTAGCCGCCTTCATAGAACGGCAGCGTTTTGATCACGTTGGCGTGTTCACCTTTTCTCCAGAAGATGGAACCGCCGCAGCCGATCTGCCAGGCCAGGTAGACCCCTCAATCGCCGCAGCCCGCAAGGATCGATTGATGGCGCTTCAGCAACCCATCTCAGCGGAAAGGAACCAACGATGGGTTGGACGCACCATCGATGTGCTGATCGAGCAGCACAACCCCGAAACCGGAGCAATGATTGGCCGCTGCGATCGTTTCGCTCCGGAGGTGGATGGCGAGGTGTTGGTACTGCCGAGTGAGAAAGGTCTGCAGGCCAGGCCAGGAAGGATAGTTCCTGTATTCATTACCGGCTCTGATGTCTATGACCTCACCGGCCAGCTGGTAGACAGAAACGCCATGGCGGTCACAGCCCAGACGTCTAAGTGAGTCCATTCCCCTGTTTGCGAGCCCATCAACGCAACATCTTTCTGACAGCCTCTGGCATCAGTACAGCAGGCTCGTTCGCTGGAATGACTGCCAAAGGCTGGATCCTCATGGACGGCACCAACAATCCAATGTTGCTTGCCGCCCACTTCGCCGCCCTTGCCCTGCCAACCCTGCTGGTCAGTGGAGCAGCCGGTACCTGCACAGACCGCTTCGGCTGTGAACGGGTTCTTGTGCAAGCCCAGTGGGGCCTTATAGCAGCTGCGTTACTGGGAGCACTGGCCATTCCTCTGATGACAGGAACCGCGCTAGTGACAATGCTATTAACCAGCACGTTGCTTGTCGGGATAGCGAGTGCTTACGAACTCACTGCCCGCAATAAATACTGCGCCCTATTGATAGACGAGCCCAATCAACTGGCCCCCTATCTCTCTAGTTTTGCGGTTGTGTTCAACGTAGGCAAACTCGTTGGGCCGCCCATAGGAGGCTGGTTACTGGTGATCACAGGACCTGCCGCTGCCCTCAGCATCGATGCCGCTAGTTACTTACTACCGATCGCCAGCCTCCTCTGGTTACTAGATCCCAACCGAAGCCAAGAACAACGCAGTGTTCCGGGTAAGCAATCAACAATGTTCTATGCATGGCAAAACAGCGGCTCTTCGCTTCGACATGTGCTGGGCTTCACCGCAACACTCTGCTTGGTAGGTTTTTTCCACCCTGGTCTAGCCCCTCTAATCGCCGACCAGGTATTGGGTTCAGATCCGAGAGATCTTGGAGTGTTCACCAGCGTGCTTGCAGCAGGGAGCATTGCTGGGGGGGTTGTACTACAACGCAATAGCCACCGATTCTGTAGACGCCCATTTCTGACTCTGAGTGGGTTCGCTCTCATCACTGCCATCGCCCAATTGGGAATGGCTCAAACTAAAAACACACCACTAGCATTCAGCCTCACAATGACCCTGCTGATTGGAGCTGGTACTGCAGGCCTATTGAGCAGCTGCAACATGATCACCCAAGTGGGGTCCCCTCAGGTCTTGCGTGGGCGCATGGCAGGGCTAAGTCAAATCGCCTTCCTTGGGGGAGGAGGGCTAAGTGGCATTCTTGCCGCTCAGATGGTGATTTCAACGAACTTATCCACGACCTTCGCCACCGCAGGTGGAATCGGACTTGGCCTAGCCCTCTGGGGGTTCTGGCAAAAAGGCAGAACCGTACTAGAGGAGGTCAGATCAGTTTGATGCCTTTAAGAACCTTGGTTAGTGCGAATGCCGCCACAAGTCCAGCTACGACGAACACCAAATAAAAAACGACGCCCATGTGCAACAAATCAGGTGAACACCATTAGATCAGAAATCGGGCCGTCACTTCCTCAAAGCGCCTAAGGTTTCAGCAATTCCCTATCCAACACTCGGAGAGGTTTCAGCCCCGAGTCGACCTTCTGCATCTCTTCTCTGTCGCATAGATCTGCATGCGCACTCTCTTTATCTACCCAAAGTTCCCCAAGACATTCTGGAGCTACGAGAAGATCCTCGAGCTGGTGAACCGCAAGGTGCTGCTTCCACCTCTCGGACTGGTCACCGTGGCAGCCCTGCTGCCTCAAGAATGGGAGATGAAGCTCGTTGATCGCAACGTCCGAGAACTCAGCGAAGCCGAATGGCAATGGGCTGAGCTTGTTGTGATCTCCGGAATGATCGTTCAAAAAGACGACATGCAGCGGCAAATCGCTGAGGCCAAACGACGTGGTCTTGCGGTTGCGGTTGGAGGTCCATTCGCCAGCTCTACGCCAGAAGCTCCCGAAATCGGTCTAGCAGATTTCAAGGTGCTGGATGAAGGAGAGATCACCCTGCCAATGTTTGTGGAGGCCATTCAACGCGGTGACACCAGCGGCCGCTTCAGTGCGGAAGGAAACAAGCCGGATGTGACCTCAACTCCCATCCCTCGCTTTGACCTTCTAGAGCTGGATGCCTACGACTCCATGTCCGTTCAGTTTTCTAGGGGTTGTCCATTCAATTGCGAGTTCTGCGACATCATCGTGCTGTATGGGCGCAAACCACGTACGAAAACACCCGAGCAATTAATTGCCGAGCTTCAGTCGATTTACGACTTGGGCTGGCGACGCTCGATCTTTCTTGTGGATGACAACTTCATCGGCAATAAACGCAATGCCAAGTTGTTACTCCCAGCCATTCGACAATGGCAGGAAGAGAAGGGCTATCCCTTTAGTTTCGCTACTGAAGCTTCTGTAGATCTCGCCGATGACGATGAGATGATGCGAATGATGCACGAAGCGCGCTTCGAGAGTGTTTTCTTGGGAATTGAAACACCTGATGAGGCCAGTCTAGAAACAGCTGGAAAAATTCAAAACACACGTCATCCTCTCGATGAAGCTGTCAACAAAATCACCACAAATGGGATCCGAGTAATGGCAGGCTTCATCATCGGATTTGATGGTGAAAAAGATGGAGCAGGAGCTCGGATTGTTGAGTTCGTGACCCGCACTGGCATCCCCGCCGCAATGATGGGAATGCTCCAGGCCTTGCCAAACACAGCCCTATGGCATCGCCTAGAGAAAGAGGGTCGCCTGATTGAGGACAAGGATGCTGCCAAAGGAGTCAATCAAACCAATCTTCTGAACTTCCAGCCCACCAGACCCATCAGAGACATCGCCAACGAATACGTCGATGCATTCTGTGCTCTTTATGAGCCCAACGCCTATATGGATCGCGTCTACTCCTACTACCTAAAAATGGGAGCTCCTCGTTGGCAAGGGACAGCAACATTACCCAGCTGGATCGATATTCGCGCTCTAGCCATTGTCATCTGGAGACAAGGCCTCAAACGCAACACCCGCAGCCGTTTCTGGCGCTACATGCTGGGCATGGCACGAAAAAATCCAGCCATGCTTGAACAGTTCTTAGTTGTCCTGGCTCACAATGAACATTTCATGGAATACCGATCCATTGTGCAGCGAGAGATTCGCGAACAACTTGAATCAATTCCACCAGAGGAGCCCAGCCCCCAAAAAACGTTGCAACCTGTCTAAATTGAACCTCAAAGCTCAATCTTGAACATAAGGCGTACCGCTGAGAAGACAGCTCTCAGCGCGTTGCAGTTCCCTGCCCAAATAAAGAGCATGATCAAGCTTGCTCAAGGGATATGGACCCTGCCCTTCTGTGAGCTGAATCCCTAGTTGCTTGGCAGTTCTTCCCCTATAGACATTCGCTGGGGATAGTGTGCCTCCCCGACAAGCAAGGACCTCACCACTAACAGGATCGATGGCTCGGCCATGCTCATCAACATCGTTCAGGTAATGCTCCACGACCAGTTCTGAAGCTGAAGCATCCACACGAATCAAGAAATAGCCACTTGGATCAAGCGCAATAAAGCGCTGCGAAAGCTGATCATCAGTAGAGATAAGATCTGCGGACATGACTACGTAAGAGTTACCACCATATAGACAATCTTGACCTTACAAATAACCGGCCATAAGAAGCAAGTACAAATTGGATACTGCAACAGGCAAGGCTAGTCAATGACAATAAGATTCACAAATCTACACGCTAAAGCACTATGAGCCTCCACAGATAAGACAGCAAGCAAGAAAAGGTTTATTATCCAGAGATAAGAGATGATTGTAAAATTGGAACAAGAAAGTCTATGTCCATTCAAAAGCCTGGTTTATAGGTCAGAGCCTTTTCATAATCTACTTGATCTATATCTTAAGAGAGACCATAAATCTGAGGGAAAGACAGAGGAAATTTCCAGTGAGATCAAATCAATATGGACAGCTGCTACATCGAATGGGCAAAAAGACAATCTCTCAAAACGTCTTGACTGGGACAATCTTGACCCAAGAAAAATTAACAATTATCTTCAATCAAAAGAGCCGACTGAATGGGCAAATTACTACAAGGATCATTTCGATAGTTCATGGCTTAAGAAATTTAATGAATTAAGCACATGGCTAAAAGATAGCTGGGATATGCCATTGAAGGGAACAAGTAAAGACAATAGACAGGAATTAGCATTTATAGACATTTGGCTTCCTATCCAAAAAAAAGGACTTGAAATCATATATAATTATTCAAAAGATATTAGCGCCGACATACGAATCAACAAAAGAGCGATCAACGATCTCTGCTATCATCTCATCGAAAGGCTTGTGTATATAAGCGAAAAAACTCTATGGTTAAAATTCAATGAAGAGCGCCCTCCAGGTATAGTATTAAAAGCATGGATTAATACTGATGTTAGTTCATCACGTGGGATTTCAAGAGAGTACTATAAAGAGTTTATATGCAAGCATAGACGGGATGGACTTCATTCACTAACTAACGAATTCCCTGTTCTTGCTAGGTTGATCGGTACAGTATATGGTTATTGGATTGAAAGCAGCAAAGAATTAGTAAGAAGATTATACTATGACGATCAAGCAATAAGAGAAGTTTTTGGTATAGATGCAAAAGCGAAAATCGTGTCTATTCAGCCCGGACTCAGTGATCCACATAGAAATGGCCGATCAGTTGCGATCATTGGATACCTGACCCAAGGGAGCATAAAACAACTTGTCTATAAACCCAAAGAGTTGCGAATAGATGCCGTGTACCAAGATTTATTAGGCTTTATAAATAAAAGTTCCTGCGATATTCCATTCAAGCTATTAAAAATCATCTGCAGGGACGGATATGGTTTTGTGGAACATGTCTCGCAAGAATTCTACCGCAAACCAAATGATCTAAAAGAGTTTTACCGCAATGCAGGAAGACTTACATCAGTTCTTCAGATACTTGGATGTACTGATTGTCATTATGAGAATCTAATTTCTAATAGCAAGCAACTGATATTAATCGACACTGAGACACTCTTCGATGCGATACCCGCAGAACATATTTCTCAAGATGAAGACCTCGCTCATTCAGACATTGCCAAGCTTTTTAGAAAATCTGTGTTAAAAACAGGATTACTCCCAAATTGGCAATTCATAGGTGAAGACAAAATCCCTGCTGACATTAGTGCTCTTGGTATTCTACCTCCTGCAGCGAGGACAGAGCCTCAAATTGGCTGGCTAGAGCTAAATACAGATAACATGAGGAAAGGATTAGTTGATGTTGAGGCAAAAATACCGCCTTGCATTCCTATCAACATCGGAGAGTCTAATCAATTAGCAAATCATCTAGATGAATTTTGCGCTGGCTTTCGAGAACAATGCCAAATTATGATCTCTTTACGAAATATCATGTTATCTAACAATGGGATATTTAGTGCCTTCATAGGGCTACCAAAACGAATAGTCATACGCCCCACAAGAGTTTATTTAGCTATTCAAAGGCAACAACTTGATCCAACAGCATTGCGATCTTCAATTCAGCAGGCAATGAAACTTGAGCAACTCACGAAAGCATATTTACTATCAATAAAACGCCCGGCCAACTGGCAAATATTCAAATCAGAAGTCAAACAAATGCAGGCTCTGGATGTTCCTTTCTTTTCGAATAATACAGATAGCAGAAATCTAACAACGCACATAGATGGGTACGAAAGATTTATCTTTGCTCGCGAAAGTGGAATATCCAACTCAATTGAATTACTCTCTGAGCTCAATAATGAAGAAATCGATTTTCAGCTGAACATAATAAGAGGTTGCATTTTAGCAAGAGAGGCTCCGCATGTAGATCATAGTGCTGAAACGATCACTCACAGAACCGGTAAATGTTTAGGCGAGGAGCGGCAAAACAACTTGAATGCTACAAAACACTTGGCAGAAAAGCTTTTAAAAGGCTCTATACAAGATAAATATGGGAATATTACCTGGCTGGGAATGAAGCTGGATAACAATGGTGAAAGGTTTTCTTTTGGTCCAGTTGGCTTATCGCTATATAGTGGATCCATTGGTATAGCATGCTTACTTGCGAGATTATGCAATCAAGGTGTCAAAAGTCTTACTGATGACAAAACTAACTACAATTTACCATATATAATTGAGTCTATCTTAAGACCTCTAGTCAAGCTTACCTACAAACCAAACGATAATTTAAATACAAAGTGGTGGAACAATCAAGTGATCGGCCTAAACGGCAGTGGGGGAGTCTTAATGGCTCTCAATGTACTTATTCAAGAGAATTTAGATATCCCAAAAACCAATATAAAGATGATTGTGGATCATTTGGTTGATGGCATTGACGAGTCGTTTTTATCAACCAATGAGTCAGTAGATATTATTAGTGGGTCCTCTGGATTGATCGGCCCCCTATTAAGGATTAACTCCGAAAAAGCAAATTCTATAGCCTACATGTTAGGAGAAAAGCTTGTGAACAGCCAATTGAATGATGGAGGCTGGATCACAGTCAACCCAAATCAAGCTCTTTTGGGATTTTCACACGGGGCCGCTGGCATAACTACAGCCCTTGCAAAATTGCACTCTAAATTTGGTGATAAAAGTTTCTTAGAGGCTGCTCATCGTGGTTTAACCTACGAACGTTCACTCTATTCAGAAGAATATCGCAATTGGCCTGACTTCAGATTGAATCGCAATGGTTCATCGACAACTCAGAAATTCATGACTAGTTGGTGTCATGGGGCCCCTGGACTTGCACTCGCGAGGTCATGCTTATGGGAAACAGAGCTTTGGTCAAAGGAAGCTGAATTAGAAATTTCAATAGCCTTAGAAACAATGCTTACTATAAAACAGCATAAGTATGATCACCTCTGCTGTGGTTCACTAGGCATAGTTACATTAATGCGGATATTAACGAATGGGCCTTGGTCTATACCAAAGCCAACTATTCAGTACTGCCAAGATTATATGTCAAGAGAATCATCAAATATACTGGAACGTATTTGCAATGATTCAAATTTGCGTTGCTTTGGTACAGAAGAGTCCAACTTAATCCTACCTGGTTTTTTCAATGGGCTAAGTGGCATGGGAATGGCTATTTTAAATAACCCAAAAGCCAATTCCTACATAAAAACTTTTCTAAGCGCAGGGCTTTAACCAAAAAAGAATTAACTTACTAGCGAAGCCTAAAAAGCATATCAGCAGTAAGCTCCAATAAGGATATTAATAATCTCGCTCTATTGATCCTTCACTCAAGCAACATTAACCCCTGATGTAGCAAGTCATGCCTGTCATGTACTATTGATTATTATTCCTGAGACGATAACTAGAAGTATCTCCAAAAGAACTCTTTCACATTGCAGCCACTTTCCCCTGCATTGTAATGTTTTATGTAGCCAGTCTACGCGACCCTGTACCAATGGTCATAATAAAAGAAATTAATATTTCATGAAAAACCATGTCCAAAACAATGCTCAAGGCATTTATTGAAAAAGTAGAGGCTGATTCGTCTCTCCAAAATCAACTTAGCGAAGCTGATGCGGATCCAGTCAAAATTGGCAAAGCAGCTGGATTTGATTTCAGCTACGATGATGTAAAATCAGTTCAAGATATATTTGAAAAAGCCGATACACAACTGACGCAAGAGGAGTTGGAAAGTGTTGCCGGGGGGAGGTTTCAAGCAGCAGCAGCTAATGTCGACAACACAGATCAATGCACATGTTTTGCAACTCATGGCCCATGTACATGTGACCCACCTGGTGGAGATAAATTGAAGGCTGGAGGTGGTAAATTACGAACACCTAATTTTAGTTTCTGGTCAAGACGTTAATCAACCAATAAGTATCTGAGTTATATTGTCTAAATAATGATAATACTAAAAGCATGTTTTCCTTTTAGTCAGAAAAGACTTTTACTTGAATCACTTCATTGATTCTCATATCAAGATGCTTAGAGGTATTGTTATATTTGAATTTGGCTTAGGCATAATTATTGGATTTTCCTGATCGAGCGCCTGTAAGTAAAATCTATCAATACATGACACAAAAACCCTGACAAATTCAATTGATATGATCTCTTCGCATAGGCTTTCATGCCTAAAGAAAAGAAGTGGAAGCCTGATTAAGCACAACTATTTAAAACAACTCTAAGAAGTGTAGCTATCAAAGGTTGAGAAGCTTCTCGAGCAAAAAGTTTATTCTATTGGTTCCGATAAGAAATTATAAGCTTTATTTTTTTCATATTTTGTCAAGTCATCAAGAGTGTAGATTTATACTATAAGGAAATGAGGTTGCTAAATGAATGATCAAGAGCGAGCCACGCTATTTGCTGAATTGGAAAGCATTATTGAAACAGCAATTGATGATGAAAAGCTGCGCTCAAAAATACATAGCGATCCTGAGCAAGTCGCAGATGATTTTAAACTAAGTGAAGATGCAAGCACTATTTTGAAAGCCTTGACAACAGATGAGTGGGACAAAGCAATTAAAGAATTCGGATATAATGGCGAGTTAATAGAAGAAGATCTACAGGCAATTGTAGGTGGTAGAAGAAGCTCATTAGTATCGAATTTCAGCATGTCAAAAGTATTAATAGGCCGTGCGATGAAAACGGCAGGCGGTCGCATTAGTGATGGATTAGCAACTGCATGTGGGGAACATGGATGTTGTGCCTGGGAATCTGCAGTTGGATAGTAGTATTTACCTTGAGCAAATATCTATCCCCTCTTGATGCAGTTAAGGCACTAGCAGAGTTGACTGCCCTTGAAAGGGGTGCTGCTCATTTGTTGTGTGGCAGTGTTCCTCGTATTCGCTCATTTTCTGACAAGAAAATAGCT
>PVBE010030639.1_pt1 | contig 19265 bp, 19 predicted proteins | sample 1631181 | NCBI WGS metagenome assembly PVBE01 (sample SAMN08397723, study PRJNA350692) | Marine metagenome, whole genome shotgun sequencing project. | isolation source: water | place: Pacific Ocean | collected 2012-04 | reverse complement strand
GTTATGAGCACGTTGGGCTCCATCTCCTTCTGCCCCTTGTGGTACCGGCCCTTGACCAAGCTGGCGATACGCACCTTCATCGCGGTTAGTCGCTGGAAGCTCATGATCGTTCACCATCCTGAAATCATAATCTCTTTATATATCCACGCTGGGGCTCGAAGATCTCCCCGACCTGCATGAGCTCGCGGATGACCTTCTCGACCGCGAGCTCGTCCATGCCCTTGCCGCCCGCCTCCCGGATCACGTCCTCGGTCTTGACGGCGGTGCCCTCGACCTCCTCGAGCGACCGGATGATGCCCAGCACATTGGTGAGGAGGTTGCGCTTGCTCGCGGGTGTTACGCCGGAGGCGCGGTCGATGTCGAGCTTCCCGGTCTCGGGATCGAAACCGACCTCCTTGAGGTAGGCGAATATCAGACGGATGGCGCGCTGGGCGTCCTCGGCCTCGGCGCGGTCGGACAGCCTGACGCGGGCGGACGCCTCTGCGAGGCGGATCATGGACTCCAGCTGGCGCACGGAGATGGGCACGCTCCGTTCTTTCTCGCTATACTGGCCTCGTAGCCCAACGAAGAAGTTCTTGATCTCCTGGATGGCCGCCTCAGTTAGACGGGGGCTGGAGTTCCGCTTGGCGAAGGATATGTACTTGCGCAGGATGTCTTGGGAGATCGGAGGTTCCTTCTGGTCCTCAACGGACGAGTGGAGGTGGAGGATGTGCTCGGCCATCCGCGTGTCCTTCTCCCGGTCCGGTTTGTCCCTGATGGGGAAGATGAGGTCGAACCGGTTGATGAGGGTGGGCGGGAGGTCGATCTGGTCGGCCGGGGGCTGGTAGGGGTCGAACCGACCGTGCTTGGGGTTCGCCGCGGCCAGGATGGCCGTCTGTGCTTTGAGGGTGGCCTGGATGCTGGCCTTGCTTATGGTGACCGTCTGCTGCGCCATGGCCTCGTGCATGGCGGACCGGTCGTCCTGGGTCATCTTGTCCAGCTCGTCGATGCAGGCGATGCCTTTGTTGGCGAGCACCAGGGTGCCTGCCTCGAGCACCCACGCCTTGAGGAACTCGTCCTTGACGACAGAGGCGGTGAGGCCAGCGGCTGACGCACCCTTCCCGGACACGTACCGCGCCTTGGGGGCCATCTTCTCGATGTACTTGAGCATCATGCTCTTGCCGGCCCCGGGGTCGCCGATGAGCAAGATATGGATATCGCCCCTTGTCTCCGTACCGTCCTTGCGCCGCTTGCGGATGCCGCCGAAGAGGAAGAGCGACAGCGCCTCCTTGATATCTTCGTAGCCGTAGATCGAGGGGGCGATGGACTCCTTGAGCTTCTTGTAGATGTGGGGGTCGGCCGCCAGTCGCCGGATCTCCTCCTCGTCCTCGGGGGTGACCTCGATGTCCTCGAACTGGGTGATCTTGGGATCTATGAAATTGGCGTCAAGGAATATGTCTAGGCGTCGGGTGGGCTGGCCGTGGCTGGAGGTCACCGTGACCTCGCCGAGGGTGCCGTTGATGAACACCTCGGTACCGGGAATGACCTTGTGGCCCATACCAGGGTCCACCAGGTCGTCGCGGATGAACACCCGCAGCCGCTTGGCCTGCTCGCCCCCTATTAGGTTGTCGGGCAGCTCCTCCACCTCGAGCTTCTGCATGTCCGTGAGCTTCTTGTCCGTCATGCGGAACTTTCCCTTCCTCCCGCAGATGCACTTGGTCGGCTCGCGCAGGTGCGGGCCGGTCTGTGGGATGATGATGAGGTTCCCGCAGTTGGGGCAGTCGAAGGTAGCTTCCAGGATCTCGGGGCGCACGTCGCTTGCCTGACGGATCAGGCCCTCGATGCAGATGAACTTGCCCAAGTGATCGCTCCGCACGTCGCGGATGTACACGGCCTGGCTCTCGGGGAGATGCTCGAACCGGACCTTCAGCTCCACGAAGTCCTCGCCCAGGTCCAGGCGGGTTATCGCCTCCTCGGCGCAGGCGAGGATGTCCCGGGGACGGTTGAGAAGGTCGTCGGCCAGGTCGATGTCAAAGGAGTCCAGCTCGCGGAAGTCCACTTTGATGGAGCTCTCACCCTCCCGCACGATCCTGAGCAGCTCGTCGTTGTAGAACGTGTTGAAGAAGTTCTCGAACTTCTGGATGACCTGCTCGGAATCACTGATCTCGGAAGGCACCACGCTGGTGTTCAGGCGAAGCTTTGATATACCTTTCTCCTACCCCCCAGCAGGGGTAACCGGGGGTCACCGCGGGAGGTCGAAGAGGCGTCCGGCTGTGGCTGTCGTGGCCGAAGCGACATCCTCGGGTGGAACGTTCTTGATCCGGGCCACGAGGTCACGCGAGATGACGATGTTCGCCGGGATGTTCACCGCTCCACGCTCGGGTGCGAGTGCGGGGCAGTCCGTCTCGAGCGCCAGGCTCTCCAGAGGGAGCGCACGCACGAGCTTCACCTTCTGGGTGGTATCCCGGGGTGGGACAGAGAACACGAACCCTGCCTTCGCTCCCTCCAAAGCTGGGCCGGCACGTCCGTCGTAGGCGTGCAATAGCACACGTGATGCTCCGGCATCGAGGAGCTGGCGCACAGCATGCTTCCCGGCACTGCGGGAGTGGACGATGAGCGGGAGTTCGAGGTCCCGAGCCAGCTCGATGAACCGGGCGAAGACGCACCTCTGTCGCTCACGCTCCGCAGGCTCGGAGCGGGCGAAGTCCAGCCCCACCTCGCCCAGGGCAACAAACCGGTCCCGGTGCCGTTCGGCCAGCTGACAGACCTCCTCGATGGTCTCCTCGTCGGTCTCCCTCGGATCGCAGCCGAGAGTGTTCACCACGAGGTCCGGACGAGCATCCGCCAGTGCGAAGGAGCTGGGCAGGAGGTCCGGTCCAAGAGCACAGTCCACCACGGTCCCCAGGCCCGCGGCGCACGCTTCGTCGAGCAGATGCTCGCGCTCACCATCGAACGCGGGATCACTTATGTGGGCATGGCAGTCGATGAGCATGAGACAGGTCCCCGGCGGGAGGTGGCGCGCCCGCCCAAGATTGATAAATGTTTCCGGGTCGCATCCCCTCGTGGTCGAGTTCCCGCTCATCGAGGTGGAGGAGGGAGCAGCGCACCTCGTCGTCCCCGATCTGGAGCGCATCGCCCCAGGCGCCTACCCCACGAAGGCACCGGTGTTCTACAATCCTGACATGGTGCACAACAGGGACATATCGCTCCTGGTGTACAGGCAGTTCCTCGGCGGGAAGGGCTCAATTCTAGACATGCTGGCAGCTACCGGGGTGCGGTCGGTCCGTGCAGCCCTCGAGGCGGGGGCGACCCGCGTGCTCGCCTGTGATGCGAAACCGGCCGCAGTGGAGCTCATCCGCGCCAACATCGAGCGCAACGGCGTGTCGGATATCGTAGAGGCCGTGCAGGGTGACGCCCGTGCGGTCGTCCTCAGAAGGGAATGGTTCGATATAATCGACGTGGACCCCTTCGGCTGTCCCACACCTTTCCTCCAGGGGGTGTCCGCTGCCATCAGACCGCGTCGTGGGCTCATCGGAGTATCGGCGACCGATGGCGCCGTGCTCTGTGGCGTCCATCCCAAGGTGTGCATGCGCAAGTACGGATCCCGATCGCTCAAGACCCCGTACTGCCACGAGCTGGCGATGCGCATCCTGGTGTACGCCTCGGCCCTTCCCCTCCTTCGGGACGACTACGGCGTCAGACCCGTGCTCTCTCACGCCTCCATCCACTTCTTCCGGGTGTACCTCGAGACGCGCAAGGGGAAGGCGCGAGCGGACCTCACCATGGACCAAATCGGGTACGTCGCCCACTGCATGCATTGTGGCTGGCGTGGGACGGGGAAACGCCCTCGCGAGCTGTGCCCGTGTTGCCAGAAACCCACCGCGTGGGCCGGACCGCTGTGGGCGGGCCCTCTCAACGACCAGGAGCTCGTGTCCTCGCTGGCGGGACAGGAGAAACTAGCGCCCGACGCGCAGAAGCTCCTGGAGAAGCTTGCCGCCGAACCCGATATCCCTCTCTTCTATGACCTCCACGCTCTCGGGAAGGACCTCGTGATGGATGTTCCACGGACATCGCGCGTGATGGACGCGCTCCGTGAGCAGGGGTATATCGCTGGTCCCACCCACCTCTCGGGAAGCGGGGTGAAGACCGACGCCGAAGTGGACGCGGTCAAGGACGCCATGCGGGCGGCTGCAGTGTGATTTGACCGGCAGTCAATATGTATCAAAAACGATTCATTTCGTATCAAAATTGATACGTATCATCGATTCGTCCATTGAACGTTCCAAAGCTTATCCTGGCGAGAACCCGTGCAATGGTGATCGGACCGGGCCTAGGCGGTGATGAAGCCGTCCCGGGTCCGGGTGGACGATGCCTTTGGCGGCTCCTCGTCCTCACCGATGCCCAGCTTCTCCTTGTACCAGTTATCGAAGACCTTCCGGACCGCGGCCCGGTCGTCGTTCCCCTTCATGATGGCCATGATCGTGATCCCCTATGAAGACTCCATCCGTCCTATGTAGTCCTCGAGCTCCTGGCAGGCGAACTCGTTCTCGTGCTGGCGCAGTGATTCGCCGCACGAGGGGCAGATGAAGTCGTTCTCGAACCCTTCCTCGAAGGTGAACCGTTGGCATCGTTCAGTGCACATGAAGAAGTGGTTGGAATGCTCGAACTCGAAGCGCTTTCGCAGGAGGCTCAGTATCTTGCGTTTGCGACGACTGATTGCCTCTGCCAGGCGCTCGGGATAGAGCTCCCAGTGGTACACGAACCAGCCGTTGGGCTCTCGCTCCTTGCGGAAATTGACCAACTTCGCATCATAGAACCGCTGGAGGATACCCCTGATTATCTGCTCCGTGAGCCCCAGATCCTCAGCGAGCTCCGTTTCCGTGCGTTCGCCCTTGGTAAGAGCCCTGATGACGCCGATGGCGCGTATACCGCCGATTCCGGCTATGAAGTCGAGTGAGACGGGCTCTTCTAATGACTCCACGACAGAGAGGCCGTGTTCATGAGTTATAAAGGCAGGTCCGCTCGCTCAGTATAGCCGCTCTCCCACCTCGGCCTCCAGCACCTTGAGCACCTTGCGACGGACCACCTCGCGCTCCCCGTCCTTGCCCGTAAGATCATGCACGTCACGCTCCCTGAGCGGGCGGCTGGACACAACCATCACCCTGCTTGCCAGCCGGAGGGCTACCTCGACATCATGAGTGACAAGGACGACCGTCGTGCCCGTCTCCTTCCAGAGCCGCATCAGGGTGTTCTGGAGGATCCTGGATGTCTGGGCATCCAGGGAGGAGAAAGGCTCGTCCATGAGGAGCATGTCGGGCTCGGCCACCATGGCACGGGCCAGGGCGACACGTCGCTCCATCCCGCCGGACAGGGTACGTGGATAGTTGTCCTGGAATCCGTCCAGACCGCACGTGCGGACGGCCTCCGCCACCCGTTCAGGATCGACGTCCCCGCGGGCCTCCATGCCGAAGGAGACGTTCTCCTCGACGGTGGCCCAGGGGAACACCGTGCCCTCCTGGAAGATGAGCACACGGTCCGGTCCGGATCCGGTAACAGGCTCGCCCCGCACCTTCACGCTCCCCGCCGTGGGTGTCTCGAGCCCCGCGAGGAGGCGAAGCAGCGTGGTCTTCCCGCACCCGCTGGGTCCAACGATGGCCATGAGCTCGCCCTGGCGGACCGTCAGGTCGAGACCATCGATGACATCTAGATCGCCGAAGGACTTGGTGAGGCCCTTGACTGCTAGCACTGGTGGGTCTACCGCCACGGTACGAACCTCCCCTCGAGACCTCGCATGCCCCGGTTCATCAGATAGCCGAGGACACCGATGCTCACCATCCCGACCATGATACGATCGGCACGGGCCAGGTCCTGGGCCACGACCATCATGTAGCCGAGGCCGTAACCGGTCCGTACGCCCTGGAGCTCCGCGGCGACCAGACACATCCAAGCCACACCCGCACCCACGCGCAGTCCGGTCAGCACGTGCGGGAGCGTCGCGGGGACCACCACACGCCGCCACGTCGTCGAGTCATCGGCCCCGAACACCCGTGAGACCTCAAGATAGCGGGGCTCGATGGCACGCACACCCTCGTACGTGTTCAGGAGGATAGGGAACACGCATCCAAGGAAGATGATGAACGCCTGGTCGGCGAGCCCGATGCCCAGCCACAGGATGGCCAGAGGGATCCATGCGAGGGGCGGGACGGGTCGTACGAGCTCGACAACCGGCTCTAGGATGTCCCGTGCCCAGGGTCGCGTCCCCATGAGATAGCCCAGCAGGATGCCCACGAGCGAGCCCGCGCCGAGTCCGACCAGCACGCGTCCCAGTGAAGCTGCAGCGTGACGGACCAGATCGCCGGAGCGGAGGAGGCGAACACCCTCCACGGCGACGGTCAGCGGTCCGGGGAAGAGGGCCGCGAAGGTACCACCTCGTCCAGCTGCTGCCCATGCAGCGAGCTGCCAGAGGGCAAGGAAGATGACGATCCCAGCACCACGGCGGAGCCTCAGGACTCTCCCTCCACGGCAACGCCGGCGGCTTCGAGCGCGCGGAGCGCTAGCACGTGCTGGACGGTGCCGAATCCGGGGACAGCGATGTCACGCCCGGCCAGGTCGGTCACGTCCGTGATGGGCCCGTCGGTGCGCACGGCGATGCAGGAACCCTCTTCGTTCACCCCGGCGAGCACGACAACAGGCACCTGCGCGACGGTTCCCTTGAGCAGGAGGGGTGCGGCCCCCAGGTACCCCGCGTCGATATCGGCGGCCGCGAACCCGTCCATCTCCTTGACCCCGTTCTCGAACACAACCTCCTCGACCGTGATCCCTTCATCAGCGAAGTACCCCTTCTCCTTGGCGACGAGGAAGGCGGCCTGGTGGATGTCTCCCTCCAACCATCCCACACGCAGTGTGATCGGGCCGGTCGGAGCATCTACATCCTGCTGCTTGGGCACTAGCCTGGACACAGCGGTCGCGGGATCGGTCTCGGAAGGTACAAGGCCAGCATCGCGGATGGCCTGCATGTACGTGGTCATCCCCGTCCGGTCAGGCTCGGTACGGAAGGCGATGTTGTCCATGGCGGCTTGAACTGCCTCCCGGTCCATGCCGGTGGACGCAGCGAAGATATCGACGGCCTCGTCCGGATGTTCGTTCATGTAGGCCGTGGCCCGCTCGTGGATCCGTCGCAGGGCCGATGCCAGCCCCGGCCGGCTCTCGAGAAGCTCCTGCCGGGCCGCGAGGACGCAGCAGGGATGGGACGGCCAGATGTCCTTTGAAGCGGCGAGCATCCGTGCCGTTCCGGACAGCACGGCCCGTGCACAGTGGGGCTCCCAGGCGACGAAGGCCGCAACATCACCACGGGCCAGGGCCGCCTCCATGAGGGCTGGGCGCAGGCGCACGAAGCGAGCGGACGTACCTGCACTGGGCGGAGCGAGCACCGCCGCCAGGGCGAGCAGGCACACGACGGCAGCTATGAGGACCGGGAGAGGTCGTATCGACGATTCCATTATGGACGAGTCTGGAATGCCCAACCATTATGAATGTATGGCTGGTCCAGGGTATTCCATCGTACCGTGTCCGCCGGGGGGTGGTCGTCGGCCCCTTAGTTCTCCACGTCTAGAGGGTGGTCGCACAGGGGGCAGCGGAACTCGTTGTCCTCCCGGTCGGTGTCCACGCGGATATGTGTACCGCAAGCACAGTCGGCCTCGAGGGTACGGAGCATCTTATAGATTATAGGAGTCTCAATCATTATTAAAGAAAGGAGGCCGGCGTGCCGCTATTCCCGCAGGTCCTGTCCTAGAGCACGCACTTGGCACAGTTCGCCTGAGAGCAGGCGACGTTGTCGCCCCTCCACCGCAGAGTCCACTGCTTGAGAGCCTGGATGACCGAGATGAAGTCCTCGCCCGACCCGGTCAGCTTGTACTCGCTCTTGACGGGGAAAGAGGAAGCATCCACCTGATTCATGACGAGCCCTTCGTGCTCCAGCTCCTTCAGACGGGCTGAGAGCATCTTGGGAGTGATCTCGTCCATAGACTTCTTTATCTTCGAGAAGCGCTTCCATCCACCGTTCCCCCTATAGAGCTCGAGGAGGATGAGCAGTGTCCATCGCTTTCCGAAGAGATGGGTGCTCTGGTAGACCGTGCACTCCTTATCCATAGTATACTCTTTGAAACCTCTAAGTATTTATAGTTAACTATACAAAAGATACTAGCTAGTAAAAATATAGCAAGGGTTGGTGATCGATATGGTCTTACGCGAAATAGTCCAGATAGATGAGAACAAGTGCACGGGCTGCGGTCTGTGTATCCCGAACTGCCACGAGGGAGCGCTCCAGATCGTCGGAGGAAAGGCACGCCTTGTGAAGGATGTCTACTGTGACGGCCTTGGCAACTGCCTCGGCCATTGCCCCGAGGACGCGATCACTATCGTGAAGAAGGACGTGAACGCCTTCGATTTCGAGGCAACGAACGAGAACCTGCGGGAGCAGGGGATGGAGGAGCTCACCGAGAACCCGCTCGAGAAAGTGGACGCCCCCACGCCCAAGGCGCCGCCGCCCATGGCCTGCGGGTGCCCCGGCACCATGGTAAGGGACCTGCGGCAGGAGACCGCGCCCGTTGCCGCGGCAGCACCTCAGGAGAGCCAGCTGCGACAGTGGCCCATACAGCTCCATCTGCTCCCACCGCAAGCGCCCTTCTTCAAGGGGGCCGACCTCATCGTGATGGCGGACTGCGTGGGAGTGTCGTATCCCGACCTCCACCAGAATCTTATCAAGGGGAAGGCGATAACCATCGCCTGCCCAAAGCTCGATGACACGTCGCCGTACGTCGACAAGCTGCAGGCCATCATCGAGCACAACGGTCTCTCGTCGCTCACTGTCGCGACCATGGAGGTGCCCTGTTGCCACGGCCTCTACATCATGGTCAAGCAGGCGCTTGAGGCGTCAGGCGTTGACCTCAGGCTCAAGCACATGGTCATAGGGATCAATGGATCGGTCCTGCGAGAACAAGTGGAGTAGAGAGAATGTGTACTGCTATCAACGCCAAGAGAATGCCTGGAACCGGTCCGTCGCGGCCGCCCGTGGGCACGGCATGGCCATGGAGGACGGATCCGTCGTGAGCGGATAACGGTTCGAACCCGTTTCCGCTCCTCTAGGTTTTTAACACCAACCTTCCCTTACGGGGGCCCATCACCACCTCGGGCCCCCGACTTTTTTATTCCTCTTTCGGAGCAGGGATCCCAGGCTCGTTACCGACGAGCATGCTGAACAGTAGCGCTGCTGTGAGGCTCACACCGGCAGAGAACGCGTAGCTCCCGCGCATCCCTGCCACCGGGACCTCCCACAGGAGACCGGTGATGACGCCGGCGCCCAGAGCGCAGACACCGGCCGTCGCCTGGTGGACACCGAACGCCGTGGCCTTTACTTCATCGGGCACAAGCTCGGCCACGAGGGCGCGCTGGACCGTCCCCATCACGGCCATCACCGTCCCGTAGGCGGCGAAGAGCACCACCAAGTGGGCGGGGGATGAGGCACGACCGAGCCCGAGGGCGGTCACAGCGAAGAGGAGGTAGCCGCAGAGCACGACCGGACGTCGGCCGAAGCGGTCCGAGAGGGCACCTGCAGGGATCGCCGTGGCAGCGTACACAAGGTTGTACCAGGCATAGATCAAGGGGATGTAACGCAACGTGATCCCCTGGTCCACCGCGGCGAGCACAAGGAAGGCGTAGGGGAACAGGCTTATGGAGAACAGGCCGTGGGCAACGAGGTTGCGGCGGTACGGGCCGGGGAGCGAGGAGAGCTCGGGGTGCGGTCCTGTGCTCGACCGTGATTCGTCCTGGGTGTCGCGCAGCTGCCACACGAGTGCTACGGCCATGAGCGCCGGTACGATCGATAGGGCGAACACTGCCCGGTACGCGCCTACCTCCCCGTACATCACCGTGAGGGTCGGTAGCAGCAGGAACACCACCACCGGACCCAGCATGGCGCCCAATGAGTCCATGGCCTTGCGGTAGCCGAAGGCAAGGCCCAGGTCGCACGATCCGGCGCACGAGGCGACCATGGCGTCGCGGGCGCTCCCACGAAGCCCCTTGCCGACCCTGTCGGCCAACCGGACAGCCAGGATGTGTGGCCATACGGTGGCGAGAGCGAACAGCGGTTTTACCAGTCCCGAGAGGGCGTACCCGCCCACCACGAAGGGCCGTCGCTTCCGTATGCGGTCGGACCAGAGACCCGATCCGGCCTTCATGAGGTTGGCGGTGGCCTCGGCCAGCCCCTCGATGAGCCCGAGAACTGCTGGTGGCGCGCCGAGCACGGTAGTTATGAACAGGGGGAGCAGAGGCCAGATCATCTCGCTGGAGAGGTCCGTGAGGAGGCTGACACAGCCTAAAAGGAGGACGGTGCGGTCCAGTGACGCAAGGCGTCTGTAGAGCGGGGGCGCTGTATCCTCCGCCATAATGAACCTACTGGAGCACGATAGAGGGCTCCGAGGCGAATTCCGTGTTGGCCGGGACCGCCTTGATCGCCTCCACCAGAAGGGTAACAGCGTTCTCCATGTCCTTGAGGCTGGCCACTTCGATGGGGCTGTGGATGTAGCGGGACGCCACCGACAGTACGCCCGAGGGGATGCCCTCGCGGCTGAGGTAGATCATGGCGGCGTCGGTCTGCCCCCCCTCGCTCACCTTGAGCTGGTACGGGAGCTTCTTCGCCTTCCCTGCATCCACCAGGAGGTGCTTGACGGCAGGGTGGGTGATGGTCCCCCTCCCGCCTGCCTCCATGAGGATGATGACCGGTCCCGCACCGAGCTTAACGGGCGCCATGTGGAGCTCCACACCGGGGAAGTCGGCGGACACCGCGACGTCCAGGGCGATAGCTAGGGTGGGCTTGAGTCCGTAGGCGGCAACCCGTGCGCCTTTAAGGCCTACCTCCTCCTGGACCGTGCCCACCGCAAAGATGGTACAGTCGCTGTCCTTCAGCTGACGAACGGTCTCGACGAGCACGGCGCATCCGATGCGGTTGTCCAGCGCCTTTCCGGTGATTATGTTCGGAGCACCGAGCACCTCGAAGTGCTGGTCGAAGGTGATGTAGTCGCCGACGGTAATGCCCATGGCCTCCACGTTCTTCTTGCTGGTGGCCCCCACATCGATGAAGAGGTCCGGATCCTTGTCATCGACCTCCCTCTGTAGGTGAGGTGGGCGGATGCCGATGACGCCCCTAATGGGACCTTTCTCGGTGTGGACCACGATCCGGCGGTTGACGAGGGTGGAGAAGTGGATCCCGCCGACGCGGGCGAACTTGATGAAGCCCTTGTCGTTGATGAACTTGACAACCAGCCCGATCTCGTCCATGTGCGCGGCGAGCATTATACGCGGGGCGTCGATCTTGCCCTTCTTGATCGCGATGAGGTTGCCCAGCATGTCGACGCGCACCTCGTCGACATGGGGACGCAGGTACTCGGACATGATGCGCCGTACTTCTCCCTCATTCCCCGATACACCTATCGCCTCGCTCAGGGTCTTGATGATTTTTTGCAACCGTCTCATGCCCTCGCCGGACCTACCACCCCTGCATGGAAATATATGTGTTTTCCTCGGGCGGGCCCTCCCTACCGGCGTCCCGCGGCCCGCTCAGCGTATATTTAAATAGTAACACGGGCTCCCCAGCCCGGGGCGCCAGCAAGGCGTTCTGTAGTTGTGTGATTACCATGGGAGAAGAAACAGAAAGCACCGTCAAGATCATCGATCTAAGGTTCGAGAAGCTCGACAATCCCATCGTCGTGGAGGGATTCCCCTCGGTGGGGCTTGTGGGCGCCATCGCCACCGAGTACCTCACCTCGAAACTGAAGATGAAGTACATCGGGTACATGAAGTCCAAGCGCTTCCCTCCCATCACCCTAATCAAGGACGGCATCCCCACGGCCCCCATCCGCATCTACGCCAAGGACAACCTCGTCGTCTTCGTGTCCGACACCGCAGTTCCCCCGGCCATGGTCCACGACGTGGCCGACTGCATCGTTGACTGGGTCCAGAAGCACCAGGCCAAGCAGATCGTCTCCATCGGTGGCATCGCCCAATCAGCTCGGCAGCAGGAGGACGAACCAAACGTGTACGGCGTGGCGACGACCGCACGCGAGATGAAGAAGATCGAGAACGTCGGCCTCGAGACCATCCACCTCGGATTCCTGACCGGCGTGTACGGTGTGCTGATGATGGAGTGCGCTGAACGGGGCATCCCCGCCATGGGATTCCTTGCCGACGCACACTACGAGTATCCCGACCCGGCAGCCGCGGCAGCAGCGCTCGACGCAATGGCCAAGGTGCTCAAGCTCAAGATATCCACAAAGCCCCTCCTCGAGACGGCCGACCGCATCGAGTCGAAGATGCAGGCGCTGATGAGCCAGACCAAGAAGGCCATGGAAGGGATGGAGAGCCAGCAGTACCCGTCCATCTACCGATAGGCCATGATCACGTTACTGACCGACTTCGGTACCGTCGACGGCTTCGTCGGTGCCATGAAGGGCGTCATCGCCAGCATCGCCCCGGGTGAGCCGGTGGTAGACATCACCCACGACGTGCCGTCCCAGGACGTGCAGAACGGCGCCTTCGCATTACGTGCCGCGTCATGCTTCTACCCGCCCGGGACCGTGCACTGCGCCGTGGTTGATCCCGGCGTCGGTACCGCGCGCCGTGCCCTTGCGCTTCAGACGGCCCACTACCGGTTCGTCGGACCCGACAACGGCCTCATGCTCTGGGCCGCGGACGCTGACGGCGGCGTGCTGAAGGCGATCTCCTGCACGAACCCCGACTTCCACCTGCCCGATGTGTCGTGCACGTTCCACGGCCGGGACGTGTTCGCGCCCGTGGCCGCGCACCTGGCCATCGACGTTCCCCTGGTGGAGCTGGGAGAGCCGGTCGATCCGGTGGACCTCGTTCGCCTTCCCTGGCGGGAGACGCCCTTACCGGAAGAAGGCGAGGTCGAGGCATGGGTGGTCCACGTGGACCGGTTCGGTAATGTGGTCACCTCCGTACCCGGCAAGGACATTCAAGGTCGGACACTGATCGATGGGAAGGACGTTCAGGTGTGCAAAGCCTATGACCGTCCGCCCGGGACTCTCGTTGTCGTGCCCGGGTCCGCAGGCCTTCTGGAACTGTCGGTCGTCAGGGGTTCGGCCGCCGAGCTGCTCGACCTTGACACGGGCGACAGGGTGCGGATCGGTCGGGGCGGTTCAGGTTAACCTATCCCTCCGCATTATCTTCCCGACACAGATGGCGCTGTCGGTACGGTTTGCGAATCCGCCGCGCTCATAGGTGACAAAGAGGTCCACACGATACACGTAACCGGAGTGCTGGCCAAGGTCCACACCCCCGAAGGACACCTCGCGATAGTCATCGATACCGATCGCCTTCCCTCCTCGCCACGCCACTTCCAGTTCGCCCCACTTCACGAGCATCTTCCGTATGATGATCGCCTCATTGGCGTAGTTCCTGATCGTGAGGGAGAAGGTCCCGTCCATCGCGATATGGTGGGTAATGTAGGAGAGGGTGTCGAACCCCATGCACGAAGGATTGATCTCCCGCTCGGGGAAGATGAGGCCCTCCCGGTAGAGGAAGATGAAGGCGATGATGAACACGAACAGGAGCCAGCCGTACGTATGGAGGTAGGCGAAGAAGGCCTGACCTCGTGTGCCACCCATAACTATGTACTAGGCGTGCTCTTGATTTATCTCTTTCACTCCGGATGGCTCAGGCGTACACGTCGACCGGGACGGGGGCGCCACCGCCTGCCGGCGGGGCCTGGTACTCGTCGTGGAGGTCGTCGATGGTGGTCAGCACGTTCTGGCCGATGGCCTCATAGGTGTTCTCCTGGAGGTTGGCCAGTGAGACACGGATCGTCCAGCGGGGGGCCGCGAAGCCCATCCCCGGCAGGAGCACGGTGAGGCTGTCGTGGGCCATCTTCTCGAGGAACTCCACCGGGTGGAGGTTCTTCTCCATGTACTCACGGAACTCGGTGCCGTACTTCTTCTCGGCCATGTCCGCCACGTCGATGAGCGTATAGTAGTTGGTGGTGGCCATGGGTGGGATGGACGAGCCGAGCCCCTTGTAGAGGGACTCGTGCCGTCCTTTGAGCACGTCCTGGATGTACTGGCGGTACTCCTGCTTATCGTCCACCAGGTCGTAGAGCCCGAAGAGGGTCATCATGGCCTGCTGGGGCGTTGAGAGCCCGCCGGTGTGGCTGAGCGACACAGAGCGCGAGTCCAGCTCGATGCGGTCGATGAACTTGAGCTGCGAGGGATCGGTCGCCTTGATCTTGTATCGCTCCCAGAGGGCGTCCTTGTCCTCTTGCGGCAGGTTGGCGATCTTCTCGTCGATGATGTTGTCCTCGTGGAGCATCACCGTGCCCAAGCGCCAGCCGGTCGCGCCGAAGTACTTGGAGTAGGAGTAGATGCCGATCGTGTTGCGCGGCACCTCGGTGAGCAGGGTGTCGAACTCGTCGATGAAGTTCGCATAGACCGTATCGGTCATCACGATGAGGTCCTGGCGCTCGGTCTTGATGAGGTCGGCGATCTTCTCCAGCGAGTCGGGGGATATGTTCACCGACGTGGGATTGGTCGGGTTCACCAGGAACAGGGCCTTGACCTCCGGGTCCTTGAGCTTCTCGATCTGGGCGTCATCGATCTGCCACTCGCTCTCCTGCGTGCCCTCGAGGGGGACCACCTCGAAGCCGTTCTCGGCCAATCCTGGAAGCTCCAGGTAGGGCGAGTATGTGGGTGTGATCAGAGCGATCTTGTCGCCCTGGTGGAGGATGCGGTTGGTCTTGAGCGAGTTGAGGGTGTACACGATGCCCGCCGTGGCGCCCTCGGTGGCGAACACGTCGAACTTGGCCGCGAGGTCCATGTCCTCGCCCATGAGCACGTGGCCTGAGTACTGCTGGGCCACCCGCTCGGCAGCGGGCAGCATCCGCGGCGGGGTGGGATAGATGCCCCCGAGGGATGCGTCCACGAGCTCGGCTACGAACTCGTCCTTGGCGATGCCCAGCTCCTTGTCCACGTAATCGATGGCGCGGCGGAGGAAGGTGGCGGTGTCGCCGAACGTGCTCGAGACCTGCAGGCCGTCGAGGAACTCGTCGAACTTGCGGTAGATCTCCTCCTTGGGCGGCAGCAGCCCGTCCATATCCTGCGGTGTCTGCTCCCGGGCCAGGTCATTTGCGAACAGGCCGAGCAGGTTGTAGCCGTCACGGGCTGCTGTGTTGAGGAAGTTGGGATTGCCTCTGCTGGCGTCCAGCACATTGGCCTCTTTACCGGTAGAGCGCCGCTCCTCTGCCCCCTTCTCAGCTGCGTCCAGGAGGAGCTCCCGTACCTCGAAGGGGCTCAACCTGTCGTAGGGATTGTCATTGAGGTCAGAGAGCTGGCTCTCCATGGCCGATTCCAGCTGCCCCGGTGCCTTATAAGGATTGCTGTGGGCACGTCGTCACTTCCGATGACGACGGGCGTGGATCACCCTATCGTTACGTCCTCGACAGCGAGCTGACGCTCCTCACCCGCTTCCGTTGCGTAGGTCACCACACCGGAGACAACACCTGTACCGCCATCGGGTACCACGACGGTGAACACCGCAGACTGGGTATCCTCGGCAGACACCGAGCCAAGGGTGAGGGCGGTCATACCCTCGTACACGGTGAATCCATCGGGGAGATAGAGGGTGACCGCAGTGTTCCCGATCGGGAACGTGGAACCGTTCTCGACCTCCACGACAATGCGAACATAGGCACCCTCGCGCAGAACGGTCCGGGATACGACCACTCGTTCCTCACCGATGGTCTTGCGCTTGATGAGCTTGAGGTAGCCCACGGCGGCGCCCAGAGCGGTGAGGATGGCCGCGAGGAGGTGGCGGTTGGCCACGATAGCGTCCAAGGGGCTCGGCTCGATGAGCTCGCCCTCGATCTGCAACCCGAGCCGAGATCCCTCCTCCTGGTACGTACCCATGAGCCGTACAACGGGGCTGTCCGACTTCTGGAAGGCCGCCTCCACGGTGTGCACGCCCGTCTTCGACGTATGGAGGACGGTGAGATCACCCTTCATGACGTACCCCCGGCCGTAGAGCTGGTCCAAGTGGCCCTTCATGGTGGGATGCTCTTTGACGGCCAACAGGACCTCCCCGGACACCTGTCTACCTGTGGGCACGGGCGTGGTAGTCGACACGGAAGTGGACCTGGGTGTTCCATCTGAGGGCTCAGCAGTTATGCTGGGCGTCGGACAGGGGCAGTCCTCGCAGCACGCACCGCCACCCTCGCTCTTCGCGCACTTCCCGTCACCGCAGAGGGGCGCGTACGCCTTCCCGCTCACGAACGCGTCGTGCCGACCATCGAGAGCGAGCTGGAGGAGGAGGTGGTCACGCAGGAACTTCGCCTGGAGCCGGTCCGTGCCTGCGAGGTCATTGCTCAGCCACAGGTAGCCACCGTTGTCAGCGTGCAGGTGCGTGAGGAATCCCATGGCCGATCCGATAGCGTCCGCGTACTCGCACTCACCCAGGGAGATACGATGCGAGAGCACGAGCATGACGAGTGCCTGGTCCCAGACCTTCTTCGATGCATCGAGAATGGTGCCGTCCGCCTTCCCGTTGGTGCGGAATCCGCCGTTCTCCTCGTCCCTGAGCTTGAGGATGAACTCGAGCGTCCTGACAGCGGCCTCCTTGTACTCCTCGTCCCCGCTGGCGAGGTAGGTCTCGTACAGGGTGAAGTACGCGAAGACCTGGTCCTCAAGGCCCTTGACGGACCGTGACGTGTCGGAGAAGACACCGCCGTTCTCATCATCGGACATCTCCTCGATCAGGGCATCGATCGTCCCGTAGACCTCCTTGCGGACGGAGAGGGGATCCGCCACGGCCTTCGAGCGCGAGGTCCGAAGGACCACCTGGGTCCTAAGGAACCTGAGACCGGTCTCCATCGACTGGAAGTCAGCGACCAATCCCTGCACACGCGCCGGATCGCTCTCGACAAGGGCGAACCCGTTCATGAGCCGGTCGTACGGTGAGGCGACCTCGGGAGGAAGGAGCGTGCTCGCGCTCTCCAGTCCTGCCAGATGGGCAAGGGCCCGGTCCTCCCAGGTGGCCTCCCCCTTGACCGCGTTGTCCGCTGAAAGGCTGGTGTGGAAGTCCTCGGTCTTGAACGTGTCGAGGAAAGCGACGAGATCGCTACGTATCTCGTCGTTGCCCCCGCCCCCCCATCCGAGGGCGGTGAGGAGCATCTCCTCGAGCAGACGTCGAGCCCAGTCGGCCCGGTCAACAACTGTATGGAAGTCCGGATCGAACGTAGTGAGGATTACCCCTCCCTTTCCGAAGCGCTTCAACAGCAGCACGGGCTGGCCCTGGTCGTTGAGGATGGCCCCCTGTCCCTCGAAGGAGCCATGGGAGCCATAGAGGGTGTTCGCGATCTCGTCCGCGGCCAGGTTGCCGATGGGAGCGACAAGGGTGTGGTTGTGGGACGCGCGCGGTGAGTTGATGTATCTAACGTCAACGGGGAGGAACGAGTAGTCCCCGGTCCCCGGGAGGGTCTGGTGGTAGGTGAGCTCCACGTCCTCGCCGTCGATGCCGCGGAACTGCGAGGGGACGATTACGAAACCGCCATTGCACAGGAACGTCCGCATCGCCTCACGCTTCCCTTTCAGGGCCTCGATGACGGGGGTGTCGAGGTAGGAGCCAAGGACGAGCACACGGTCACTGGTGAGCGCCGTACTGAGGTCCTCGGGCTTGATGAGTTTGTGAGGGATGGCCAGCCGGGCGAACGCCATGGTCCCGTACTGGTACAGAGGGTCCGTGTTGTCCAGGAGGGACAGCCGGACATCCTCGGCGGTATACAGCTCCTCCACATCGGCTCCCATCGCACAGGGGACGATGAGGAGCGGCAGGAGCAGCAGCACGAACCGGGACCGTATATCCATGTCACCCGGGTAGGAATGCAGTTTTATTAAACCTCACCCGATAGCGGGCGCCTCATCGCTTGACACGGGTCAGGATGTTCGTCTTGTGGTGGGGGGTCTTATCTACAAGCCCCTTCTCCTCGAGCCGGCGCACGACCTTCGACAACTTCGGCTTGGAGAATCCCACCATTTCACCCATCTCGTCCTGGCGCATCTCGCCCCCATTGTCCTTGATGGCGGCTAGCACCTGATTCTCGTCCTCGGTCACCACGGCGGTGATCAGCTCACCTGTCTCCTGATGGTGACGTATCCGGCTGCGCAGGTGATAGGTGCCCACTAGAGCCGCGCCCAGCATGAAACCGATGAGCACCGAGGTCCCGCTGTCGCCCGGCGGGGGCGTGTCGGCCGCGAACCCACGTACGGCCGCAGGTCCAACCCCCGGGCCGCTGCCGTAGAAACGGTAGAGCGCGAAGAACGAGAGGCCCTCACCCACGGCCACGTCATCGCGGGTCCACACGACGTACACCCGACGCCCGTCGGTGAGGATGTTGTCCGGTTTGGGGGAGAGGGGGAGGGTCGACGAGCCCGAGACACCGGCGCCGGAGGGGAGCAGGAGGTAGAGCGTGAAGCGCTCGAGGTGGACCGACGGCTGGAGCGTGAATTTGAAGAGTACCTCCTCCTCGAGGTCCTGGATGATCGAGGGATCGGTGAAGGAGAGACGGAGCCTGGCAGAACCTCCGGGGGGGACGGGCTCGGCGAGGTCGATGTCGACACGCGCGCCGGTCTCCAGCTGCTCGGTCTGGAACCGCTCCGGCGCGAAACCGTCACCTTCCGCCCGCTCGACAGTCAGGCTCTCGGGGAGCTTGTCGAGCTCGTAGGAGAGCATCGCCAGTGGCTCCGCCTCGTCGTTGACGATGTCCAGCACGATGGTCTCGAGCGGTGACGCCTCGATGTCGAAGGTGACGTTGTAGTCGGTGACCCGGACGCCGAGCCCGGGCACGGCTACGAGGAACGCCAGTGCCACCATCAGTACGATATGTCTGTATCTCACGTCTTGCACACTACCGTCGGTCCTAGGGCTCGGGCAGGTAGGCGCTGGGGTCCACGTTGGTGTTCAGCACCGCCTGGGCGGCGAGGTTCCGGCGCAGGTTCTTGTAGTCGATCTCCGGAGTGGGCCCTACGGTCACGATCCCCGCCGGGGTGGTGTCGCCCGCATTCGTCACACTCTCTGTCTCGTACAGCGCTTCCTCTGTGGTTGGCGCCTCGCTCTCGAACACCGACGTGGCGTTCTCGGCCACGTCCTCCTTCTTCTCCGCACCATGGAGCGCCTCCTCGCGGTCCGTGATGTCCTTCTTGAGGTCCTTCTCCCGGGCGGGCAGGTACAGC
>PVBE012024868.1_pt1 | contig 19271 bp, 19 predicted proteins | sample 1631181 | NCBI WGS metagenome assembly PVBE01 (sample SAMN08397723, study PRJNA350692) | Marine metagenome, whole genome shotgun sequencing project. | isolation source: water | place: Pacific Ocean | collected 2012-04 | reverse complement strand
GAACTTTTGGATGGCTACATTGGAATCGTGGAATCAAAACTTGCTGGGCAAAGACAAAGGAATCGTTTTTAGCATTTGTTCAATTTGCCTGTTCTATTCACGTTTTTAGAGCTGTTGGAATTTTCGTATAAGCTCTAAGTTGCAGATAATACACCAGCAAAAGAAAGCTTAGAAGGTATCTTAAAGAAGAAGAAACACCCTAGGATTATAGTGCAATTGCAGATCAGTTATGTAAGCGACAATTGGTTTGTAAAATTCATGAGAATGCAGCAGCTGCATAGGGTTGACAAACGAACTAACTTATTGGAATATCGGGAATATTAGTTCAATCTTTAAGGAGATCGTTTATGAAGCATTCATCATCATTACACATGCTGGTAGGTTTTTTACTATTAGTTAACTCAGGTTTAGTATTCTGGTTTGAATTTCTTATGAAGGGTCAAAGTATACCTTGGTTCCCAACTGATATCTTTACAATTGTTATGTCACTTATTGGTGCGTTTATGATTTTTCGAACTGGCCGCTGCTAGTTTTTTCCCGAAACAGAATACTGAACAGTATGGGTGATAGTGTTACAAAGCCGAGGATTATAAGTAAGAATATAATCTGAGGCGAAAGAATATCATGAACATTGTTGATTGATCGGATCTTTTGGCCCGAGTATGCAAGAATGAATGATATAGGTAGTAAACCAACAGAAGTTGTCCATACAAATGTTCTAAGAGGTATTCGTGTTAGTCCCGCTGCAATATTAACAAATGATATTGGAATCAGCGGAATAAGACGTAACATGAGAAAGTAATTATGCCCGTGTGACTGGATCTCTTTACGAATCCACAAAATCATACGGGTTTTACTATCTTTAAAAAGATTTTTCCCAAAATAACGCACAATTAAAAACATCAAAGTTGCTGCAACTGTCATTGAAAAATTGATATACAATGTTGCAGGCCATGCACCAAACAAAAATCCGCCAGCAATATTAAATAATGTATCGCCAGGCAATGGCAACATTGAAATACCAATGTACGTACAAATGTACATAATGACTGATTTCAAGTAGTTACTATCTACATAATCGCGTAAATGGTTAGCGTGTTCTTTAAATGAAGCTAATGTAAGATATTCTTGCCAGTTATACTGATTAAAGAGGTATGTAGCTACTGCTATAGCCACTATAAATAATAATCCAATGATTAGCTTATTATATTGTCTCATTTTTTTCCCACGTTAGAACTTTTTTTCTACTGTAGTATTTTTAAGAGACAAAAGCTAGGGATTATAGTAACGGATACTCTTTAAACCCAACAAACTGACATTCAGGTTGTGGAACAATGCCAAACTTCTCTTCAACCTTTTCCTGCATTAAACGAGACAGCTTGATGATATCATTCGTTGAAGCGTCACCCTTGTTAACCAGCATGTTTGCATGTTGATGAGAAACGCATGCATCACCTTGAGCCAAGCAGCCTTTAATGCCAAGCTTATCTAAGTAATAAGCAACGTGAATCATCTTTTTACCATTACTGATTTCGGTTACTTCATTTTCATGAAAGTTCCTGAAGAAACTACCACAAGTGTTTTTTGAAGGGTAACGGTATGTACGGTAGCGAATGATTTCATCACTTTTTCCACGAATGTATGCAACTTCAAGATCTGTAGCCTTTTGAAGCTTAATGGTAGCAGAGATGAGGTAGTGATTACCTTCAATGAGTTTGGATTTATTGTAACCATATTCAAACCATTCTGTATCAACAGTCATAAGCTTGCCAGTAGATTTTTCAATAACAACAGCTTCGACAAGTAGTTGGCTAAATAGGCATTTGAAGTAATGAAGATTTATGTATGAAGCACCACCAATTGTGCTTGGAATTCCACTAAACTCTTCTAGTCCAAGGATGTTATTATCAAAGCACTTAGTAATGAGGTCGGCCATGACAACGCCAGCGCCAGCTTTAACAAGTACGTCGTCACTAGATTCTGTAATGGTAACCTCTTTAAGTTTTGGCCGAATAACCAGGCCGTCAAAACCATCGTCGCTGATGAGAATGTTAGCACCAACACCGAGAATGAATATCTCTAGGTTGTTATCGTGTGCGTATTGTAGCGCTTGTTGAAATTCTTCAGCAGTTGTTGGTTCACAAAAATGCTGAGCAGGTCCACCAGTTTGGAACCACGTTTTGTCTTTTAAGGGGATATTCTGTTCAATCTTCATTTTTCACTCAAAAATAAAAGGCCCCGAAGGGCCTTTATAGTATTAATCTTAGTTAACTTTTACTCTGTATCTTCGATTAGTTGGTATCGTTTAAGCTTTGTTTCCAAGCTAGAGATACGCTCATCTTTATCAGCACCTGTGCTGAATAAGTAGCCTCCAACACGGAAGTTTAAGAAGTAGAGGTATGATGCTGCTTTAATTGGATACTTAATGAAGTTACTTAATTCACTGTCAGCAAGACGTTCTTTTCCTGTTGCCCAAAGTTCCATGTTAAAGTTTTCACGACCTTGCTCAAACTTAATATAGTCAATAAGAGCGTTAGTTGCTTTGGTACTGTACGCTGCGGCGCCATCAGTATCTTTTTCCATGTGACGTAATGCACGTGCCCATACATAGTTAAACATTGCGTTTGGGGTAAGTTTGATTAAGTACTTTGTGAAGAAGTTGCGTTGATCAAGCCAGTTTTTTGCATTGTCAGCATAACCATTAAGGCCTTTGTTAGAACCAGGACCTTTTTTGAAGACCTTGTACATTGTCAAAGCAACAGCAACGTTTGAAATTACTCGTGTTAGGTTGCTTTGTAAGAACATTGCAGTAAAGCCAGCAGCTTTATATGATTTCTTGATTCCAGCTAACTGGTGAACGATCATACCTTCAAGTTCGCTATCATTCATTCTACTTTTAAGAGTTGCTTCTGGGAGAAGAATACAACCACATGCTTGAAGTAAGTTAGCACCCGGACTTGTTTCAATGTCTTTAGCACGAGATAGTAATATGGTTGGAGCCATATTTAGACTCATACTGTTAGCGTGTCTTTTTGCAATAGCATAAGTTTCTGGGATATTTTGCTCTGTTAAGAAGATAAGATCACCAGGTTTAAGACCCCATGGGAAACCATTCATGTAGTTGCTTCCACGCAGACCAGGAACTTGTTTGATAAACTCACCGAAGAATGGAATAGCATTAGCAAATTCTGTTAGCATAAGGATTAAACGAAGGTTAATGGCAAGAGCTTGGCGATTAGTCGTAGCTTTTTTGGATTGATACTCTAAGATATCAAGAGCTTCGTGAACCATTTTAATGTCTTTCCAAGGATCCATAACACGTTTAGTGTCGACGGCCTTTTTACAGTCATAAACTTCACGAACACAACGTGTAGATACACGTCCATAAGCTGTTGGGCTGATTAAGAGAGTTGTACCAAGTACTAGCAATAATTTTTTATACATCGTAACTTACCCTTTACATAGGTTGTTTTAAGAGGTTGTTTTTACTATTCACAGTATAGAATACCCCTTTTTAGGGGCTTTGAAAAGTGGTCAAGATAGCTAAAAAAGAGGATTTCAGAGTAAAAAGACTTTTGAACCTTAGAAACTACTCGTTTTGCTCTAGTTTTGCCTTTATTTCAGCAGCGCTTAGCCTTGCATTAGTTTCTTCGCCTTGTTTTTCTCATTTGACCTTTAAAGTATGCTTATAAAGTATGTATATAGGGGTGCAATCATGTAGAAGGGATGGAAGTTTTTCTTTCAGAGGCTTTTTTCTTTTATGGTTTCCATCACTGCAAGTATAATATCTGTGGCACAGGCACCAGTAGTAAGTCGAGTTGATATTGATGGTTCTAGTTGCTCTAGGCCTCGATTAAGAAGGTTGTACCCTCCTATGTGCGTTGCAATCTTAATAAGATCTGGTTCTTTGTTTACATTTTTTGCATTAAGAAGCGCTATTATAAGCATTTCAGATTCTGAGAATGAGTGTGTTTGAAATGTTGCTATTGATAGGAAAGAAAGTAATAATATTGATTTTTTCATACTTTTCCTTAATTTTTTTGTCTAGGGGAAGAAGATTAGTTTAACACTCATGACCAAGAGGAAGAAAACTACAACAGGTCTAAAGTTTGCTTGAGGGATGATTCGAACGACATAGCGAGCTGCAAATGCGCCAACCCATGATATAAGGATAAGGAGTCCTAATGCCCAGAGCGGTATTACTGTTAAGGTACTGCCCTTGGTTAAGTAAACGCTCAATCGAACGGTATCGATTGCTAGTGCGATTGCTGCACCAGTTGCTATGAATACTTCCTTGGGAAGATTGAAAGCGCTTAGAAATGAGCTGCGAATTGCTCCACGAAAACCAAAAATACCAGCAAGGAAGCCTGAAATAGAGCCGCCAACGACTGCATAGCCTATATGTTTTTTCATTTTGAATGTTGGATGGATCAAAAGGAATATGACATAGGTCATAAGGAATATACCTAAGGTGCGAGCGAGAAATTCCTGTGGCTCGTGGACTGATAAGAGTGCTCCAAAGGTGGTTGCAATCATGCCGGGGATAGCGAATGCTATAATGAGCTTCCAATCAATACCGTGCTTAAAGAGTGCTAACTTCCAAATATTAGAGAACCAGTGGAGGATACCTACCAGGAGCAGGACCTGAGTAAAGGGATAGAAGAACACTAAGATTGGGATCATTATTGTGGATATTCCAAAGCCGACGATTGTGCCGATTAGGTTAGCTGCGAATGTTATAATACTGAGCCAGACAAGAGTCATATACTTCCTTTGGTTTTTTAGGAGTTTAGAAAGGTGGAATGTGAAATCTCAAGAGTTTGCTCAATGGGAGTATTTCCCGTATTCTAACAGGTGAAAAGAATTTATTATCCTTCTATTTTTTGAGAGATTTTTATGAAATTATCCATGGCGTGGATCTTCGAGTATATTGGCACAGACTTAAAGACCGTTGATGTTCCAGCCTTAGTAGAAAAATTTAATAGAACGACAGCTGAGATTGAATCATACGAAAAAGTTTCTTTTGACTTGAAAGACTATGCTCTTGCGCAAGTACAATCGATTGATGCTAACTGTATAATTTTAATCTGTCCTGAAGATCATCAAGAGTTTGTTTTACCAATACGTAGTGATGCTAGAAAAGGGCGTTGGTATCTTGTAAAAAAAGCTCGTGAAACCTATCGTTGGGCACAACCAACAGACTTTGGTAAAGATAAAGAAGGTTTATTACCAGAATTTTATGTGGATTCACACCTTGCTGATGGCGGCTGGAAAAAGCAGATTGATACTGAAGATTATATTCTTGATATTGATAATAAATCCATTACTAACCGTCCAGACCTATGGTGTCATCGTGGCTTTGCTCGCGAGTTTGCAGCAATCTTGGATGTTCCACTAGAGCCACTTAGTAAATACATTAAGAAGGTTGATATCGATCAGCATGAAAGTAAGGCTAAAGGTGAACCATTTTCAATAGAAATTAGTACACCAGAATGTCGTCGTTTTGCAGGTCTTTATATTGATCAAGTTTCATATCGTCCAAGTTCACTATGGATGGGACTTCGATTGCTTCGCCTTGGAGTGAGCACAATATCATTTTATGTTGATATTACTAATTATGTAATGCTGGATATTAGTGAGCCAATGCACGCGTTTGATGCTTCATTGTTGCCATCACAGTCAATGAATGTTCGTATGGCACACAAGGGTGAAAAGTTATTGCTCCTTGATGATGAAGAACTTGAATTAACTGATCAAGACATGGTTGTTACTGAAGGTGATAGAATTGTATCTCTTGCTGGGATCATGGGTGGTAAAGGTACCGGTATTTCCGATAAGACTCGCTCTCTATTTTTAGAAGCAGCAAACTTTGATGCAACAACAATTCGACGTAGTGCAACCCGACATAAGATTCGTACAGAGTCTTCAATGCGTTTTGAAAAGTCTCTTGATCCAAATCAAAACATTACAGCAATCGAGCGTACATTAAAGCTTATGGATGATGAGAGAATTGAATATAAAACAGATAACAAGATTCTTTCTGTTGGTGCTCCAGCGCATCCAGAGCATGTAAAAGTAACACACGAGTTTATAGAAAAGGCTCTTGGTGTTGAGATTGATTCAAGCTTTATTGAAGGCATTTTAATCAAGCTTCAATTTGGTGTTGTATCAAGTAAGGTTGACGGTAAAATCGTGTATGAAGTTACGGTTCCAACTTTTAGAGCGACTAAGGACATTAGTCTTCAAGAAGACATTGTTGAAGAAGTTGGACGTTTCTGGGGTTATGAAAAAATTCCATACGTATTGCCAACACGTCAAATGTCACCATCTGATAATTCAGCAATCACACGTAAGCAGAGTATAAAAAACCACATGGCGTTTGCATTGCAGATGCGTGAAGTTAACAACTATCCTGTGTACGATGAAACCTGGATATCACAGCTTAAGTATAAGCCTAACGACGGTGTTCAGTTACGTAATCCACTTTCTGAGAATGCACAACAGTTAGCAACTTCATTGATTCCACATATGTTGAGAAACGTTGAGCAAAACAAAGTACATTATAATGAGCTTCGGTTCTTTGAGCTTGGACGTCGTTGGTGGATGACTGGTGAAACTCCAAACGAGCAAAAAACTTTAGCAGGATTATTTTGGTCTAAAGAAAAGCCATTGGATTTTTATCAAATTAAAAATGAGCTTAACTCTTTGTTCACACTTTTACAGTTACCTATTAAATGGGTTAAGGCTCACGGTAATCTAGCACCGTGGTATAGTGAACATCAAACAGCATTCTTGATGCATGATAATAAGACTATTGGGACTGTTGGTATGGCAACCCCTAAATTTTTGGCTAATGTTGCAGAAGGCACAGCATTTATTGTTGAGCTTGATGCAGACTTCTTGCTTTCTTATACACCACCGGCAATGAAGTACACACCACTATCAAAGTATCCACACGTATGGCTTGATGTAAGTTTGTTATCACCAATAGCGCAAACAGTTGATGATCTTCAAAGGGTTATTAAGAGTGCGGACAATCATATTTATAAGGTTGAGCTTAAAGATAGCTTTAGAAAGAAAGAGTGGCATGATAAGCAGGCATTAACAATGCGCTTTTATATGCGTGATCATGCTAAGACGCTTAACAAGCAAGATATTGATGCTATGTACGATCGTGTTGTGCAAGCTGTTCAGAAACAAGGCGTAGAAGTACGATGAGGTTTTGGGGTAACGCAATAGTTTTTATTGTACCATTCATACTTGATCGAATTACTAAGTTGTGGGCACTTAACAATCTGGAATATACATCAATTGATGTTAATCAATATTTACGCTTAGAGTTATTGTTCAACAGGGGTGTTTCTTGGGGAATGTTTAGTTCTGCTGGCACAATTGGATTTGTTTTGGTTAACCTCCTTATAAGTGCTGCGATTCTTTTGGTGTTTTGGTTTACTTATAAGTTTGTGCAAGAAGGAAAGTCTCTTGTTGGTTTGCTTTTGATTTTATCTGGAGCGCTTTCCAATGGTATAGATCGGTTGATGTATCATGGTGTGGTTGATTTTATTGCTGTGCATTATCATACTTGGTTTTGGCCAACATTTAATATAGCGGATGTGGCCATTGAGTTTGGTGCTGTTTGGCTTATTATACAAGGATTGTATACCTCATGGGATTAGGTCGTATATTTAAATTCATTGCAACGCTTGGCCCGATTGGGTATTTACCTGCACCGGGGACAGCAGCGTCTGCAGTAGTGTTTTTTATACTATTTTTTGTACAACCATTCTTAACACCTATTGCCTATTCTTTCCTTATATTAATGTCTTGTATCGTTGCATGGATTTCTGTGAATTATTTACAAAGATATTACCAAATGGGTGACGCTCCAGAGATTGTTATTGATGAGTATCTTGGTGCATTAGTATCCATGTTTCTTATGCCAGCAAATTGGTATGTTTTTTTAGTTGGGTTTACTCTTTTTAGGTTGCTTGATATCTACAAGCCATACCTTATAGGTTCTTGTGAAAAAATACCTGGAGCAACAGGCGTTTTACTCGATGATGTTGTTGCAGGAGCTGTGACAAATCTTATACTTCATGTTGGAATTGCATACTTTTTTGTACTGTAAAAATTACAATTAAATACCCTTTTTCTTTTTTGCACAAAGGTTGCATCTATGGTAGGATGAACCTGTTAATTAAAACAAAATTTAAAGGGTTTTTGTATGAAACGCATGAGTACATTGTTGCTGGGATCACTAATTTCTATTGCAGGAATCTCTGCAAAAACAGAAGACAAAGTTTTAATTTCTGTTGATAGTAAAGCTTATTTAACAGAAGCTGGATTTGAAGATTTTTTAAAACAAGTTCAAGCATCAGAGCCTCAACTTGCTGTTTACATGCAAATGGATCCAGATGGAATCAGAGAGCAATTGCTTAAGGCGAAAATGCAAGAAGCTATCATGAATGCATGGGCAGATAAGCATAAAGTTAAAGAAAAAGAAACCTACAAGAGTCGTAAAGAAATTGGCGAACAAGCATTACATTCTATGCTCGTACACCAAGAGTTTGTAGAGCATCATAAATCAGAACCAACAGATGCTGATGCGCGCAAGTTTTATGATGAACAAAAAGCAAAAGATCCTAACCTTGGAACTCCTGGTGGCATAATGGCAAAGGGTGTTAAATTTGCAACTGAAGCAGAAGCAAAAGCATTCCAAGCTAAGTTGAAAGCTGAAGCGCATGACATTGATGCTACAGCAGCTAAGGATAAAGATCTTGAAGTTCAAGACTTTGGCGTTGTATCTGATGCAGGATTCTCTTTTGTAGATCCAAAGATTAAAGATGCATTGGTTGGTAAAAAGAGTTTCCCTTCTAGTGACCTTGTAAAAGTTGCTGAAAATGAATACTGGGTTGCTGTTGCATTAGGTGAACAGAAACCAGAGTTCGAACCATTCGATAATGTTAAAGATGCAATCAAGCAGCAATTGGCAGGCAAGAAGGTTGAAGAAATGTTTGAGCGTGAAATACCTAAGTATGAAAAAGAGTTTAAGGTTAAATCACACGCAGAGAATTTGAAAAAACAAACTGTGCAACCACAAGCAGCACCACAACATGCTGCATCAGCAAAACAACCAGAAAAAGTAGTACCTTCTACACCAAGCACAGCACGATCACAAGCCGTCTAAAAAACTAGGTAGAGCAGAATGAAATTTACATCATTTGTACATAAGCTATCATTACTTCTTTGTGTTTTATTTATAGCTGGTTGTGCAAAAAAGACGCGCAAGCGAATAACTCCAGCAAGTAAGCCTGTAGTATCAGATGCGATTGTTCCTGAAATGGAATACGCTGAAGAAAATACTGATGCAGAATTACCATCAAGCGCTGAGCCGGGCAAGATTGAGTTTGATAGGATTGAGGCAATTGTTGAGGGGCCAGTAGGCGTTGAGCGAATTGCTTCCTCTGACATTAAGCGTCGTGCGTTTGATGGCGCAGAACATTCTCTTGATACTATTATTGATGAGCGACTTTCAGATCAGCGTGCTCAAGAGATGAAGATGGAAGTAAGTGACGAAGATATTGATCGTTACCTATCTATGCGTCAAGGTGCTCAAATTTCCAAAGAATATTTAACTGAGATGGCACGAGCTCATGGATATACACTAGATGAGTTTTATGAAGAGCTTAAACGCTTGCACCGTTCCAACAACTATATGGACTATGAAGTGCACTCACGTATGGATATTCCCGATGCTGAAGTTAAGGCTTTTTATGATGAGAATCCTATCATGGAAGAAGCGGTTTACTTTATTCAGACTACCTTTGTTCCAATGGATGACAGTAGATCAGAAAAACAGCAATTGAGGGAGCTTAAATCTCCACATGTTCGTGAAACTATGAGTATTGAATGGACAGTCCCTCTTGACCTAAAAGAGGGTGAAGTGGAAAATGATAAAGCCTTTATTCTTAAGATGAAAAAGGGTGATGTTCACGTAAGTCAGGACTATGACGGATTTACTCTTTATCGTCTCCATGATGCTATTGCTTGTAAGCCTGTACCTTTGGAAGACCGTAAGCAGGATATCCTCAATGAATTGCGTAAGTCTAAGTTTGAGCAGGTTCTGGATCAGATTAAGAAGGAGCTGCGTAAGAATATAGCTATTTACTACCTAGGTGATGATGAAGCTCCTAAGGCTGAAGAAGAGGCCAAGTAGTTAATCTACAACTTTGTGTATGTAGTTGAATGTGTTATTCTATAGGTGATAAAGATTGGATAATTCTTTCACCATGGAATAGACATGAAAAAATTCGCTTATAGCTCGTTGCTACTTGCTCTTATATGCTTGCCAGTGCATGGATTCATTGCTACAGGATCTTGGTGGCGTATTTTGGATAAGGATACAAATGAGTATCGTTATGTCATGGTTGCAGGTGATATCCACCTTACCTCAGCAACATTGAATCAAGTCCATATTGAGCATTTAAAAAAAATAATGCCAGAATGTTCACAGGTAAGCTTCATTCTTGAGTGGCCATCTACAGAGATCGCCAAATCAATAAATTCAACAAAGTATTATGTGGATTGCACAGAAGACAAGGGGTTGGTGCCGTTTCTTTCAAACTTGGCAAACAGGCATGATCTTTCTGTTAATAATATAGAATATAGAATCAGAATGATGACATCTAAGGGTTGGTTAGAACTGGCTTTAAAAGATCCAATTTATTTAGCTCCTGAAGTTGAAAAAAACATTTTAGAAAAGCTTGATTGTTCAGGAAAGTCTGTATGTAAAGATTATTTTGATGCTTATGCACAGATTAAAAATAACCTATTAAAGTTAAAAAAATCAAAAAGGTTACCAAAAAAGCTGATCGTCAAGTTTAAAGCTAGCTTGAAGGAAGTGCAAACTGATTTTGAAGCTAATTTTTCAGGATTTGAAAAGTTTGATAGAAGTATTGTTGCTTACGCACAGGAAAAAGGGCAACTAAACAACGATTTTTTAAAAAAATTGGAAGAATATGACAATAGCTTGATTGAACATATTGCATTTCATGAAATATGGAGCAATAAGAAAACAATTAATGCTGTTTTTATTGGTGCTATACATTCTAATATTTTAGAGGATTTTTTGGCAGATGCTGGGTTTGAGTGCTTGGACCGTCAAGGTCATTATTCCGGTTATTGTATGAAGGAAGCTATGCCTGACTGGATTAACAATGCGAAGGTCGTTAAAACAGATGATGGGGTACAGCTTAATCCTATTGATCCTGTTTTCTTTGATCACTTATTAGATCCTACTGGTGAAGTTGTATATTCAAAGTTAGATCCTACTCGTGTAGCATATAGCAACTGGCCAATACTATCGTCTTGGTTCTTGTGGTTCAAACAGAGTTCTACTTATCTTGCTCAGCGAGTTCAAGAGCTTTTTTAATGAGTTCTTTTTTATGTGCTTTTAGCGCAGGCTTTTCTTCAAAATAAAGATCTAGCAAAGTTTCTAGCTTCATATCAACTGATAGGTTGCCACGCTTCTCGCGGGTTACTGGCTTACATACTGGGATAACACCGACAACAAACATTGCGCCATCGCATGCTAGTTGCACAGCTTTAAGATCAACCTTGTTTTTTAGATTACTTGGAACATGGTATACAATCTTTAATACAGCATCTTTAATTTCATATTTCTGTATTTCTGTAACAACTTGTTCTGTTTGATCCAGTTCTTCATCAGTACTTAATTTAACTTCGATCTGTATGAATGCTCGTGTTGGTGTTTTAATAAACTTATGGGTAGCTTTCCCTTTTTCAGGGATGCTGACAAGGCAGAAACCTTTATCTTCTTTTCTTTCCCCAAAATCAACTCGCTCTGGTGATCCTGAGTATACTACTGATGGATAACCATCCTTATTAAGATCTTGATACCGATGAAGATGGCCGAGTGCGATATAATCGAATGGTTCGATTGCCAGTTGTGAAGGCAGTAGGCATGGATCATTGCCATAGATAGCACGTTTTTCAGAGCCGGAAAATATTCCTGAGCTTACTGTTAAATGACTTCCAAGTACTGCTGGAACTGTTGGATCAAGCTTTGCTGCCATCTGCGCAATGATATTACCGACAGCTTGTGCAAGGTATTCTGTAATATGTGTTGAAGACTTATATTTATGTTCTTCAGCTAACGTTACATTGTTTCGTGTTGGCCATGGAATACCTACGACATTAACAGGGCCATTCTTTGTTTCCAAGTGAATGGTTTGTGGCTTGGTAATAACATGAAACCCATCAACCGGTAAGTTGTTAAATACGTCTAAAGATGTTGCTTTACCAAAGCTGAGTGGGTTGTCGTGATTGCCTATGATGATGATTATTGGAATGTTTTTCGAATAAAGACGAAAGAAAGACTCCATTAACAGTTTTTGTTGTGTCGGGCTTGGGTTTGTTGTCTTGTATGCATCACCTGAAAAGAGGAAGAAATCTACTTCCTCTTCCAATGCTGTATCGATACAAAAGTTGAGAGCTTTATGAAAATCTAAAAGTCGACTATGAATACCAGTCTTGGAATCAATCCTGCCATAGTTTTCAACGCCGTAGTGTATGTCTGCTGTGTGTATAAATTTGATCATGGATTTTCGTTAAATGAATCAGGCACTGTCTTTGTTGCTGCTATGTACGCTGCTTCCAGTTGTTGAGATATATTTTTTTTTTGTTGTTTAACCATGGTGTAATCTTCTTTGTTAAACTGGCGTGATCGTGCAATAGCTAATGCTTTATCAGGTACATTTTGTGTTATGACTGATCCGGCTGCAGTATAAGCATTCTTACCAATTATAACTGGTGCAACGAATGCAGTGTTACTTCCAATGAACGCATTGTCTTGAATTTCAGTTTTATGTTTTTCAATACCATCAAAGTTGCATGTAATAGAGCCGGCACCAAGGCTAACATACTTGCCAATAGTTGCATCACCAATATAACACATGTGTCGAATGCGAGAGTATGCTCCGACGTCACTACGATTGATTTCTACAAAGTTACCAACACGAACATGTTCTTCTAATTTTGTATTACCACGTACGTGAGCATATGGCCCAACGTATGCATGATGTTTAATTAGGGTATCTTTAACATTGGAGTGACTGTAGATATGTACGTAGTCTTCCATGGTTGTATTGCTTATAGTGCTGAATGCTTCTACGGTACAGTTAGCACCAATTCGGGTTCCTTTGAGAAGTTGAACACCAGTTCCAATAGAACTTCCAGGTCCAATTTCAACATCAAGGTCAATGTGTACATTTTGAGCAGATCCGAAACGTACGCCTTTTTCCATCCATGAAGCAATGAGTTCTGATTTTTTAATTTGTTCAGCGCTCCATAATTCACGTAATGTATTGATTCCTCGAACAGTATCAAATGGAATGTTGATAGTTGTTACTGTAAGGCCGGCATCAGATCCAAGCTTAGCGATTTCTGTGAAATAAAACTCTCCAGTATTTGGATTTTTAGGCAACTTGGTGATGTATTCATCAAGGAAGCTGCGCTTAAGTAAGTATATTCCAGCGTTGATGCATGCTACATCTTTATCAAGTTGATCTGCAAATTGTTCAAATTCACTTGGCTCTACAATACTAATACCTTTATCATCTTCAATAACACGACCATAATTATTGATGCTAGGATCAATGTTGTAAGCGGTCATGAATGTCATTGCTGCGTCAGTGCTAATATGTTTATCGTATAATGCACGCAGTTGATGTGGTTTGATTAAAGGTGTATCACCGTTCATGATTAAAACATGATCTTGTTTCCATTCGCTTTGTGTGCACATGATTGCATGTCCAGTACCGCGAGGTTCGCCTTGATCAACAGTTTTAAAGTTATCGCCGAAGCGTTCGTGAAGGAGAGAGATAATAGATTCTTTTTGATAGCCAACAACAAAAGTGGAAGGAATGTTTAAATTATTGAGTAGTGTCGCGGGGTATAGGATCATTTCCTGACCACAGATTTTCTCAATAAGCTTTGTTTTACCTGTTTTAAATCGCGTTGATTTCCCTGCTGCAAGTATAACCGCTTCAACGTTGCTTAGCATTTGATTCCCCTTTTTGTTTTAACCAATCTACTTACTTCTAATACTACACGCTCTGCTATTTGCATCAAGCTTTCTTTAAATTTTTTCTTTTAGTGTGCTCTTTTAAAAATAGAATAATCACGGTACAATAAATAGTATTAATGGCTATGATAATCCATAACAATTTTATACTCCGGAGAGATGGCTGAGTGGTCGAAAGCGGCCGCCTCGAAAGCGGTTATTCTGATAGTAATCGGAATCGTGGGTTCGAATCCCACTCTCTCTACCAGAAAGTTTTAGAAAGAAATATGAAAATTTACACAAAACAAGCGCCCTTATTAGTCTTATTTATTACGGCGTTATTGAGTTCTCCTTTATATTCAATTATTGATAATCGTTATTTACCTTTATTTGATGTTGGACTTCCGCGCTTACCTCGCAAACCGTCCAGTTTTTTCATTAATGCCTTTGTTATGCAGGCAAAACAGGGATATGATCGTGATGGCGAAGAAATACATATTCCAGAATTGTTTGGTAAGTATGATCTTTATGATATTAATGATTCAATGAACAAGGTTGGCATTGTTAATCCATTATTCCTTGATCCTTGGTATCTTCAAAGCGAGATTATATGGAACATGACTGGCAAGATTCAGGTCCAAGGCTTTAGTTTTGGTTGGGAACAAGCATTGCTTCGTATTTCTCGTTGTGGTGTTGCAGCTTGTAATGCTTCTCTTGGTGTTAAGAGTGGTTTTTTACACGCAACATCAGAGCAGAGGTTTTCTTTATCACAAGAAGCTCAAAAAGCATTTAAAATTATTAATAATGGAGAATTATATCAAGGGCAAGCAGTAGCTTTAGAGTTAGCTCGTATGAACGCTAATACGCTTTTGGGTATAGAAGCGCCACATTGGAAGAAAGATTCATGGGAAGATACGGAAGTTTACGCTCGCTTTGGTGTAACTTGGGATTACGTTTTAAAGTGCCGCAGCATAGATTTAGGCCTGATTGTTGGTGGTATTGTTCCAACAGCAGCGAAACGGGATATATATAATACCGCTTCCATTCCATTGGGTGGAGATGGTTTTCCTGGGATGTTTATTAAGTTTAATACGCAACTAGAAGCGCGAGAAGATTGGTTCTTAGGTTTTTGGATACAGGCTACCTACCGCTTTGCTGAAACACGAAAGCAACGAATGCCTGTTGGAGAAGAGAATCCGTTATGGGGTGCTGTGGTTGCTGATGCCAAAGTTACACCAGGAATGACATTTGGTATTTCACCATTTGTTGCATTAGAAGATTTTTATGAAGGGTGGGGAGCATTATTACGATTTACTTATATTAATCATCGTAGGGACTGTTGGATTGATAAGCGAGAAAATCCACAAGTTACGGTTGAGCATGGCCGACTTTATGACCTTTCCCGTTGGGAAATGGAATACTTTTCTTTAGGAGTGTTGTATGATGGTTGTGATGGGTGGTTTGGTAAGGGTCGCTCGCCACGGTTTTATTTTAAAGCAGATATTCCTACGCACTTATTTAGATCGCAGTTGGCTGCAAAAACATATAAGTTTACTCTAGGTTTGGAAGTTAATTACTAGAAGATTTTTAAGAGAGAGAGTTAGTTATGGCAAAAGGTAATAAGTTGATGAGCTATTTTCCAGCTCGTAAGTTATTCGGTTTTTTTTCAAATGATTTGGCTATTGATTTAGGCACGGCAAATATTTTAGTGTTTGTACGAAATAAGGGCATTGTGCTGGATGAGCCATCCGTTGTGGCTGTTACATCAAAGAATCACAAGGTTTTAGCCGCTGGAAAGGCTGCTAAGGAAATGCTTGGTAAGACTCCAGATAGTATCATAGCATGTCGTCCACTACGTGATGGTGTGATTGCAAACTTTGAATTAGCAGAGAGCATGCTGCGTTACTTTATTCGTGCTGTCCATGATAATCGTCGAACATTGGTTAAGCCACGTATGGTTATTGGTGTGCCATCTGGGATTACACAGGTTGAGCGTCGTGCTGTTAAAGAGTCTGCAAAGCAGGCTGGTGCTCGTGAGCCGGTTCATACAATTATTGAGCCAATGTTGGCTGCTATTGGTGCAGGACTGCCCGTACAAGATCCGTGTGGAAGCATGATTGTTGATATTGGTGGTGGTACAACTGAGATTGCTGTGATCACTTTGAGTGACGTTGTTTTCTGTCGCTCTATCAGAGTTGGTGGCGATCAAATGGATCAGTCAATTGTTCAGTACGTAAAGCGTAAATATAAGCTTTTGATTGGTGAGCGTACAGCGGAAGAGATTAAGATTGCTATTGGCACTGTGATGCTTGAGGCTAAAAGAGAAGGTGATTTGGATGTTATGGAAGTTAAGGGTCGAGACCTTGTAACTGGTGTTCCAAAGACCATTAAACTATCAGCTGTAGAAGTTAATGAATCATTACTTGAAACTGTGGCACAGATTCTTGAGGGAGTTCGTGTTGTTCTTGAGAACACACCACCTGAGCTGGCATCTGATTTGGCTGATCGTGGCATTATGTTAGCTGGTGGAGGCGCGTTGCTTCGTGGCCTTGATAAGTTGATTGCAAAAGAAACTGGATTACGTGTGTCAGTTGCGAAGGATCCTCTTTTGTGTGTGGTTAACGGAGCTGGTAAAGTATTAGAACATTTAGATGTGTATCACGATACATTGGGGCAATAAGTGGCTACGTTTAAAAAACAATATGGGCAGAATTTTTTAAGAGACAGTCAGTATCTTAACTGTATATTTGATGCTGTTCATTTATCACCAGAATCATCTGTTTTTGAAATAGGTGGTGGTGATGGTTTTTTAACGAGAGCGATTTTAGATAATGATATTAAGCGGTTGTGGGTATTCGAGATTGATGAGCAATGGGCAACTGAGCTAGAAAAGATCGAGGATGATCGTCTGACAATATTTTTGGATAATATCCTTGATGTTGATTTTAGTCGATTTGAAAAGGATAAGCCATGGACACTGATTGCTAATCTTCCCTATAACATTACATTCCCTATTTTACGCTTACTTCAAGCGCATAGAGATAGTTTGAGTGAGGGTGTTATCATGATTCAGGAAGAGGTTGCGCAGAAGATTTTGGCGACGCGTGGTCGTGGATATGGTTATGTTGCACTCTTTTTTCAATGGTACTTTGAATGGAAGGCATTGGATAAGGTTCCTCCGACAGCATTCTATCCACCTCCAAAGGTCTTTTCTAGATTACTTTATTTCAAGCCAAGGAAAGATCTTCCAGCTATTCCACAGGAAGAGAAGTTTTGGAAATTCATTAAAGTATGCTTTAGGCAGCCGAGACGAACGTTGAATAACAATTTAAGTGGTACACCATACTTCGAACTGTTTGATGAAGAGACTCGTGCATTGCGTGCTCAGCAGTTGAATATGCAAGACTTACTTAAGTTGTGGTCTAAGGTAATAGCTTAAGACTTTTTTGAGTAGTACTTTTCTTGATACTCTTTGTAGTAGTTGCTTGGAATACAGTCAGTTATGATCGTCATAAATTTTGAGATCATATGGTTTGGCATTAGAGCTTGAATCAATGATTCGGGATTGGTTTGCTCAAAGCAGATTGTACCGTTTTTAACGATGATATCTATAGCTAAGTCATTGAGCTTACTTTTTTGAGTAGTATTAAGAATCATAGGTATAAAAGCTGCAACGGGTATCGGATCGAGAGGGCTATCCTTTTTGTAATCTCCCCATGAAAAGAACCAAAATTGACTATGGTCAGGTTCGGTTATAATACGCTTGGAGCGATTGTTAAGAGTTTTATGTTCAATCATTCTGATTCGTATTTGATTGAGTTTCTTTGGTAAGGGTTTGTTTTTAAAGTTCATGAATTTTCTAGTTGGAGCTGCATCAGTAGAAAACCAATCCATAGTCTGGACAGTATCCTTTTGAGAGTAAATATTATAGATCTTTTTAAACATTGTATGTTTAATGAGATTATGACTACATCGTTGAATTGGTGTTCCTAGGAGTACTAATTGATCAATAGGAAGCGCACCTTCTCGTGGAGTTATCTGCGCTAAGTTGAGACATACGTTACCACCGTGGCTGTATCCAATCAGGTGAATTTTAACCTTAACACCACTTTCTTTGTATATAGCGACTTCTTCTACAAGCGCATTAAGTAGATCTTTGGCAGCCTTGATTCGTGCTGGTCGATTTAATTGACCGGTCCAACCAAAGGTGTAGTAGTTTGTTCGGTTTGTGCTTGGATTAGCTTGGGTGTTTGTAATGTCATAAATGTGGGCAAATAGACCAGATGCATCTCCATATCTAAATCCGTTGATATCAATAGGACGTAGTCCTAATGGTCCGATAGGTTGTGATTGATAAAAGAAGGGATCGTTACGCATTGCAATAGTCCTTTTCCCATACTCAGAAGATTGAGTATTATCGCGTAATGCCTTGATAAGTTGTCCTGTTGTTCGTGGTGCATTAACTGTACCGTGAACAAAGACAACAATATTCTGTTCCTTCAATTGCTCCATGGATGCTAGGTTCTTATTATGCAGCAAAGAGTACACCTGCTCCATACAAACAAGTGCTATAAAAAAGCAAAATAGTCTCTTTATATACATAATATTCCCTCCATTTTTATTCATTCTTATTTTATAATAGCAACTTTTATAAAAATAGCAACCGCACATCGTTACAATGTGTATCGGCGCGAAAGGTGAAAAGTGCGACCTGGAGAGGCTATATGCAATATTACAGGGGTGAGTCGTTGGATAGTGGCTGCGGCAAGGGGAAAGCCTTGGGTTGATAAATTTAGCCATCGAGAAATCGGTGGCTAAATTCTTTTGAAACTCTTGTTTTTCGAAAGGGTGAATTGCTATAATTAATTACAAGTATGAAATAACTAAAGAGTGGAGGTTGCTTACTATGAAGAAATTAGTAGTTTTAATTGGTTTTTTAGGTTTGGTTGGATCGGCTGTTGGAATGGAGTCAAACATTGATTTGGTTACTGCAGCAGGGGATAATGATTTGGGTGCTGTAAATAAATTGATAGATGCAGGGGTTGATCTTAGAGCTTATCCGAAAATTCCAACAGCTCTAAAAACGTGAATTGAACAGGCGAATTGGAGAAAGGCTAAAAACGATTCCTTTGTTTTTGCCCAGCAAGTTTTGATTCCACGATTCCAATGTAGCCATCCAAATGTTCTT
>PVBE010561783.1_pt1 | contig 19272 bp, 19 predicted proteins | sample 1631181 | NCBI WGS metagenome assembly PVBE01 (sample SAMN08397723, study PRJNA350692) | Marine metagenome, whole genome shotgun sequencing project. | isolation source: water | place: Pacific Ocean | collected 2012-04 | reverse complement strand
TTATTTATTGTCAAGGGGGGGGTGGCTGTTCTCTTCCCACGGTTCCCACGTATTGGACCAATCCATACGGACAATTCTCATGATGAGGTTCTGTTTCAAGAGAGAGTTGTAGCCATGTTCGCTCGAGAAAAACATCACCATACGGCCGCTCCAAAGGACCAACATTGAAACGATAAGAGTGGTGACGGCGGTTCTCCACCATGGGGGACTGGGCCATTCCCGGAAAAGTCGATAGATGCTTGCTCCGTACCAGATGAAGAAAAACAGGAGGATTACGGGAGAGAGGAAATGGTGATGAATGGCCGCAGAGAAATGGAGGTCGGCCATGCTGGAGAAGGCCCGGGTCAGACCGCATCCCAGGCAGGGAAGCCCGAGGGTAATTTTGAAGACGCAGATGGGGGTTCCCTGGAGGCTGCCGGGGTTGAAAAAATAGCTCACTGCCAGCAAAGCTGGCAGTGAGCTGATAACAGCGATCTTTTTCGTAAGGGAACTACTTTTCCCAGATTTCATTTAGTTTGTTTTGAACGCGGAAAATCCCGTACGGAGCACAGATAAAGCAGGAAAGGAAGTCGATCATCGCTTCATCTTTCGCCTCCACGCCCGCTTTCTGTTGGGCCTCCTGGAGTGCACCACAGAGATTCCACATCGCAAGAATGTTCAGTCCGGGAAGGAATGCGAAGATCGGATTGGCCACCTCACGTCCGAGGTAATCATTGAGTTCCTTGACCTTAAGGAAAATCCAATACAGGGCGTACAGAAAACAGACAAAACTAATTCCCGCTTGCATTCCTGGATTTTCTACTTTTCCCTTGGCGCCACCACCAGCTTCGTCGGCCATGTTTCCTCCCTGATAAAAATATTCCAAAATATTCGGCAAGAGCATTCAGTACTAATCGGGGAGGCCTTGCCCCACACCAGTTTCCCCTTCAGACAGTATTAACTGTATCCCCTAAATCGGTTTTGTCAAGGAGTCGGGATTCGTTCGGGGATGTGCAAAGAGACTTGAATGAAAGGCCGGGCGTGGTATAGTGCCGTCCGGTTAGCCCCCATCGTCTAGTGGCCTAGGACATGGCCCTCTCAAGGCCAAGACACGGGTTCGACTCCCGTTGGGGGTACCATTCCTTCCTTCAATATATTTCCGATTTACGCAAACATTCTGGGCCAAATCGCTGTATCATCTAGTAAGCGGTTTTAAAATATTCGGGAGGATGTCATGTCATCAAAAATTGTTCTCGGCCTGGCCGGACTTTTTCTCCTTGCGGGGAGCGCCTCGGCGCAGATTAAGGGTGGAAAGGTTCCTTGGAATCATGATCCTCAGGCGGGAATGGCAGAGGCGAAGAAAAATGGCCTCCCGATGATGCTCTACTTTACGAGTAAGGGCTGAGGCCCCTGCACTGCCTTGGAGAACGGTGCGTTCTCTGATGATTCTGTAGTGGAAGCGTCCAGGAAGATCATGCCAATCCTTGTCGATTGCGACTGGGGGAAGAAAAACCAGGACGTGAGCGGTAAGTACAAGGTTCGGGGATATCCGACCGTTATTTTTACCGATTCGGAAGGGAAGGAAGTAGAGCGACTTCGGGGGCGCGATGGCGCTTCTGTGGCGGGCCAGATCGGTGGCGTGGCCGAAAAGTATACGAAAGCCGCGGCATGGGCCGAATATGATGAAAGCACCTTTGGCGAAGCGGCAGAGGCGAAGAAACCCCTTCTCATCTTCTTTACCGATGGAAAGCGAAAGTCTCTCGCGCAGGAAGATGTTTTCATCGATCCGAAGCTTGAAAAGGCTCTCGAATCGTTTCTCCTGGTTCGTCACGAGATTTCAAAAGAGTGTGACATTTGTAAAGGAAATCGGGTGCGGCAGGGGCCTGCGATCTATTTCATGGATCCCCTTGCCGAGGAGCCGGGTAAGAAGCCTCTTTACAAGGTGACCTCGTATAAGAGTACGAAAAACCTTGCTGGCATTTTAAAGATGGTATTCAAGCGGTGGGAAAAGGCGCTGAAAAAGCACGAAGAGTAAGAAGGGTTATTTTCGAAAGCGCCGTCGTGCTCCACGAAGAAGACGGGAAGAGCGGCGAAGTTGAGGTCGATTTCCCGTTTTGGCTCCCCGCGGTGCATTTAAGCCTTCCGGAAGGCCACCTTGTGCGGTCGCTTCCAGGTCGGCGAGCAATTCGTGTGGCATCTGATAACGATCTTCCCGCGCTTTTTGCATTCCTTTGACAACAATCCAGTCGACTGCTGGAGAGACGAGCGGGTTTCTTTGCCGGGGGGGGGTCACGGGCTCTGTCAGATGGCGGGCAATGACACCGGCGGCGTTGTCTCCGTGGAAAGCGACTTGCCCCACAACCATGTGATAAAAGGTCGCACAGAGAGAATAGATATCGCTCCGGGTATCGACGAGCAGTTCTCCCCGCGCCTGTTCGGGCGAAATATAGTACGGGGTTCCCATGGCGGTTCCCTTCTTGGTTCCGCTCGGTTCCTCCTTGCTCTGGATCTTTGCGAGTCCCAGGTCACACAATTTCGCTGTGCCGTCCCGAGTGAGCATAATATTGTCCGGTTTGATGTCACGGTGGAGAATGCCGTGGAGGAAGGCATGGTTAAGAGCGCTGCAGATTTGGGCCATAATATTGAGAGCCCGTTTTTCGTCCAGCGCCCCCCCTCGGCGAAGAAGTTCCCCAACGGTCGGGCCATCGACATATTCCATTGCGAAGTAATGAATATTATCGATGCGACCCACATCGATTCCCTGGATAATATTCGGATGGTTTAGCTTCGCGACCGCGCGCGCTTCCGAAAGGAATCGTTCGCGGAAGTCTTCGTTTCGGGCGTGCTTCCGAGCAAGTATTTTGATCGCCACGATGCGGTCCATCGAGAGTTGGTGTGCTTTATAGATGGAGCCCATCGATCCTCGTCCGATTTTCTTGATCAGCGTATATCCGGGGATCGTGGTCGGGTGGGTTGTATTATTCCCTTGCTGCTCAACAATCTCCCTGAGTTGCTTTTCATTGAGATACCCTTTGACCAGCATGATATCCCCGAGTCTTCTGGGGGGGCTTCCCAGTTTCTTTATCTCTTGCTGCAGATGCAGGCATTCATCCACCTGTTCAAGAGTGGTGTAGCCCAGCTTGATGGCGATGCTTCCGAGGAGCAGATTTTCGTGTTCTTCTGACATGGTATCGTCCACCGCAGAAGCGGCGAGCGGTCATTCTAGCGACTTTGTATGGCGGTTCAAGCCCTTTGATTCCGGTCTGAAAAACCAGTGAAAAAAGGAGAAAACTTTTAACCGCTCTGGGCGGGGTGTCCTACTAGATAGCGTTGGTTTGACCCCCGCAGGGTAAGCGGGAAGTCCTCTATGAATAAGGAGATTTGACCATGATGAGAATAGATCGTTTCCTGAGAAAAACAGCTGCTCTGGGCCTTTTCGCGGCGCTTCTTCTCTGTGTTTCCTGCGAGGATCCCGATACGGAAATCAAAGGGGTGCTGGAAATGATAGAAGCCGATCCCCACTTCTTCGATGAACAAGGGGAGGCATCGTCCGCGACAACAAATGGAACCTCTTCAGGCGGACAGGCGCAGTCCTCGACGGGTACGGCGACTTCCCCCTCCATCGGGGGAAGCCAGCAGGGGAACAACGGCTGGTCGGGCGACGGAACCTGGGACGGGGTCGATCCCAATCCCGTTTTGAAGTGCACCTGTTCCACCCATCAGCACACCCGAAAATCCGAGCCCCATGAAAAAAGCACCTACGTCCGGTACTACCTTCGGGCCAAGGGTCCCTGGGGAAAGGCCTACAAGAAGGAATACGGACTGTATTATCCCAAGAGCAATGAACTTATCGAGTGGGACGGCATCCGGGTGGCCGCGGAGCCGGTCTGGTTGAAATTCGATCCCATCGGGTCGGCGGTAGCGGACACCAACGGGATGGAGTTCAAGTGGGATGAGAAATTGTCCGACCCGGAGAATAAATACTCTCCATACCCCCCCCCATTCAAGAGCGGATCTATACCGTCGGACACGTTCATCTCCGGACGATTGCGCCTTTCGGGGATATCATGGCGAAAGGGTACATGGGAAGCGATCTCCACGACAATCTGAGCTGGTTGATCGAACCGATCAAGTCGAATTACAGGGAATTGAACGAGTGGGAAAGTTCCCATGAACACGAGGGCGTTGCGGAGGTGAAGCATAATTTCGACGTCCGTACGCTTCTCCAGAAGATCGGTGGTGGGTGGGGCGGAAGTGCCGGGAAACTCATTCTGGGACTTCTGAACAACCAGGCCGCCTTTAAGGTGAACGGCCTGGGTCAGAGTCAAACTACCCTGAACTACATCCATGAGGAAGGTTCCGTCGTCGTCCTCAGCGCCAAGCTCGAGGGTGGATGGAATAAAGATGGTCCCAGTGTCGGAGGAAGCATCGGGGTTAGCACTACGATCGAGACTACGATACCGATCCAGCATTGGTGGGGACAGTCGGTCGTGCAGAAAGTTGGGCCCGCCGAGGACGACGTCGAATTGAAGTGGGACAACGAATTGAATCTGGAAATGAACACGAACGATACGGCCACCGCCTTCGATATTTCGATGCTTTTGGACATGAAGCGCCTCGAGGTAGAAGAGAAAGATCTGCATATGCCCGAGGACGTTTTCCCCGAGTCCCCCACAGGTTCGACGACCGGTTCACAGAACACCAAGGTCATGAACGCCGGGAGCGGCTCATGAGAATGGTTCGGTCGAAGCGCGGAATGAGCCTCCTCCTCGGGGGAGCCGCATTGGCCCTGCTCTTCGGCGCGGCGTTCTCTTCACGGACGTCCGATCGCGCCCCGGAAAAAATACTTTCCGACTCTTCTTCGACCCCCGTCGCTCCCGCCCCCCCGGCGGGGGCGGAAGCGGTGGAAACGGACGTTTTCCGGACGGAGGCGGAGACGCCGACGAAGGACTTCACGGCCCTTCTCTCCGAAGTCGAAGCCGGAATCGCCGGCGAATCCTGGGGGACCCCCGGGTTCTCGGCCCTCGTGACGCGCCTCGTGGATTTCCTCGAAGCCCACCCGGACGCGATGGAAAAGGCCGCCGCGGTAATTCGTTCCGGAGATTCCGCGATCGCCCTGAAGTGGGCCTTGATCGAGTCTCTCGGTCGCCAGTCCCACGCCGATAGGGCGCACACCCTGTTAATAGGCCTCGCGGTGGATCCGGTCGTTCCAGAACAGCTGAAGCGCACCGTGGTCAGTTGCCTTTCCCTAACCGCCATTGTGCCTGTGAAGACGATCGATTTCCTTCAGAGGCTCGGGGCGGGGGAGGACTCCATGGCCGACCTTGCGCTCGAAATATTGGCGCGCAATGTGTTCAAGTTGGAGGAAGTGCGGGCGGACAAAACCATCCGATTCCTCGAAACCACCCTCGAAAGTCGACTCGCTTCAGATGATTCAGAACGGACCGCCGCCGCACTTCGGGCTCTCGCCTTCTCGGGTAATGCCTCATCGGCGGTTATGGTGAATGAAGTAACCCGGAACGGGTGTCCGATGATTCGGGGTGCTGCATTGATCTGTATGGGCAAACTTGCCCCCGGGGTGGGGGAGGCGCGCATACGGTTTGCCCTTCTGAACGACCCGGATGCCGGAGTTCGCCTCAGTGCGCTGGAAGCGCTGAAACCGGTTCCGCTGGGTGTGGCAGAAGAACAGTCGATAAATTCAGGTCGAGTTTCCGACTCCCTCCTGAACGATCTCCTCCACGTGGCGCGGAGCGACACGAAAGAGAGAGTTCGTCTGCAAGCCCTGCGTATTTTTCATCAGACCTGGAGCCGTGCACCGGAGCAGGTTCTGGATACCTTGCGCACCATGGCGGTACATGATTCTTCGCGAAATGTTCGCAACTGGGCCCGGTGGTATCTCACCTATGGTTTTCATTCCTGATCATGACATTTAAACGGGGGGCGCTTTATGTGCCCCCACTCCCATTTGTTGCCTTTGTTCCGGTGCCTCCCTACAATCGTTCTCCATGAATTCATACGATTTCAAAGCGCAGGAAGAAAAGTGGCACGCGCGGTGGGAAGAGATGGGTCTTTACCGCACGTCGGACTCCCCCCAGAATAAATATTATGTCCTGGAGATGTTTGCCTATCCCTCGGGGGACATCCACATTGGCCATTTCCGGAACTATTCCATCGGGGATGTGGCCGCCCGCTACGAGATGATGCGGGGGAAGGATGTTCTACATCCCTTCGGCTGGGACGCGTTCGGTCAGCCCGCCGAAGGCGCGGCGATTAAACATAAAATTCATCCTGGGGAGTGGACGACGAGGAACATCGAGACGGGAAAGAAAACGCTTCAGAGCATGGCGATCTCGTATGACTGGGACCGGGAAATCCGGACCTGTGAACCGGACTACTATCGGTGGACCCAGTGGGTTTTCCTGCAACTCTTCAAGGCGGGGCTTGCCTACCAGAGTTCCTCGATGGTCAACTGGTGTGATCAATGTCAGACGATCCTCGCGGATGAGCAGGCGGCCGGCGGAGAATGTTGGCGATGTAAGGGCCTTGTCATCAAAAAATGGCTCGACCGTTGTTGGTTCTTTAAATATTCAGAGTATGCCGGTCGATTGCTTCAAGATCTCGATCAGCTGAAAAAGTGGCCCGAAAACGTTAAATCGATGCAGCGGAACTGGATCGGCAAGAGTAAGGGATCCGAAATCGATTTCGAACTCGACACGGGAGAGAAGGTGTCTGTTTTCACCACCCGTCCCGACACGATCTACGGCGTTACGTTTATGGCACTCTCCCCAGAGTCTCCGCTTGCCTCTCAATTTGCGGAAGGAAATCCGGAAGTCGAAGCCTATATTCAAATGGCCTTAAAGCGGTCGGAAGTGGAAAGAGCGAAGGCGGAAAAGGATGGCGTCTTTACGGGGCACTACGTCATTAACCCCTACAACGGAGAGAAGGCGCAACTCTGGGTGGCGGACTATGTCCTTGCCGGATATGGAACGGGTCTTGTTATGGGCGTTCCCGCACACGATCAGAGAGATTTTGAGTTTGCCAAAAAGTATGACATCCCGATTACGGTTGTGATTGGGGATCCGGATCCCGCCACGATGACCGAAGCTTTCGTCGAAGATGGTCCGATGCAAAACTCCGGTCCTTTCGATGGGGTCGGGAACCGGGAGGGGATCAAGAAGGTCACCGAGCACGGGCAGGAGAAATCCTTCGGTCGCTTCAAAACCAACTATAAGTTACGGGACTGGCTCGTCTCCCGGCAACGGTATTGGGGATGTCCGATCCCGATCATTCACTGCTCCAAATGTGGTCCGCAGGCGGTTCCGGAAGATCAATTGCCTGTCGTTCTCCCCAAAGACGTGGAAAGCTTTATGCCGAAGGGGCGTTCTCCCCTCGGAGATCATCCAACTTTTTCAAAAGCGACCTGTCCGTCGTGTGGAGCCGATGCGGAACGGGATATCGATACCATGGATACGTTCATGTGTTCCTCCTGGTATCAGAATCGATATGTCGATGCGAAGAACAAGAACGCGCCATGGGATAAAGAAGCGGCAAAGACGTGGCTTCCGGTCGACCTCTATATAGGAGGGGTGGAACACGCTTGCGGTCATCTGATGTATTTCCGATTCATTACCAAGGTGCTTTTTGATCAGGGGTGGCTTCCGGTCGAAGAACCGGTGGTTCGTCTCTTCAACCATGGCATGGTGAAAGATAAGACCGGTCAGATCATGTCCAAGTCGATCGGGAATGTTATTTCCCCGAAAGAAGTCATGGAGAAGTGGGGTGTCGATGTCTGTCGCCTCGCCATGTTCTTCTTTGCTCCGAGTGGGGATGAGATCAAGTGGGACCCCCAAGGCCTGGCTGGCGCGAACCGGTTCATGACCCGGATTTGGAAATTTATGTCTGAGACTCTTCCGAAGGTAAAGGAAGTCTCGGGAAAACCGGAAAAGGCGGAAGGCTCTTTTCGGAAAATTCGTCGCAAGACCCACCTGTTGATTCGCAAGACGACCGATGCAGCCGAAGGGGATCTCGCGTTTAATACCGTGATCTCCACGATGATGGAACTTCTCAATTTGATTGATCAGGAGAAGGCGGAGCCGAAGACGGAGGATGACCTCCGCATCCTTCGGGAGACGGCGGATGCTCTTACCCGTACGATCGCCCCGCTGGCTCCTTTTGTCGCCGAAGAGTTCTGGGAAGGGCTCGGCGGAAAGGAGAGTGTCTTTCGTTCGGGCTGGCCGGTTTTTGATGCCGAAGCCTTACAGTTGGATGAACTTCAAATTGTGGTTCAGGTGAACGGCAAGGTTCGCGCAAAGGTGATCGTTCCGGCTTCGGCATCGGAAGAAGAGGTTCGCTCGGCCGCTCTTTCCGAGGAGAAGATTCAATCGGCTCTCGCCGGAAAGGAACCCCGCAAGGTGATTGTGATCAAAGGACGGCTCGTCAACATTGTTGTCTAGGGAAGAGGCAACTCTTCCCGGGCATCCGTCCCGTGGGCCGCAAGTTCCATTCGAAATCCACCGAAGGTTCGCTTTACCACCCCCCCCTGGCTTCGTCCCCGGGCGCGGGCAGAAAAGGGAATCCCCTTCGCGCACCAGTTGGTGATGGCGGTCTCTCCATGTGTCGTGGTGATCTTTGTCGCGTTATAGCGATGCCCGGCGACGGTAATCGTCTCCCTGGTGGTTCGAACCGTCACGTCCGTGGAGGCCTCTTGCTGGATCGGTTTGCGATTCTTATCGGGATAGAGTTGTTGTGGGGCGGAATCTCCCGGCTGACCAATCCACTGGCCAAGGAGGTCGCCTGCGAGGGAGTAGTGGGATTTGATGATCCATGTTCCGACCGCGCCTCGACCTGGAACCCGGTTCTCGATCCAGATTCCCTTATCTGATTTATGAACCACCGAGAACGTTACGGATTGAAGCGGGGCATTCGCCTCGGTCCAGACCGCATACCGAACCCATTCCCCGGCCTGAAGGTTTTTCGCATCGACCGTCAGTTGGGATCGGTACAACACCGCGAGGTCGGGGGAAGGAGGGGGGCCGTTTTTATTCCCACCCGTTTGACAGGCCGCAAGACAGAGTAAAAGGGGGAGCAGGCTTCGGTTCATTTTGATTTCCTTCGTTCGTCCATCCATTTTCGGATCATCGTTTCGAATCCGTGTTGGGTGGGGTGGTAATAGATATTTCCTTCGATACTGTCGGGTCGGTGACCGTGGGAAACAATCCCTTTTTCGTTGTTATGAGCGTATTCATACCCTTTTCCGTATCCCATCTCTTTCATCAGAGATGTGGCGGCGTTACGGAGATGAAGGGGGACGGGATCATTGGGATGTTTTTGGACATCCTCTTTTGCCCGAAGATAGGCGGTTCCGGCACTGTTGGATTTGGGTGCGGTTGCGAGATAGATCGCCCCTTGCGCGAGGGCGTAATAGGATTCGGGCATTCCAACAAAGGCGACGGTTTCCTTTACGGCGTTGGCGATCATGAGCGCCCGGGGTTCCGCATTCCCGATATCTTCGCTGGCGAAGATGATCATGCGGCGAACAATGAAGAGAGGGTCTTCTCCCGCTTCGATCATTTTCGCGAGCCAAAAGAGAGTGGCATCGGGGTCACTCCCTCTCATCGATTTGATGAAGGCAGAGACGGTGTCGTAATGTTGATCCCTGTTTTTGTCATAGGCGATGGTTCTTCCCTGGGCCGATTTTTTGACGATCTCCCGGTTGACCGGGGAGACTCCCGAAGCGGAAGCAGAAACCTCCAAAAGATTGAGAGCCGCGCGCGCATCCCCCGCTCCGATTTCCGCAAGCAGTTCAACGACTCCTTCCTCCAGGTTCCACTCTTCCTGTTTGGCCGCACGTTCGAGGAGGGTTTTCATCTGTTTTGGATCGAGCGCGTGAAGCGTGAAGACGCGGCATCGGGAGAGAAGAGCTCGATTGACTTCAAAAGAGGGGTTCTCCGTTGTGGCGCCCACGAGAATTACGGTTCCATCTTCAATGTGGGGAAGGAAGGCATCCTGTTGTGCGCGATTGAAGCGGTGGATTTCGTCGACGAAAAGAATCGTCCCTTTTCCTTCCTGGCTCTTTTTCCACCGGGCTTCTTCGATCGCTGCTTTTACATCTTTGATTCCACTGATCACCGCAGAGAACTGGACAAAGGGGTGGGAGGTTTTTTTTGAGATCATTCTGGCCAGGGTTGTTTTTCCACTTCCAGGAGGGCCCCAGAAGATCAGGGAGGGTGGGGTGGCTCCCCGTTCGAGGATGGAACGGAGGGGTTTCCCTTCTCCGATGAGTTCTTCCTGTCCCAGGAAATCGGAAAACTGTTTCGGACGCATCCGATCCGCGAGAGGTCCGGGCGATTCTTTTTCGAAGAGATCCATCAAGAACTCTTTTTGCGAAGTTGGTCCCCTTCGAAATCCCGAACCAATTTTCGGAAATCCTCCGGGACAGGGATCGGTTTCCATTCCTGTTCATTGAGAACGACGTGGACACTTTTTCCGCGCGCCGTGATTCGATTTTCGCCCTTGTGGCTCACTTCGAATTCGAATTGGAAACTGGTCCGCCCTATTTCGGTGATGCGAGCGGAGATGACCAGAACATCATCAAATCGTGCCGGAGAGACGAAGTCTGCATTCGATTGCGCGATCACATTCGTGCACCCATGTTTGGGGCTGATGAAGTCGATGGCATTTATGTTTCGGAGGTAGTCCATGCGTGCGACATCGAAGTAGGTGAAGTAATATCCATGAAAAACGATCCCGAACGCATCGGTTTCGGGAAGACGAACCCGTACTTCCGTTGAAAAACTCCATCGACTACTCATGATCGGGTCCTCCGGAAAAAACGAAAAATATTCATCGGTTCTTCCTATAGTCAACCAGGTACAGGCAGAGTTTATGTTGAAGGGTGTGGGGGCTCCCTTTTTTCCAGTGGTTCATGAGAAAGCTGAATACGTAGGACGTTCCATCGGTGGCGGTGAGATAGCCGGAGAGGTTGGAGACACCGCTGATATGTCCTGTTTTGGCCTGTATCCGACCCTTGTAGGGAGCAGAGGTCATTCTTTTTCGTAGGGTTCCAGAGGACCCCCCGTTGACCGCCAGAGAGTTTCGGAAAGTTTTCGAGTGAGGATGATCCCCCATGTACTCGAAAATTTGACCGATGTCGCGTGCGGACATTGTATTCCCACGAGAGAGACCGGATCCATCGGTCTGTTCATATTGACGAACCCCTGCTTTCTGAAGAAAAGAGTCGACCGCTTTTATCCCATTCTCCCGGGATCCGAATCCTTCCGCCTCTTTCCCCAGAGTTCGTAGAATCATCTCGGCATAAAAGTTTTGGCTTACCGTAAGGCAGATCTTGAGACTTTTCCCGAGAGTGGACGTATGGCGGTCGAGAAAGGTGTGCCGCTTTGCGACCACTTCCTGAGTGATTTGAATCGAGTGGGATACAGAGAGACCTTCCGCTTCCATTGTTTCCAGGAGAACCGTCCCGAAGAAGCGGTACGGATCATGGATGGAAACCCAGTAGGTTTTTGGTTTCATGAGGGTGGAGATCTTTCCCCAGGCGCGGATGATATTCTGGTTATCCTTTCGATCAAATCCCCAGGGGTTGGATGTTTTTCCCTGGATGGTTTTCGTTTGGTTTCGAAGCGTGATGTAGGCGGTCTGCGGAATGGAAGTGATGGCGGCGGATTTTCCGGGTCGCCCCGGTCCTACAAGAAGGTCGACACAATTTTCGTTTAGAGAGAAGGTTCCGTAGGGAGCCGCATACCAGTGCCATTGAGGATGTTTTTTCCAGGAGGGGGGGCGGGTCTCCTGATCGAACCCACGATTGCAGAGAACGACTCCCCGGATTTTTCGGATTCCCTTTCGGCGAAGTTCGGATGCCCATTTCCGAAAAAGTTTGGTTGGGTCTCCGTCGAACACCCGTGCCGAGAGATTCGGGTCTCCATTTCCGCTTACATAGAGCGTTGCTTCTGCGCCTTCCCGGTCGATGTAGAGGGCGGTTTCAAAGAGGAATTCCGGTCCGAGGCGATCGAGAGCCGCGGCACAGGTGAGGATTTTTGTGTTGGAGGCGAGGATTCTCTCTTTTTGGGAATCTTTCTCGAAGAGAACCCTTCCAGTTCGGCTTTCGGCGATATAGATTCCCAGTTGGGCACTTCCCAGCCCGCTTTTCGAGACGATCGCTTCTATTTCCTGTGATACGGGGTCGGCCTGGAAAAGGAAGAGAATCGGGAGAATCAGGATTTTCATATCCCATAGAGATATCAGAAAAACCGGGCGATGCAAGAAGTCCTTCGGTTCTGGAGTTTCTCCAGAAAATCGGGAAAGCCGTTGACTTGATCCCAAGAGAAGGCAAAGATGGGACTCCCCATCAAGGGAAAAGAGAGATCACATCGGAGGATTTGATGCAAAAGCCGCTGGGGCAGTTGTTGAAAGAGATGGAACTGGTGACGGAAGGACAGATCCAGGAGGGTCTCCAGATTCAGCGGCAGAAGGGCGGAGCGCTCGGCGATATCCTCGTCAACATGAACTATATCAACAACGATGAGCTCCTGCTTGCTCTCGGCGCTCAGATGGGAATGGAAGTGGTTCCGATGGAGGAGATGGAAGTTGCCTCTGAAGTGATCGACCTCGTGCCCGCCTCCCTGGCGACTTCCTACAAGGTCATTCCGATCAAAAAAGAGGGTGATGTTCTTACCGTTGCGATGTCCAACCCGCACGACATCAATGTGTTGGACGATCTTCGGTATGCTCTGCATTGTGAAGTTCAGGGTGCTGTGGCGGGAGAAGAGGCGGTGGAATCCGCTCTTGAAAAATATTACGCGAATCGGCAGGAAAGTCTCGGGGACGTACTCACCAGTCTCGATGACGGTGAGCTGCAAATCGAGGAATTGACCGGGAAGAAGGGGAGTGCGTACAATGTCGAAGAGATGGTTGACGCCGCACCGGTGGTCAAGCTTCTGAACCTGATTCTTCTCACGGCCATCCGGGCGCAGGCATCCGATATTCACTTTGAGCCCTTCGAGGGAGACTTCAAGGTCCGCTACCGTGTGGACGGGGTGCTCTACGAGATGGAATCTCCTCCGCAGCACCTTTCTCTCCCGATTATCTCTCGTGTGAAGGTCCTGTCGAACCTCAACATTTCAGAGACGCGACTTCCGCAAGATGGTCGTATCCTGCTCAGTATTGGTGGAAGACCGGTCGACCTTCGTGTTTCGACACTTCCGACGGTATTCGGAGAGAGCGTCGTTATGCGTGTTCTTGACCGAAGCGTCGTAAAGCTCGATCTGGAAAATCTGGGGCTGCGGGAAGAGGACATGAAGATGATCATGAACCTCATTGAACTTCCCCATGGAATTATCATCGTGACCGGTCCGACCGGTTCGGGAAAAACGACCACTCTCTACAGTGCTTTGAACTATGCGAATGATGTTCGGTGGAAGATCATTACGACAGAAGATCCGGTGGAATATGACCTGGATGGAATTATTCAGTGTCAGGTGAACGAAGATATCGGGGTCACATACGCGAGTCTTCTTCGAAGTATTTTGCGTCAGGATCCCGATACGATTCTGGTAGGAGAGATTCGTGACCTCGAAACGTCGCAGATCGCCATCGAAGCCGCTCTGACCGGTCACCTCGTTTTCTCCACCCTTCATACGAATGATGCGCCGAGCGCGATTACCCGGATGATCGACCTGGGGGCGGAGACGTTCCTTATTTGTGCTTCTGTTGAAGCGATTGTGGCTCAAAGGCTCGTTCGGAAGGTCTGTACCGGTTGTAAAACGGAAATGGTTCCGACGGAAGAGATGTTGATGGAATTGAGTCTCGAACCTGAAGAGGTGGCCGGAAAGAAGTTCTGTTACGGAACGGGATGCGAAGCGTGCAATAAAACGGGATACAAGGGGCGAATGGCCTTGATGGAAATCATGCTGGTAACAGAGCGGATCAAGGAAATGATCCTGGCGATGGCTTCGACGGAGTATATCCGCGAAGCGGCACGGGAACAGGGGATGAGAACCCTTCGTGAGGCTGGATTGCTTGCGATTTTTGATGGTCATACCTCAATCGAGGAAGTCGTTCGGGAGACCCTCTTCGGCTAATCTGCGATTTCCGCTTGAATGGCCGATTTTTGATGTAATAATATCCCCTCTGACGTCCTTATAGAGGGACTCGGGGCAGGGGGGGAAGTGGTATAGGTTTCGGGAAATTTACCCGGAAGCCAGGATTGTCGAGGAGACGCAGATGCCCATCTTTACCGTCGAGGCGATCGATACGAAAGGGAAACGTATCCGAGCCGAGATCGACGCTTCCAGTCCCAATGAAGCCATCAGTAAATTGAAGGCGCGGGGATTCAAACCGACCAAAATCAATCAAAAGGCGGAATCTCCTGATGACGGTCCCGCTGCCGTCGAAGCTCCTGCCGGCGGGATGATGCCGGAGCCTGCTGCGGCGGCGGGTGGAAAGAAAGCCAAAAAGGGAGGGAAGGCGATCCACTTTGGGAAGGTGAAGCATTCCCAGTTGACGCAGTTCACCCAGCAGCTTTCCGTTTTGATGGATGCGGGTCTTCCGATTGTCCGTTGTCTGAAAATTCTCAGTCAGCAGATGAAGCCGTGCATGTTGAAGGACTTTGTTACGGAAGTTGCCGAAGATGTGGAGACGGGATCTTCTCTTTCCGAGGCGCTTTCGAAGCATCCAAAGGCCTTTGATAAGTTGTATGTCAATATGGTCAAGGCGGGGGAGGCGGGGGGTGTTCTCGACGTGATCCTCCAGAGGCTTGCCAACTTTATGGAACGGGTCGAGGAGTTAAAGCGAAAAATCATCGGTGCGTCGATTTATCCTGTGGTTGTTATTGGGATTGCGCTTACGGTCGTTCTGGCGATCATGACCTTTATCGTTCCGGAATTCCGAAAGGTGTTTGATTCTGTCGATGTTCCGATGCCGGCGATGACGGTTTTCCTGATGGCCTTTTCCGATTTCTGCGTGAATATGTGGTACATGTTCCTGATTATTCCCCTGGTTGGTTATTTTGGGGTGAAATTCTGGTCCCGGACCGCAAAGGGGGCGGCCATCCTTGACAAGCTGAAACTTCATGCTCCTCTTGTGGGGACAATCATTCGGAGGTCGGTCATCTCCCGGTTCTGCCGGACGCTCGGAACCCTTCTTCAGTCGGGCGTTCCGATTTTGGAAGCTCTTCAAATCGTGAAAAATGCGGTCGGCAACGAGGTGATCTCTGCCGCGATCAATACGGTTCACGGTTCTATCCGGGAAGGGGAGTCAATTGCGGACCCTCTTGGGGAGAGCGGAGTCTTCGATGATATCGTCATCAACATGATCGATGTCGGGGAAGAGACCGGGGAACTCGACAAGATGCTTCTGAAAATTGCGGACAACTACGATACCGAGGTGGATGCGGCTGTCGGCAACCTGATGAGTATCCTTGAGCCGGTCCTGATTGTCGGCCTGGGGATCACGGTCGGATTTATTGTCGTTGCGCTCTTCCTGCCTCTGATCAGCCTTCTTCAGGGAATCGGAAATAACTAGGCGCAAACGAAAAACGGTACGAATTTTCAAGGAATGCGGCACCTTCCCGGAAGGGGGGGTGCCGTTTCTTTTCCAGCAGGAATGAGTCTCAAAGCGAAAATATTGCTGAGTACCTCCCTCTTCATGGTACTGGTTGTCGGTCTCCTCACTCTTAATCTGTCGATCGATGCGATTGGTCGCCAGGCGCGAGAGCGGGATCGCCAGGCACGGTTGGTCCAGCGTCTGGTCATGGATTGGATTCGAGAGGGGGCCGGTCCGGAAGGGTTTGCCGACTGGGATGGTCTTTCCCGGAAACTGACGTCTTCTTCGTTGATATCGGAATGGGTGATTGTGGCACCCCGGGGGGAGACTCTTCACGTTTTCTCCTATTCGGAGGGAACGGCTCTTCCTCTTCCCGCCTCCGAAGTTTCTCGTTTCAAGGAATCGATTCAAGGGCGAAGGGTCCAGACGTTTGTTTCTTCTGTTTACATTCCGGTGGAGACCCGTTTCGGGAGGGTGTACGGAGCCCGATTCCATCTTGCCTCAGACCTGGAAGCCGGAGGGGGCTTGGGGGATTCTCTGACGCGGATTTTCACCATCATGGCTCTGGGGACCGCGCTTCTGCTTTTGAATGTATTCATTTTCCTCAATCGCTTTGTTCTTCGACCTCTTCGAGAATTGAGCGATGCGTCCAAACGAATTTCGGAGGGGGATTTTTCACGCAAAATTCCCGAAACAGGAACCGTGGATGAGATGGGGCAACTTCGACAAGCCTTCAACACGATGACCGAAAGAATTGATTCCTCAAGGCGGGGTCTCGAAGAGGAAGTGATGGAGTCTCGTGACAAAATTCGAAATACCGAAAGACGACTCTTTCAGGCGCAGCGCCTTTCGACGACCGGAACGCTTGCCGCTGGAATTGCGCATGAAATCAATAACCCCCTTGGTGGATTGATGAATGCGGCGAAGGCCATTCGTTCGGGAAAGCTTTCTCCGGAAAAAGAAGCGGAGTATCTGGCCTTGATTGAAGAGGGGTTGGATCGGATTCATGTCATTGTTGAGAAGGTTCTTCAGTTTCGACCCAAAGAGGTGGAGGCTCGACCGGTCGATCTCAGGGAGGTTGTGAATCGTGCGCTCGCTTTCTGTGACCATCGTATGAAACAGAAGTCGGTGACAGGAGAAAACCTCCTGGAAGCGGACACGCCTCTGGTCAAAGGGGATCCTCTCGAACTCCAACAGGTTTTTCTGAATTTACTCATGAATGGAGTGGATGCCTGTTCGGAAGGGGATGGGCGGGTAGAGATTTCGGGTCGTGTTTATGATGACTATGTCAAAGTTACCTTCTCCGACAATGGAAAGGGCATGGAAGAGGAGGAACTTGTTCGGTGTATGGATATTTTTTACACCACAAAGGAAGTTGGGGAGGGATCTGGATTGGGATTATCGGTTGCACACAAGATTATCGAAAATCATGGAGGGAAACTCGATCTGGAGTCCCGGGTCGGAGAGGGGACCTCTGTCCATATTATCCTTCCAATTTTGCCGGAATCCCGAATGGATTCTTGAGGCGGTAGACGGTTCGCTTAGAATGGAGGGGGAACGCTGAATCTGGAGGAATGGAATGATCAAGACGAATCAGGACAAGGTTGTCGAAACGGCCGTACTCGGGCGGATTGCCCACCCGTCGGTCCCTCACTATCCTGCGATGAAAGTCGCGAGTGATGGTTCTCCCTATATCCCCGTGGGGGCGGGGGGGATTAATTACAGTGTGCGAATGGGGGATCCCGCATTCGGATGGGCTTGGGGAGACCATGTGGAACCGTGCGTCTCCATTGAGAATCGTGATGCGAATGCGAATGGGGGGTTGAGCACCTTTTCCTGTATCGGGAATGAGGCTCTCATTGTCTCTTCCCGTATGGAGATGAAAGAGGGAAAGGGGAAACCGGTCACCGGGGTGGTGGTGGGGAAGCATCAGCATGGTACGCACGAGCGAGTGCTGGTTCATTTTCCCAAGCGGGTCATGGAGCGGTTGACGGTAGGGGATGAAATTCAGGTACGGGGTGGAGGGGTCGGTCTCTCTGCGGCGGACTATGAAGAGGTATCGATCATGAATACCTCTCCTCGTTTCCTGAAAGCGATGAATCTGTCTGAGCGTGCGGGAAAATTGCGAATTCCGGTTGCCAAAATCATCCTCGGGAAAATCATGGGAAGTGGTGTCGGATCTGGCAATTGCCACCGGGGAAGTCTCGATATTCAGGCCACCTCTCCCGAAATGGTGAAAGAGTATTCCCTTGATACGATCCGACTTGGGGATGTGGTTGCCGTTACTGATTACGATGCAACGTATGGGGCACGGTGGCAACCCGGAGCGATCACGTTGGGAGTGGTGACGCATGGTTCTTCTTCTGCGAGTGGGCATGGGCCGGGAATAAATGTGATTATGACTTCCCCTTCAGGCGTCATTGAGCCGATTATTACTAGGAAGGCGAATATTTCGGAGATCCTGAATCTACCGTAGGTGGCATGGACGAAATCGGGCATATTCGAGAGAAGTACGACAAGGGAGAACTGGATCAGATCCGGCGGGACCTGGAGCAGTTTCTCGTTGCTCATCGAGAGAGGATTCGGGACCTTCAGCAGAAGAAATTCGCCGGAAAAACAAAACTGGTCACCCCTGAGGTTGCGGTAAAGCTCTACATTTTGCAACACCGCTCGATCAATCCGGCACGAGAAATTCGGGAACAACTTCATGAAATCAATCGGGAGAAGTGGATTCATGGCGAGATGTTGGGGCGCCCTCCGGATAGTCAGGCCGTGGCACGTTCCTGGGCGAGAAAACATGCCGTCGGTTGGCGCTCTCACAGGGTCATGGAAATCGTTTTTGTATTTGATCAGGAAAAAAAGAAGTATCTGAAAATTCTTGAAAAGGGTTCCGAAAAGTAAAATTGTTTGTATTCGGAACTTCGCGTTGACATTTCACTCGAGTCTCCTATGATGATCCCCGCCACCAGTTATCTCGGGAGGATCATCGGGTGGGTTTGAATCCGAAAAATACAAGTCCGGCGCGTTTCGCATTTTTGCGCGACGTCCATTTCCATAATTACTCCAGGCGGATGGTCTGCCTGCATGGCGGCGGCCCTGGAGATCGAGGGGGAAACACCGCCTGACTCGTTTGGAGAGAGACGAGTCAGGCGGAGGCCACTCTTCCGGAGAAAGTGCTGATGAAGTTGATCGAGAAAGAGGGCGTCTATCTTGCGGAGAACTCCGTCGTTGTCGGTGATGTCGAACTCTCGAAGGGAGTTTCGATCTGGTACAACGTTGTCGTTCGCGGAGATATGGCCCGGATCTCGATTGGCGAGAACTCCAATATCCAGGATGGATCGGTCCTTCATTGTGATCCGGGGATGGATCTCACGATTGGTCGAGATGTGGTTGTTGGGCATATGGCCATGATCCACGCGAGTTCCATCGGGGATGGTTGTCTTATTGGAATTAATTCGGTTCTCCTGGCGGGGGCCGAGATCGGGGCGGGCAGCCTCATTGCGGCAGGGGCTCTCGTTCGGGAAGGGCAGGTGATCCCTCCTCATTCCATTGTTGTGGGAGTTCCGGGAAAAATTATCGGGCAAACGACCGAATCTCAGCGGGAAGGTTTTATCGAACAGGCGAAACGGTATCGCCAGACGGCGATTCGTCATGTCGAAGGACGGGTTCATCCGAGGGAGATGACAGAATACCCGAAGGCTAGCTCTTAATCGCTTTGCGCAAGGCGGCCCTTGCAAG
>PVBE011960138.1_pt1 | contig 19273 bp, 18 predicted proteins | sample 1631181 | NCBI WGS metagenome assembly PVBE01 (sample SAMN08397723, study PRJNA350692) | Marine metagenome, whole genome shotgun sequencing project. | isolation source: water | place: Pacific Ocean | collected 2012-04 | reverse complement strand
CGCCTCAGCTCTCGTCCTGGTGCTTCCGGTCGACGCCCGCCTCTACAACGACTGGAGTGAGCGAGACCCGGAGGATCTGGGCGCTCTCCTCGCTTTTCGCGTGGTTGCGGCCGCAACGGAGCTGGCGGGACAGGCCGGGGTTCCTGACGCGCCCATCGCCTTCCGCTCCTTCGAAGGCAGCCTCACGATCCAGATCTGGTTGGATGGCAAGGAGACGCACCGGAGCCTGCGCGAGATGGCAGCGACCCTGCTGGAGGGGGTGAAGCAGGACGCCTCCGAGGTCTCTACAGCACGGCTCGACCTCTACACCCTGTGGCTGCCACCAGCCGTGCTCATTCCACCCGAGGAACGTGGCGACTCGACCGTCGATATCGAGATGCCCGAGGACTCCAGCGACGAGGAGCTGTAGATGGCGAGCATCAAGAGTTTCCAGAAGCTGTCGCTCTCCCAGGTGGCTGCCCAACTCTCCATTCATCCCTTCGACCTGATTCGGGTGTTGGTGGCCAAGCAGGCCCTGCCCCCAGACTTCCGCTTCAGCCCGCACGACATCGTCACGCTCCGCAGCCTGACGGGGATCGAGATCTGGTGGACGCCCGACACGCAACGCCCACAGGACGACATTCCAGAGCGCAGTCTGCTCCGTTGTCTGTGCTCTCAGTTGGTTGCGCGCGGCGTCATCGGCTCGAACACCACGCGCCTGGACAACCTCCTGCGGGGCCTGGACATCGGCGAACAGGCCACGCTACGCGCACTCATCCGGGCCCTGATGGCGACCGGTCTGCTCACCTCCAAGAACACTCCGTCGGGCCTGAGGGTCAGCGTGGTGGAGGGCCGAGAATACGCCCTCACCCACATCGCAGAAGGGGGTTCGGTTCCCACGGAAGCTGCGGCGGTCTGGACGCGGAACTGAGCCCCTCTCGAGGGCCCCACATGGACCGTTCCCGCTCCTTGGTGCGTTAGACTGCTGATACACCGGCAGGTCAGCGCCCGGGAGATGGATGTCCGACAAGAAGCGGCAACGCCGAGGCGCATTCTCCCCTCCGGAAGACCCATTCGATCTGGCACCGCTTCCGGTGAGTCCCGCCGAGCACGAGCGCGCCCCATCCCCCTCCCCTCCCCCCGAGCCGGCTCGGAAAGCCCTGCCCGACCCCATCGAAGACGAGGACGTCTCGGACGGTCCGACCGAGCCGACCCCCGGCCCCATCACCACGCGGGAAGGCGGCCTCAGGGTTCAGACCCTCAAGGTCGCGGTCTCCAGGCCCCGCAGCAGCACGGAGTCGAGCGGCCTGGCCGGTCTGATCGAGGTGAACACCGCTGGCGAAGCCGCTCACTATGAGCCTCCCCCGATCGCAGACGACAAGGTCAGCATCTACGACGACGACAACAGAGCTGCTCTCCTGGACCAGGACACCGACGAGGTCCCCCCCACCGAGGAATCCGACCCCCTACCCACCGGCTCCCCCGTCGTCGTCCACGACCGTGTACAGCCCACGAACTTTTCGGACACGCACCAGAAGGATGCGACGGTCTTCAAGGACGACGAGGTCCCGCCACCACCCAAGCCAGTTCCCCTGCCTCATGCGTGGTGGGAGCGCAGCACAGCGGGTTCCTCACCTTCCCCCTCTACCGGGGACCGGCTGAGCTGGGCCTCTCCGCACGAGCCGCTGGAAGACCCACCATCCGAGCGCGGCTTCGGCTTCGACCAGGCCGGTGCCATCGCTCTGGTGGCAGCCCTCGTCTTGGTGGCCCTCTACGCCTACGTCCACAGATCCCCGGCCGCTCCCCCGCCGGCCAACGAGGTCGAGCTTGCCTCTCCGGTCGTGGAAAACCTGAAGAACCTTCGCGATGAAGCTGAGCAAGTCGAGCAGGAGACTGCCCCCGAGCTGGAGGAGCCGGAGCCGGTCGAGGAGGCAGTGGCCATTGTCGAGACACCCGTGGAGCCCGAAGCCCTCCCGGTCGAGGAAGTCCCGGACCCCGACGAAGAAGCGAGCGAGGAGACCGAGACGGTCGAGGCGGTGCCGCCTCCAGAGGTCATCGACGAGCAGCCCGAACTGGAGCGTCCGCCCGAGGTGATCGAAGCCACCGAGGAGCTCGAGGACCAGGCGCGTGACGCCATCTACGACGTGGGCATCCTGGTGGTCGAAAGCACCAGCCAGCCTGCTCTGGTGTACGTGGACGACGAAGCCATCGGCCACACGCCGATCGAGGGCATCGAGCTGGAACCCGGGACCCACCGGATCAAGGCGGTCGTACCCGGTCGCACCCCCAAGACACAGTCCGTCCGGATCGATCCCGGAGGAGCCCACCTGGTGTCCTTCAGCTTCTAGCTCCGAAGATGGAGCTGCCCACGCGAACGATGGTGGCGCCATGGGCGATGGCCACCTCGAAGTCACTCGACATGCCCATGCTGAGCTCCGTGAGTGGAAGCCCCTGTGAGCGTCCTTCGGCCGCGAGCTGAGCGAGCCGGCGAAAGTGCGGTGCAGGGTCCTCGCCCACCGGGGGAATGGTCATCAGCCCAACCACCGCCAGGTCCAGCATCGAGAGCTCCTTGCAGAGGTCCAGGGCTTCCGTCGGGGGCACGCCAGCCTTGTTGACCTCCTGACCCAGTTTCACCTCGACCAGCACCCGCTGACCCGGAGCCCGCTGCGCTATCGCCCTGCCGAGCCGAAGGGTGTCGACGGTATGCACCAGGGAGGCCACGCCCGCGACGTACTTGACCTTGTTGCGTTGCAAGTGCCCGATGAAGTGCCACTCGACTCCATCCAGTTCGCGCGCCTTGTCCCGGAGTTCCTGGGCGTAGTTCTCCCCGAAGACCCCCTGGCCCGCCTCGATCGCCTCACGAATCCGTGCCAGCGGCTTGGTCTTGCTGACCGCCACCAGCCGCACATCGCCAGGCTCGCGTCCCGCTGAACGGCATGCGTCGTCCATGCGCACACGGATGCTGGCGAGCTGCTCGCTGATGCTCACGCCTCGAACCCCCTTGCTTCCGTCCAGCAGGCTGGAATCATGAATGCCTCGCCTCGAAGGGAGCCGGACCGCCCTGGAGTCGCAGGCTCTCGATGACCTCCGCCAGAGGCAGCCCGACGATGTTGGAGTAGCTGCCCTCGATCCGCTCTACCAGGAAGCCTCCGATTCCCTGGATGCCATAGGCACCCGCCTTGTCCATGGGCTCGCCGGTGGCCACGTAGGCCTCGATCTCCGCCATCGTGAGCCGCCGGAAGACCACCTTGCTCGTGACCGCCGCCACCACACCGTTGAGCGCGAAGGCGGTGGTGACACGGTGCATCCGCCCAGACAGCGCGAGAAGGATCTGCACGGCGTCCTGTGCGGAGACCGGCTTGTTGTAGATGCGGCCCTCGTCGTGGACCACCGTGTCCGCCGACAGGATCCAGTCACCCTCGCCCTGGCACTTGCCCTGGGCCATGCGCCGAGCGTAGTCCACGGGGTCCTCTTCCGGCCGAGGCCGCTCATCGATGGTGACCGGAGCCACCCGGAGCTGAAAGAGAGCTTCCAGGAGCGTCCGACGCCTCGGCGAGGCCGACGCGAGGGTGATCACCGGTTCGCCCTCTTCGCGGCTCGAACGCTCAGACGATGATCTCGACGCTCCTGAGCTCTCTTGGCTCTCTCGTGCTGCTCCGGGGTGCCCAGCTCCAGTGAGGGCAGCTTCCGCGGCCGGCCCTCATCATCCAGACCGACGAAGGTCACATAGGCGGAGCAGCAGTGGACACGCTCCCCTGTGCGCATGTCCTGGGCCTCGATTCGTACCCCGACCTCCATCGACGAGCGCCAGGCCATGTTCACCATGGACCTCAGCTCCACGGCCATGCCGCGATGGACGGGGGCCACGAAGTGCAGCTCATCGATGCTCGCGGTGACCACGGGTTGGCCGGCAAAGCGCATCGCTGAGACCGCCGCACAGATGTCGATCCAGGCGGCGATCCGCCCCCCGAAGACCGTGCCGTGGTTGTTGGTGTCTGGAGGCAGCACCAGCTGGGTCATCATCGTGACCGTCTCATCGGGGCTCATTGCAGCAACTCCTGCCAGCACTCGGGACCTGCATGGCGCATGAGCACCTCGCAGTTGCGGACCTTTCGTCGGCCGATCGCCTCGCGGTGGGTACCGTCCAACAGGCCCACCAACACGCGGATCACTCCCCCGTGGGACACGATCAGCGTGTTGCCCGATGCCTCTGGCAGCGATGCGAGCCAGGGCACGACCCGCGCCGCGACATCCGCCTGGGACTCGGCACCCGAAGGGGCGGAGTCCCAGCCGAGCAGGTCGTTGGGGTTCGGAAGTTCCTCCCGACGTTTCCGTGCCCACGGTCCGAGGTCCCGCTCACGAAGAACCGAGGTCTCGTCGAGGCGCAGGTCCATCCCCTCCAGGAGGATGAGGGCGGTCTCCTTCGCCCGGACGAGATCGGAGCAGTAGGCCCGCGAGAGCGGCGGGAGCTGCGAGCGAAGCTCCCGCGCCTGGTCACGACCACAGGGCGTCAGCGCCGTATCCACGGCGCCAGCCAGCCAACCTTCACGGTTCGCCACCGATTCTCCGTGACGGACAAAGACGAGGGTCATCCCAGTTCGCTGATAGCGACGCGCACCCGTTCCTCAGCAACCAGGAAGGCACTGATGTCGGGAGGTTCCGCCAACACCCCATCCAACACCGTGGCGACATTGCGCAGGGTGCCTCCCCACAACAACTTGTGGGCCAGGCGATCCGAGCGAAGACGCATCTGGGCACCAACCGGAGTTCGACGAACCGCCTCCCCCAACAGGTCAAGGTAGCGCTGGCGCAGAATGCCAATGGCGATGGGATCCCAGCGCCCAGCCGAGGAGCGGTTCTCCAGAACCCGGATGGCGGGGAGCAGACGGGATGCCTTTCCGATGGCCAGGGTCCGCACGATGGCGTCCCGGTCTCCCTCTTCGCGCTCCGCCTGGAGCCTGGAGATGAGCTCGGCCAGGGTGAGATCGGTTGCGTTCACGCAGCGCTGAGCGAGCTGCTTGGGCACCCCTCGGGTCCTGAGCTTGCCCACCATGGCACCGATGCGAGCCTTCTCGTCGGTGTCCCGGTAGCGCGGGATGCGAGAAGCGATGGCGATGGTGCGCTCGATCGTTTCCCGGTCCGCTGTCCGGCCTTCCGCGAGCAGGCTGGCGCACAGTCCAGTCAGGGCATCCGTGACGTGAATCCACGCCCGGTACAGCCCCTTGAGCGGCATTCGCGCCCTGTTCAGCTGATCCCGCAGCTGCTCTACCTCGGTAGTACTCCGGATGAGCAGCCAGGCACCGGTGACCTCGCCCGGATGGCGGTTCGTGAGCTCCATCATCGTCGGGTAGAAGGTGACCCCCGCATCTGCGACGACCTCGGTCAGCGCCACCGTCATCCCGATGTCGTGAGCCAACAGGTGCCCCTTGGCCCGCTCAGGCCATCGTTCACGGATCGCTTTCGGGAAGTAGCCGAGGATGAGATCGTCGAAGCCCGGAATCCACTCGGGATTCGCTTCCTTGAGCGCCGAATAGGCGTGCATCTTCACGTGGCTGCTCAAGACAGCCAGCTCCGAGCGGGTCAGCCCGGCGCGACTCTCTGAGCGGCGCTTGAGCGTGCTGGGCCCGGGCAGGGCCAGGAAGCCGCGCTCGGGGCTTCCCTGCTCACGAATCCAGCTGATGGCACGTCCAAAGCGGTAGACATCCCGTGTCGATCGGACCCGGTCGACCGAGATCTGGCGCCCGTGGGTGTCGTTGTTGGCCAGGACTGCGGTGGCGACCGAGTCCGTGAGCTCCCGGATGACCTCGTTGCGCTCGTCCGAGGTCAGCTCACCATCCTTGACCGCACCACCGAGGAGGATCTTCAGGTTCACCTCGTGGTCGGACATGTCCACGCCGCCGCTGTTGTCGACAAAGTCCGTGTTGATGCGTCCTGCTCGGAGCCCGTACTCGATGCGTGCCGTCGGGGTGAAGCTCAGGTTGGCTCCCTCACCCACCGCCTTGATCCGCAGTTCGTTGGCGTTGATACGGCAGGCGTCGTTGGAGGGGTCACCCGCATCCGCGTGGCTCTCCCAGCTGGCCTTCACATAGGTGCCGATACCGCCGCTCCACAGCAGGTCCGCCTCCATGCGCAGGATGAGGCGGATGACCGCTTCAGCGTTGAGTTCATCCTGCAGGATCCCCAGCATCTTCCGGACCTGGGCGGACAGCGGGATGCTCTTGGCCCGGCGGTCGTAGACGCCTCCCCCTTCGCTGATCAGCTCCGTGTTGTAGGCGTCCCAGCCCCGTCCTGCCTTGAAGAGACGCACCCGCTCCTTGTAGGCCACCTGGGTGCGCGGATCAGGGTCCAGGAAGACGTGCCGGTGATTGAAGGCCGCCAACAGGCGCATCTTCGGGAACTCGACGACCCCGTTTCCGAAGACATCGCCCCCGGTGTCGCCGATGCCGATCGCCGTGAACTCCTCCTGGGTGGGGTCGAGGCCCATCTCCGCGAAGTGGCGCTTCACGCACTCCCAGGCTCCGCGCGCCGTGATTCCGACCTTCTTGTGGTCGTAGCCGTTGCTACCGCCGCTTGCGAAGGCGTCTCCGAGCCAGTGGTCGTACTCGATGACCGCGACCATGTTCGCCCGGTCTGACAGGTGCGCGGTCCCCTTGTCCGCCGCGACCACCAGGTAGGGGTCATTCCCCCCATCGTGGCAGACGACCTCCGGTGGATTCACGACGGAGCCTTCGACCACGTTGTCGGTCAGGTCGAGCAGACCACGGATGAACCACTCGTAGATCTCGTCCGCCTTGCGGCGGCGCTCAGCCCGGTCTTCGATGTGCTCGCGCATGAGGAAACCACCCTTGGCGCCCTCCGGCACGATCAGCACGTTCTTCACCATCTGGGTGGTGACCAGGCCCATCACCTCCGTTCGGTAATCGGACCGCTCGGACCACCGCAGCCCACCACGGGCGACCTTGCCACCACGAAAGTGCAGACCCTCGACATCGGGATGGTGGACGTAGATCTCGTACTTGAGCTTGGGCTCGGGCAGAACCGGAATCTGATCGTGGTCCAGCTTGATGCTGATGTACCAGGCCTTACGGTCCTGCCGATAGTAGTTGCTGCGCACCGTGCCCTGGATCAGCTTGTAGAGCGATCGCAGCGCGACGTCCTCGGTAGACGAACGGATGGATCGGAGGCCATCGAGCACGGCCTCCTCCGCGCTCGCCATGGCCTGCCCCCGCTTGGAGAGTGCCGGGTCGAAGCGAGCATCGAAGAGCCCCACCAGCGTGCCAGCCACCTTGGGGTGGGCCAGCAGCACGTCCTTGACTTCGAGCTTGATCTGACGGGCGTAGCCCTTGTAGGCGCGCAGCAGGTCCACCTGCTTCCAGCTCAGGCCCGCCCGCAACACCAGGGCGTTCAGATCGTCATCGACGCACCCCTTGGTGAACACCGCTTCCAGGGCGTCGGTCAGAAGGTCCCGATGCTGCAGCAGCTCGGCAGCATCCATGTCGAAGGCACCCTCGAGCACGAAGGTGTCCATGGTCCGAGCCGTGCCCTCGCTGGGGCGGACGGGATCCGCATGCTGCTCGATGACCACCAGGCCGAAGTTGGTCAGGACGGGCAGCGTCTCGCTCAGGTAGACATTGCCGTACTGGTAGAGACGCAGGAACACCCGTCCCTGCTGCTCGTAGAGATCTGCGAGGAGGCTCCGATCCGTACCGAGCCGCTCGAGGAAGGCGACATCCTGGACCGTGCGCTCCACCGTGTCGCGCGCGAGGTACTCGGTCCCGAAAGCTTGGGCGTAGCGCGCAAAGGTGTAGTCGAGGTTCTGCTCGTTCGCGGCCGCCATCGCACGATAGAGCCGCGCATCCCAGGGCGTCGCCATCTCCATGAGCGTGCCGCGCAGCGCCGACTCCTCTTCCTCGCTGAGAGCCCGGGCGCCCGTCAGGTAGTAGTGCACCAGCACGGTCTCGAAGCGCCCCACGAGCACGCCGTGGTCGCTGTAGGTGGCGCCTGTCTCATCCTTGAGCACCTGCTCCATCTGCTGGCGCAGCTCATCGTTGTACTGACGCCGCGGCATGGCGGCGAGGACGAAGGTCACCTCGTCGTCGGCCCTCTGCACGATGAAAACGCGGGTGTCCCGCTCGGATTCCGCGTCCAGGACGCGGTCGATCATCGTCGCGACCTGCTCCTTGTCGGCCGTGAAGAGGTACTCCGTGGGCAGGCTGTCGAAGACGTTGGCGACCCCCTTGTAGCGCCACGAACCCGGCCGACTGACGTCCTCCTGCAGCACCTCGGCCAACACATTGCGCAGGACCGGAACGCTCCGGCTCGGTTGGGTCACCGCGCGGAAGGTGAACATCCCGCGCAGCAGCAGCACGTGCGAGGGCGCGCCGTCCTCGTGAGGAACCTGCACACGGATCTCGTCGACACGGCCCGCCCGATGGACGGGGGACTCGATGGTCCCCTTGCGCACCGCGATGGGCACAGCGGAGTCGCCGAAACCCGTGTGATCCAGAGGATCGTGTGCGTGCGTTTGCCAGACGTCCTTGAGGTCTGGGTGCTCGAAACCCAGGGAACTCCCCTGTTCGGCGAGCCCCATGAAGACAAAGTTGTCCGAGAGCAGCCAGCGCAGGAACTCGGTCGCCTCCAGCAGCGTCCTCCCCTGGTCCGGCCGGCGGGCAGCGATGCGCGCCATACGCGAGTCCACCTGATCCACCGTGACGGTCATCGCCCGGTGGTCCTGAACCATGGCGCGCGCCAGGCGCAGGTTGCCGTGCAGAAGCATGGGCAGGTTGCCCAGCAGGACCGGATCGACCCCGCTGAGTTCGAACTGGGCGACCGACTCCAATTCACCAGCCTCGCCGGCCACACGCAGCAGCTGGCCGTCTTCGTCGCGCTCCACCCGGATGACCGCGTGGAACCCGCCCTCGTAGACGACCCCAGCGCGGTTCAGCAGGAGGCGCACGGTGTCCACGATGAAAGGCTGGTCTCGCAAGACCGTCCGCAGGACGGCGTTGCCTCGACCCCCGTCCGTCATCTCGGCGAGGACCTCTTCGCCGCTTCGCGTCTGGCAAAAGGCGAAGGTCGCAACGAGCTGATCGGGGATCTTCGAGGCGCCATGCCGCACGACGTAGGGGGCACGCATCTGCTCTGCTGCCGACCGGCAGAAGGCCTTGAAGAGCTCGCCCGAGCCATCAGCCATGGTGGCAGCGACCTTGCGGGCAGCGCGCATCACGTTCTGGATCCGCGCGGACGCCTCCGCCTGCCTGTTCTCCGAGCCGACCATCGTAGTCTCCGATGGTTTGGGGGGGGCCCGCAGCCTAACGCACCCCTCCGTCGTTTCAAGGGTCCGGCAGGTCTTCTGGCCCGGTCTCGTAGAGAGCCCAGGCATCCCCACCGCGAAACTCGACCGCGGCATGGTGTCCGCCGTACCAGGAGGAGATCCCCGTATCAATGCCAAGGATGCGGCCGCCGCACCTCGCCTTGATGCGCCCATCCTTCTGCGTCGTGTGGCCCACGACCATGCGGTCCACCCCCAGGGCCACCAGCGCCTCCTCCAGCCCGGGGCACGCGATTGGCTCGGGGTCGAGGATGAAACCCCTGTACCAGATCGGCGAGTCCTCCCCCAGCGCAGACCAGGGCGTCGCATTGATGGCGTCGATGCCCTTGGAAGCCCAAGGAGCCGTAATGCCGCCGTGCGCGTAGGCCACCCGATCGACCACCGCGACGATCCCGTGCCGCCGCAGCCAGGCCCCCAGCTCTCCTGCCTCGCTGAAGGCTTCCTTCCGGAGCTCAGCGGAGCCGTCAAAGTCCTGCAGGTCGCCCTCACTGACGTAGCGCCAGTCCCCCAGGAGATTCATCACCTCGTGGTTTCCCAGCAGGGCAACGACCTGTCCGCCGGCGGCCTCGGCCTCGACCTCCAAGCGCGCCATCAGTTCGATCAACTCCTTGCTGTCCGGCCCCCGGTCCGTGATGTCCCCGGTCTGTACCAGCGTTGCGTCTCCAGCAACCCAGCTGCCCTCTTTGTCCACCACCCCCGCCATGCGCAATGTCGCCAGCGCATGCTCCAGATCGGCGTGGAAGTCCCCCATGGCGACGACCCTCTCCAGCCGCGCGCTGACCGGGGGTTCAACGGCTTTAGCGGGTGGAGTGGGTGTCGAGCGGCTGCACGCGAGCAGCGGCCAAAGTACGCTGTGCATGCTTCTGGCCCTAACCGAGAGAGGCGGATGGACACCCGACCCTTGAACCTGATCTCCCTTGCCCTTGACCACGCGCGCTCGGAGGGGGCCGTCGCAGCAGAGGGCTACCTGAGCGTCTGGACCGGCCGCCGGGTGGAGTGCCAGGGCGGCCGCCCGAGCGTCTTCTCCGACGAGGGCGCACGCCTCGTCGGACGGGTCTACGTGGAAGGTGGCGGCTGCGGCCTCTTTTCCGTCGCCGGAGGCAACGAGGCGGCCATCACCACGGCGGTGACCACGGCCGTGGACGAGGCCTTCAGCGCACCGGGCAATCCCCACGCTGGCCCGGCCGAACGCTACGACTACGCCACAACCGGTGGTGGGTTGGACGATCCCCGCCACGACATCGTCGCCGACGATGACCGGATCGAGGTGGTGACGACCAACCTGGAGGCCGTGCGCAGCGAGAACACTCGTGGGGTCTCCTGCACCTACAGCGATCGGCGTACGCTCCACACCTTCGCGAGCAGCCGAGGCGTGAGCGGCTCCTACCCCGAAACCACCTACTCGCTGTCCATCACCGGCGAACGGCAGGACGGTGCATGGAGGACCACGCACACCGAGCGAGGTCGGGCCTTCGCCAGCGTGGGCTCCCTGCCCTTCGGCATCGCAATTCGCCGACGCATCGACGCCCTCTCCAACGAGGTCTCCTTGCCGGACGAGGAACTGAGCCTCTGCCTTCCTCCGCGCGTGATGGCCCAGGTCCTGTCCGCCCTGGCACCCGGCTTCGACATTCGTTCCATCGCCTCCGGGCGCTCATGGGCAGCGGGAACGGAACGCCTGGCCTCCCACCGCATTCACCTGATCGATGACGGGAGCGTGCCCGGAAGTCCCCGAACCGTCGTCTTCGACGAGCGCGGCGTACCCCCGATGCCCATGCCGGTCATCCGCGAGGGGATGCCCGCTGGGCACTACCACTCTCCGGAAACGGCCCGGGCCGCGGGAATCCGTCCCACCGGCCACGTCGTCGGCGGGGATATCCGCCGCAGCAATCTCGTGTTGCGGGCGGGCAATCGCAGCCGAACACAGATGCTCGGTGAGCTGCCCTGGGCAGTCCTCATGGACCGGCTCGTGGGGACCATCGATCCCGTGACCGGCACGATCGACGCCTCCGGCCCGGCCACCGTGCTCGAACGCGGAAAGCCCATCGGACACGTCAACGACTTCGCCATTCAGGGAGACTGTCGGGATCTCCTCAAGGGGGTGGTCGAGATCAGCTCGGACCAGGAACGCCACCTCGACGTGGACTGCGCAACGACGGTCGTGCAGGGCTTCCCCAAGCGCTGACGCAGGCTTCCTGACGTGAAGAGAAGTACAGCGGCGCTCCTCGCCATCGTCGGCGGAATCGCGAGCGCAGCGAACCATGCCGCGTATGTGTGGAAGGACAGCTTCTACGTCGTGCTGCTGCTCGGCCCCTTCATGATGGTGATCGGCCTGGGCGGCCTCATCGATCCAAGGGTATTGGCCGCTATCGGCGTGAAAGGCAGAGCCCTCCCGCTTCGCTTCCGGGTCGCAGGACACCTGCTGGCCTTGGGTGGGCTGGCCTGCTCAGCTGCCCTCTTCTATTGGGTCTATGGACAGCCCAGCGGCTAGAGCAGGGTGTCTTCCAGATCGCGAAGCAGCTGCGCGGCAGGTCCTGTTCGCCCACCGCTGATGCAGCGCTTGTAGGCCTTCCAGAGCTCCCCCAGGTAGGGGTCGTCAGCCCAGCGATGCTCGAAGGGGTCCGGATCCTGCTGTGAGAGATCACCCGTACCGATGGCTCGGCGACGGTGCAGAGCCTTCAGAGAGCGCAAGAAGAGGTGTGCTGCCTGCGGCTCGCCCCGACGGCTCAACTCCAGGTAGGTCGTCCAGAGGGTGCTCTCGGGCATGGCGTCGTGTTCGGGCGGTCGTCGCAGGCGCCGGACGAGTTCTCGAGTGGCCGTTCCGGAGAGATCCGGCTGTGACACCACGGGGATCGTTCCGTCGATCCTGGCCCTAGCAAGTGACATTTTCACCTCGACGCAATGGCAAACCAGGGTACCACGGACAGCCCTGTCGCCGACGCCTTCCTATCCGAATAAACACCCCTTCATGACAGTTGCCGCCGCCTTCCTGCTGATCTCCACCTCGACGGCGGGCGTCTTGCCCACCACCGTCGAATCCCTCACCCTCGACAACGGGCTCAGAATCTTCCTGGCCCCCATGGACACGCCGGGGGTTGCCGCCTGGCAGGCCTGGGTCGAAGTCGGGTCCAGAAACGAGGTCGAACCCGGGACCACGGGCTTCGCTCACTTCTTCGAACACCTCCTGTTCTACGGGGGCCCCCAGTTTCCCGCGGAAGTCCGAGAGCGTGAGCTGCTCCTCACCGGGGCTGACGAGAACGCCTGGACCTGGCTGGACGACACGAACTACCACTGCGTCATCTCAGGGGACTCCCTGCCGCGACTCATCGAGATCGAGGCGGATCGCTTCCTGGGACTGTCCCTGAAGCCCGAGTGGGTGGAGAAGGAGGCCGGCGCCGTCTACGGCGAGTACCGCAAGGGCCGCAGCGATCCCTGGGAGCGCACCGCGGACGCGCTCTACGAGACGGCCTTCACCACACACACCTACCACCACAGCACCATCGGCTACGAGTCGGACATCAAGGCCATGCCGGAGCGCTTCGACACCGCCAACGACTTCTTCGATACCTGGTACCGCCCCGAGAACGTACGCATCGTGATCGCCGGTGACTTTGACCGCGAGGCGGTGGTCGCCGCTCTCGACGAGCACTTCGGGCCCTGGGAAACCGGCACACCCGGGCCGGAGATCGAGACCGAACCCGAACAGGAAGAGGCACGACTCATCGAGGTCCCCTGGGACGGAGGACCCACGAACAGCTGGGTGATGATGGGCTGGAAGGTGCCCGGCTTCGACCCCGAGGATCCAGACCAGGCGGTGCTCTCCGTCATCGGCGATCTGCTCTTCAGCGAGGTGGCCCCCCTCTACCGGGAGCTGGTGGTGGACGAGGCCAAAGTGCTCAGCCTCTCCGGCGGGGATTGGCAGTTGGTGGATCCCCATCTCTTCCTGGTGAACGCCCAGCTGCGCAATCCCCAGGACGCCGAGAGTGTCCAGGCACGGGTGCAGGAAGAGCTGAAGCGCCTCGCGGAGCAGGGGCCCTCCCCGGAGGAGCTCGGCGCCGCCAAACGGCATGCCCTGAAGGCAGCCCAGGTGGCTCTCGACACCCCGGAGGCCGTGGCCTACGCGATCGGCCAGTTCACGCGGTTGGGCGGGCCCCCGGAACTCATCGACACCTGGTATGCAAACTACGAGGCAGCGACCGTCGAAGACGTCCAGCGCGTCGTCAGCGACATCTTCGTACCCGAGAGGCGAACGGTCGCCGTACTCACTGTGGACATCCCCGAAGCGAGCCCCGAGGAGGACAGCCCATGATCCTGCTGACACTGCTCTCCTGCGTACACCCCACGCCAGCCGGCCCCAGCCCCGCCGACGAGCTGCAGATGCTGAAGGGCCAGGTGGTGCAACCGGTCGAGGGCGGCAAGGTGGTCTACCTCCAGACCACGGTACGGGCGGGTTCAGCCTACGACCCCACCGGTCAGGAGGGCCTGGCATGGATCACAGCCCAGATGCTCCGCCAGGGGGGGACTGCCGAACTGAACCCGGAGCAGGTGGACGCCGCGATCTACGACCTGGCCGCCCAGGTGGACCTGGTCATCGACAAGGAGATGGTGACCTTCCGAGGAAAGGCCCTGGCGAAGGATGCTGACAGCTTCGTGCCCCTCATGGCCTCGATGGTGACCGAACCGGCCTGGAACGAGGCCGCCTTCGAGCGTCTCCGTTCCGACGCCGTCGAGGCTCTGACCAACGGAATCATGTCCTCCGACGAGATGCTCGGCGACATGCTCCTGGACATCTGGCTGCACGAGGGTCACCCCTACGGCCACCCCATCCAGGGCCGCGTCGGCGCCCTCGAAGCGCTCACGCTCGATGCGGTGAAGGACTTCCACGCCCAGGCCTACGTGAAGAGCGTCATCACCCTCGGCGTGGCCGGCCCCGACGCGGACACCCTGGCCACCAATTACATCCAAGCCTTCGACGGCATGCCCGCCACGCGTCCCTTGGAAGCCACTCCGAAGCCCAGGCCCATCGTCGATGACACCCGGCTACTCATCGTCGAGAAGCCAGCCGAGAGCACCGGCATCCACTTCGGACATCCTCTCGCGGTGGACCGCGACCACCCCGATTACGCAGCACTGACCCTGGCCGTGACAGCCCTGGGGGAACACCGACAAGGGCACGGCCGACTCTTCTCCACGATGCGTACCGATCGCGGTCTGAACTACGGGGACTACAGCTACATCGAGCACTACGTGCAGGTGGGTTGGAGCGCCACGAAGGAGCTCGGAACAAGCCGAGTCCAGAACCAGTTCTACGTCTGGATCCGTCCCACCAGCGTCGCCAACGGACCCTTCGCCACCAAGCTCGCACTGCACCTGGTGGAAGAGCTGGTCAGCGAGGGTCTGGGGAAGGATGAGTTCGAGGACATCCAGACCTACATGCTGGCCCGGGTGGGCCTCTGGGCCCAGGAGCCGGGAAGGCGGCTGGGCTTCGCCATCGAGGCCGAGGCCATGGACTACCCGGACCTGCTGGAGATGCTTCCCGCCCAGCTGGAGGCTCTCACGCTGGAACAGGTCAACGCTGCGATCGCCGCCCACATCAGCACAGAGAGCCTGCGCGTCGTCGTCGTCACCGAGGACGGTAGCGACTACGCGAAACGTCTGATCGAAGATTCCTCCAGCCCCATCGTCTACAACGGCATGCAACCCGACGAAGAGCAGGCCACCGTGGACGAGCAGATCGCCGCAAAGACGATCGCCTTCGACTCCTGGTCCGTGGTGCCCGCGGAGGGAATCTTCAGGTGAACACAAAGTCGCTCTTTCTCGCCGCTGGACTCCTCGGACTGACCGGATGCGACTGGGAGGACTTCAGCCTCGATCCCTACCTGCCCGACGTCACCTTCGAGCGCGTGGACGTGATCGCGGTCGACTGGGACGGGGTCGATGCGGACTTCGTGTTCGATGTGAACAACCCGAACCCCGTCGATGTGGGCATGGACCGCTTCGACTACGCCCTGGCTTTCCAGGAGGTGGAGTGGATCTCGGGAGACGACCCGGACGGCCTGGTCCTCACCGCCGAAGGCGCCTCGGAGCTGGCTCTGCCCGTGAGCATTGAGTACGCCGACCTGTGGGACATGGTGCAGGCGGTTCGGGGAGAGGACGAGATCGACTTCGGTCTGGACGGAAGCTTCGGCTTCGACACATCCATGGGTCCCCTGGACATCCCCTACTCGGAGACCGGAGGCTTCCCCGCCCCGCGCAAGCCCGAGATCTCGTTCAAGAAGATCAAGCTGCAGTCCCTGACCCTCCAGGGCGCTGAGTTCGACATCAAGCTGGACGTGGACAACGATCACGGCACCAGCCTCCGCTTCGAGAACCTGGACTACCAGCTCTCACTGGCGGGCGTGGACGTCGGCTCCGGAATGATCGACAGCTGGGGCGAGGTGGACGGTGCGGCCACGCGTACGTTGAGTGTTCCCATCGAGCTGAGCTTTGCCGATGTCGGAAGCGCCCTGTACCAAGTGTTTCAGGGTGACAAAGTCAAGGTGGACCTGCAAGGCGAAGTCGACGTGGACACGCCGTTCGGGCTGGTTCCCCTGACTTTCGACCGCAGCGAACGGGTTGCGATCGAGAGGTAGCACCCGGACCGGGGTAGGCTCCTCATCATGCCCACTCTCTCCCACGTCGATCCGCGACCGGTACTCCAGGACCTGGCTTCGAAGGATTTCTTCGGACACGACCGCTTGGTCAGGGCCTTTCTGCGCAGCATCGTGCGCCTGCGTCCCGGATCCGCCGTTGCGGTACACGGTGCCCCCGGCTCCGGCAAGAGCCAGTTCCTGCTCCGCTGTGCATACGTCCTGAACTCCGAACGCGACACCCTGGGCCTGGACCAGACCATCGCGGTGGCCGACACCTGGTGCTGGTACAACCCCTGGCTCTACCAGAAGCACGGCAACATCCTGTCCGGCCTGGTCGCGACGATGACCCACCACACCCAGGACCGCTCCGCCCTGGACCGCGCTCGCGACATCGTGGGCCACATCAACCGCATGCACTTCGGCGACGACATGCCGGACACCGCCGGCACCGGCATCCAGCGCGGCGACCTGAACCCCATCGCGCGGATCCGAGAGGGCTTCGTCAACCTGGTGCAGCTCATCGCCAAACCCGAAGGGCGCGTGCTGGTGTTCATCGAGGACATCGACATGCTGAGCCCCGCCGCCCGGCTGCTGCTCTTCGAAGGTCTGCGCCTCCTCGCCACCCCGGAGTCTGATGTGACCTTCGTGCTCGCGGTCGGTCGTGAGAGTGCTCTGGAGAGCATGCGCGTCCGGGAGCCAGGGATCACTGACGACTCGGCCGCCCACTGTCTCGCTGAGCTCCTGGACCTCAGCATCACCGTCCCCAGCATGGACGTCCGCCGTATCGCCCAGGTCCTCCGAGCCCACATCGGCGACGAGGAGCTCATCAAGCGGGCCTTCGGAAGCGACGCCATCGAGGCCCTCTCGTCCGCTTGTGCTGCCCGGCCCCTGGGCATGCCGCGCTTCCTGGAGCGTCTCGCCGGACGCATCACACTCCTGGCGGAGTTCGCGGTGGACACCCGCTCCAGCCGAGAGCTCAGTGAAGCCCAGTGGGCCTGGGTGATCGTCTCGGAGCGCTGGCCTGCCTTCCGGCGCTTCATGCTGCGCGGCGGCCGTGATCGCTGGGGGCACCTGTGCAAGGCGGTGACCGGGCTTGGTTCCAGCCCTCCGAAGGGCGACGCTGACCCGACGATGGCGGCGTGGTTGGAGAAGGACCTGATCTTCGCGGACTACCTGCGTCTGTATGCCCCGGCCTTCGAACGCGAAGCCGATGCGGTCTATTGGCTGGAGACCCTTCAGCTGGCCTGCGGTCTCTAGCTCAGACCGCGCTCCGCGTGGTGTGAATGGCCCCCTCTGCGGCTCGAGCCCACTCCTCGGCCCGGTCGCACAGCACCTCGATGCGCACCTTCGCCCCCTTGCCCGGGCGCTGACCTTCGATCACCAGGCGGTCCGGGCCCGTGTTGCGTACCGAGCCTCCGCTCTGCTCCGTGAGCTCCAACAAGCGTCCGTGGTGGGTAGCGGCGAGCAGGCGGTTCTGGGAGAGCAGCAGGTCCACTCGAGATCGATTGATCGCTCCGGCACGGGGGCCCGCCAGCAGATCGCGATCGACGAAGACACGGGCCGACAGACCGCTCGCGGTGAGAAGAACGGCCTCGCCCTCCGCGGGACGGACCGCTCGGCGCCGGACGCGCTTTCTGAACTGGCCCAGGGCAATACTCCCGAGAATCACGAATCCGAAGACAAGAGCGGCAGAGATCCAGATCACAAGGCTTTCTCCGGACAGGATAGACCACGCCCCTCGTCGCTGGTTCTCGGCGAGTTCGCACAGGAGAAGCAAAGTGAGCAAGCCCTCGGCTCCCGTCCTGGCGTGGCTTCGCGCCAGGCTCAAGGAGAAGAACCTCACCATCGCGAGCCTCGCGCAGAAGACGGGGTCGAAACGGAGAGCGATCCGGAAGGTGATGGAGGGTCGCGAGCCTCTCACCGTCGATCAGCTCATGACGTGGACCGAGGCCCTTCAGCTCTCGCTCGAGGAGCTCGTGGCCATGCCCGTTCCCGACGAATCCGAGACCCCCGCGATCCGACCCACCAACGAGGACGACACCCGATTCGTCGTGGACCCCTTCGGCATGCAAGCCGAGCAGGCTCTGCGCTTTGGCTTCGCGGCGGGTATCGACCTCAGCTTCATCGTTCAGAGCGAACAACTGGAGAACAGCGGCGTTCCCCAGGACGTGCTCGCCCGCTTCCAGGAGCACCTCGTCATCCAGTTGGATGCCGCCTTCCACTCCTACAACAACCCACGCTACGACGACTCCGGCATCACGCTGACCTTGAGCTTCGACACGCTGTACGAGTGCACCTTTCCCTGGTCGTCGCTGGTGGAGGTACGCTTCCGCCTGGACGCGCTGGACCCCGAGCCCAAGCCCGAGGAGGAGCCCCCGCCTCCAGGCCTCCGACTGGTGAAGTAGGTGATCGAGTCGCTGCTCTCCGAGCTGGGCAGTGACCCTCTGGTCGTCTACGCCACCCTGGCCTTATGCGGCATCCCCGTCCCCGTCCCCGAGGACGTACTGGTGATGACCGTGGGCTGGAGCCTGACTCAGAGCCAGCAGTCCATCCTGCTGATGGTCTTCGTCGTCTACGCAGGAGTGCTGACGCGAGACAGCATCTGCTTCTTCGCGGGCCGCCACCTGGGCAGCCGCGTCTTCCGCTGGCTGGGCGAGGAGCGCACCGCTCGCAGTCGCGCCTGGATCGAGCGCGACGGTCGCCGGACCATCTTCGCAGCCCGCTTCGTTCCCGCCCTACGCATCCCCATCTTCGCCGTCGCGGGCGCCAGCGGCATGTCCCCACGCGACTTCTACCTGGTCGATGGCTCCACCATCTTGCTGACGATGACCCTCCAGCTCTCCGGGGGCTACTTCGTCGGGCCCCAGGCGGTCACCTTCTGGCAGGAGAGTCCCGCCTTCAGAGCGTGCCTGGTCGTCGTGGCCCTCGCCTTCCTGACCACTCTGCTCATCCGCTCGCGTCGAAAGAGCTGAACGCGATCAGCTGTCCTTGGTCTCGTCGATGATGTCGCGGAGCTTGTCCAGACCCTCGGGCCGCGTCCGACGGGATCGACGGCGCGTGCTTCCGGCCGGTGGAGGAGGACTGCCGCCCTGACCTTGAGGTCTGCGCCTTCCACCCTCTCCGAGGTCGCCGGGAATGTCCTTGAGACCTCCCTGGCCACCGCCGCCCTGGCCACCACCGCCCTGACCGCCGCCGCCCTGACCGCCGCCGCCCTGGCCGCCGCCGCCCAGGCCACCGCCGCCCTGACCGCCGCCACCGCCACCGGTGCCCGGACCCATCCCGCCGCCCTGGCCACCGCCTTGCGGACCACCGCCGCCCTGGCCACCGCCTTGCG